>Ga0209713_10000726_pt1 | contig 18944 bp, 20 predicted proteins | sample ArcOceMetagenome_3_FD_187444 | JGI IMG/M metagenome (GOLD analysis project Ga0209713, IMG submission 187444) | Marine eukaryotic phytoplankton communities from Arctic Ocean - Arctic Ocean- Svalbard ARC20M Metagenome (SPAdes) (version 2) | ecosystem: Environmental > Aquatic > Marine > Oceanic... | reverse complement strand
TTGTTGTCCTATTAATAAACTAATGCTCGTATATATGTTATATACTATTGATTATTAGTTATTTGGTGATTAAATCGCATATGCGCAGCTATAAATATCTAAATAAATAGTTACGATTTTGAGTTCAATACTCGCGAAGTAAGATTATTTGTTGTAGTAAAGAGAATTTTGAGTTCATATCTACTAATTTGTATAAAAAGAGTTAAAAAGTGTTGAAAGGTAATTATGAATTAGTAAATTTGTTCTAATTAGTAAAAAGGTAGTGTTAATTAGATTATGTTTGTTAATTGTAATTAGTAATTATATTGTTTGAGATAAAGTTTGTTATTTAAAAAAGGGTTTGCCCTCATCCAGAATCGAACTGAAGACCTCCGCGTTACAAAAGCGGCGCTCTGCCAACTGAGCTATGAGGGCATTTAAAAATAGAGGAGAGATTCGAACTCTCATAACCTGTTTTGCAGACGGGTCTAATTACCATAATTCACTATCGTTTAATTTGTTTTATTGTTGAATAGTTTTAATAATTAAATTATAAAAAATTGTTTTATTATATACTTTAAAAGGTATGGTTTATTAAATTAATAAAAAGTTAAAGTTTGAGTTTTTTGTATTCTCTAAAAGTATATATTTTAAAATTTTGTATTTTGTCCCCCTCTGACTTTGTTTAAAGTGTAAAAGGGGATATAAGATCTATATTGTGGTTTTTAGTATTTTTGTTTAATAAATAAAGACAATACTTGCAATAAAGATAAGAAAAGCGAGAGAAAAAGGAAGATATGATTTTCAAAGTAACTGCATTAAAGTGTCATATCTCATTCTAGGGAAAGAAGCTCTTACTCAAATAAAGACAAAAGAGAAAAAAGTGGTTTTAATAGCCAAATTTAGACATGGTGTAATAATATGTTCTGTAAAGGGAATAATGGGTAATCATCCTCCACAAAATAATAAAGCAGTAATCAAGGACATAATAATAATATGAGCATATTCTGCAAGAAAGAATAAAGCAAAAGTCATTCCTGAATATTCAGTATTGAATCCACTAACTAATTCACTTTCAGCTTCAGCATGGTCAAATGGAGCTCTATTGGTCTCAGCCAAAGCGCTAACAAAAAACATTAAAGCAGCAGGAAATAGTGGAATGATAAATCATACATCTTTTTGTGCTTGAACAATTTGTGTTAAATTTAAGTCTCCAGCACAAATAATAACAGAAAGCATAATAAGACCTATACAAACTTCATAAGATATCATTTGAGCAGCAGCTCTAATAGCCCCAAAAAAACTATATTTTGAATTGGACCCTCACCCTGCCATTAAAATCGAGTAAACACTAATAGATCCAACAGCAAATAAATACATAATAGAAAGATTAACATCAGCAAGGACAGCAGTTGGTGAATAAGGTATTACGGCTCAAGATAATAAAGCTAAAAATAGTCCTAAAATAGGTGCAATAATAAAAATGGGTAGATTGGAGTGTGTAGGAAGAATAGTTTCTTTAGAAAATAGCTTTACGCCGTCAGCTAAGGGTTGCAATAGACCATAGACCCCAACAACGTTGGGTCCTTTTCGTAATTGCATAGAAGCTAAAGTCTTTCTTTCAGCTAAAGTAAGATATGCAACAGCAATTAATAAAGGAAGGACAATAATTAATATTTTCAAAAGTAATTGAATAATAATAAGAAAGTTGGACATGTTATTGGTTTGAAATTAAGGGTAGTAAAAACTTTTGACTATTTTTGTTAAATTTAGCTGAGTGAATACTAGGATCAGTTACATCAGTATTAATACCTCAAGTCAACTGGTGTGACACAAGTTTTTCTTGATCTCCTAGGTCATTTGAATAGTTAGAAGTTGTTTTAGGTGTTAATGAAAATTTTCTCGCCTTTAATGTTAAAGATATATTAGGAATAACATTTGAAACGATAATAAAATTTAATAGTGAGAGAGTTATAATTAGTCAAAAATATTGACTAACAAAAGATTCGGTGGCTAGTTGAGGCATTATGTGTAAAATGGTTTGTTGTCTCTCGTGATGTCCTTTAAAAAAAGTGAGAACGGGAGAGGTGTTTATTTGAAAGTTTAATTATTTAATTAATGTAAATGTACGGAATCGTTTAGGTATATAGTAGTTAATAGACAGAAAACGTAAGCTTGAATTAAGGCAACAGCAATTTCTAGAATAGTAATAAATAGGGCAATAGCTAATGGAAACAAGCCAACAAAAGAAAGAAAACTGATGGAAGTCATCATAGTTCATATAAAACTAGAAAGAATAGCAAAAAGTAGATGTCCAGCGGTGATATTAGCAGCCAATCGTAATCCTAAAGAAATGGCCTTAGCTAAGTGAGAAATAAACTCAATTAAGATTAAAAAGGGAGCCATTGCCATGGGTGCACCAGCAGGCATAAACATAGAAAAATAATCAACTCCAAATTTTTGTATGGCAATAAAAGAAGATCCGATAAATATACTAAAAGATAGCCCGAAAGCGACAGCCCCATGTGAGGTAGGCGTGAAAGTATAAGGAATTAATCCAATCAAATTAATTAAAGCCAAAAAGAAAAATAAAGTTAAAATAAAAGGAAAGAATCTGCTTCCTCCGTGTGGTATATTTTCCTTTACCATATTATTAACTTCGTTATATGAGATTTCTAAAACGGACTGGTATCTTGTGGGTACGATAAGTCCGTTTTGGTTATTGGTTGTGTATATAAATGTAAAAAGTATTACAGGTATCACCATGAATACAGTAGCGTTAGTTATAGAAATATCGAAATTCCCAAAGGGGTGTATAGTCAAAAGTCTTGTTATTTCAAATTGAGAGAAAAATGAATATGTCATTTAGTCAAGAAGTAATGTCAAATGCATAACAATTTTTCCCCCAACAGTTTTTGCTATCGCTTGTTTGGATGTTATTCATCCATATTCACTATTTGTAATAATATAGAAACCGTTTTTTAATTTAGGGTCTGTCAATAAATCGGTATGACTCTTATAAATATGTCTAGATTGTTTTGACATTTGTTTTATTGTATTAATTTTTGAATTATGTATATTTAAAATTAAATACTTAAAATCTTCTTTTACAATTGTGAAGTTAAGTAGATTTTCTTTTTTTAAAAGTGTTAAAATTCTTTTAAGTTTTTTTGAATTATATAAGGTTAATAAGTTACTATTCCGATTTCGGAATCGGATAATAAAATCAGGAATTAGGTCTTTAGGCATTTGTTGTTTTGTTGTTTATCAAGAACTTTTTTTTATACCTGAAATTACTCCAAATTCAGCTAATTCTTTAAATTTTATTCTAGAGCATCGATATTTTTTTATAACAGCTCTAGATCGTCCTGTGAATAGACATACTTTTCTAATGGATTTTTTTGAGTGTTTATTATGTAATTGATTTGCTGCTTTAGCACGCAAAGATTGAGTAAGTATTTTATTATTAATTATTATTTTTTCAATGGAATCTTTAGGAATTAATAATTTTTGTTTGGCTATATTTTTTTTCATATGGAAAAGTTCAAGATTTACTCGCCACACCTTTCTCTTTAGAGAAAGAAGAGTGTGTGCGATGTTTATTGTTATATTATTTAATAAATAAAGAACTTGCAATAAAGCAAGCTGAGAGAAGTGAGACTTGAACTCACACGCCGTAAGGCACCAGTACCTAAAACTGGCTTGGCTACCAATTTCAACATACTCCCTGATTTTTTACTGTGTTTATGGAAGTTAAGGGATTCGAACCCTTGGCATTTTACGTGCAAGGTAAACGCTCTACCATCTGAGCTAAACCCCCTAAATTATGGCAATTGTAAATCAGTTAAATCAGTTAAATCAGTTAAATCAGTACGTCTGAGATTTGAACTCAGGGTCAAAATTTGACTCTTGTTTTCAAGACAAGCCCATTAAACCGCTCTGGCAACGTACCCTTAAATATAAGGGTTAAAACCTTAACCCTTAAAACATAAAAATATCTTTATAAACTTTAAAGACTTTAAAGACTCTTTCTTCCATCTCCGCTCATGCTTTAAAAAAACGGAGTAAAAAAAAGGGTTTAAAGTAAAGATGATAATATACAATTTAATGAAAATGTAGTAAATCAAGTAGGAAAGAATAAGAATGTTAAAATGATTCAACTAGTTGAACCTAAAATGATACTTTGAATAAAAGTAACTTGGTTGGAATTAACAGGATAAATACAGTCCCCTATATCTTTCATATGGAAATAATTTGTGTCTTTGAAAAACATTCATTTAATAATTCTTAAATAATAGAAAGTAGCTATACAACTAGAAATTACAGCTATAAAAGCAATAGCATACATTCCAGAATTTACAGCTTGAAGTAAAACTAAATATTTACTTAAAAAACCAGCTAATGGTGGTATTCCAGCTATTGAAAGTAATGTAAAGGCGAATGTGAATGCTAATATAGGATTATACCTAGATAAGCCGGACAATTGTGTTATGAAATTTCCATTTCTAAAGACAGATAATACAAAGGCAAAGGTATTAAAGGTCATGATAATATATAAAAAGAAATATATTAAAGCGGCATGTAAACTAAATATAGTATTTGGTAATAATGCAATTAATAAGAAACCAATATGTGTTATTCCGGAATAAGCTAATAGTCTTTTTACTTTGGCTTGATTTAAAGCTCCTACACTACCTATAATTAAGGATAATACAGCACAGGCTATAAATAAGATTTGTAAATCTTGATAAATAGAAATAAAAGGTATATTTATTAATATAATAATTGTTCCAAAAATGGCAATTTTAGGAACAGTGGAGAAATAAGCAGTTACAATAGTTGGAGATCCTTCTAAAACATCAATAACTCATTGATGAAAAGGTGCAGCAGCAATTTTAAAAAGTAAAGCTATAAAAATGAAAGTAGCTCCAATAGTTAATTCTGTATTTTCAGCAGAAGAATTATATCATAAGTATTGATTAATAGCATCAAAATTGGTTTCTCCAGTAAAAGTATATATTAAAGCCATTCCAAAAAGTAATAATCCACTACTTAATGCACCTAATAAAAAATACTTAAGACCAGCTTCAACACTGTGTTGACTATCTCGTTTAATAGCAGCTAAGACATAAAAAGATAAACTTAATAGTTCAATAGCTAAATATAACATAATTAAATCTCTAGAAGAGATTAATAACATGATTCCTAATGTAGATAATAAAATTAATTGAGAAAATTCATAATCAAAAATTTTATCTAAAATAGTTGCATCCAATGATAATAGTAGTATAGTTATACTACTACTGATTAAAATTAATTTAATAATTATACTATATTCATTAACGTATAGGAATCCATTTCCTACTAATATAGTAGAATCTGTAATAGTATCCTGATTAAGTTGTTGAGATAATAAGATTAAAGTTAAGATTAAAGTGATTATAGTTAATCAATGTAATTTTTTTAATTGTTGTACTTTTTGTCCAAATTTGACTAAAACAACTCCATAACCCAATAGAAAAGTCGACATACAAGCTAAAAATATTTCTGGTAAAATTCAATAGATATTTGTTAACATTTATAGTTTATAGTTTATAATTTTTAATCGTTGAGTCATATTCAGTAGCGACTTGAGCAAAGATATCTTGTCTTTTAACTGTTTGCTCGTGGAATAAACATAATACAATTGCACCAATCATTGAGACTAGTAAAACGATAGAACTTACTAGAAAGTAAATTCAGTATTCTGAATATAATAAAATTCCTAATTGTTCAATATTTGTAACTTTTAAAATAAAGGTAAAATCTTGAATAGATCAACTAGGTTGTCATGATGATAATTCGGACGTTAATAAGAAATATACTTGGTATAAGAAAATTAATCCAATAATAGCACCTATTGGAACGTATCTCGTCGTATTCTCATTTAGTTCAACAACTTTAATATTTAGTAACATTACTACAAATAAGAAAAGAATAAGGATTGCTCCGACGTAAACAATGATCAAGAGTAGAGAAAGAAACTCACAACCAATCATTAATAATAGGAAGGCAGAATTGACAAAAGCTAAAACTAGCCAGAAAGCGGAAACGATAGGATTTTTAGCTGTGATAACTTTAGATCCAGAAAAAATCGCAAAAACACTTCATGTTCAAAATAAAAATTGTTCCATTTAAAGATTCAAATGAGGTTTGAACTCAATAGAATTTACTTAAATTACTTATAAATGAAAAAAAAGACTGTTCTTATATTATGTAATTGTTGTTTGTTTAATTTTTGAATTTTAATTTTTGTCTCCTTCTACCTTTACTCCCTCCGTTCTCTCTTTAGAGAGAGACATGAGAGGGAAGAGAGAAAAAAGGAAAAGTATTATAAATGAGGTTAAGCAAAGATCTTAATTACACTTGCATGCATTGGATCTAGTAATATTTGTGGATAAACCCCTAAAAATAATGTTAAGAAAATTAAAGGTAATAAGACAGCAAATTCTCTTCTAGTGATATCTCTTGAATAAACACTATGTTTAATATAGGTACTCATAGATCCGAATGCGACTCTATTATATAAAAATAAGGCGTAACCGGCACTTAGTATGATTCCAAGACTAGATATAATTGTTATAAATGGGTTTACTTGAAAAATAGCAAGAAAACTTAAAAATTCTCCAATAAATCCACAAGAAAGTGGAACAGCAATATTGGCTAAAGTAAAAAATAAGAAGATACTACTATAGATAGGCATAGTAAGAGTGATTCCTCTGTAGTATTTAATAACTCTCGTATGATGTCGTTCATATAATAAAGTAACAATTATAAATAGAGCAGAAGCAACAATTCCATGTGCCATTTGAAGAAATAAAGAACCTTCAATTCCAATAACAGAAAAAGAGAAAGTAGCTAAACAAACAACTCCCATATGTGCTACACTACTATAAGCAACAACTCGTTTTAAATCGGTTTGTCTCATTGTAGTTAAAGAAGCATATACTATGGCTACAGCAGCTAATGTATATACTAATGGAGCAAAGAATTGACTTGCGTCAGGTAATAAGGTAATAGTAAATCTTATAAATCCATAAGCTCCTAATTTAATTAGAACACCAGCTAGTATAACGGATCCTGCAAGAGGAGCCTCTACATGAGCATAGGGTAATCAAATATGAAATGGAAACTTTGGAATTTTAACAGCTAAACTAGCAAAAAAACATAAAAATATAATATTTTGTGCGTCTTTATCAATATTATAATTTAATAAAGTTAAGTAGTCTGTAGTTCCTGTAATTGAATAAATATAAAAAATACTTAGTAACATCAAGACACTTCCAACTAAAGTATAAAAAAAGAAGTAATAAGAAGCAGTAATTTTTTGTTCTCTTGCTCCTCAGACTCCAATTATTAAAAACATAGGTATCAAAACAGCTTCAAATAAAATATAAAAACCTAATAGATCTAAAACAGTAAAAACACCAATTAGAATTATTTCTAAAGCAATAAAACAAAGAAAATATTCTTTTCTCATAAGTTTAATACTATCTCAACTTGCTAAGATACATATTGGAATTAGAAGAGTAGTTAATACAATAAAAAATAAACTAATTCCATCTAAACCAAAGAAGAAGCTATAATCATTTGTTCAATGTATTTTAAAGGAAAATTGAAAATCAGAAGTTAAATAATCAAAATTGATTCATAATCTTAAACTTTCAAAAAAAGTTAAAATACTTGTAACTAAAGAAATTTCTCTAGAGTTACTTTTACTAAATAGTAAAATGATAAATCCTATTGTTGGAATTACCAGTAATGGTATTAAAGATTGCACTTGTTTAATTTAATACAAGTGAAAGGATTTGAACCTTTCTCTAATTCATTTTTCTTCTCATGTCTCTCTTCTCTTTAGAGGGAGAGAGAGAAGAGAGAGAGAGGGAAGCGAAAATAATTCTTAAAAAATACATTAACTCAAATAAAATTAAGGTAGGTATACTTGTTAATAATAATGAAATAATATCTGGGGGAGTAATCAAAGCGCTAACTCAAATAACTAAGATATAAAGTCATTTTCTATGGCCTTGAATTTTAATAAAAAAAGTGATTGTAGGTATTAATAGTGTAAAAAAAGATACATTTATTATGAGTAAAAGAAATTGAACATAATCATTTAAAGTAATTGATTGTTGTACAATTATTGAATCAAATTTACTAAAAAAATTAACAATTAGTGGTAGCAAGTACATAATATAGAAACTTAATGTTATATAAAAACCTAATAATAAACTTATAAAGGAATTTTTTGTGATTTGATATTCATATTTAAAAAGACCCGGAGTTAAAAAACATAATAACACATATATAATATAAGGAATATTAAAAACAAGTGATACGGCTAATGCTAAATAAATATATGAAAAAAAGGCTTCTGATAAATTAATATAGATCAAAGGTATTTTACAAAAGGTAAATAATAAGGTCTCTCTAAACTCTCAAGCAATTATAGACGATGCTAAAAATGAAATTATAAGGTATGAGAATCGACATAAAATTTCTTTTAAATGTAAGTAGATCATTAAATACAGAAAAAGCGGGACTCGAACCCGCGTGCTTAGAAAAGCATTGATGTAGCAAATCAACCCAATAACCACTCTGGCATTTTTCTACCCATTTTTTCCAATAGAGTTATAATCTAGTTACTCTATATTTAGCGGAATTAGCATTGGTTCTAGTTCGTTGCCCACGTACTGGCAATCTTAATCTATGTCTAGTACCTCTATATGAATTTATTTTAATTAATCTTTCTACTGATTTTTGTATGTCAATCTTTAAATTATTATGAATAGCCTCTTTATTATTTAAATTATTAAAATAATTTAAGATTTGATATATACTATTTATTTTTTGATTGCTAATATCTTTCAGTAAAGTCTTAGGTTTTACTCCAACCGCTATAGCAATATTGTTGGCTTTATGATTTGAAATGCCATAAATAGATTTAAGATTTTTTAATAAGGATTGATTATTATGTTGTAGTTTTAACATTGACGTTGACAAGATTTGAACTTGTGATGGTTTTCACCAATAGCTTTACAGGCCATCACCTTTAACCGCTCGGTCACAACGCCTTTTCTCGGACCCTACCCCCTTCTCACTTTTTAAAGCGAGGATTCATAGAGGGAAAAGAGGGAGAGGGAAAAAATTTAAATTTCCAGTTTTAATAACTTATTTTCTAATAATCCAATTAGTGGAGTAAATATTAAAAAATGTGCAAAGTATCAAACAGATGCAATTTGTCCTACAAGAACATAAGGCTCTTCAGGTACACAAGCACCAATAAAGGTTAGAACTATAAAATCAGCTACTAATAATCAAAAGAATAGTTTACTAATAGGTCTGAATTGTGTAGATCTAATGATTGAAGTATGTATAAATGGCATAGTAAATAATACTAGTAAACTTCCAAATAGTCCTATAACCCCTAATAATTTATTAGGAATAGATCTTAAGATGGTATAAGCAAATAGAAAATACCATTCAGGTTGAATATGTGGGGGTGTTACTAAAGGGTTTGCTGGAATATAATTATCGGGGTGTCCCATACTATTAGGTAAATAGAAAAGTATAAATGCAAAAATTAGCATAAACACTACAAATCCTGCGGCATCTTTAGTTGTATAATATGGATGAAAAGGGATTTTATCAATATTAGCGTCTACACCAAGTGGGTTATTTGATCCATGCTCATGTAAAGCAACAATATGTAAAATAACTAATCCTGCTATAACAAAAGGCAATAAATAATGTAATGAAAAGAATCTATTTAATGTGGCATTAGTAATAGCAAATCCTCCTCATAATCATTGTACAATGTCGTCTCCGACAAAAGGTATAGCACTTAGTAAGTTAGTAATAACTGTTGCCAAATTTCAATAATAATAATTTTTTATTTATCTCAATATTATTCTGTACTCACAATTCCCTCTCTCCCTCTCTTTAACACGGAGGGAAGAAAAGATGGAGCCCTGGTTTCTAATTAATTAGAAAGAAATTCCGACTGTACATTAAGCATCATTTCAGATACCCACAAGTGAACCAGTCTGTAACGATAAATTATATTACCGACGGTCTAAGAAAGCTTTTAACCGTTTTCACGAGTATCGCACACTTAACCTTAGATTTTTTCCGTATAATCGTTTATTTAAATCTAAGTTATTAATGAAAAATGTACTATGTAAATATAAATTATTTGATTTAAATAAAATAACGAAAAAAATTAACATATAAACATTTGAGGCATTAATCTACCTCAGAATGACATTTGCAACTCCAATCTATCTTCATAGATTCCTGTACTCAAAAATGTTTGTAGGGCCTACTAAAATGTAGGGAGGTCCGACTGTACATTAAGCATCATTTCAGACACCCATCGGTGAACCAGTCTGTAGCGGTCAATTAATCTAACCGACGGTCTTGTTTATAGTTGACCGTTAACACCAATATTGCCAATAATTTATAACTTTGTGTTTCTCGAATATGATTTAGACACAAGAAAAAAACTGACTATCTTATTAACACTTTATTTTTTCAGTAGTAAATTGTTATAATGTAAATAATAAGATCTGAGGCTAGTATTCTAACCTCATGGTAAAACGTACTTTGTCGACTGTACATTATTTAAGTGTTTACTTAAATATTAGTGAACCAGTCTGTAGCGATAGTCTACCGACGGTCTGGCCCGTAAATGATTTGCGGTGGTTTTTTTTCGCATTGTTAGTTTCCTCCTCTCTCGTCTTTCTCTAAAGGGGGAAGGGGGAGAAAAGGGAGTTAACCGTTTTCACTAATATAGCCTTTAGTTGTGTTAAATCCTTTATTTTTTGGATATTTGAACTAAGACTAAATACTTACTAAACTTTTTGAATAACGAAATTGTATGCAACGTCCCTTTTTTTTTTTTATTTGAATCTTTTTAAGTTTTTTAACATAGTGTCTTCGGTTAATAGACCTAAGAATAGATCTTCGTGATATATTATAATATTGAGCAGCATCATCTATAGAGTAGAATTCATGTATAATTGTATTACGGTCAAGAGTATCAACAGTATGTACGGGAACGTGATTTTTTCTCATATTAAATTTAAAGTTAAGTGTATATGATTCTGAGAATAAATCTAAAGGATAAATTATAGGTTGTTCAGGTAGTCTCTCATTTATACTAGGATTGAATCGAATAATATATTGAGATTCTTTAAGTTTCAAAGAGTTATACTCTATATTTTTTTCTAAAACATGGCAAGATCAAACTCTTTTTGGGAACCTATTTATTTGATAAGCGATATTAGAATTATTTTCTTTAAAAAAAACACTAAAGTGTCTATAAACTCTATGTTTGATATCTGTAGAGGCACCAATATAAGTTTCTTGGTTATAATTATTTTTTAATAAATAAATACCTGAAATATTGTTATCTAAAGGAATATCTATTTCAGTGAAATTGTGTTTTAAATGTTGAATATGAAAAGACATGGATTCTAAGTAGTTTGTAAGTTACTTTTTTGGCTACGTATAATTTTATGGATAAGTCTTGTATTGATGATTGATAATCTCAAATAGGACACAAAATGGTTACCAATGAAAGCCGTAGCCATCATAGCAATTAATATTATAACTCCAATACTTCATAACATTTCTCGAGGCTTAGTGTATGATCCATAGTATAATCCTCTTCCAATGTGAACATATACTAGAATAAAGAAGAAAGAGGCACCATTAGCGTGTGCGTATCTCATTAATCAACCAAAATTTACATCTCGCATAATATGCTCAACAGAGTTAAAGGCTAAATCAATGTGAGCGGTATAATGCATAGCTAGAAAGATTCCTGTAGCTAATTGTAAACCTAAACAAACACCTAGTAATGAACCAAAGTTTCAAAAATAAGAAATATTACTGGGAACTGGAAGATCAATTAAAAGACCATTGACGGCCGATAGTAGTGGATGTGTTTTAAACAATCTCATAAAAATAGTATAAAGGAGTTTGAGTCCTGCTAAACCCTAATAAATTCTTTTCTCCCCCCATGTTTTTTCGGAGAGAGAGAGAAAGGAAGTAAAGAAAAACAATTCATAATTATTCTCATTCTAAACCACCCTTATTTCATTCATAAACTAATCCTATAGTTAGAATAAATAAAAAAATATACATAGTCCAATATGCAAATGTATTTAAGTGTTCTATAACAACACTTCAAGGAAATAAAAATGAAATTTCTAAATCAAAAATAATAAATAAAATTGCGACTAAGAAAAATCTAACTTCAAATTGTGTTCGTGAATCTCCATAAGGAGCGAAACCACATTCATAAACAGATAGTTTTTCATGGTCAGGTGCTTTGATACCTAGCACATATGATGCAGCTGGGATAACACAAGATAAAATCAAGCTAAAGATAATAAATAAAAGTATTGGAGAATATTCTACCATAATAAAAATTAGGATTCGAACCTAAAGTGCACTTATGAACTCGCTCTGCGAGACTTACTTAGTCGAAACTAAGTAAGCTAACTCATTAGCAGTGTGAATTCCTGGTGGACTATCTTGAACTCATTCTAGAGATGTAACCGGAGAAACATCTGTATCAATTTCAAAGAATTGAGGTGAGTGTCAGTAGTTTCGACCAACTGTAATATTATCAGTAAATGTTCTATATACAACATAAATGAATACTATTACGGCAATAACTGAAATAATACTTCCGAAAGAACTTAAATAATTTCATCCAGCAAAAGCGTCAGGGAAATCATTATATCTTCTTGGGAAACCTGCTAATCCTAGGAAATGCTGCGGGAAGAATGTTAAATTAACCCCAATAAACATAACTCAGAAATGGATTTTACCTCATTTTTCAGGATAAGCATATCCTGTCATTTTACCAATTCAGTAGTAGAATCCACCAAATAAGGCGAAAACCGCTCCCATAGAAAGAACGTAATGGAAGTGAGCAACAACGTAGTAAGTCAATAACCCTATATCTTTCAATATAGGCCGGACTATATCATACCTCCTTCTCTTTTTTTTAAAAAAGAAAAGTAAAGCTTTGGCGTGTAGTCTCTGAGGATCCTTTTTTAAGTTTCCTGAGGATTATCCATTGTAATACATAGAGTTCTTTAATGTCTTTAGGAGTTTCCCTCATATAGCCAAATTTAAACACGACACTTTAGACCGTTGTGCTAATTTTTTTTATAAAAAATTTAATTATTAAATCACAAAATTTTAAATTATCATTCAGAAAACTTTAGAATCTTTTTGAGTTAATATTTCTTTTTTTCAATAATTTCTCTAATTGCATATTAATTATTTATCGTGTAATGCAATATCTACTCCTCCATTAGCTAACATAACTCCAGTTAATCCTCCTAAAGTGAATAGGAAAATAAATCCTACAGCTCATAACATTGGTGTATCAAATCTGATAGAACCTCCGTACATTGTACCTAATCAACTGAAAATTTTAATTCCTGTGGGAACAGCAATAATCATTGTTGCGGCAGTGAAATAAGCTCTTGTATCCACGTCCATACCGACGATGTACATATGATGCCAGAAGTTAAATTTAAAAAAATTTATTCCGGGGACTCTCTCATCAACTACTAAAAAAATAATTCAAATTAAAAAAACTCTCCGATTAATGATTTTAATCTACTAAACGAAAAAATCGCTTTCTTGATCGAGTGCTCGACATTCTACTTTTATAAGAACCATCGGTTAAACGAATGAATATCTTTTTTCATTTAGTATAATCTATTCGTTTATTACTTCGTAAAGGGTAGTCATCTAAATATTTAATCAAACGACGCTTTTCGTTCTCTTTTTCAATTCATAATCTAGTATGACTACTCTTTTTATAATAAGAGGAAGTCCCATCAAATAAAGCACTAATGTATGAAATAGTCCATTTTGCATCCGATTGACCGATTGCAAATCGAACTCCGATTCTTGACACCTCACTATTTTTATACCGATAATAAACATTAAAACAGCCTTCCGCATCAATGAAACCGCTCAGCCAACCTGAGTGAAGACTTGGAATTTTACCTTTGTTTATTATTTTTATGGGAATTGCTTTATTTGTTGTTCGGGCTGCAATAATATTGTAACCAACCACATACTTCGAAAAAGAACTACGAGATTTATCTAATACTAGCTCTCCATTAAAGATATTTATTAATGCGGCTGTACCGGGTAGTGAACCAACGTAATATCGATAATAACTACTACCATCTTTCTGAAAATAAGGGCCATTCACTGAACCATAACCAACCAATTTTTTGATTTTATATAATACAGACGACTCTTTTTGATTAATGATAAAAGAACAGTTAGCTGCATTTCAGCTCCCATCACCCTCAGAAAAGCCACACAGCCACTCGAATTTTTTTTTTAATTTGTTTTTTTCCATTTTATTTTATTTTTTACATAGTTGTTTCGCGTATTAGTCTCTGAGGATCCCTTTTTTCAGGTTTCCTGCTGATTGTATCCCACAAACAATATACTTACAATTTAGTCTATAGTCGATTTTTCATGTAACCATTCTAAAAAGGAATTATTTGTAAACAGATAGTTCCAGCATATAGCGAAATTTTTCTTTATTACTTTCATAATAAGGGGCCCATTTTTGTTAAGCCCAAACAATAAATCCTAAAACTCCAATAGAAGCCATAGCATAACACATACCTAAATACCCGAAAATTGGTTTATCAACGAATGTTTGTACAATATGACTAACAATTCCAAATCCTGGTATAATTAAGATATATACTTCTGGATGTCCAAAAAATCAAAATAAATGCTGATATAATATTGGATCTCCTCCTCCTGCAGGATCAAAGAATGATGTATTAAAATTTCTATCGGTTAAAAGCATAGTAATAGCTCCTGCTAAGACTGGTAAAGATAGAAGTAATAATATAGCTGTAATAAATACAGCTCAGACAAATAATGGTAGTCTGTGGAAAGACATTCCGGGAGCTCTCATGTTAAGAACCGTCGTAATGAAGTTCATGGCACCTAAAATAGATGAAATACCGGCCAAGTGTAAACTGAAGATAGCTAAATCAATCGATCCTCCTGAGTGGAATTCAATTGACGCTAACGGTGGGTAACTTAAAAACGGACTATACCTTCACGAAATTTACCTAAGTTTTTTAATATGATTTTTTATTAATAATAGTTTATTATATTTTCCTTTATCTCGAAAAGATCTACTTCATATCCTATAAATAAGTGATATTCTTCCTTTAAACCTTCTAAAAAAAAATTTCTTAATACGTTTTAAACTATTTTTGTCTACGGCATCAAGAGCTCAATGACCTCGTTTATTCCATCGCACTTTAGATTTAATTGTAAAAAAAACTTTAATTTGCTCCAGTAAATGCTTATCATGTTTTTGACTTAAACCAAAACCATGTATAATATCTCCTTTTTTAGTTAAATAGAATGATCCTTGGGCTTCTGTAAAACCAATTATTCAATCTTCGGATATCTTTAATTTTCTTATTACTTCTTCTCTCTCTATAGCTATAAAGTTAATTAACTTGATTTTAATATTTTGCTCGTTCGCTTCATGTGCTCCTCCTCTCTCTCCCTTTCTCTTTAGAGGGGAGAAGAGGGGAGAGGAGAGACATGAAATGTCTCTCTCTAAAGAGAGGGGGGAAGAGGGAAGGGGTTCACTACTAATTCAAATTTCTAATGCTTTTTTAAATTTAATGTAGTCGTTATATTTTCGAGTGTGAAGACTATTTGAATCAAATAAAGGAATAATAACGTTCATAATAGATTTACGTTCATGTATGGTATAATATACCATTCCGTTATAGACTTTTGATACTCTTCCCACACCAAGCTCCTTTTTTATATAATATAATATTTGCTTGTTGTCCGCTTTTTGTGATATCTTAAATGTAAGGCTTATTTTATTAGACTTTACATTAGTATATACATTAAATGTACCATCTCCGTCTGTAAATCCTACAAACCATTGTTCAAAACTTTTTCGTGTTCCACATTTATCTTGTAGTACTTTACAAGATCGGACACAAGGCCCAGTCTCTGATGAATTATTAATATTTTTTTTCATTTACTTTTTTTTTAATATCCAGGCTGATTGTTTTGAATAATGAGATTGTTACTGAAAAATTATAATTTCGAGTACCCATTACCTCACAAAAGTTTCCAGCATCGAGTGAAATTTATTTTTTATACAAACAGCCTACCCTATATTGACCGTTCATCCTGTACCTGCTCCTCCTTCAACTAAACTTGATGATAGTAAAAGAATTAACGCTGGTGGTAATAATCAAAATGAAATGTTATTTAATCTTGGGAAAGCCATATCCGGTGCTCCAATCATTAAAGGAACAAACCAGTTACCAAATCCTCCAATCATAACAGGCATTACTAAGAAAAATATCATGACGAAAGCGTGTGCTGTCACAATTACGTTGTAAAGTTGGTGATCTCCAGCCAAGAATGCGACACCAGGGGCAGACAGTTCTAATCTAATTAGAACCGAGAATGCGGTTCCTACCATTCCGGCGAAAGCACCGAAAAGTAAGTACATTGTCCCAATATCTTTATGATTAGATGAAAACATTCATCTGATCATTCAATCCATCTATAAAAGGCCTTAGGTTCGATTTCAACGTTATAAAAGATAGCTATACTAGGAATTAAAGAGACGAACTAACTAAAAGAAACCATGCAGACACTATATGATTTTCATTACTATTACACTAGGTCGGACTTGAACCAACAACCTACTCATCCGAAGCGAGTTGCTCTACCATTGAGCCACTAGTGTTTCCTCCCCTTTAAAACATGAGGAGGCAGGAAAGAAAAGGGTGAGAATCAATTGGAATTAAACTAAAATTTAACTTCTAGCTTCTTCTAATAATGATTCAATATGAATACAATAGTCATCAAGATTAACACTTTTAACAACAATAGGCATGAATGCGTGGTTTGCTCCACAAATCTCACTACATTGTCCGTAGAAAGTTCCTTCTCTATATGCTAAAAAACCAGTTTGGTTTAGTCTTCCGGGAACACAATCAAGTTTAACTCCTAATGATGGTATTGCTCAACAATGTAATACATCTGCGGAAGTCAAAATAACTCTAACATGTGTATGTGCTGGTACAACTAATTGATTATCTACTTCTAAAAGTCTTAACTGACCGTCTTCTAAATCTGATTCAGGTATCATATAAGAATCGAACTCTATTGAAGCCCCATCTTGATCAGCATAATCACTGTATTCATAACTTCAGTATCATTGGTGTCCAACTACTTTAATAGTGATTCCAGCATCAATGACCTCATCAATTAAGTAAATTAACTTAAAACTAGGGTAAGCAATAGCGATTAAAATAAAAGCAGGTGTAACGGTTCATATTATTTCTAATCAAGTACCATGAATCATGTACTTATGTGAAATCATTTTATTGGATTTAGAGTATTCTCTTAAAGTTTCGAACATAATTCAAAATACTCCCAACATGATAAATGTTAAATAAATCATCACTTCATTATGAAAGTTAATAATTTCTTCCATAATAGGTGATGCAGGATCTTGAAAAGATCATTGTAGCACTTCGGCGGCATCAAATTTAAATAAAAATGACATTTTATCAGTCTTGGGAATCGAGCCCTCTAACCAACGTGTTTTTCCCTTTATTGTTTCTTTTTTGAGTTTTTAAATCGCTTTTTCTTTCCTTCCTCTCTGCCTTTTACTTCTCCTTCTTTATATTTTAAAGAAGGGTAAAAGGCAGAGGCCTTTTAAAATTAAAAAAGTTTTTTCCAGTTACTGAAACCTCTCCCATCTTGCGGGAAATGTCGGACAGCTCCAGCGGATCCAGATAAATCTACAGGGCCAACAGAAGTATCACAAGAATCTATTGGTGGGTGAATGATATCAGGTCCCCTTGTTATGTACAACACTGGACTCCAGGTGTGTGTAATAGGAGGTGTTATCGTAATAGGAGGTGTTATCCCTGGAGTAGTTTGTAAGGTACTTGCACTTGCACTTGCACTTGCGCGATGCCAGTCTTGCACAACTAAAGTATTCTTTACTGGACTCTCGAGAGGCGGAATATCCCCAAATTTCCAGGGGCTAACAGCCGGTTGTACAGGATCTCATGCTAAGCTAGGGAGAGAAGCAGCACTTCTCGTGACAGGAGAAAAATCAGTATAACCAGTCCACGCCATTTCACTAGGAGTGGGGTTACCAATACTGTCTCTTGGACTTCTATCTGAGTATTCTTCAGAAGAATGAGAACCATAGGGATTGAGGTCAAAGAACCTCTCATCGATATCGTTTCAAATATCTTGATTAAAATTCCCGGTAAAGTATAAATTGGCCCGAGCAGGATAAAATTTACTGTTCTCATCAAAAGCGTCTGGTATCGAGCCAGCATAATAACGAATTTTTTCAAGCGCCTCATATTCCGTTTCGGTGTTAAATATACTTTTAAGCACTTCCGGGGACATACTATTTAATCGGTAGTGTACTAACTCTTTCACTCCTATTGGCATATGTGTAGAATCTGTCAGGGGATAATTGAGATAGTGTCTGACATAGTGACGGTACCTGTCTGGAGTATCTTCTAAGCTATTTCAAACCAAATCCTGTTCGAAATCACATAGAACGATTTGAGCATTAAGCAAAAATCCAGTCAAGCATAAACAAATAGACGCAACCATTGCTAGTGTGTATAAAGAATGGATTTTCTGTAAAATCATGTACTTGTAGAAAATCATTTTATTGGATTTAGAGTATTCTCTTAAAGTTTCGAACATAATTCAAAATACTCCCAACATGATAAATGTTAAATAAATCATCACTTCATTATGAAAGTTAATAATTTCATCGAAATAAGGTGATGTAGGATCTTGAAAAGATCATTGTAGCACTTCGGCGGCAT
>Ga0209713_10000725_pt1 | contig 18954 bp, 16 predicted proteins | sample ArcOceMetagenome_3_FD_187444 | JGI IMG/M metagenome (GOLD analysis project Ga0209713, IMG submission 187444) | Marine eukaryotic phytoplankton communities from Arctic Ocean - Arctic Ocean- Svalbard ARC20M Metagenome (SPAdes) (version 2) | ecosystem: Environmental > Aquatic > Marine > Oceanic... | reverse complement strand
GGCGGCTGGGACGAGGAAGCAGAAGGCGACGAGGGGGATGAGAAGCTAAGCGACAACCTCTTGATTTTGACCCTGACGGGAGCACATTCACCAAGCAAACCTCGAAAGTACTAGAAAAAATTGAAACCAAGGGTTTGATTGAGGCCACGTCGACGCGCGAACAAACTAACGCATCGGCCGCCGCGGCGGCCTTAGCTAGCCATACGTCCATGCGGCGAATCGTTACACCACCGGAGCTTCCGCTGCTCACCGACGAATCGGCGGCCTCGTCTGACTCTGAGCTGCGCTGGCACGAGGTGCCGACTCGCCGCTACGCCGGCTGGGCTGTCGCCGCGTGCTTCTTCATCTTCGATGTGTTCATCCGAATGGCCACCGGCGTGTGCACGTCCACGCTGCAGGCCGAGTTCGACGCGAGTGCGGCGGTGGTGTCGACGGCATTCGGCGGCTCCTTCTTCTACGGCTACGGCGCCGCGCAGCTGCCGGCTGGCACGCTGCTCGATCGTCTCGGTCCAAAGCGCACATACTTCGTGGGCAGCCTGCTCGCGGCGCTGGGCTGCTTCCTCTTCGCGGCGGCGCGATCTGTGCTGGTCGGCACGGTGGGACGCGCCTTGACGGGCGTCGGCTGCGGCGTCGCGTGGATCGGCTGCGTCAAGATCGTCCGGCTCAACTTCGGCGCGCAGGGCGAGCTGAGCGACATGATGATCGGCGTGAGCAACACACTCGGCTCCGTCGGTGGCCTGGCGAGCCAGGCGCCCATGAACGCGATGGTCGACGCCGTCGGCTGGCGTCGCTCGTTCATGCTGGCGGCGATAGCGCCGCTCTGCGTGTCGGTGCTGGCGATGCTGTTCATCGACGACTTGCCAGTCAAGTCGCCTGCCGCCGTCGCGGGAACGGGTGCCAGTGCGTCCCAGGGCCGCGCTGGCGCCATGGCTGGCGCCCGCACGACGTGGCAGCTCCTCGGGAAGGTGGTGCGCGCGCCGCGCACGTGGGCGTACGGCGTGGCCATCGGCGGCATCGACGCGCCGCTCGAGTGCATCGCCGGGCTGTGGGGCGCCGCGTACCTCAAGCAGGCCCTCCGTCGGCCATGTTGAACACGAGGCCCATTTGGCCACAGGACCAACCGGGGCTAAATGTGGCTGACTGGCCTAGGATGGCCGACGCCCGGGGCTGCCCTGGGCCTGAATCTGCCACTGCGGGTGCCGCCTCGAGGCGAACCTGGCCGCGAGCTGAGCGCCGGCGTGTTTTCAACATAGGCCCTCGGCTGGTCTAGGGGGGACGCGGCGGACGCCCTCACGCTCCTCCTCGTCGCCTGCGCCGCGTCGCAGCTCCTGCTCTCGCCGCTGTGCACAATGGTGCTGCAGCGGCGGGCGGCGCGGTGCCTGCTGCTGCTCGCGCTCGCCATCCTCGGCATAATAGGCCTCGCGCCGATGCTGCTGGGCCAGGCGTCGACTGCGGCGGCGCTGGCGGCGCAAAGTCAGCGGGGGGTCGTGCTCGGCTCGATGGCGCTCCTCGGCGTCTCCTTCGGCTCGACGACGGTCACGTGGATGCTCATCTCGACCGACCCGATGTGCGCGGGCGCCGCCGCCGCCGGCACCGTCGCGGGCGCCGCCAACACGATCTGCATGGCGCTCGACGCAATCTTGCAGACGTGCTTCGGCGCGCTGCTCGACGCCTTCGGGAGCGGCGAGGGGCACCGCGGCGGCGAGCGGGTCTACTCGCCGCTCGCATACTCGAGGGCGCTGCTGCTCTACCTCGCCGCGCTCACCGCCGCCGCCGCCGCCGCCCTCTACCTGTGGCGCCTCGCGAGGCGAGAGCAGCGGCGTGCGTCCGGCGCGTGCAGCAGCCCGTGCTCCGAGGTCAACGAGCGACAGGAGCTGCTCCTCGGTAGGTAGAGAAATAAATATTAAACCACGCACATGCTGTCATGACACGAGAGCTGCTGCCTTCCAGCGACACTGTAGCGACACTGAGCTCAACTCAACTGCCGCCGCACCCACTCGGCTCGGCGGTCGGCTCGGCCGCCGAGAGGCGCAGCCAGCCGCGCGGCAGGCCCGTGTCCTCGTCGATCGCGGACGTCGCCTCCCACAGCCGCGAGAGCGGCAGCCAGTACGGGGGGTACTTGAAGCGCGCCACGTCGAGCACGAGCACCGAGTCCGAGGCGCGGTGGTAGCCGCCGATGGGCGAGAAGTGGCCCGACCCCGTCTGGCCGAGGACGGAGCGCGAAAAGTTGACGACCGAGAAGGCCTCGGTCGTGCGAGACGCCGCGACGAGCGCCTCCCGGAACGACGCCTCGCTCTCCGGCGGCGCGTCGCGCACGGCGATGGCCGAGGCGCGGCGCAGCTCGACGTCGGCGCCGTGGGCGGCCGCGATCATCGCCAGCGCGTCCAGCCCGAGGCCGTCCTTGCGCAGGTCCTCGATGCTGGGCAGGCACGAGCTCTGCGGCACGAACATCTCGTCGGTCCACCATCGCCACCCCGGCCCCGGCTCGTCCTTCCACTTGCGCATCGGGTCGACGCCCAGCGCGTTCATGACCATGGTGAGGCTCCCGAGGGCGCAAAACATGGGCTCGTTCTGCGTCACAAACTGCTCGGAGAGCGGGAAGTAGGCGTGCGCGGTGTCGTCGCGCATGGCCTCGGCGAAGAGCGCGCGGCCCTGCCGGCTCGAGAAGGCCACCAACTCCTCCGGCAGGGTCCTCCTAAAGACGGACTTCTCGGGCAGCTTGGGCGGAGGCAGATGCGCGTGCTTGGGCACCATGCGGCAGGTGGGACGAGACGAGCAGTGGAGGCAGCGCGACACGGTGGCGCCGGACGGCATTAGCTGGCGCCCGCAAGCCGCCATGATAGTCTGCGCGGGTTCACCGGCGAAGCTTTTGCTCAGGGTGGGGGCGTCCGCGGGAATGAGAATGTGGTGCCAGCGCGCTCAGCGGCACCGCCACGTTGCGGTGGTTTTACCGCACTAGCATTCCCGCGCCCAAACAAACAGCACGTTCGGATTTTTTTCGTGCAACACCCGAGGAGTGGCTTCCGTTGAACCTGTGCCGCATTTGAGACGGTGCTAGGTTTCTTCCCACTCCTCCCGCCTCTCCTCGCGTCACAGACGCGCGCGCTAAGTGGTCTGACCTCTCTGTCTGTCGTCTGTCTGTCTCTGAGGCCTCGTGTTGCATAATAAATCCCCCTCCCTGAGCAACAGCGGGCGTACGTGAGCTCACCGCCGCCGCCGCCGGCCCAGCCTTGCGCAGCTCGGTTAGCCAGCCTCGTCAGGCCGCATGTCGTCGACGGCGCCCATGTCGGCGGCGCCCAAGTCGGCCGACCGCTTCGACTCGCACTCGGCGATCAACCGCTTCCAGACGTCCGTGGTGCTGCAGCTGATGCTGCTGGCGACGCTGTCGCTGGCGGCGACGTCGGCCTCGTCGACCGTGCTGCAGGTGATCATGCTGTGGAGCTTCGGCGACCGCCGCGTCGAGCTCGACTCGGGCGTGAGCCTGCCGCCCAGCCCGTCCTTGCTGAGCTCGCTGACGAGCACCACGCCGGAGGTGCCGACCCCGGGTGGTGTCGACGTCAGCCCGCCGGCCGCGCCCGTGCCGCCGCTCGACTCGCAGGAGTCGGAGGCCATCTTCCTCGAGACGGTCAAGCGGCGCATGAGCATCAAGACGCCGCTCGACACCTCCTTCTACCGGCCGTTTGCGCGCGCCAAGTCGGACGCCAAGCGGACGTGGGCGGCGAACGCGACGTCGCTCGTCTTCGTCGCCGGCGCCGAGGGCACGGGCCACCACTTCATCACGGCGCTGATGATGCGGCTGAGCGAGCTGATGCCGATGACGCTGACGCAGGAGCAGATGTTCCAGGCGCTCTGGTGGAAGCCCGACGAGAACGACCCGGCGGTCTTCTGGGGCGCGATGGAGTCGTTCATGGAGTGGGTGCAGACGGCGCGCTCGATGGGCAAGCACCCGGCCTTCTGCGCGCGCACGTGCCTGCGCGGGACGGGGATGAAGCACTGCTCGTGGATCTCGGGCCTGCAGCAGCAGAACGCCGGGCTGATGCTCGCCGGGAAGGGGCACAACGGCACCTTCCAGCCGATCGGCCAGATGTTCTCGTACCCGTTCTCGCGCTCGTGGAACGAGACCGAGGACGGCACGCACTTCCCGAAGATCGCCGACCTGCAGTACCTGTGCGACCTGGCGGGGCTGCGGCTCAAGGTGATCGTGCTGTACCGCGACCCGGTCGACGCGATCATGTCGATGAACAACCGCGGCCTGCCCAAGATCTGGCGGCGCGCCGGCCGCACCTTCAAGCTGCACAAGCAGGTCGGCCTCTTCCGCTCTCCGCTCACTGCCCTCCTCTCTCCTCTCTCCGCTCACTGCCCTCCTCTCTCCTCTCTCCGCTCACTGCCCTCCTCTCTCCTCTCTCCGCTCACTGCTCTCCTCTCTCCTCTCTCCGCTCACTGCTCTCCTCTCTCCGCTCTCCTCTCTCCTCACCTCTCCTCTATCCTCTCGTCTCTCCTCTCGTCTCTCGTCTCTCCTCTCTCCTCTCCTCCACTCTCATCTCTGCTCTCTCTCCCCCTCCGCTCCGTCCTCTCCTCGCTGCAGGTCGACCTCTTCCTCTCGCGTTAGGTGGTGTCCCCCCTCCCTGAATGCCTCACGGTGGTTTGCCCCCTCCCCTCTGCAGGTCGACCTCTTCCTCTCGCAGCTCGACGAGATGTACATCTCGCCTCCACCCCGCCCCGCCCTTCCAGGTGGTTATGCCCCTCCATGCAGGCGCTTATACCCCCTCTCGCCTACCTACAGGTACAAGCAGCTCGAGCTGCTCCGCTCGGAGGACTACGTCGTCCTCAACTACACCGACCTGCTGCTGCGCTCGCAGGACTACGCGGCGCCGCTCGCCAGCTTCCTCGAGCTGCCGAGTGCGCGACTCGGCCTCGCCCCCACACGCCCGTCAGGTGGTGTGACCCCTCCTCCTCACAGTGGTGTGACCCCCCTCCCCCCTCACCCTCCCTCCCGCGCAGGCAAGAACGTCGCGCGCGCGTTCACGCTCTCGATCAAGGCCAAGCCGAAGCGCAAGAACAACGGCTCGGTCGCGCTCGACGTGCCGTCGGGCGCGTGGTCGGACGCCGACCGGCGCACGTACATCGAGACCCGGCTCGACGAGGTGACCAAGTCGCCGACGTCCAAGCCGCGCTGCTGCGACGCGTGGGTCAAGCAGATGGCGCGCACGCGCGTCGCGCACATGCCGAGCCTCGCGCCGCCCAAGGCGCGCGGCGCGCACTGGTTCACGCGGTGGGCGTCGCACGCCGCGCCGCCGCGCCGCGTCGAGGAGATCTCGTTCACGCACGTCATCAACCCGTTCCGCGCCGGCGACTCGTCGGAGCACCTCGCCGCGCAGAAGGCGACGCTCGACTCGATCGTGCACGCGTCGTCGCTCGCCTTCCCGCAGGTGGTCATGTCTACCCCTGCCTCCTCCCTCCCTTCAGGTGGTGATGCCCCTCCCTCTAGGTGCTCATCCCCTCCCCTCCCGCCCTCCCGCAGGGGATCCGCGTCGACGTCGTCTGCGCCATCTTCGCCGAGGACGCCGACGTCGTCGCGCCGTGGGTGCTCAACCACGGCTTCAAGGCGGTGACGATGAACGCGAGCGTCACGTACGCGCTGCCGCAGTTCAAGCACCCCGCCAAGCTGCCGTTCATGAACGCGATCCTGTACGCGGGCTACCTGCACGGCGAGGGCGAGTACCGCAGCATGGTCAAAGTGGCCGTCTTGGCGAGGCCACAGCTGGCCACCACGGGCTCGTCAGACTGCGTTCGAAGGCTTGTGGCTGCCCTCCGCATTCGGAGGAAGGGGCCTGGCGCCTCCGATCCCTCCGAGAGGCCGTGATTATCCAGCCAGAGGCCGCCCAAGTCGTCATTTTCACCGCGTCTGACCGTCCAGGTACCTCGTGTACTCGAACGTCGACATCGGCGTGCAGCCCTCCTTCTACATCTCGATCGCGCGCCAGCTGCAGGTGGTTATGCCCCTCCCTTCAGGTGCGTATGCCCCTCCCTCTAGGTGCTTATCCCCTCCCCTCCCGCCTGATGCAGGTGATGCCCGACGTGCCGATCTCGATCATCCGCGAGGAGTTCGAGCACGTCGCGACGACCTTCTCGATCGAGAACGCAATCTCGAAGCGCGGCTCCGGCCTCGGCCACCCCGGCCACGACTGCTGGACCTTCCCGCGCTCGTGGGTGCCGCGGCTCTTCCTCGGCTTCACGGTCGTGGGCGTCTCGATGATCGCGACCGACCTGATGCAGGTGGTTACTTCTACCCCTGCCTCGGCCCCTTCACATGCTTGTGCCCCTCCCTCTAGGTGCTTATCCCCTCCCCTCCCGCCTGATGCGTTGCAGGCGCTGCACGCCATCAGCGGCTGCCGCATGTCGCTGCTCTCGCCGCGGCTCACCTTCCACTTCGTCGAGGGCGACTCGGTCGTGCGCCACCCAGGTGGTTATGCCCCTCCCTTCAGGTGCTTATGCCCCTCCCTCTAGGTGCTCATACCCTCCCCTCCCGCCTGATGCAGGCTACCAGCGCGCGCGCTCGGACAAGGTCTGGACGGGGCTCTACGCCGCGTGGAACTGCGCGCAGTTCGCGCGCAACCGGCGCGACATCCTCGCGATGCACCCCGAGTACAACCAGTGCTGGTTCTCGCAGCAGGCCGAGTGGAACCTCTACTCGTACAACTGCGCCGAGACCATCAACCACCTCCCCTACGAGTACAAGCTGCTCTGGCACAACCAGACCATCGAGCACCCGTCGCTCGCCAACTGCAACCTGCCCGCCATCTGCGGCAAGTGCCGCGGCGGCGTCAACGGCACCAAGCGGCCGCCCGCCGACCTGATGGCCACCGAGCCATGCGGCTTCTGCCGCTGCGGCGCCGACCTGCTCCAGCCGGGGTACATCACCGGCGCGCCCGAGCCGACGGACAGGCACGCAGTGGAGCCCGCGTATCCGGTGTAGTCTATTGAGGCTATTCAGAGCTAAAGCCGCGCTATCGGAGCACGCCAGCACAGCGCTCTTGCTCCACGCGAGTCAACGGCCACATGGTTGAGCTCGAGTCTGCCTGGTCGGCGCACTTTGCTGCTGCGAGAGCACGGCAGCAGAACCAACCGCCGAAGCAGCATCGAGGGCCGACGCCACCGCTCCCGCCCGAAGAGCTGCAGGCGCTGCTCTCGGCGGAGGAGGTGGCTGTGAGACAGCACCTCGACTCGATGCAGCGCGAGGCGGAGGCGGAAGCGGCTCGCCAACAATTCGAGGAGGAGATTGCGCTCGAGCGGCGCTCCGGCCTCGAACGGGCGCAGCGCGAGCTGCGGCGCGCCAGGCAGGAGCGAGACGAGACGCACAGGCAGGCGCAGCCATCCGAGCTCGAGGCGACGCACGAGGCGGAGGTGGAAGCCGCCGCGGCGGCCGCCGCCGCCGACCTGAGCCGCACTCAGCTATCACGCGCGCGGGAGCAGCTCGATCACGTGCGTCGCCAGGCGGCTGAGCGTGCGCGGCAGGAGGCGCTGGTGGAGGCCGGCGGCGGTTGGGACAGCTGGACAGACGCCACGCCGGCGGCTCTGCCGGAGTGCAGCCGGCTCTGGCCTTCCTCGCCGTCTCGCTGGGCTCCTAGCCACAGAAGCACGAACGCCGCTCCCGCCGCAGCTCCCGCCTCGCCCATCGCCGCCGCTCCGCCGCACGAGGCTCCAGCCGTGCCGGCAGCAGCAGCAATGATCGACGAGCACATGGGCGCACCGCCGCCCGACCCGGTGGCCGAGGTCGAGGCCGAGGCCGAGGCGGTCCGACGGATGGTGCGAGCGGGGGCGGCGCGCGTCGCGGCTGCGAGGGAGGAGGCGGCCCAGGCCAGCGCCCAGGCCGCGGCGGCGAGGGCGGCGGCGAGGGCTGAGGAGGCAGCGAGGGCGGAAGCCGCGACGAGCGCCCGAGCGGCGGCCGAGGCGGCGCGGGCCGAGGCGGGAGAGGCCAAGCGGGCGGCGAGCGCGGCGGCGGCGAGGGCGGCGGGCGCGGCGGTAGCGGTGGCGGCGCCCTTTCGCGAGGAGGGGCCGCCGCCGCCGCCGCTCGCCGCGTGCGGTGGTGGTGCGCTGCTGTCGGGCGCTCTGGCGAGGGCGAGCGAGCTGGTGGGGGCGGAGCGGGCGCCTCAGCTGGTGGAGCAGGTGAGGCGAGCGCTGCTCGAGGCGACGGGCGGCGCCGAGGCGACGGGCGGCGCCGAGGCGGCAGCGTGCGTCGCAGCGGAGAGCGGTGGCCAGCGTGGCGACGGCCACGGCCACGGCGATGGCCACAACGCTGGCGGCGGCGGCGGCGGCGGCGGCGGCGGCGGCGGCGGCGGCGGCGGCGGCGGCGGCGGCGGCGGCGGCGGCGGCGGCGGCGGCGGCGGCGGCGGCGTTGGCGGCGGCGGCGGCGGCGGCGGCGGCGGCGGCGGCGGCGGCGGCGGCGGCGGCGGCGGCGTGGCGACGACGAGCGAGCGCGTGGCGCGTCGGATCGCCACGGAGCGTGGGCGCGCCTCGCAGGCCGCCGCCGCATCGGGATCGGCGGAGCGGCTCCTCCGTCGCCTCGAGGATGCGTCGTCGCGCCGCGCCGCTGAGATCGAGGCGGAGCTGCAGTTCCCTTGCGGGCCAGGGAGGAGTGACGACAGCGGCAGCGGCAGCGGCAGCGGCAGCGGCAGCGGCAGCGGCAGCGGCACGGCGGCGGGAGGCTTAGGAGGAGCGGCGGGGGTGGAAGCGGAGGGTTGGCGGCCGACCGCGAGTGTCGTCACGTCGAATGGCCACCACGGCCACGACGGCGGCGGCGCCTCCACTTCCACTGGCGTCGGCACGGCGGCCGTGGATGGGGCGGCTGGCGCGGCGGCGCAAGAGCGCGCGGCCGCGTTGGAACGGCTGGCGCGCCTCGGCCTCAGCGCGGCGGACGTCGCCACCGTCGGTGGGGCCTCCGGCGCGGCGGTGGGTGCATCGCTGCTGCCCTCGCCACGTGTCGGCGCACGACGTCTCGCGGCGGCCGCCGCGAACGCGGGAGGCGGCGGCGGCGGCGGCGGCGGCGGCCCCCTCGGCCTGGGCCGCCCCGGCAGTGCGAGCGTGCCTGCGCTGGGCGGCGACGCGGCGCGACGGCGGCGCCCCGCCACCGCCACCGCCACCGGGGCGGCGCGCGAGCATGCGCGCGAGCAGCGCGAGCAGCAGCGGCGCTCGGTGCGTGACCTGGCGTGGACGCCGGCGTCGTCGTGGGCTCCCCGCGCCCCTGGCACGCCCGTGGCCGTGGCCAATGCCGGCAGGGCGGCGGCGGCGCCGGGCGGCGGCGGCGGCGGCGGCGGCGGCTCGCCGTCGCGCGCCGCCGTCGCCGCCAGCGGTGGCGAGCGAATGTTTCAGCGGCTCGCCAGCGCCGACGCGGGCGGCGATATGTATGGCGGCGCCCACGGTGGCGGCGCGGCCGCGGCCGCGGCCGCAAGGGCGGCCGCGGCGCCGCCGCTGCAGGAGTGCACGGCGGCGCACTGGCTCGCGCAGTTTGGCGAGGGGACGGCGCTCACGGCGACGCTCGACGAGCCGTGCTGCATCTGCCTCGACGAGATGCGGCGCAGCGAGGCGGTGCTCGCGCTGCGCTGCGGCCACCTCTTCCACGCCCACTGCGTGCGCGCGTGGCTCGGCCGCCGGCAGTGGTGCCCGCTGTGCAAGGAGCCCGCGCTCTGACGACGCCCCGGAGCGCCGACTCGGCGCGACTTGCCCGACCGCCGACCGAGGCTGCGCCCGCGGGGTTGTATTGCCGTTGTATTACCGTATCAGGGATAGTTGAGTTACCTTACGGTACCGTTCGCGTTCTACTGTCCTGGGTCCTGGCGTGGCCCCACCAGCCATGCCCCATGCCACCAGCGCAACATCTGATGGCGCAGGCCAGCGCGACGCCTCCGCCCTGCGGCACGACGAGGTCGCGCCATCCGGATCCGCCCGCGGTGCCGTTCGGCGCCGTCGGCGGTGGGCCACGCGCGGTGGCGCCGGTGGCGGCGTCGGTCCACTCCGCCTCGCACGGCCCGGCCGGCAGCCGCACGCGCAGCCGCCGCAGCCGCCGCGAGTCGTTGACGAAGGTCGCGTGGACGTCGTCGCAGTCGCCGCCGTCGCCGCCCATCTCCTTCGCGCCTGCGGCCGTCGCGCCGGCGGCCGTCGTCGCGCGCGGCGCGAGCGAGGGGAGCGGCGGCGAGACCCAGTCGGTGCGCGGCTCGAGCCGGCCGAGGGGCAGCGCGCGCGCGAAGCCCGCGGCCGCGCGGACCATCGCGCGGTACGCGGCGCCGGAGGGCGTGACGCGCGTGTAGTTGTCGCGCCGCGTGCCCGCCTCGTGGCCGATGGTGTACGAGAAGTCCACGTTGTACAGCCCGGCGCCGCCGCCGAGCAGCCAGCCCCAGTACGCGCCGAGGTAGACGCCGAACGCGCCGATCGAGTCGTTTGCGCAGAGCGTCCCCCACGAGTCGGCGAGGACGGGGCGCGCGGCCGTCTGCGGGCGTGCCGTGGGGCGGTGCACGAAGTCCGCGTGCGGCTGCGGCAGCGCCCACGCCGCAGGCGCCACCAGCAGCCTAAGGGGGTCTGCCGCGGCGACCACGGCGGCGAGCGAGCGGCCCCACGCGCGCCCCTCGTCGCTGCCGAGCGCTGACGGCATGAAGGCGAGCTGGACGAGGACGTTGTCAAACGGCCGCAGCGCCCGCACGATCCTGCGCGCGGCCTCCATCTGCACGGAAAGCAGCTCGGCCGGCGCCGAGAGCGAGTAGAGTTGCCGCGGTTCGACCGGCACCCCCTGCACGTTGTTGGCCGGGTTGAAGGGCGACGCACGCCAGACGGCCGCGTGCCCGACCTCGTAGCCGCAGAAGAGCGAGACCTCGAGCACCACGCCGCGCTCGTCGGCAGCCGCAGCCAGCGCGACGAGCCGCTCAAAGTAGGTGCTGTTGTACTCCGTGAGGTTGAGCTTGGTGCTGCCCTTGGCGATGCCCCAGGGTGAAAGGTAAGAGTTGTTGCGTGGCGAGAGCGTGTTCCCATCAATGTTGCTGCCGGGTGGGTTGTCCAGATCCGCGTCCGGCTCGACGTAAGTGCCGGAGAAGATTTGCGCCAAGTTGAAGCCGTCGGCGGCCAGTGCTGCCAGGTAGGCTCGGTAGTCAAAGTCAAGGTTGAGAAGTGCGCCGTAGTGCTCACCCGAGGACAGCAGAGCGGTTGCAGCGCCTCGCCACGTGAAGTAGCGCGGGTTGTTGGTGTCGATGGCGATGGCGGCTCCGTCACGAGCGGCGAAGGCGGCGGCGTCGGAGAGCAGCGGGAGGCGAGCTGTCCAGGGAGGCGAGCTGCTCGCGCCGCCTGGATTCCGCACCATGCGCTCGCTCGTGCAGCGGGAGCCGACGGACGCGCTCGCAGATGCGCTCGCCAGCTGTTGGTCGGACAGCCCGAGCTGGGCTGCGCCAGGTCAACGCGTCGAGAGCATCGGCACCAAGACGCTCAAGAACGTGCGATGCGCCTCTTGTAGGCATGCGTCGCGTCCATTAGCGATGTTCTTTGGTTCTTCTTGGCGAGACGAGACAAAAGGCGAGATCCGACGGGCGAGACCCGACACTGGCGAGATCTGACGCGGCGTCGGATCCTGTCTCGCCAAAAAGTACGTGCATAGGGCGACATTTGACAGCAATTGAAACAGTCTCGCTACATGGGTGCACACCACCCAGTCATATAACTAAGGGGAGTAGCGACGTCCAACCGGCTGTGGTGCGCGCTCGAGCAAAACACCACCTTCGAGGACGCCGTGGTGGCGATCCGCTCGCTCGGGCTGAAGATGCCGCCCCGATGCCCCCAAGGCGTAGCACGTCGTGTGTTCACACTTATCTAACTCTTAGTACTTATACGTCGTATTAGAAACCGCATCTAGACCTTTTTGTCTCGATCTCCTACGCCTCGACAGCGGCCGTGGCGGCGTCGGCTGCGCTTCCAGCACCGATCTCGTAGATGTTCGTGGTGAAGTCACCGGCGACGCCCTCCACCCACACCTGCATCTGTGTGATCGACTTCAGGCTCGATGCTGTCGGCGGGTCCGCCTTGGTGGGCTCGCCCGTGGAAGCCGACCACTTGTCCGAGAACTTCTTCCACGGCAGGAAGATGGTCTGCGGCTGCGCGCCAGCGCTTGCCGGCTTGAGAGCCAGATCCGCCTTGTACGTGCCGAACTGGCACCTGTACGGGTTGGCCCTGCTGTCGCAGAAGGCCACCTTGAAGCCCGCCGTCACGTTGCCGGCCACGTTGGCCATCTTGAGCACGAGCCCATCCTCCGCGGACGCGTCTGGAAATTTGGAGGTCAGCTGCGAGCCGGTCAGCGCGAACACAAACCCAGGTGCCTGCAGCGACGGAACGATGCGGCAGACACCGGAGAACTGGCCGACGGCCGTGCCGCTCGCGTCAGTCGTCAGGTTCCATGCGGACGACGACAGACCACCCATGACCGGGTCGTTTTCCACCGTGAACGTGTGCGTGGTCGCCGGCGTGCCATCGAAGGTGACGAGCGGCACGTACGAGAGGACCAGCGGTGCGAAGATCATATTTCTGGACTGGTGATGAGGTTGGCTCGGGGGAAGGGTGGCCCGACGCTGGCACGCTGCGGTGCGCGCAATTTCGGAGATACCGAGATCTGGCTAAACCAGCGCAATAAGCCCGCCCGCGGCCGAGGCCGGCGAACTGGACAGGAAAGCCAGGCCCGAAGTTTGCGATCGATTAGTTACAAACCCCCTCGCTCCGCCCGTTCTCAAACAAAGCCGTCGGTTTACCGGGTAACGAGCCGTGTAACGGCAAGCCCGCGTCCAAGGAGATCGCCTTGATTGTTTGCGCGATCGGGGGGGACACGATGCGGTTCGGCGTCGCAATGCTCTCGCTCCTGCTCGCGGGCGCGACCGCGCGTCCCGACCCGGAGAAATACAAGCCGAAGCACCTCGACCCGAACGCCGGCCCGCTCGAGTTCGACCTCGCAAAGAACTACGACCGCAAGCTCGCGCCCCGGCACGCGATTCAAAAGAGCATTCACCGCAAGCTCCAGACAGACAGCTGTACGCCCTCGCCACCTTCTCCACCGCCCCCCACGTTTCCGCCATTTGACTGCGCGGATTCGAACAATGGGGCGGTCTCGAGTGCACTCGCTGCCTACAACTTCGTCGGCGACTGCAACACCTACTCCGGGTACTACAGCGCCAACGGGGTTGATTTGTGCGGGCCGACATACGACGATGACGACTTCGATGCGATGGAAATGTGCTGCTTTTGCGGCGGTGGCCTGACCACAGGTGGGTCCCCTTATCCCAGTCCGCCGCCACCCCCGCCCGCGTCGCCGCCGGTCCCGCCCACGCCGCCAACGCCGCCGTCGCCGCCGCCGCCGCCGCCGCCATCGCCGCCGTCAGTCCCGCCGCTGCCGCCGCCGCCGACCCCGCCGCCGCAGTCGCCTCCGACGCCGCCGCTCCCGGGCCAGCTTGACGAGTGCCCCGCGCCACCGTCGATCCCGCCGCCGCAAGCCCCAGCGTTCTGTGCGGCGTCCGACCCCACCAATTACGCCAGTGGCATTCCCACGTTCCGCGCTGAGGATACGGTGCGCCACTCCAGTATCTCGTCCGCTCGAAGACTTTCCACTCATGACGTGACTCTCTGCTCGCCAGGTATGGGGCCCGCTGATCGACGTCGATGGGCCCAACTACGAAATGGACCCGCTCGCTTCGGCATTCGAGGTCTACTCCGGCTGCCCCTTCTATGTTGACGTCCCCGCGGACGGCTTCGTTTACGTCAAGATCAAGCGGACCGAGAGCAAGACCCGTTGGGAGCTGAAATCTGAGGTGAAACCGCCTCCACTCTTCCCCTTTGCGCCTTTCCGATCATGTATCCCGCCCAACTACCCCCGTGCCCGTCGGTAAGACACCTGCGGCCGGCTCAGCAATCGACTGCCGCCCTGGTTGGCGCAGGAAATGTCCTCGGCCACCATCGCCGCGGAGGGCCTCCCTGCCCAGTTGGAGAACGTTGTTTGGTACGACTGGCATGCGATGCCAATCTACATTCCCAGTCAGGGCATCAATCACGCCTACAGTTTCATGGATAGCCTCGACTACGAGTTCGTGGGCGGGCGTGACGACCTCATGAACGAGGACATGTACCACCGCGATGAATCTGGCGGTTTCTGCGGGGAGGCTTCCCCCGCCATCATGGGGGACGACCCGTGTCTTGGCGGTGGCGACGAGATCTTGGACGCCTACCTTTACATCGCCATCCACGGCTACTTCACCGCCGCGGGGGAACGCACCTCGGGCTTCTTTACGATGTCGTGGCTGCCCTACGCGGAGGTCCAGGTCCCCGGGCCGCAGCTGCAGTTCCTTTACGACCTGTACGAGAACAACTGCTACCCGACGCAGAAGGACACGCCGATCTTCGACCCCTTCGCGACTGATATTCTGAACCGGCACTGGAACCGCGCAGACTACATCGCCGGCTACTACATCACCGGCAGTGCGCACTACGAACGCTCGAACACCACCTGCCCAGGGCCACACACCACCCGCCACGACTCATCTCCAACTCCTGCACTTCACAGAGAATGCCCTCAACACCTACCTCTACCGCCACCTGTACAACACCAGTGGCAAGGAGCAGGATGCGGACACCGTCCCCTATTGCGACTGGATGTTTGCCCGGGGGTTCGACGAAACCACGGGCGTTTGGTCCAACCCCGTCGCAGGCAAGACCGCGTGCAGCGACTTCGAGTTCGTCGTCTGCGACTCTCAGGGCAACATCGTCGAGCTGATCCTGAACAATCATGCCTTCACCGGAACGATTCCCGCGTCGATTGCGAGCCTCACCTTCCTGAAGAAGCTCGAACTCGGGTACAACCAGTTCACGGGCGAGGTGCCTACGGCCGTGTTTGACTCCGAATTTCTCGAGGATATCATCCTCGCCCACAACCACTTCACCGGCGAGTTTCCGTGCATGACGCACCCCGAACCAAAGCTGAAGCAAATCGACTTCAGGCAGAACTACTTCACTGGCAGTCTCAAGGCGTGCCTCTTCACCAACTCGCCCGCGCTGACCGAAATGTACATCAGCTACAACCGCCTCAACTCGTCAATTCCGCCCGAGATCAAGGAGGCGACCGAGCTCAAGGACTTCATTGCCAGGCACTCGGGCTTGACCGGCGAGCTGCCTCTCGACATGATGTGCCTGAAGAAGCTGTTCTATTTCATCGTCCCTCGCAACAAGCTGGCCGGCTCGCTCGAGCAGGTCGTCGTGAATGGCTGGAAAGCGATCTACCAACTGGACCTGGCTTCCAACTCGTTCTCGGGCCAGCTGCCGACGTTTGACTGGCACACGCCGTCGCTGCGTTACCTGTACCTCAGTGACAACCATTTCACGACACCGTTTGAGGCGGCGCTTGCGGGCTTACAGGACGAGCAGGTATCCACCTCGGGTTCCAGCCTCGTTCTCGACGGCAACCGCCTGACCGGCCCGCTCCCCGATCTCTTCTACCGGCTCCTGACCGATGCACACGGAGTGACGGGCTTCTCCGCGACGCGCAACTTCATGCTCTGCGACCCCGACACGGGCGAGTGGCCGGATTGGGTCTTCCGCTTTGGCACCTCCTACTTTGGCGAGTGCACGCGCCTCGCCACGCCCACCGCGGCCGCCGACATTGTGCTGGGACAGTACGTCACGGTGACGGGCCAGTACTTCTTGCCATCGGATGAGCTCAAGTGCAAGGTCGGCGACACGACTCTCGCCGCCTCTTTCGTCTCAACGACCGCCGCGCTCTGCGGCCCGATTCCCGACGACGGCACCTTCACGCCTGGCCAGAGCTACTTCATCACGGTGGCCAACTATGGTTCCGACTTCTACAGCGCCGAGCTTGGGGGCTCGTCTTACGCGGCGGTCACCACCACCTTCCCCCTCTCGCCGTCTCCGCCGCCGCCGTCGCCTCCTCCTCCGGCCTCCAACGTCGATGGGACCGAGAACAACATCTCGAACGAGGATGATGACGACCTTCCGGCGGGCGCGATCGCCGGCATCGCCATCGCTTGCGTCGTCTCGGCCGCCCTCTTCGTTGTCGTCTGTATCATGTACCAGAAGGAAAGGGCCGGCACCCCGATGTTCGCGGCGCTGGAGCCGCCCAGCGGGGGCGGTGGCGGCAAGGAGATGGCCAGCATTGAAGTCACGTCTACCAACGACGCCGCTCCTCCCGAGTCCAAGGCCTGAGCTGGAGGTTCGGGCGGCAGGGATGGGGCGGCAGGGAGGGGGCGGCAGGGATGGGGCGGCGGGGATGGGGCGGCAGCGCACGTCGGCGCAGCTGATGGGGAGCATGAGGAATGATGCTGCCAGGGTCCGCGCAGGTGTCAACACCTCGGCGGACGTCAATACACCCGAGCAAGCTCATCGAGAACGCGTCAAAAGGCGCGGTGCGGAGCTGTGATGGAGCGGAGAGGGGCTGCGATCCAGCGTCTTTATCCGCAATGTCCAGTGTGTCCAGTGTGTCCAGTGTCGTTACATGAAAGCAGACTATACCCCTTCTTTTCGCCATCGCCACGACTTGATACAGTTCAGTCAGAGTCGAGCACGATGACGTCGTTCGCCCGCTTCGCCACGTTCGACCTCGGCGCCGCAGCGCGCGCCGCCGTGCGCGCGCCCTCCTCGAACCAGGCGGCCCCGCTTTCCTCGTCAGGGTTGAGCGGCTGCAGGCTCGGTCGCGACGGTCGGCTGGTGGCGGTGCCAAAGGCGCGAGACAGCGCGCCGGCGGCGGCTGTCGGCGCGGCCACCGCCGCCTTGCCACGCTTGCGAGGCGCGGCGGCAGCAGAAGCACCAGCGGCGCCCGCTCCGCCGCCGCCGTCGGCCGGCGCGCGCTTCTTCTTCTTTGGTGGCGGCGGCGCCCCGCCACCTCCGCCTGCCGCCTGGCCGCCCGCCACGGGCAGCGCCGGCGCGGCTCGCTTCTTGCGGGCGGGCGCGGCGGCACCTCCCGCGTTTGCCGCCGCCGCCGGCCGCTTCGGCGGCTGCGTCAGCTCGACGGTGCCGTCGCAGACGTCGCACATGCCCTTGCAGTCGGCCGCCGCGAAGCGCTCGTCAAAGTGCTCGAGGAGCAGCTGCCGGCGGCAGCACGTGACGTCCTCGCAGAACGCCTTCATCTTGTTGATCGACTCCTTCTGCCGCGCCTGCATCGCGCGGCCGCCGCCGCCGCCGCCGCGGCCCTTGCCGCCGCCGCGCGTCATGTGCAGGTGCGTCGCGTAGTCCTTGGGCGTGTAGAAGAGGACGCACTCGGAGCGCGCGCCGTCGCGCCCCGCGCGCCCCGACTCCTGGTAGTAGCCCTCCATCGACTTGGCCATCGAGTAGTGCACCACGAAGCGCACGTCGGGCTTGTCGATGCCTGTATGGTCAAACGCAGCGAGATGGCAACTTGGGCGGCTTGTGGCTGAAAGGCCACGGCTTCTTGGTGGGGTCTGAGGTGATGGGCCTCTCCTCCCGAGTGCCGAGGGTAGCCCCAAGCCTTCAAATGCAGCCTGACGAGCTGCCAGTGGCCAGCTATCGCCTCACCAAGACGGCGACTTTGACCATGCTGCGATGCCCATGCCCATCGCGATCGTCGCGCACACGATGGCGGGGTCGCCGCCCTGCCACGCCTGCTGCACCGTGTGCCGCTGCCCCGCGCCCAGCCCCGCGTGGTAGCAGCCGGTGCGCACGCCCGCCTCGCACAGGTAGTCGCACACCTCCTCGGTGTCCTTGCGCGAGAGGCAGTAGACCATCCCCGACGTGCCGGCCGGCCAGCTGCGCACGTAGCGCAGCAGCTCCTCCTTCTTCTCGTCGGCCCGGCGCTTGAGCACGCGGTAGTAGAGCGCGGGCCGGTTGAACGAGCACGCGACGAGCTTGCAGCTCGGCTTGAGCTTGAGCAGCTTGCGCACGTCCGCCTGGCACTCGGCGGTCGCCGTCGCGGTGAGCGCCAGGATCGGCACGGCGGGGAAGTCGCGGCGCAGCTTGCCCAGCTCCTTGTAGTCGGCGCGGAAGTCGTGCCCCCACGTGCTCACGCAGTGCGCCTCGTCGACCACGAGCCGCGCGAACTGGCGCGGCCGGCGCACGTACAGGTCGTGGAGCGCCTGCCGGAGCCGGCCGCTGGACATCAGCTGCTCCGGCGTGACGTAGAGCAGCTTGGTCCGGGGCGGCTCGGGGCCGGCGAGGTCGGCGAACACGGCCGACGCGTGGCCCGCCGGAGCGCTGCTCGACAGGAAGCTCGCCGGGATGCCGGCAAGCGCCGGGTCTGCCCCCCTGGCCTTCACGAGCCCGATCACCTGGTCCTCGATCAGCGCGAGCAGCGGGCTGACGACGACGGTCAGCCCCGGCGAGAGGACCGCGGGCAGCTGGTAGCACAGGCTCTTCCCGCCGCCCGTCGGGAGCAGCACGAAGCAGTCGTGCCCCTCCAGCGCGTGCCGGATCGCCTCGTCCTGCGGCGGCCGCAGCCGCTCGTGCCCAAAGATGAGGCGAGCCGCCGTGACGTGGCGCGGCTCGCCACGGGGTGGGGCGGAGGTGGAGGCGGCGGAGGTGGAGGCGGCGGAGGCGGAGGCGGGGGCGGTCGGTCGGGTGCCGCCGCCCACGAAGGAGGCGATGGTCGGTTGCTTGCTCGCCGCCATCGGTGGCCTCGCTGAGATGTTGGCCGAGCGTCGCCGTCAAGCCGCTGCGCGCGAGATCTGCCAGGAGGGCGCCCACTCGCCCTCCCTACCACCCTTACGGGCGTCTCTAGCTGGCAAACGCGTCGCCTCAATAGCCTCAATTTCTAAGAAATCGAGAAGAGAGACACATCACCGAAGTGCGTCCACGTCAAGAACACCCGGTCCCCACCTGCCCTTTTTACAACCGATTGCACGGGGGATGTCGGTAGGTTGAGGTAGGTCCAGGTAGGTAGAGGTTCCGACGCGCGACTCGTGCGCTCGGAGCGATCCAGCA
>Ga0209713_10000724_pt1 | contig 18958 bp, 10 predicted proteins | sample ArcOceMetagenome_3_FD_187444 | JGI IMG/M metagenome (GOLD analysis project Ga0209713, IMG submission 187444) | Marine eukaryotic phytoplankton communities from Arctic Ocean - Arctic Ocean- Svalbard ARC20M Metagenome (SPAdes) (version 2) | ecosystem: Environmental > Aquatic > Marine > Oceanic... | reverse complement strand
GAGGGCGGCGGCGGCGACGGGGGCGGCGACGGAGGCGGCGGCGAGGGCGGCGGCGGCGAGGGCGGCGGCGGCGAGGGCGGTGGTGATGGAGGAGGTGGCGAGGGCGGCGGCGAGGGCGGAGGAGGCGACGGTGGAGGCGGTGATGGCGGCGGCGATGGCGGCGGCGGCGATGGCGGCGGTGGAGATGGCGGTGGAGAGGGTGGAGGCGGCGACGGTGGCGGAGGTGAGGGCGGCGGAGACGGTGGCGGTGGAGAGGGCGGTGGAGACGGCGGTGGCGGAGATGGCGGTGGAGAGGGTGGCGGCGGAGAGGGTGATGGCGATGTGGATAATACGGCGAGTGCGCACAAGAGGCTCATGTTTCTGGCACGCCAGTATTCAATGTGCCTACCGGCTTGCCTCCGCATGCGCGCGTCCTGCATGAGGGGGTTGAACCACCCAGGCGATGAGTGTCAAGGCCTCCGAACCGTATATCATGTAACGCGCTCTACCAAATTGGCGCTGTACCGTAGTGATCTGGCGAGAACAAAGCTTGCTCGCCTTCATGCATCTGCGCGAGCGCGCCGCAAGCCCGCCCACCCATGCTTGCTGAAGCGTCAGCGCTCTCTCACATCAGGCGGCGCTCCGCTGGCGCTGCTGGCGCTGCGCAAGGAGCGAGGCCGCCGAGAAGAAGACCTCCGGCGGCAGCGGAGCCGCCGCCGCCGCCGCCAATGCCGCGGACGCGGACGCGTCGGTCTGCGACGGCTGCTCGGCGAACATCGCGCGCTGCGCCGTGCTGCGCGGCAGGTGCGGCTGGGCAGTCGTCGACGCGCGATGCTGATGCTGCTGGTGGTGCTGCTGCTGGTGCTGGTGCTGATGGAACGGCACGCTGGTGCTCTCGAGGCTGCGCTTGCGCCCGTGGATCGACGTCATCCCGGCGGTGGGCGGCTCCTGCGGCGTCGGCGTCGGCGGTGCGCGCTGCCCGAGCCACGCGAACACGGGCTCCGGCCTGGGCGCCGCCGCGCCGCCGTCCTTGGGCTTCTTGGCCCGGCTGCCCGTCGCGGCCGCAAGCCACTCGTCCACGTTGGCCGAGAAGCCGCGCTGGTGCTGCGAGGGCGGCGTCGACAGCGTCGGTTGTGGCGGTGTCGGGCGCAGCCGCGGCGGTGGGCACGACGGGTACGGCTGCTCCGCGCGTGCGCATGCTGGCGACGGAGCGGGACGACGGCCGGTGCCGCCGCCGACGAAGCTGAAGATGCTCGCTCCGAGGGAGGACGCGTTGGTGGCGACGGAGCAGGCGGCGCTCGACGAGGACGCGACGAGCCCGGCCGTGCTGGTGAGCGCCGAGGCGGACGAGTACGAGTAGTTGAGCGCGGCGGTGCTGGTGCGGGGGGCGGCAGCGAGGCCGGTGCCTCCGAGCAGCGCGACGGGCTCGTGCGGCGGCAGGTCCATCGGCTGCGTCGTTGTGTGCGCGGTCAGTGGTGCGGGCGGCGTCTCGCGGCGTGGCTGCCGCTGGCGCGGCTCGGCGCCGAGTGGCATGTGCAGCTGGGACGACGGCGAGGCCGAGCGGCCGTTTGTGCGCAGCGGATGATGCAGCGACGGTGACAGCGATGGTTGCGGCTGCCTGTCGTCCCGGCTGCCCGTCGTCACCGTCGGTGGCGGCTGGACCAGCAGTGGCTGACGGCGCTGCAGCTGCGGCTGATTGGGGCGGGGCTGCGTCGGTGGTGGCGGCTGGTGCGCCGGTGGAGACGGCTGCTCGCGCTTGATGACGACGCGGCTGGGCAGCTCGGCCGTCGCTGGCGGCTGGCTGATGCGCAGCCGGCTGGTGGGAAAGGCGGGCTCCGCGAGCATCTTGGCGTGCAGCAGCAGCGGCTGCGACGCCGAGCCACCGCCACCGCCGCAACCGCAGCCATTGCCGTAGATCGGCAAGCTGGGAGAGCCGTCGGCGGAGGGGGCGGCGTTCTCGTCGGTAGCAAGCCGACGGGACGAGAGGGCGTTGAGGCGCCCAAAGCCCGCGACAGGCGCCGACGACGGCCGCGGTGGCGGCGTGCCTCTGGGAGTGGTGGCGGCAGAGCCGATGGTGGCGGACGACGTGGCGGCGGAGGGTGAGGCGTCGAGCTTCGGACGCTGCTTCTGCGGCGGCGCGTGGAAGCGACGGAGCGTCGCCGCGGTGCCTCCCACACCGTCACCGGCCACCTGCGCCGGTCGGCCGCCGGGCGCGCCGTTGTTGCTGGCCCGCGGGGTCACGACGCGTGCAGACGGCTGTGGGCCGCCGCCGCCAAGCACCACCGCAGAGACGTCGTCGTCGCCCTCCTCTCCAAAGATGGCGGCGGCGACGGCGTCGGGGTCCTCGCGGACGTCGTCGTAGTGCTCCGCGTCGCCAAACATGTCGTCGTCGTCGTCGTCGTCGCTCATCTCGCCGATGGCCTGAAGCACGTCGACGCCCTGCGCGTCCGATCGAGCTGCAGGCAGAGACGAGGAAGGCGGAGGCGGAGGCCGCGCCGGTGGCATCGAGGCGCTCGAAGCGGCGGCACCCACGGGCGTGGCGGTGGCAGACGTGGACGCGGCAGGCGAAGGAGCGAAGGTGGGCGCGGCGAGCGAGGTCATCGAGGGCGCGCGCGTCTGGGGCGGCTTCTTGGTGGGCTTCTGGGCCGGAGGCTTCTTCGCAGGCGCCTTCTGAGCCGGCCGTGCTGCTACTGCGGCTGACGGTGGCGGTGCCAGAGGCGCCCCGAGCGGCCCGAGCTCAACCGAGCTGTCGAGGCCGAGCGCGGTCGTGTGGAGCAGGTGCACCGTGCTGCTGCCCGCGGGTAGCGGCAGCGTGAAGCTGAGCTGCTGCCGCGGCGCCGCCGCCACCTGCGAGCCGGCGAAGCGTCGCAGGTGCTGCAGCTTGCCATCCTGATCGGACACGAGCAGCACCCACTTCGCGGCGTTGGCGGCGGCATTGGCGGCGGAGGCGGCGGCCGAGGTGGTGGCAGAGGCGGAACCGTCGCGCGAGACCCGCACCGCGACAGAGAAGGGCGGCCCTGCACCTGACGCCACGTCACACGTGAGGCCGAGCCGTGCCGCGAGCATGGCGCGAGCCGCGCCGAGCAACGCGGCCCCGGCGCCGACGGGCCGCGCGCAGATGGCCTCGACGCGCGCGGGCGCGAGCTGGGCGAAGGCGTGCAGGCTGCCGGCGCCCGCCTCGCGTAGCCTCTGGCCGAGGGCGGCGCCGACGCTGTCGAGCTGGCGCACCTGCGCATGCATCAGGGCAGGCGAGCGGAGCTCTGGCGCGAGTTGGCTGGGAGTTCGAGCTGATTCCAACGCATGGTCACGCGCGCGGGCTACGTGCGGGCGGCACCTCCGCCTCGCGCTCATCGTGCCATCCGACGCCGCACTCGACGGAGCGGAGCAGCAGCAGGCTGGCGCGCAGCGGCTTGGCGAGGCCGAGCGACGTGAGGTGCTCGAGCAGCGCGCGCAGCACGCGGCGCGCGCCGAGCACCAGCGGCATCTCGCACGAACTGAACTCGCCGAGGCCGGACCCCGACGCGCGCAGCTGCAGCAGCAGCGCCGCCTTCTGAGCGGAGGTCTTGATGCGCAGCCGCTTCGGAGCCGCCTTGCTGCCCGCGGCTGGCTCCTCGAGGAGAGGGAAGCGCACCACGCCCGCCTGGTTGACCTCGTAGAGCTGCTTGACTTCGGTGCGGCGCAGCGTCGCGGCGTCTTGCAGCTCCGTCGCGTCGGCGCACAGCTGCACCACCTCGCGCAGCCCGCACCGCGCCGTCAGCCGCCCGAGCGACGTCGCCGTCTCGTAGTCGATGCACGCGCGCGCCATCAGTGTCCCGAGCGGCAGCTGCGTGTGTACGCGCGGGCGCATGGTGCAGATGCGGGTCATTGATGAGCTCAGATCAGAGGCGAAGCAGAGGGGGGACTTCAACGTGCGTGCGTGTGTGCGGTGCGCCGTGGGCGCGGGCGCGTGCGTCACCGGCGCAATCGAGAGCCCGTCGTCATCGACCAGCACCATCTGCGCGTCTGCGAGCTGGCGGAGCTGCGCGATGCACAGCGCCTTCAGCCGCCGCTCGAGCTCGTCGTCGCTCACCCCCTTTGGCATCTCGTAGTGCGTCGGGTTCTTGGCGAGGCGCGCCCACAGGAAGGTGCTCTTGAGCCAGCGGATGCACACGCCCACGTCGCCCATGTAGCCGCCGCCGGAAGCGATCTCGGCGTTGAGGTGGTCTGCGCACCCACGCGTAGCAAACGGGGTCAGACGCGGCATGTCCTTCGAGCGCCCCTTGGTCGAGCTCTACGGGGCAAGTCACGGGGCAGGTGGTGCGGCGTTGGCGTACGGCGCAGCCGGCGGTGCGCGATCATGTGCGACTCGATCGCCTCGGAGCCGCTCGCGAGCCGTAGGTAGCGCGGCGCCGCGTCGGCGCGTGTCATCACGATGCACTTGCCGGAGGAGTCGAACTGGGGCCGGCCGGCGCGCCCCGCCATCTGGAGGACCTCGATGACCGAGTACTCCTCGTAGCGCTGCCGCTGCGAGGCGTACTTGGCCGTGTTGAGCACCACCACGAGGTGCGCCGGCAGGTTGACTCCCTGCAAGGACGCGCGGGCCCGACTCTCACGCAGGGGCGTGGCGGCGGGGCAAGGCGTGTGCGTCGTGCTGCGTGGCCCGCTGGGCAAGAAGGGCTCGTGTCTGACGGTGCGGGGCTGCTCGATGTGGGGCTGCCCCCCTGTGGCCCTCACCTGCGCGAGGCCGCTCGTCGAGCAGAGCACGGGCAGCGCGCCGCGCTGGAAGAGCGCCTCGACGAGCGTGCGGTCGGCGGCGTCGAGGCCGGCGGTGTGGAAGCCGACGCCGCGCGGCAGCAGCTCGCGCAGCTTGGCGTCGCGCGCGCGCGCCGCCGCCTCGAGCAGCACTGGCTGCAGCTGCGCCGCGCCCCAGCCACCGCCGCCCATGCCGCCGCCGCTCATGCTCGCGGCCGCGTGCCTGACGAGCTGCGCCGCCGCCGACACCGTCGTCTTGCGCGAGTTGCAGAAGACGAGCGCGGGGCGGCCGGCGCAGTGCGCGCGCACCACCTCGGGCAGCCGGCCGACGAGCGTCGAGTCGAAGTGGAAGACGTTGGTCATCGGGAACGAGAGCACCTGCCACTCGAGCCGCACCGGGCGGAAGCTCTCGTCGAAGTGCAGCGCGAGGCACGGCCCGGCTGCGCCGCTCGCACCGCCGCCCGCGCCGCCGCCTGCGCCGTCGGCGTCGCCCGCGCCGCCGCCGCCGCCGCCGAGCCAGCGCGCGACGTCGTCGTGGTTGCTGATGGTGGCAGAGAGCGAGACGGTGCGCAGCGAGGCGATCGGCGCGCCGCGCACCTCCGCGCTCTTGCTCAGCGCGAGCATGCGCGCGACGGCCGACTCGAGCGTCGGGCCGCGCTCGGGGTCGTTGAGCAGGTGGATCTCGTCGAGCAGCAGCAGCCCGACACGACCGATGACGCCGCGCGCGTCGCGCCGCCAGCGCGAGAAGGCGTCCCACTTCTCAGGCGTCGTGACGATCAGGTCTGCGTCGCGCACCGCCCGCTCGCCCACCTCCGGGTCGTCGTCCGTGTCGCCCGTGAGCTCGACGCACTTGATGCCGAGGCCCGAGAGCTTGGCGGTCCAGTCGAGGAAGCGCTCATGCGTGAGGGCCTTGAGCGGCGCGATGTAGATGGCAGTCGGGCGCGTCGCATGGTCCGCACAGCCGCTCCACAGCCGAGCCAGCGCCATCTCCAGCACGACAGTCTTGCCCGAGCCGGTCGGCGCCGAGACGACCATGCTCCGGTCGGAGCCGTACGCCACGTCGAAGCACTGGCTCTGCATCGCGTTGAACGTCGCGTACGGGAAGAGGCGCCGGAAACGTGGGTCGATGAGCGAGACCGGGACGAGCGGCGTGGAGCTCGCGGGCGTCGTCATGTTGGCGGTGAGCAAGCGCCGCAGGCGGCACCACGCGAGCGTCAAGCAGAGCGCCGCAGGCGGCACACGCGAGCCTCAAGTTTGGCATGCGACACCTAATGCGTGGCAGCGTTTGTGTAGCAGCCCCGAGCGCTTGTGCCGAAGCACTGGTTGGTGGGAGAGCCGTGAACCTCTGTGAAGCTGTCAAAGATGCTCTGGAAACGCCATGACGAGACGGCGGCATCCTTTCTGGCCTCCGGCTCCTGGGAGCACACCAACCCTATGTCGTGTGGCAACACGTCCTCACCGTGCCAAGAATGCGGCGTGAGCATTCATTACAGGTTGAGAGAGTACAACTGCCCGAGCAAGAGCCCCACGAGGTGGGTCAGGTCAAGCTCGAGCGTGGCGTCGCAACTGCGCCTGCTTGATGGGCTCTCCGGGTCCCGCACGTTCTGGTTCATTGGCGACTCGGTGGTGCTTTCACATGCGCAGGCCGCCGCATGCCGACTCGCCTCCGAGGACGCTCTTGCCGCAACGGGAACGGACTCGAGACAGCCTAGCGGCGTCGCGAAGTGGAGAGCTCCAGAGTGGCCTGCGAGCAAATACGCTGCCTGCATCGACACCGCCGGGCTGCGGGTCTGCTACATGCCCGCAGGATCGCGGGTGCGTGGTGCCACGGACTCCGTTGCAACGGTGCTGGAAAAGTTAGTCGCGTTGAACGTCACCAGTCAGAACGACGTGGCGGTGGCCAACTCGGGCGATTGGTTCTTGGGCCACGGGCCGGACTTAGAGAAGCGGATCGAAGCAGATGCGCAGGCGCTCGCTCGAGTGGTGCTCAAGTTGTGCGCCCGACAGTGCCCACTGCGTCGCTTTGTTTGGCGCGAGGCCCTCGCGCAGCACTTCAATACAGTCGATGGCGTCTACGATGCTACCAAGCACGACAGCCGCGCCTGCGCTGCCCTTCAGCCCAATGTGTCAAAGCCTGACGCGCTGTCGGCTGCCTCCGCCACGCTGTCGGCAGCTGGTGTTGAGGTGATCGACGGCTGGACGCTCACACGGGCACGCGTCCACGCCCACGTTTCACCTCGCGACTGCACTCACTTCTGCTTGGGCGAGAGCGGCCGCGTTGGCGGGGTTTACGAGGCACTCAACGACTGGCTTGCGGTCCTGCTGCAAGCTCCTATCCGCGAAAGGTCTTCGCAAGCGGCTGTGGGCGCAGTAGGTGCCGAGCCGAGCGTGGGTCGTGCGCTGTCTGAAGCTCCACATGACAACGACGGTGAGCCCGTGCGACTGAACAAAGGCGCTATTTGTGGGAGTGCGGACCACGCTCGCCGCTACATGGCGTTCCGTGGCAACCTGACCAAATGGTTTGAGCCAGGCCCGGCTGGTACGGAGCGCTCGCAGCTCAGGCAGGTGCAATTGCTTTCAAATGGCACAACTGCCCGAGTGTCGCTTTGCCAAGTACTGTGGAACGCTGACGCGTTTGCTCGCATTGTCGCCGACCCAAGCAACACCAGCAAGCCGCACGTGCGGGCACTACGCAACATCCAGGCTGCCCTCGCAAGGCTTCCGCCGTCAGAAATGGGGGCGCCTCCTATGGAGTGGCTCTCGCTCGCGATGCTCAACAGCGACCGCAAGACGCAGCAGCATTTCAGAATGATGCTTTCGGCGGTGCCCAACGATTTTTTCGTGTACCACTTCAACTGTCAAGACGAGAGCGATAGGCACTGCCTCGAATATGCCAACCAGAAGTGGTTCAATGAATCAACACAAATTGTCTGGCGGGCCTTCAAGGGCAATACGTCAGGCTGCATCCTCGAGTCGGTTCGCCATGCCGTAGGATGGATGCTTGGCCGTCAGCCGTATGCGGATCAAACCTCGTTGGGCTCGCGCGTCAAGGTGTACACTCACCTCTGGATCATCGATGCCGACTTGGACTTCCGCCTGTTCTCGTATCCAGCCTTCCGCGCCCTCATAGCGTACCGAAGGCCCTACCTAGCCAACCCGTCCTTTGTTGCAACCAAACAAGGTCGACGCGCGACCGATCGACTGGGGCTGCGTGCGCAACTGAGTCCGCCGTCACTCTCGGTCGCTGGACGCGACCGGCTGCTCCTGCCGCATCTGCTAGATGACGTGGAGTTCACTGCTCCGCTCATCGATGCCGTGCTGCTCCCGGCTTGGTATGAGGCGATCGCGCCCATGGATCCGCGCACCGACGTGCACGCCCAGCGGGCTCTCCAGATGATTGCGGTAGCCTTCGCCGGCGCAACTGGCCCCTGGCCACCACCGCCGCAGTGCGGGGAATCGAGAGGACTGCCTCGGAGGCGTCCAGCAGGTGTAGTCTTTGACTACCTTCCGGTCATCCATCACGACACCAGAACCCTTGCCTACACCGAGCACACTGCCAAGAAGAAACCGAGTGTATGTGTGCGAGGCTCATTGCCGCAAGGGGGTAACGGGTCTTGCGGCTCCTGGTACGCGGCTGCACAACCGGGGCGGCGCGCGATCGCGTCGCGATTCGGCCAGCGAGAGCCGACGCCGCTGCTCGAGGATGCGGATTGCAATCTGCTGGTGGCTTCCCGGAACTCAATGCGGAGTCCGCTCAAGCAGACGTCGCTCGTCGGGGCAAGCAGCCCCGTGTTCGAAGTGAGAAATATAACTCTAGACGACGCACCAGTACGTTCTACGTACGCGTGTCCAGACGTTGCGTAGCAGGTACAGTCCGTGGTAATAAAGCCTAAGCCTAAGCTAAGCCTATTTTACTCCTATTTGGTAGGCACCTTGCGCTATTGAGGCTATTGAGGCGACGCGTTTGGACCACGAGCTGCATGCGTCCGTCCATGTTCTGCATGAGTGTTGCGAAGCTTGGAGATGCTCGCTGGCGTTCTCACGACCTTGCGGCAGCCACAGCGCGGCCGTCCGGCCGTAATGAGCTCGACGCTCGCGCCGGCGCCGACGCAGGGCGAGCTGCCGTGGGGTTCCTGGTCAAACGGCGACGAGAAGGTGGAGCTATCGATCTTCCTGGACGAGGGCACACGGCCGGGCAGCGCCGTGTGCGAGGCGGCCGAGGGCTGGCTGTGCGTCTTCCTCGACAACTCATACGAAGCATGTGAGCCGCCACAAGCCACCAGCATGCGACTGCCCGCAAGCCAGCATAGCCAGTTCTCGCGCGGAGAACCCACGTCCTGCCTCGCCGCCGACGCCGTGCCGCACCTGCCCTCGCCCCAGTCTACGACGACGAGACGGGCGCGTGGGGCGGCGAGGAAGTCGTGCAGGACGAGGAGGGTCCGCCGCCGCTGCTGCTCGGCCGCTTCGCGCAGCTGGTGCGCGCGCGCGACCTCGAGTACATTGTGCGAGAGCGCGACGGCCGGCGAGAGCTGTTCATCGAGCTGCCCAAGGCGCTCGAGGAGGACGGCGGCGCTACGGCGACGGGCGCCAGCTGCATCTTCGACGAGACGCTCACCGTGCGCGGCGAGCCGTGCCTGGTGCCGGGGCTCAGCCAGCCGGTGGAGTGAGGTGTCGAGTCTGTCGGGTGCCGGCCGTATTGAGAACGCCAGGGCGCGCAACGGGTGCAGGGTGGTTTTACCCACATGCGATTGGTTAGTTAGTTAGTTAGTCCATTTTGACTGTACAACTACGCTGTACGTGCGATCCAGGGGTCCGCCGCGACGCGGTCCGCCGTCATCGCTCCGCCTCGGTGTGCGGCGGCGCCTCCTCAGCCGCCAGGTCGCACGAGACGCTCCAGTCTGCCTCCGACACATCGAGGCTCGCGGTGTCCTCCTCGTCGGCGATCGCCCAAGGACTCGCCTTCACCTCGCGTTTGGTCGGCGGTGTGTCCACCGCCGCCGCCGCCGCCCTGCGGTCGGCCGGCATGCTGGCGGCCGAAGCGACGCCCCCGCCGTCTCCGGCGGCGCCGGCTGTGCCGGCGACTTCGTCGCTGTCCACTGTGAGAAGCGGCGGCGAGAAGACCTCGATCGTCTTGAGCGGCGACGGCGACGGCGACGACTGCTGCTGCTGCTGGTGGTCCGCGTGGTCGTCTGCATCCGAGTCGGACGCGCCGTGGCCGCCGGGCGAGTTCGCGGACGGCGCGGCGTCCACGGCGGCCGCGCCAGTGCCACCACAGCTGCCCTTCTTTGACGCGGGGCCCGCGCCCACGCCGCCGCTCGCGGCGGCCGTGGCGGCCACAGCAGCAGACGCCGACGCCGACGCCGACGCCGAGGACGAAGCCGACGACGGGGCGCGGGAGGAGGCGCCCCGCCGCCAGCTCGCCGCATGGCGCAGCAGCCGCGCCTTGCGCCGCAACACCTCGGGCGCCGACGACGCCGCCGCACCGCCGCCGCCGCCCGCCGCCGCCGTGCCTCCCGCCGCGCCCGCCGTGCCCGCCGCCGCCGCCGCCGCCGCAGCAGCAACCGCCGCCTCCTCCCTGTCGTCCTTCTCCTCGTCGACATCTGCGTCGGCGCCTGCGCCCTGCTCCGACGCCACGCCCTCCACCGTCACGTCGCCCAGATCCGCCTCGTCGCCCTCGCCCGCGCCCGCGCCGCCACCCGCACTGCCGCCCACCGCAGCCGCAGACGCCGCCGCCGCTGCGGCCGCGTCGGTCGCGGCGCCCTTCTGCGATTTTGCGGCTCGTGCGCGCGCGAGCATTCTACTGTTTGCTGCTGCTGCCGGCGTGGGGTCCTCCGCCTCGGCCGACGGCTTGCCTTCCTTGTGCAGCCGGCGCATCTGGAATCGGCTCTTCATCTTATTCTTGCGCCGCCGCGCCGCCGACACCTCGTCCGCGCCGAGCGGCTCGTCGTCCTCCTCCGCCGTGCCCGCCCCCTCCTCGCCCTCGCCCTCGACGCCCTCGTCGACGCCTCCGCCCCCCGCCCCTGCCGCTCCGGCGCCAGCGCCCGCCTCGCCGCCTGCACCGCCGGCCGCGCCCGCACCTCCAGCCCCCTCGACGGGCCCATCGACCGCCACGGCCAGCTCGGGCGCCAGCGCAAGCAGCAGCTCCTGCTGCCAGCGGCTGCCGTGCGCCCACGCGCGCTCGCCCTGCGCCATCCGCGCCACGCGCCCCTCGCGCACGGCCGCCAGCCGCCGCGCCGCCGCCGGCCCGCCGCGCAGCAGCCGCTGCCTCTGCCGCTCGACGGCGTCAGCCACCGCCTTGCCCAGCGCCGACGACGCCTTGTGCAGCCGCTCGGAGCGCTGCCGCGCGCGCTTGAGCCGCCTCGCCGCCGCTTTCTCGGCGACGCGCCGCGGCGTGTTCGAGCCGGAGGCCGCCTGCAGCTGCCGCGCGAGCTTGGCGCACGCCGCGTCGCGCCGCGCCTGCGACGGCCCCTCCGCCTCGTGGTCGAGGCCGCGGTACCATAAGAGGAAGGCGTCGACGTGGCTGCGCAGCGCCTCCGAGTCGGTCGCCACCTGCTGCGCCGCCGCGGCAGCGGCGCCCGCCACCGCCGCGTCGCCCGCCTCGTCGCCCTCGGCGGCGGTGCCATCGGCCGCAGCAGCGGCGTTGGCGGCGGACGAGGTGGAGGCGGAGGCGGAGGCGGAGGCGGAGGCGGAGGCGGAGGCGGAGGTGGAGGCCGAGGGGAGGGCGACGTGCCCGGGCGGAGGTGGCGTGCTTCCCATGGCGCCCAGCTCCGCGCGCAGCACGTCGGGTGAGGCGAGGGCGCCTCCGCCGCCTCCGCCGCCTCCGCCGCCCTCGGACGGCGACGGCAGCAGCCAGCTCGGCAGGAGCTTCGCGAAGATCTCGGCGTCGTCGAGCGCCTTTGCGAGCGCGAGGCGCAGCCTGGCCGCCTCCTTGTCGGCCTCGCGGTGGTCCGACGCCGCGAGCGAGCCGGCGCCGCCGCCCATGCCCAGCTCGCTCTGCACGACGTGCGGCAGCACATGCATCAGCAGCAGCTCGCCGCTGGCGCCGCGCAGCCGGAGCGGCGTCGGCTCGTCGAGGAGCAGCTTGAGCAGCAGCGTGCACACGGCGCCCTCGCGCAGCATCGGAGGCTGCGTGCGGCAAGAGAGAGAGAGAGAGGTGGGAGGCGGTGTAGGAGAAGACGCATGTGCAGGTGTGGTGGTGCCGTGGTGAGCGAGGAGGCGTGGGAGAGGGGTAAGGAGGGGGGGGTGGGGGGGGGTTCACCTGGACGTGCGTGAGCAGCTGGAGGGCGGCCTCGCACGGCAGGCGCGACGCCGCCTCGCCGGCGTGGTGGAGCGACTGATGGAGCAGCGCGTCGCGCGTCTCGAACATGCCGTGGCCCTTCATCTTCGATCGCACCCTGTGGCACGCAGGCGGTGGTCACACGTGAGCGGCTTCTTCTCGCAGCGGCAGATGAGCTCAGGCCCGTGTCTGCTGGTCGAGAGAGGGCGCGAGTTGGAGCGTCGCTGCGGTGGTGGCGTTTTTACGTGGGCGAGTTGTGGCAGGCGAGCAGGTTGAGGAGAGCCACCGAGCGGACCAGCAGCGCCGGCGCCGCCGCCGCCTGGTCCTCGACCAAGTCGAAGAGCGTCGAGAGGTTGGGGAGGAGCGTCGCGGCCTCCGGCATCGGCAGCGCCGGTTTCGCCTCGAGCTGCCCGAGGATGGCGCCTGCGGGTGGAGAATGACGCAGCGAAACTCGGCTCGTGGGCCGGGATGGAGAGAGGCGGGGGTGGCGGTGCCACGAGAGCCATCAGTGGTGGTGCCAAGAGGCCTGGTGCTCAATTCCGTTTCTGACGGTGCTGTGGCGCCGATGAGGCCCTGCTGAAAGAAGCCGTCGGCCTCGATCAGGTCGGCGAGCTTGCCGAGCCGGCACGCCGCCGGTCGCGAGCGCATCATGTCGCGGAGCAGCACACGCGACGCGAAGGAGAAGAGCTGCGCCTGCAGCGCCGCCACCTCCTCCGCGTGCTGCACAGCGGCACATGAGACGGGCGGCAAGGGTGAGGTGGCGCACGCGGGCTGGGGCTGGGCATGGGCATGGGGTCTCCTTGCAGCAGGGCTGGGGGCTGCCACCCAAGGGCGGGAGGGGTGGTGCGCGCGCCTGCACGACCGCCGGGCTGCGCAGCAGGCACGCGGCCCACGCGAGCCAGTCCGAGTCGAGCAGCGCCTCGCGGTTGGGCAGCTTGGCCTCGACGAGCGCCTCGAGCTCGGCGAGGAACTGCTGCTGCTGCGAGAACTCGCCGCAGCCCGCGAGCGCCTCGAGCAGCAGCTGCAGCGCGTTGGGGTGCACCAGCACGAGCAGGTGGGCGTAGCCACCGCTCCCGCCGGCGCCACCGCCGCCTCCGCCACCGCCGCCTCCACCTCTTCCGTCGCCACCGCCGGTCTTGGCGCGGCCGCCCGAGGCCAGGTCGAGGATCGCGCAGCAAAGCAGCGGGGAGGCGCGGTGGCGGCCGAGCATGCGCGAGGCGAGCTCCCACCCATGCATCTTGGCGAAGGCCGCACCGAAGGCGTCGGCCTTGCTGCTGCTCTTGGAGCCGCCGAGCGTCGGCGCGTGCACGCTGTGGTGCGAGCCGCCGCCGCCGCCGCGAGGATGCTCGGCGCCGCTCGCCTTCGGGTGCGGCAGCAGAGCGCCCAGCGCGCGCAGCGCCGAGACGCGCACCGCCTCCGACGGCACGCCGAGCATCGAGACGAGCGCGAGCACCGCCGGCGCGCCGCTCGCCTTGAGGTGGTCGTGCACGTTGGAGGGGAGCGCGCTGTTCGCCCCCTTCGCCGCCGCCTCGCACAGCAGGCAGAGCGCGCGCGCGACGCGCTCGCGCGCCGCCGTCAGCGCCACACCCAGGCTCGCCATCGCCTCCGCCTCCGGGGGCAGGACGGGCGCCAGGAGCGTCGTCGACGTCGAGGAGGACGATGTAGAGGCGGCGCCGGATGCGGCGGCCGCAGCGGCCGCGGCGGCAGCAGCGGCTGCTGCGGCGGTGCTGGCTACCGCGCCGGCCGTGGAGGAAGCGGCGGACGCGGCGGCGGTGGCGGTGCTGGCGGTGCTGGCGGCAGGGTCGGCCTCGGCGGACGCGGCGGCGGCGGCGGCGATGTGGTACTCGGCGTCCGACATGAGCACAAAGTCCAGCAGGAGGTCGACGTCGTCCGCCGTCACGACGCCGCTCAGCAGCCCGAGCAGCCCGCCGCGCGCGTCGAGCACCCCTTCGAGCACCTCGTCCGCCGCAGACGCGTCCTCGTCGGCCGCCACGGGCGCCGACGCCGCCGCCGTCGCCGCAGACGATGAAGAGGACGACGCTACAGTGCCGAAGCTGCCGACGGCGGTGGGGTGCAGGCGCACCGCAAGCCACAGCAGCGTGGCGACGCCGGGGCCGGCGCGCCAGAGCCGCACGTAGTCCGCAGCGAGGTCGGAAGGCACCGAGAGCCTGTGTGCAAGAAGGTGGGGGTGGGTGAGAGTGTGAGGGTGGAATTGTGTGTGATGGGCCAAGCCCCCAAGTCCCGGCCGGGGGGCGTGTGGCCGCATGATCAGCCTCGAGCCTCAAGTGCCAAGGCCGATTCTGCGACTCCGGGCGAGGCACCACCGCTGCTCCTCGCGGGGCGGGCTTCCGCGGAAGCTGCTCCGCGACGAGCGCGGCGAGGCCGAGGAGGCCGGCTGGGCGGCATGGTTGGCCTCGAAGGCGGGGTGGTACTCAACGGTGCGCGTGAGCCGATCTCGGAGCATCTCGAGCGCGCGCCGCTGCACGCCGCGCCGCATGCTCGGCAGCAGATCGAGCAGCAGGGTCAGCGCATGGGAGCTCAGCCAGATCGGTTGCCATGGTTCGCCGCCGTCGCCCGACGCGTCAGCGCTCGCCGGATGGTTGGCCGCAAACGCCGCCATCGACGACACCGACCCAACCGACCCAGCGAACCACGAGACCGACGGGGGCGGCAGCGGCGCGCTCGGCGGGCTGCTGCGGGCGCCCCTGTCGACCGTCTCCAGCAGGAGCTCGACCAGCTCGAAGGAGGGCTCGTCCTCGCCCCACGGCGCGCGCCCCCAGCTCGCGTCCATCGGCGCGTCCGATGCGCCGCCAGCCGTCGCCACCGCCGTCGACGTCGTCGTCGCCGCTACCGTCGCTGCTGGTGGCTGCTGCTGCTGCTGCTGCATCGGGGTCTGCAGCTGCGGCGGCTGCAGGCGTGTGGAGAGCAGGTGGAGGATCACCGAGAATCCGCTCTGCGCCTCGCAAAAGTGCGCGCTCGCCGCGTCGTCCGACAGCAGCAGCGCGAGCACGATCCGCATCGCCGCGGCGCGTGGCGCCGAGCCAAGCTGCAAAAAGGGGAGGCAGAGCGCGGGGCCGCCGCACGGCGCGAGCTCCTCCACGAGGCGCAGCGTCGAGTGCGTCTCGGCGTTGCCGGCGCCCGCGCCGCCACCCCCACCGCCGCTGGTGCCACTGGCGTCCGCTCCGCTGCCACCTCCACCGATCGGCGAGACCTCGTCAGGGCTGGTGCGCCCCGCCACGCTCGCCACGCCGGCCGCTCCCGCTGCCGCCGTCGTCGCTTCGGCGTCCGGCGGAGGCGAGACGGAACGCTCGCGCGCCTTGGCATCGTCGGCGGTGGCGGCCTCTCCGGTGGAGACGGCGGAGGCCTTGTCGGCGCGCTCGCGCGACGTGCGCCGGATCAGCCACGAAAGGCCGTTGGAGGGTGGCGCATCCTCCCGCGGCTCCACCACCTCCACCGCCTCGGCAGCAAACGGATCGGCCCCGCCACCCGCGCCACCCGCGCCGTGGCCATGGCTGCCTGCCTCCTCGGCGGCGGCGAGCGCAGCGGCGGTGGCGGCGGCGGCGGGTGTCGACGCGGCGTCGCTGTTGCCGCGGCCACCCCCACCACCGCCTCCGCCCTCACTAGCCGCGGCGGTGGCGTCGGCGGCCTCGGTGAAATCGGCGGCACCACCTCCACCACCACCACTCGCCACGGCACCCGCCAGGCCGCGTGTCGTTGGGGAGCTCCCGAGGAAGAGGACGCTGCTGGACGCCGTCGAGCTGCCAGAGAGCGAATGGCGCGCGGAGGCGAGGCCCGAGTGGCGCGCAGACGAGTGCGAGTGGTGCGACGAGCGACGCGCCGCCGCGGTGACGGCGTCGGGCGACGGCAGCGGCGAAACGTGGAGCAGCGAGCGGCCCTCAAGGCCCAGCGCGCGCAGCGTGCGCAGGCTGCCGGCGTGCGGCGTGCCACGGTGGAAGACGCGGGCCGCGAGCAGCGCGTCCCAGCAGCCCTCGGTGAGGTGCAACGCCGACATGGCGCCGCAGAAGGGCGACGGCTCCGCGCCGTGCAGCCCACCACCACTCGCGCCGCCCGCGAGCAGCGGAGACTTGGACGACGATGCATCCTTCGAGCCGCTGCCGCCGTGGTGGTGGTGGTGGTGGTGGTGGTGGCGGTGGTGGTGGACGTGCCCCGCCATCCCCGACGCGAACTGCGACGCCTTGGTGGCCGACGGTGGCGGCTCGGGGTACGCCAGCGCGTGCGTCGACTCGACGTGGGCGCCGTCGACGACCAGCGTGCACCCCGCCGCCTTCGAGTGCGTCAGCACGAGGTGGTGCCAGCCGCCGCACTCGGCGAAGCCGTGGGCCTCAAACCGGTACGCATGGAAGGCTCCGGGCGCGGCGCTGCCGCCGCCACCGCCGCCGCTGCCACCGCCGCCGCCGCTGCCAAAGCCGCCGCCACCGCTACCAAAGCCGCCGCCACCTGCGCCGCCGCCACCGCCGAAGCCGCTCCCGAACGCACCGCCGCCGCCGCCGAAGCCACCACCAAAGGCGCCCGAAGCGGCCGTAGCGCCGCCGTAGCCGCCACCGCCCTCCCGCTCCGCCGCAGCATTGGCCGATCGCGAGCCGATGCCGCCACCGGAACGGAGCGACGCCGCAGAGCCGTCGGCAGACGCCGGGCCGGTGCGCACGATCAGCGTGCGCATCGGAAGGGCGTTGCCGACACCACCGACGCCGCCGCCGCCGCCGCCGCCGCCGCCGCCACCCGCCCCGCCGATGCCGATGCCAATGCCGTCGTGGTCGCGTCTTTCGAGCGACAGCTCGACGAGCCTGTGGCCTTGCGCGCCGTGCAGCGCCACCAGCGACACCTCGGGCTCGCCGGCAGGCAGCGCGCCGATGCGCACCCAGAACGCCAGCGTGTACCCCGCCTTGGCCGCGGGGAACTGCGCGTGCGTCAGCGGCGGCAGCGGCAGCGTGCCCGCGCCGTCGAACGAGAAGAAGGCGGGCGGCGCGGCGCGCTCGGCGATGACGCCCGCCACGAAGAGCAGCTGCATCTGCAGCTCGCGCCACCGCTCCCACCATCGCTCCTCACCCGACCGCCGCGCCGCCGCCGCCGCCGCCGGGGACGCCGACGACGCCGACGACGGCGGCGGCGGCGACGACGGCAGCGGCGGCGCCACCAATGACGACGATGACGTCAGCAGCTGGTGCTCGGGCGCGGCGGCGAGGCGGAAGAGGAGGAGGGCCTCAGAGCCGAGTATTGAGTACTCGCCGAGAGAGGCGGCGAGGCGGAGGTAGTGCAGCCGCAGCGCGCCGCCACGCTCGTCCTCGGCGTCCGCGTCGCCACCGCCGCCGCCGCTGCTGGTGGTGTTGCGATGTGCGGTTGCTGTCATGATCGCAGCGCGCAACAGCGATGCGACGCCGCCACCACCGCCACCGCCATGCAAGCTGGAAGCGGAGGAGGCGGGGGCGCACAGCGCGCGCTTGTTGCACGGATTCGCCTCGAGCAGCAGCAGCAGCACCGCACACGCGTCGCACTGCACGGAGATGTCCGCGTGCGGCAGCAGCGCGAGCAGCAGCGGAGTGCCGATGGATGCCGCGCCAACGCCGCCGCCGCCGTCGCCGCCACCGCCCGCACCGCCGTCGCCGCCGCCGCCCGCGCTCGCACCGGCGCCGTCGCCTCCACGCAGCCGAAGCGACATGAGGCCCGGCAGCTGCAACGAGGCATGGGTGAGCGCATCGCCAGGTCCACCCGCCGCAGCGCCCAGCACAGAGCCGGAGCCGTTGGTGCTCGCAACGCCACTCTTGCCATGCCCACCGACCCAACCGACGCCTGGCGCCGACGCAAACCCACCGAGCGGCGAGCCGCACACCGAGTTGCCGGGCGAGCCCCATCCGCCGCTGCCGCCTAGAAAAGCGTCCAGCCGCATCTCCGGCACCGCCGCCGCCGCACCACCACCACCACCACCACTGCCGCCTCGTCGCCGGCTGTCGCCGTGCACCGTAGCTGCAGCGGCCGACGACGACGACGCGGCCGCCGCCGATGTGCACGCACCGCCGTGGCTGGTGACGCTGCTGCTTGGATCTCGGCTGGACGAGCTCGCTGTGAAGTCGGGCGATGCGACGCAGCTGGCCCGTCCACCGCTGCCCACCACCACCTGCGGCGGTGGGGGTGGCGGCGGCGGCGGCTGCTGCGACCGCGCGGAGGCACCGGAGGCACCGGAGGGAGGTGCGGCGTCGCCGGAGGCTCGCGGCGACTTTGGCCGCGGCGATCGAGACTTCCTTCGCGCGAGCGGGCTCCTCGCCGGCGGTGCTGAGGTGACGACCGCCTGCGCGAGAGCCGACGACGTGTGCGTTGCCGCACACGCCCCGCCGGGGATGGGGGCGGTGGTGCCGCCGGAAGTGGCAGGAGCGCCCACCACAGCAGACGCGCGGTGTGGCGGTGGTGCTGGTGGCTTCTCCTCGTCGTCCTCGTCGGCTTCGTCGTCGTAGGTCTCATCCGACGTCTCAAACGTGTGCGTTGGCCGCGCCGACGCGGGCGCACGGCCGCCCTCGCCGCCCGGCCCGTCGGTCCCTTCGTCGGCAGCCGGCGCGTACCGTCGCGACGGGCGTAGCGGCTGTGGGAACGACGGCCAGCACTCGCGCACGCGGCGTGCCAGCGCACGCGTCTCTGAGGAGAGGGTGTAGAGCGACGGCAGCGGCGGCGCGCGGCCGAGGACCCGCCGGAAGGAGCCGCCCGTGCACGCGAGCTCAAAGGCAATGTCGAGGGCGGAGGAGTCGGCCAGCAGAGGCGACAAGAAGGGTGGCGGAGGCGGCGGCGGTGTCGTCGCGCCATCGTGGCGCTGAGCGGAGAGATGGTCGTGGTGATGGTGGTGGAGGTGATGGTGGTGATATGCGGCCGATGGCGCACGAAGCGCCTGAGAGAGGGCCGACGCGCCGAGGAGCGAGGCAAGCGCCGTCTTGGCGGCCTCGCTTTCGGCCATCAGCTCACCCAGCG
>Ga0209713_10000723_pt1 | contig 18961 bp, 6 predicted proteins | sample ArcOceMetagenome_3_FD_187444 | JGI IMG/M metagenome (GOLD analysis project Ga0209713, IMG submission 187444) | Marine eukaryotic phytoplankton communities from Arctic Ocean - Arctic Ocean- Svalbard ARC20M Metagenome (SPAdes) (version 2) | ecosystem: Environmental > Aquatic > Marine > Oceanic... | reverse complement strand
CCGCCGCCCTGCCCACCACCACCACCACCCCCACCGAGGCGGATGACGTCGCAGCCGCTCGTGCCTACGAGCACGCTGCCGTCGGGCGCGCCGTCGAGCGCGCGCACGGCCGTGCCAACCTCGCCGCGCCGTCCACTGCCGCCGACGGAGAGCGGCGTGCCGACGGGCGTCGCCGTGGACGGATTGTCGCCGTCGAGGCGCGCCACGTCCCAGACGCACACCCTGCCGTCGGCGCCGCCCGTCAGCAGATGCGCGCGCGAGAAGCTCAGCGAGAGGGCGCGCAGCTCGCCGGCGTGCGCGGCCGCCACGCGCGCGACGCACTCGCCGCGCCGCCACACCAGCAGCGCCCCGTGCGGCGAGCCGCTCACGATCGCGCCGCTCGGCAGGACCGCGACGCACAGCACGTCGCCCACCTCCTGGTGGCTGCCGAAGCGCAGCGCGAGCGACGACCACGGCGCGAGCGGCTCGCCGTTGGCGGCGGCGCGCCAGTCGCCGCTGTGGCACCACAGCTTGACGTGGCGCACGCCGTACGTCAGGAAGCCGACGGCCAGCGGCCCTCCGCCCTCGACGACGCGCAGCCGCTGCTCGGACGGCACGGAGGCGACGCCGCCCGCCGGCAGCCAGCGCACGCCCCACACCTGCGGCGGGACGCCGCGGCGCGAGTCGAATGTCGACAGCAGCCGCGCCGAGCGCCACTCCCACACGTGCACCGTGTGCGCGTCGTCCATGCCGACCGACGCGAGCAGCGCGCCGTCGTGCGCAAAGCCGACGGCGCAGACGCCGCGCACGCGCCCGTGCCGCAGCCGCGCGAGCTGCTGCATCGACGACACCGACCAGACGCACACGACCGGCTCGGCGCCGAGCTGCCCCGACGCGGCGTAGTCGCGCGACGCGTCGAGCGCGAGGCACGTGATGTCGTCCGTGTGGCCGCCGAAGAAGCGCTGGCGGTGCGGGCGGCCGCCGCCGCCGCCGTCGCCGCCGCCGTCGCCCTCGTAGACGATCGCGACCGCCGCCGTGTAGTAGACGGCCTCGCCCGCCGAGGAGCGCCACAGGTTGTTGGCGTTGAGCTGCGTCATGTCGGTCGTGCCCCGCGGCGCGTCGGCCCGCTTCGGCACGCCCGCGTAGCCGTGCACCCACTCGAGCCGGAGCCTCGCGCCCGGCGCCTGCGCGCCCGCGCGCGCCGCCGCCTCGCGGTGCTCCTCGGGCCAGCCGACGGGCGCGAAGACGCCGGTGCGGCACGGGTAGTACAGCAGCTTGTGCGGCACGGCCGTGAGCGCGGCGGCGACGGCGCCCTGCTGCCGCTGCCGCGGCTGCCGCTGCGTCGACTGCGCGATCGCGCGGTGCTTCGGCGCAAAGGCCGCGTGCGCCCACAGCTCGTGCGCGAGGCGCGTGCCGTCGGCCGAGGCGAAGCCCGCGGCGAGCAGCCGCGCCTCCGCCACCGACAGCTCGAGCTCAAAGTACGCCCACAGACGCTGCAGCTGCTCGTGCGCAGGCCGCGGCGCCGCCGGACGATCGGCCGGACGCTCGTACTGCACGTCGAAGCTCGTGCCAGCCGCAGCAGCAAGACCATCCGGCACGACCACCTCGAACTCCATGCCCTCGTGCTCGACGCGCATGACCTCGCCCTCGGCCACGCCCTCGGGGACGGCCACCGTCACCGTCGTCAGCCTGGGCGGCGGCGGCGGCTCCTGCCGAGCCAATGCCCTCATCAGCTTGGCCACGTATCGCGCTGCGTCGTACCGAGGCGTCTGCTTCAGCACGGCCGCCTCGAGCGCGTTGCGCTGCACCTGCACCTGCTTGGCCGGCACGAGCGGCGACGCTGTCGCCTCCTCGTCGAGCAGCGCTCTGGCGCACTCGGCGAATTCGGTCGGGCTGCTCGGCTGGGCGCCGTCGAGCAATTGTTTAAGACGTTCGCGGTTCTGTGGCGGAGCCAGCATCGCCGGCTCTCCGTCAGACGAGCGTTAGCTTTGCTTGCCTCGCGACAAGTTTGAGTGAGGGGTAGCACCACTGTGAGCTTGCGTAAAAATAGCCTGAATGAAAATCGCCAACATAGGCACCAATGAGGGAGCTATCTCCTCCTGGCCGCGTGGCCGGCCCAGTTTAGGCAAAGTCACGATCTAAAGTACCTAAAGGCCTCTCTACCGGGCCTCCACGCCCTCGTACCGGCCGGCCTCGAGCACATCGCTGAGCGTGCTCCACAGCGGCGTGCCGAGGCCGGTGACGGCGTCGAAGCCCTTGGTGGCGGGGAAGCCCGCCGCGCACGCCTTCTTCCTGTTGTTGCCGTCGACGATGTCGGTGCCGACGTCGCCCGCCCGCGCGCCCGGTACAGCAGCGGGTTGATGAAGCCGACGGGCGGCTTGCCACGCGCCGCGAGCCTGTCGTTGATCCGCGAGACCATCCCCGCGAACTGAACGTCTGCCCGCTCGCGCTCTACCACGTACCAGACGGACGCGCGCCCACCTAGCCGCACCAAGACTAACATGGCGTGGCGGCGCAGCAACCCGGGCCTGCACCATGTTTTCCACCACGATTGCCACGGGCTGCGCTACCTGCGCAAAAGTAAGAGTATACGTGGAATGTATCTCTGCTATCGGCTTCATGCGCCGCGTTCCCTAGGCGACAGCGCGTCGCTCGGCGCGCCGTCGGCCATGTACAGTTGTAGGCGGCAAACTCCTCCTTGTGAAAAGGCGGGGTAAACCCCTAGCATGGGATTAGATTTTGACGTCGTACGCTAAGACTCAAATCGAGACTCAGACTCGAGCTTGACACGCGCGTCGTTCGGCATCGGCGGCGGCTCCTCCTCGAGCTTGACGCGCGCGCCCGCCGGCATGTCGGGCGGCTGCTCCTCGGACTTGACCTTGCGCTTCCTCCGGGTTGCGGCTGACGGCTGTGGCGGCGCCGCCTGCGCCGCTGAGTCCCGCGCGAAGACCAGCGCCGCCTCCTCCGCCGTCGCGTAGTAGCCAAAGTTCACCTTCTTGCCGCAACGCCACACCTGCGCCTTGTATGGCTTGGTCTTGGGTCTGCTCTTGAAGGTCACGCCCTTGTAGCCCGTGCTGCTGCTCTCAGACCGCACCAGCGTCAGCCCCTCCGCCTCCGCCTGCCGTAGCGCCTCCTCCGCCGTCATCGGCAGCGGCGCTGGTGGTGCTGCTGCCATGGCTGCTGCCGCAGCAACAACCGCCTGCGCCTCTGGCGAGCGCGCATAGCTAAGCGCCGCCTCCTCTGCCGTTGCGAAGGAGCCGAGGGTCACCGTCTTGCCGCCACGCTTCACCTGCGCCTGGTAGGGCGTGGGCCTGCCGCTGGTGAAGCTCACGCCCTTGTAGCCGGTGTTGCTGCTCTCAGTCCGCAGCAGTGTCAGACCCTCCGCCTCCGCCTGCCGCAGCGCCTCCTCCGCTGTCATCGACGGTGGCGGCGCTGGCAGCGCTGCGGCCGCAGCAACAACCGCCTGCGCCTCTGGCGAGCGCGCATAGACCAGCGCCGCCTCCTCCACCGTCGAGAAGGTGCCGAGGGCCACCTGCTTGCCGCTACGCCTCACCTTCGCCTGGTAGGGCTTGCTCTGCCATTGGCCGCTGTTGAAGGTCACGCCCTTATAGCCCGAGTTATTGCCGTCCGACAGCAGCAGCGTCAGCCCCTCCGCCTCCGCCTGCCGCAGCGCCTCCTCCGCTGTCATCGGCGGTGGCGGTGGCGCTGGCGGCGCTGCCGCTGCCGCCACAGCCGCCCGCCCCTCTGGCGACCGCGCATAGGCCAGCGCCGCCTCCTCGGCCGTCGCGAAGGTGCCGAGGCTCACGTTCTTGCCGCCACGCTGCACCTTCGCCTGGTAGGGCTTCATGGGCCTGCCGCTGCTGAAGGTCACGCCCTTGTAGCCCGAGTTGCTGCTCTCAGACCGCATCAGCGTCAGCCCATCCACCTCCGCCTGCCGCAGCGCCGCCAAGGCCAAGCGTGACATTACATTGCCATCGTTCCTTCAAGAAAACGTGACTCCGCAAGTTTTGAGTGAGCCACCGCTCCCTGTTTAGGCGCCTAAACAGCCTAAACAGCAGCATTATATTCTACCAACGCCTGCGGAAGTCGCTCGACGTGCCAGTCCTCGTGAGCTGCGACGTGCTCGCGCTAATTCCCAACTGCGACTGTTCTAACTGCTGCACCAACGCGCCACCGCATGCGTCACCCTCTCCACCGCCACCGAGCCCTCCACCGCCCTCGCCACCGCCCTGACTCACCGCCTCCATCCACCCTCTCGGCCACCGCCCTCTCCGTCGCCTCCGCCCTCGCCGCTCACTCCCCCTAATCCACCTTTGCCGCCGCTGCCGCCACCGTCGCCACCACCACCCTCTCCTCCTCCGTCGCCCGCCGCCGGCGTCACTGCCTATTCCCTGTGGAAAACCACCGCAACCTCGAACTTCGGTGTCTTTCAAAAGCCAGTTTTTCAGCAGCAGCGCCGAGTCCTCGCGGCCGCGCTAACGACAGAATGGAGTCGGTCATCCTCGAGGAGGACATCGATGAGGACTACGAGCCGACGACCGAGGAGATCCAGGAGTACGCCGAGTGGCTCGGCATGAAGACCCCCGAGGACGACGACCTGCGCTGGATTGCCCGCGAGGCGCTCAAGGCGCCGCTGCCAGAGCACTGGAAGCCGTGCAAGACCAACGACGGCGAGATCTACTACTTCAACTTCGCCTCGGGCGAGAGCGTCTGGGACCACCCGTGCGATGAGTACTACAAGAAGCTGTACGAGGACGAGAGGACGAAGAAGGCGAAGGCGAAGGACGGAACCCGCGACAAGCGGCGCGACCAGCAGAAGAAGAGCAGCGGCATCCAGCCGCTGTCGTCGATGCTGCCCGACACGGGCCCGAGCAAGGCGCTCGGCAAGCTCGCGCCGCTCGGCTCCAAGGGCCCGCTCGGCGGCCCGTCCTCCAAGTCGAACGACCCGGCGGTCGCGACGGGCGGCGGCGAGAAGTCGGACAAGGAGAAGCGCAAGGCGGGCAGCGCCAAGGAGAGCAGCAGCAGCAGCAGCAAGAAGGAGAGCGAGGCGGAGGAGGGCGGCGCCGGCGGCGGGCTGACGCGCGCGGGGCGCGGCAAGGCCGAGCTGCACAAGGAGGAGGCGGCGGCCGACGCCAAGAGCTCGTCGTCGCGCGGCGGCGGCGGCGGCGGCGGCGGCGGCTCGAAGGACGCGGCGCCGCTGCGCGACGCGGCGCGCGACGCGCCGCCGTCGCTGCGGCTGGCGGAGCGCGAGCAGGAGCGCGAGGCGCGGCGCGAGAAGGAGAAGCTCGAGCGCGGCGACAAGGCGGAGCGCGCGCTGCTCGAGGCGCAGCTGCAGGCGGGGCGCGACAAGGCGGAGGCCGACCTCGCGCGCGAGCGGCTCGAGCTCGAGCGCGAGGTGGAGCAGAAGCGGCGCAGGCTCGAGCGCGAGGCCGACGCCGCCAACGACGACCTCAAGGCGCGCGAGCGCGAGGTGGCGGCGCAGAAGGTGGCGGCGCAGGAGGCGCTGGCGCGGCTCAACGACGGCCTCGAGCGCACCAAGCAGCAGCACGCCGAGCGCGAGAAGGAGGTGGCGGCGCGCAAGGAGACGCTCGAGGCGGAGAAGCGCAAGGCGGCGCGCGAGCTCGAGGGCCTCGAGGCCGATGCGGCGGCGAAGAAGGACGAGGTGGAGCGCAAGAAGAAGGAGGTGGAGCGCGAGGTGGCCGAGCTCGAGGCGAGCGGCAAGCGGCAGCAGGACGAGCTGGCGCGCAAGCGCGACGACCTCAAGGCGAAGGCGGCGCAGCTGAGCGACGAGGCGCGCGGCATCGAGAGCGCCGAGGCGGGCAAGCAGGCGGCCGAGGCGGCGAGCGCGCTGGCGGCCGAGCAGGTGGCGGCGGCCAAGGCCAAGCAGCGGCAGGCCGAGGAGGCGGCCGACGAGGCGCTGCGCGCCAAGGCCAAGGCGAGCGCCGAGGCGGCGGCGGCGCGCGACGAGATCGACACCGAGAAGCGGCAGAAGGAGGCGGCGGCGAGCGCGGCGGCGGCCGAGCTGGCGGCGGCCAAGCGCACGGCGGAGGCCGACAAGGAGGAGGCGCTGGCGGCGGCGCGCTCGGAGCGGCGGCAGGCCGAGGAGGCGGCGCGCGCCAAGGCGGACGGCGACAAGGAGGCGGCGGTGGCGGCGGCGACGCAGAAGGCGGAGCGCGAGCGGCGCACGGCGGCGGAGGAGAAGCAGCGCCACGAGGCGTCGCTGCGCGCCGAGCTGCAGCACGCGCACGACGAGCTGCGCGCCGCGCGCCGCGCCGCCGCCGACGGCTCGCCCGCCGAGGCGGCGGCGGCGGCGGCGGCGGAGCGCCACTCGAGGGCGGAGGCGAGCCTGCGGCAGCAGCTGCACGACGCCGACGCCGACGCGACGCGCCGTGTCGCCGAGGCGCAGCGCGAGGCGGCCAACGACAAGGAGGCGGCGCTGGCCAAGGCGGCGACGGAGAAGCGGGAGGGCGAGGCGGCGCTGAGGGCGCAGATGGTCGCGGCGGAGGCCGAGTGGAGCCGCAAGCTCGCAGAGGCGCAGCGCGCGGCGGCCGAGGGCGGCGAGGCGGGCGCGGCGGCGGCGGCGGCGGCGGCGCAGCGCGCGGCGCTCGCCGACAAGGAGGCGGCGCTCGCCAAGGCGGCGACGGAGCGGCGCGAGAGCGAGGCGGCGTTGCGCGCTCAGATGGCGGCGATGGAGGCCGAGTGGAGCCGCAAGCTGGCCGAGGCACAGAGCGCGGCGACGGTGGTGGGTGGGATGGGCTCGGCAGGGACGGACGCGGCGCTGAGCGCGGCGGCGGCGGAGCGCGCGCGCGTTGAGGCGGCGCTGCGCGCGCAGCTGCACGCGGCGGAGGAGGAGGCGGCGCGGCGGCTCGCGGAGGCGCAGCGCGCGGCGGCGCGCGACAAGGAGGCGGCGCTCGCGGCGCAGGCCGACGAGGGGCGCGTCGCCGAGGCGGCGCTGCGCGCGCGGCTGCAGGCAGCAGAGGAGAAGCGCGTCGAGGCGGCTGTGGAGGCGGCGGCCGCCACCGCCAAGCTCGAGGCGGCGCAGGCCGGCGGCGGCGGCGGCGGCGGCGGCGGCGGCGGCGGCGGCGCGCCCGCCAAGGACCTCCGCCCCGCCATCGCGGCCGCGGCGCCCGAGAAGCGGCAGGCATGGGCGCCGCTCGGGGAGCTGCACGGAAGCATCGACAACCTTGGCGGCGGCGTGACGCGCTCGGTCGCGGCGGAGAAGGCGCGGCTGCGCGACGCCAAGACGGAGCTCAACGCGCGCGCGCGCTCGATCAAGGCGAGGCAGGCGGCGCTCTCCTACTCGCAGCAGGAGTGGAAGCGCGACATGAAGCTGCTCGCGCAGGTCGAGGGCGGCGGCGGCGCGGGCGGCGGCATGGGCGGCATGGGCGGCATGGGCGGCGACGGCGAGGGCGAGCAGAAGCGGCTCCAGTCGGTGATGCGCAAGGTGCGCAACGTGTTGGAGTCGCAGCTGGGCGACGTCAACGCCGAGACGCGCGACGTGCAGGAGGCCTTCGCCGTGCTCAAGGAGAGCGAGGCCTCGCTGCGCGCCGTCGAGCATGGCCTCGCCGGCGGCGGCGGCGGCGGCGGCGGCGGCGGTGGCGGTGGCGGTGCGCGTGTGGGCGGTGGCGAGGCGGCGACGTCCGACCCTCTGCTGCGCTCGACGCTGCAGAGCATCTCGCACGAGGTGCACCAGCTGCTGCACTACGCCAAGACCGGCCGCGGCGGCGGCGGCGGCGGCGGCGAGCAGAAGGACAGCACGCAGGCGATCACCGCCGCCGCCGCGATCGCCGCGGCGGCGCTCGTGCGGTCGGACAACGCCAACGCGGCGGCGCGCGCGCACACCGGCGTCGCCCTCAGCGCGGCGTACCACGCGAGGCCGCTCGCGCACCTGCCCGCCGGCTCGCCCGGCCGGCCGCGCGGCCGCGACAACGCATGGGTCGACGACAACGGCCAGGCGAAGCGGCTCGCCGACGCGCACGCCTCGTTTCTGCGCAACTTCCGCGACGACCTACAGGCGCCGCGCTCGCCCGTCAAGGGCTGAGCTCGAGGGCGACCGTGGGGCGGCGGCGCGGAAGGTCACTGGAGAGAGAGGGCGCGGGCCGGCGGTGACGGCGGCGGCGCGCGGAGGGACAGGCGAAGGCTGCAATTGTGCGCCGCGCTGGCGATGGCCAAGAGAGACAGAGGGCGACGGGCCAAACGAGGAATGGGGATGGGAGATGCCTCGAGACTGGTGGGTGACCGACATACCGGACACCCGTTTGCGCATGTGTGAGGCGTCTTGGTCCGCGGGGGCGCGTGAATCGCCTCCCGGCACGGCGCATCTTGTGCACGTTGTGTTGAGAGGTTGCGCATTCAAAACAAACCTGGCTTTTTGAATTTGGAATACTGACTACTGTGTACATACACTCAAACAAAACTTCCGTGTTCTATCTGCCAGCGAGGACGCATTCGGGGCAGATCCAATCGGGGCAATCGCAGCGCGAGTCGTCAAACGGCTTGCCCTTGTCCTGTGCCTTGCGCTGCGCCTTGCATTTGTCGCACTGCGTTGGCCTGAGCTCGTGCGGGATGCATCCCGAGCAGTAGACCTGCGGGCACTTTTCGCACTTCCAGCAGTCGTGGAATTTGCCCTTGCTACGGCTGGCCCTGTTCCCGCACCTCGCGCAGGCATCCTCCCATCCATCCGTGTTGGCCGCGTCAAGCTTCAGCGTGCGAACGACGCCAAAGAGCCTCGTCATCGCGCCCGCCAGGAGCTGGCACAGCTCGTCCGGGTAGATCGATCCGCGGTCGGCGCGGCCTGGGTCGTTCCTGCCGGGCCGGACCTGTTTGTGCGAGTCGAAGAGGTTGCACGGCCGTTCTGGGCAGCAATGCAATTTCATGATGCCCTGGTCGGGGCTGTAGAACTGCTCGTGCACCTGCACCAAGTCGGCCCAGATGTTCGTGTGCTTCTGGTAGCCCGCGATGAGCTGGCAATAGCTCAACCACGACTTGACCATGCCAAGGCCGCCGTCGCGCTTCGGCGCCTCGAGCACGTTGGTAGTCAGCGGGTGGTACTGGCGCCGGGCGTTGTCGGCGGGGTTCTCGGCCGTGCGGCAGCAGTGCTTGGTCTGCCCGTTCTGGTGCAGCCGCAGGTGGAAGGCGACGAGGAAGTGCTGACGCACGTTGGTGATGAAGGCCTTCTCGGAGGTCCCAGCGAAGAAGTTCTCCGGGTCGCGCTCGTGGTTCGATTTCGCCATCGGTGTGAACGTGGTGCAATCGAGGCCGTCGTGGATCGCGTGCAGGTGACCGACGTCGACCACGCTCTTGAGCAATGCCATTGCGAGGTCGAGGAAGTCGAGGTGGATGAAGCGGCGCTCGTCGAGCCCGTTGACGCAGTGCACCCTGCCACCGTTGCCAAAGGCGTCGTCGAGGTCGAAGTACTCCGGCGTCTTGGCGAACGACTTCTCCACCACCTCGCGGTCCCAGTCGACAAACCACGCGTGGGCTCCGCGGCGCTGGTGGTGTGCCGACAGCGAAGCGCGCCCGCAATACAGCTCGAGTGTGCGTGGCCGCGTGCACGGCTCCGTCACCTCCTTGTCTGTGGAGGTGCGCTTCTTGCCCTTCTTCTTCTTGCTGCCGCCGGCGTCGCCATCCCCACCATTGATCTGGTCATCATCGTCTTGGCAAAGTATGTGGAGTGAGCCGCAGCGCAGCCGCACCTCCTCCCACGTCTTGCATCGCCAGCCCTTGGGCTCAGACGAGGATGACTCGCCCATCTTCCTCGGTGATGGCCATGCATCGCGTGAGCTCGGCGGCGTCGTGAACTTATCTGCCATCCTGACTGCGCGCTTGAGCACCATCTCTGAATCCGTCGGCCACTCTCCAGGCATGTTGTGCCCGCCCAAGTAGTACGTGGGCAGCTCCGGCCCAAAGTCTGCGAAACTGTGGATGACGGCCAGCACCTCAGTCAGCTGTCGTACGAAAGCCGGGGTGCCGGGCAGTGCTGCGATCACGTGATACGGCCGACAGACCTTGAGAGAGTCGCCGTGCATGTCGATGGCCATGCCAGAGCGGATCGTCGCCTCGCGGTCGCTCGCCCACACCAGGCTGCTGCACTGGAGCTCGTGCGCGTGGAGCGGCTCTCCTTGGGGAACTGGCTGAAGCTCGGCCTGTTCGTTGTCCCAGTCAAAGGGAGTCACGTCGATTCCAATGTCGACCTCCTGCCTGCCTCGTTCGGCAGCGCCGGCGCGTCCCGACGCTGTGCGAGAGACGTCGAAAAGCTTCATCGTGCGCTCGTTGATGCGCGCGAGCGTGAACATTGCGTCCAGCCCGTGCCAAAGCGCCACGTAGCTGCCGCATGGGTCGGCATCCGGAAGCTCGAGCCTGCCGTTGGCGTCCACTGGGATCATCCCCACAAGGTCGTCGGCCACCATGCTCTCGGCGCGCTGCAGCAGTCCGGCCGCAGCGGCCTTGGCGGCCTCAGACGCAGCCTCGTTGGCCTTGACCAGCATCTGCATGCTGCGCGCGCGCTGTAGCCTGAGCTCGCGCATTGCGCCGTGTGGCACCTCGCTGATTTTTATCAGCTCGCCACCGCAGTGCAGGTGTGGCGGCACGCTGAGCACATGGCCGTATGCCTTCAGGTCGGCCAACAGCAGCGGCTCCCCGCCGACGGAGAGGTCAGGGTCGTCAGTGGGCGATGCGGCGGAGCGCCATATGAGCAGCCACGGTGCCGCATCCGCGATGCCTGCGAAGTTCTCGGCCACGACATCGACGTATGCGCGGAGAGCCTCGCTGATGCCGTGGCCGCCGTAGGCGACGGCGACAAACGGGACTTCGAACAGTCGTGTGCCTAGGTTGGGCGAAGGGTGGACGCGCATGAGCGCAGCGCCGACGACGCGCACACCGAGTCGCGCAAAGACGACGATTGAGACGGCGGCATCGCTGCTGCTGCTGCTGCTCACGCCCACGTCGTCACCGCTACCCAACCCACTGCTGCTGCCCACACCGGCGCTGCTGCTGCTGCTGCTGCTGCCGTTGCAGCCAGTGCCGTCGCCACTGCCGCCACCCTCGACCATGTAGCGAGCGACGACCTGGTTGGCGACCGTCTCGCCGTACGCGGCGATCAGCACGTCGAAGATATCGTTGCTCTGGTACGCCATGAGCGCATTGGCGTAGCCGAAGTCGAAGCCGAGCTGGTACTCGTCGAGCGGGTCGGGTGCGCGGCCGCGCGACGGCTGCCGGCGCGGTGCCAGCGGGACACTCGCCGCCTTCTTGCGCAGCATGGCCTTGGGCCGCTGCGCGCGCATGTCAATGCGAACACCCTTCATCAGCTCCTCTATCATCTCGCGGTTGCGCGCAATCGTCACCGCGCGCACCTTCTCGATGAGCGCCATCTCGTGCAGCGGGTTGACGTCGTCGGCCGGCCGCTGCGCCGGCTTCACGTGCTGGATCGGCACGCGCAGGACGGCCACAGAGTCAATCGCGTAAAGCACGTCGACAGTCCCCTGGTCAGCGCTGACCGCCCGCACCTCGGCGTCGAACCACGGTGGCTTATGTACCTTGGGCTGGCGGCCGATCTCATCTGGATAGTAGCAGCTCTGGACCCAGTCGCCAACCTGGTACGTCGCGTGCTGGCGACTGGGTAGAGAGCTGCAACTATCGGTTCCGCGCTGCGGCAGCTCCGTGCGCACCGGCTGCTTGCCTTGCCTCGTGCCACCGTTGACGACAGCGCTGTTGGCTGCCATCGACTTGCGCCTTGCTGGCTGCGGCGCGGGCTCGGCGGGCTCGGCGGGCCGCTTCGCGCGCGACGAGAGCGGCTGCGTCTCGTCGTCGTCATCGTCGCGGTCGCCCTTGCTAGCTGCAGCAGCCTTCGGAGCCGCCAGCGGGCGGTGCTGCTTGCGCGGTGCGGCCGCCGGCTGCTTGCGCTGCCGCTTGGACTGCAGCGGTGGCGCCCGGGCGCTGTCGCCCCCGTCCGACGACACGTCGGACGAGGTGGCCGACGAGTCAGCGACCTTGGTGACTGGCATACTGCCATCGTCCTGCGTTAGGTCGATAGTGCCAGTCGAATTCGCCTCGCGCTCGACGGACTGCAGGTTGTCTTCGCAGTCGAGCAGGTGATTGGCTGTCCTTTGGACGTCGTGGTCGCACCGCTCGCGAGCACGCGACACCTTGTCCAGACCGAAAGCATTCACCAGCTCCTGAAACTGTGCTTCAACGGCAGCTGACGACGATGGCTGGGATGCACTCGGGCCAGCGTTCGCCGGCGCAGCAGGTGCTGCCACCTCCGCCGCCACCTCCGGCTCGGCTGCAGCGGCTGCCTCCGCTTCAGCTGCCACCGAGGCCTCCGCTGCAGCAGCCATCTCGGCCGCCTTGGCCGCTTCCGCCTCCGCTGCCGCCGCCGCTTCTGCAGCAGCCGCCCGTTCTGCTGTCGCCGCCTGCTCTGCCTCGGCTGCAGCTGCAGCCGCCGATTCAGCCTGCTCGGGCGCCAGCGGTGCCGGTGCCGGTGCCGAGTCCTCCAGCGCAGCGTGCTGAGGGCTGGCCGACGGCGGCGTCTCTGGGTCCGGCGAGTAGCGCGACTCGTCGGAATCGAAGCCATTGGCGCTCGCCATGGGAGTGTGGCGCGCACGCGTGCTCCGGGGGTCGGTACCAATCGCGCTCGCGCCTCGCTGAGAGTATTTTGTCGAGGCAAACCAGCGCAATTCCCGCGCTGGTTTGCCTCCCCATGCGGCTTGGTGTCAAGCAGCTGCTGGAAAGATCGGCGTGCTGTGTCGAGTTGTGTGTCGTGGCGTAAACTTAATCTAAACAGCCTTGAGCCTAAACTACCATGCTAAAATATCGGCTACCGTACGTGCTATGCTACGCTGGCGCGGGCGCAGGCGCAGGCGCGCTCGCCACTGGCGTCACCTTCTTGCCGCCAAACAGCGACGAGATGCCGTCCATCATATCCTCGACGACCGACTTGCGCCGCCCCGTGCTCGCGCGTGTGCTCGCGCGTCCATCGCTGCTCGCGTTGCTCCCGCGGGTTTGCGCGCTGGTTCGTGGGCTCGCGCGCGTGTTGGTCGCCGCCGCACCCGGGGCCGCGGCCGTTTCGTCGCCTTCCTGGGTCGTGGACGTGCGTGTGATCGTGTCCACCACCGCCTTGGCTGCGTCTGCCACCGCCTCCGCCGCCGCCGCTACCGCCGCGCCCGCCGCCTCGACAGCCTGCGCGACCGAGCCGCGCCGGCCACGCCGCCCACCCTGCGCCTTGCCTGCACTTTCTACGGCTGCCTGCGCCTCCAACGCCTTCTTGGACGCCTCGTGCGCCTTGAACGCCTTGTCGGCCTTCGCCTTGCGCGCCTCGGCTTCCGCTTGGTGGTCGTGCTTCTCCATCGCCTCGCTGACCAGCACGCGCATCCGCTCCACCACCACGTCGACGTCTGGGAATCGGCTGCACCTGATCCGCGTGAAGCAGCAGCCGTGCGCCACGTCCTTCTTGCCCGCGCGCACGAAGAACCACACCTCGAACGAGCCCTTGCGCGGGTACGACACGACGCACGGCGAGCCGTCGCTCTGGTCGACCACCTTGGTGCCCTTGTGCACCGCGTCGAGCGCGCTCTTGTCGACGCCCTTGGTGTTCTTCAAAAACTTCTCGGCCTGCTTGATCGGCATGAACGTCTCCTTGCCAAACGTGCTGGCCTTTGGGTTGAGGCTCACGTCCAGCGTGTCCAGGCTCCATCTATCGTCGTCCTCAAACTTCTCGTAGAAGGCCTTCTCGAGCGCCTCGGCCTTCTCGTCGTACTCGGGCTCGCCCACCTGGCGCTCCAGCGTCAGGATTAGCCTGAGCGTCGTGTCCTCGGGCTCCTCGGGCGCCGCAGGCGCAGCAGCCAGCGCAGCAGCCGGCGCAGCAGCCGGCGCAGCAGCCGGCGCAGCAGCCGGCGCAGCAGCCGGCGCAGCGGCTTTCGTGGCAGCCACGTTCTTTGAGGTCGGTGCGCGAGAGGAGGCGGCGACGTTTTTAGAGGTGGGAGCGCGCGAGGAGGTGGCTACCGGCTCCTTCTTGGGCGGCATTTTGGCAGCCTTGGCGCCTATTGCAGCCAGAATTACGGCAAGGGCGTGCTCTCCGCGCAACGAGCCGCCGGTTGCCGCTGGCTTCGTCTCGCGTGCCGCTCTGGCGCAAACCGCTGCCAGATGAACATCGACGCCCTCTTGGGCCCACCCTCTCCCGCGCGCGTCCCGACCGGCTCGGACCCTCTCCTGCGCGAGTCGATCGTCGCCGCGCAGCGACGCCTCGAGGAGCGGCGCAAGCAGCTGCAGCAGGAGGAGTTTGCGCAGCTGCGGGCGACGGCGAACGCCGCTCAGCAGGCGCGGCATCGCGAGCAGCGGCTAACGGACCTTAAGCGCTCACAAGCCGCGCGTCGGGTCCAGCGCGCCGTGCGTGGCCCGCGGATGGCTCCCGTGGAGCTCAAATCTGCTCGCCCCGCTGCATCTCCCGTGATGACGACGCCTCCCCGCCTGGAGCCAGCGGGCCGAGCAGCGCCGCTGCGGCACGCGAGGATGGCACCGCGTCACGAGGCGGTGCTTCAGGCCGCCCAGTGTGGCTGGCGCGTGAGGCGGGCACTCGCCGGTCGTCCCGGTCAGGCGATGGCCGCGCAGCTGCGGGACGTCGCTGCTGCGCTGCGGGACGCGCGGCAGGGAGGCCCCAACGGCGCTCCGCCCTCGCCGACGAGCCTCTCGTGGACGACGGGCCTGCGCACGCAGATGAGGAAGCACAGCACCGACCTCTCCCGCATGTGCACCCAGCCGCTGCGCCTGGCGAGGCCGGTGGCGCAGGCGCAGAAGCCTGCGGTGCCCGCCGCCGCAGCTGCGGTGCCTCAGCCAGACAAGGCTCCCGTGGTCTCGACGACGGCTTATCTGCGACGCCGCGCACCGGCGACGAAGCGTGAGGCCGGTGCGGGCGAGGCACCGGCGCGCTCGCGCCCGCCGCCCGTGCGCCAGGTCAGCCTCGAGCCGGAGCTCGGTGCGCAGGCCGACGTGGCGGCACCCTCGCAACGGCAGGCGGGCGCGGCGACCGCCCGTGGTGCCGCGGAGGAGCCGCGTGCCTTCCTCAAGCGGCGCTCGTACAATCTGCAGCCGAAGCGCGTCGACTGGAGCAGCGTGCCGTCGAAGCTCCACGAGAAGCCGTCGCGCCTCGCCACCGGCACGCGTGCGGCGGCGCCCGCGACGGCGACACAGCAGCGCGCGCCGCCAAAGGCGGCGCCTGTGGCGGCGCAGCAGCAGCAGCAGCAACGCGCGCCTCGGCCTCGTGCCACGCCGCTGTCGACTCGCGTGCCGCGGCCGATGACGATGGTAGCGGCGGCGGTGGTGGTGCCACCGCCGCCACCGTCGTCATCGGCGGAGACTTCGGTCATCGGTCGACCCAAGTCTGCGAGGGCTGTGGCCGAGGGCGGCGGCGCGCGGCAGCCGGGCCGCCAGGCGCTCGCATCGCGCCTCCCTCCGAATGTCGACCGCACCGCCGGCCCGCAGCAGGGCGGCAAGGCGGCGGCGGCGGCCAGGGCCAGTGCCAGTGCCAATGTCAGGACGGCGTGCGGCGCAAGCGGCACGACGACGGCGACGACGAAGACGACACGGGATGCAGGCGCGAAGACGGCGCGAGCTGGCACCTCCCAGGGGGCGGCCGAGCGCGAGGACGTGCGCAAGCTTGTCAGGGACGCCGAGAGGCATGCGCAGGATGCGGGAAGCGCGCGGCGCGGCGGAGGCGGCATCGTGGCTCCGATGGCGCAGCCGCAGCCGCAGCAGCAGCAGCGCGTCGACACCTCCCATCGTCGCGACGCGCGGCACCCTCACGTGGACGACGCAGCGGCGATGGGCTCCGCCAGGCCAATGATGGCGTGGGTGGACGATGAGGAGATGGCGCTGCGGCCACGGATGGCTTGGGAGGAGGAGGAGCAGGAGGAGGAGGAGGAGGAGGACGCGGCGATGATGGACGACGACGCGGTGCACCACGGCATGCACGGCATGGGCATGCACGGCATGGGCAGCGCGATGCACCTGCACGCCATCGACGAGGCGAGCGACGACGCGACGGGCGAGGTGGCGGAGCAGATGGTGGCGGCGATGAGCAGCAGCCGTTGGCCGTCGGGCGCCACGCAGGCCGGGAGGGCCGCGGCGATGGAGCTCGGGCTCGACGAGATCGACGAGATCGACGAGGAGGAGGAGGCCGACCGCGAGACTCGCGCCGCGGTTGCCTATGCCGAAAACAGCGGAGACGACGACGACGACGAGTACGACGACGACGACGACAGCGGCGGTGGCGGGTGGGGCGCGGCGTGGGCGCGCACCTCTGGCGTACTCGGCATCAGTCCCGACAGGGCGTCGCCCGCCGCGTCGGCGGCCGATGCGCAGGCTGCGACGGCGCTGCTCATGCAAGAGGAGGAGGGGGCACCGTTCGCCGCGACGGCGATGGCCTTCGAGGGCGAGGACGCGAGGTCGGCCGACGACGCGAGCGTGCAGGTGGTGTCGATCGACCTCTTCGATCTCGCATCGGAGGCGGACGCCGTGTGCCTGGCGGATGCGGTCACGCTGAGCCCCGTCATCGAAGCGGAGGAGGAGCAGGAGGAGCAGGAGGCCGAGGAGGCCGAGGAGGCCGAGGAGGAGGGGGACGGGGCGCTCATGACGCTGGCCCGCCGCCTCTCGGCGGCCCGGGAGGTGAAGGCCCACACGGAGGTGCAGATGGCATGGAACGACGCGGAGGCCGAGGCCGAGGCCGAGGCCGCAGCCGAAGCGGAGAGGGCGGAGGAGGCAGCGGCGTGGGCGGAGGCGGCAGCCGCGGCGGACGCGGAGGCGGCGGCGTGGGCCGAGGCGGCGGCGGCCGAGGAGGAGCGGCGCGCGGAGGAGACGCGGACGCGTCAGCAGGCGGCGCTCGTGGCGGACCTGATCGCCACCGAAGCGACCGCCGAGGCCATCGCCGGCGCGGCGTTCGAGGCGGCGGCCGAGGTGGCGGAGGCGCGTCGGGCGGAGGCGGAGCAAGAGGCGGAGGAGCAGGAGGCGGGGCCCACGGCGGCAGCGCGGGAGGAGGCTGCCCTGGAGGCGATGCGGCGGGCGGTGGAGGAGGGCAACGACGCGGACGCGCTTGAGGCGGCGCTGGCCGGGCTGGCGCAGCTCGGACTGGGCGGCAGCGGCGAGGCGGAGGCGGCGACGGAGCTTCTGCGTGCGCTGCGCATCGCCGAGGCGGCGCAGGCGGAGCGCAAGGAGCGCGTGGCGCGCAAGGCGGAGCGCGAGCGCGAGAGGGAGGCGAGGATGCGCGCGCAGGTCGTGGCGGAGCGCCGTGCCGCACGCGAGATGCGCGAGGCCGCCGCGCGCGCCGAGGCGATGAGCGCAGCGACGGCTCTGGAGGAGGACGGTGCCGGCGGCGAGCGACGGACGGGCGCGGTGGAGGCTCCTGCCGCCGGGGAGGAGGAGAACGAGGAGGGCGAGGGCGCGCGGCGAGACGGCGGGGCGTCGCACGCGCCGCTGCGCGGCAACTGGCGCTCGACGGCGCAGCTGCAGCGGCTGTGGGGGCAGCAGCTCGCACTGCACGCGGCGGAGGAGGCCGAGGCGCAGCGCCGCGGCAGCCGGCCGGCGTCGCCGGGCAGCCTCGCGGCGGTCGTCGAGTCGGAGCGTTACGAGGAGCAGCTTCGCCGCCTCACCGAGCTGCAGCGGCGCGTCTGCGAGGCGCACAATGACCCGTCGCTCGGCGGCGCAGGTGGCCTCGCGGGGCTGCCGACGGCGCTGCAGGACGTCGGCGCGCGGCTCCAGCGCGCGACCGACACGAGCGCCCGCTGAGCGCGCGCGGGCACGCCGTGCATGCATGTCCATGATGTGTGCCTTTGCGTCCTTGTGGTTGTCATGTCTAGACCAACATTGTTGTGTGCCCGATCTACAGCACGCCCCAGCGCGGGTTCAGAAACCCCCGAAATACCGACCAACGAAGGCCGCGCACGGAGGTGAGAAGCCTCCGGGCAGCCGATAAACTGGTTCTGTGAGTTGGGCGTCAATCACTGCATCAGCTTCTTGACCTTGGCTGTCATGTCAGCCTTCTCGGCGTCAGTCAGATCGCGTCCCAGCAAGTCCGCCTTCTGCGCAATCGAGTTGGCGATGAGCTCGTCGAGCGTGAGCGGCTTGCTGCTCGACGACGGCGGAGGCGGCGGCGCCGCCTTCTTCGCCGCCGGAGCTGCCTTGGGCGCAGAGGTCGACGCCGCGGCGGGATCACGCGCCTCGCCGGTGAGGACCTCCTGCGCCTTCTCGGCAGCCAGCTGAGTCACGCCCTTGACCGCGCCCTTGCACGTGCGGCCGCCGAAGCCGTCGGGCGACGAGCGCTGGCCCTCGGGGCACTCGAGCTTTTTCGATTTGTCCTGCTTCGTCGCGTAGTCCATCATGCCATCGGTGCTGTACTCGCGTGACTTGTATGAGAAGCTCTCCGAGCCCTGGGCGTAGTCGTAGGCGCTGGCGCGGCCCGCCAGCGCGGGCAGAGCAGCGAGCGCGGCCGTGCCGAGCGCGGAGCGGCGCGTCACCGCGGCGTTAGCCTGTGCTTGCGGCGCCTTCGTGGGCACACGGAGCGCGGCTGCTGTGCTGAGAGAGAGGAGGGCGGTCGCAAGCGATCGGAGGAGTGCCATGGCGTCAAGGGGTAAGTGGTTGGACGAGTCTCAATTTCCCAGTGCCCGACGAGATTACGAGTTCGGGCAGCGTGGGGTGCTTTGCGTATGACTGCCAGTCGGCGCGGGCGCTTGGAGGTCCCTCATCATGTCTTCTGCTTCTTGTCGCCGTACGCGAAAGGGTGGCAAAGCACCGCTCGCCGCGCGGCTCGCCCAGATGATCCGCGGCCCCGGAGCCCTGCCCCGAGGGCCGGGGTTGTGCCCCGAGAGCGCAAGACAACCCCGAAATCGTGCCCCGACACACTGAATACGCCGCCTTTGCCCCGATACAACCCCGAGATCTGCCCCGACGCCAAAACCCCACTTTCCCCGAGCGAATTTCATGGCTGATTTTGAGGGCA
>Ga0209713_10000721_pt1 | contig 18978 bp, 14 predicted proteins | sample ArcOceMetagenome_3_FD_187444 | JGI IMG/M metagenome (GOLD analysis project Ga0209713, IMG submission 187444) | Marine eukaryotic phytoplankton communities from Arctic Ocean - Arctic Ocean- Svalbard ARC20M Metagenome (SPAdes) (version 2) | ecosystem: Environmental > Aquatic > Marine > Oceanic... | reverse complement strand
CCCTGACACGAGAGGACGCGCAGGGTCGCTACACACGTCGTGGTCAGTGCTCGTCGTGCTTGCGATGACGTACCGAGGCTGCCTGCAGCAGCACGTGGACGTGAGCGAGGATACGGAGGTTCAGAGGCTGGAGGGTGGGGACCAGACGTCCCGGGACGAGACGGAGTCGAATCGAAGCAGCGACTTGTCTTGAGGAGCCAAGGGGTTGAAGCACTCAATCGAGATTGAGCTGAGTTTGGCCCTGCTCAGCGGCGGCTTACGCAAAGCACTGATCTAAAGTATCTAAAGTAGTCTGTGTTCAGCGTGTAGAATAGAAGGAGAATAGAAAGAACCTTAGCAAACACCTTCAAACGTATTCATGTTTCCGCTAACTCCTATCCTTTGGAGCCTTTGGTAAGCACAGGCGGTAGGGAAGGGGGCCAGGGGGGGGCCTCAACCAACCCCCCCACCAAACCCATGGGAGTCAGCTCCGGTAGGTAGGATGACCATGGTCGCCGGCGCGGGAGCGTCCTACGGCTGAAAGGCGGCGCGGTCCGGTGTGGCTCTAGAAAGGCGGCGCGGTCCGGTGTTGCTCTAGGTGCGGGTAACCGTGTCTAGTATCTTCAGTTCAGTGTAGCCTTTGGTACAGTGCACGCACACGCAACTTGCCCGAAGTTGCCCGAAGTTGCATGCCCGAAGTTACTGTACTGGTACCATGCCTGGCACGATAGGCCTGGCACGCCGAGGCAGGCAGCCCGGGCTCCGCGAGGCGTCCGGGAGCTGCCAGCACACGTCTGCAGCACCTTTCAACGCCTTCTCCCAAATCGCGCAGCAGGATGCCAAATCATCAGCGCTGCGGCTCAGCCTCGGATGTCCTCAAGCGCGTCGGCGACGTGCACCGCTGGCTGTCCAACGAGACCTTGACCCATCCGACGCCGTCGCATTGGACGGTTAACTCGGCCATCAGCCTTCGTGACGGATGGATGGGCCATGGACTGTCCTCTGGATCGCACAAGCGCGTGTACCAAGCGCATCTTGAAGATGCCCATCAGCCCATCCCTGTCGTCGTCAAGAGGTCGACTCGTGACGGCCCGCAGACGGAGCCTCGGGTTCACGCCGAAATCCTGTACCTCGAGCACCTGCGGTGCAAGGCAGGCGTGCCCTTCCTTTACGGCGGCTGGGCGGAGAATGGTACCGTGCATTACGTCGTGCAGCACGCCGGCTCGCTGATCGGAGGAGGTCTTCAAGTCGTGCACCTCTCGGCTTCGTACCTGCAAGCGGCCGCGAGGTATCCATTCGAGCTCGCAGGCGCGCTCCTTCGATGCTTTCAGTCCTTTGGCGAGGGCGGCTACTCTCTGGAAGACTTCCTCCCCAAGCAGTTTGCGCTGCAGCGGCCCACGGGCGAAGGCGTCGCCGTCTACCTCGTCGACGGCCCGAAAGTGCTCTCTGGCCCAGTGTACGACTTGCTGTCTTCAGAGCCTCAGAAGTTCAAGAAGGCCTTATGGAGCGCAAGACAAAGCTGCCGTGCTGACAGGGACTGTCCCGCAACCAAATGGTCCCACTGCTGCTGTTTGACAGGCTCTGAGGCCTGTCCGCGTGGCAGCGTCGGCGCGCCTGAAGCGCAAGGCCAGTGCAATTTCGCTGACGCGACTGTGGGCACGAACTCCCCCAATGCTGCAGGTCGCTGCGCTGCCATATCAGAGAGGACGGTCCTGTTCGATGTTGCAGGGAAGAGCTGGCTGCTCCCTCGATTGGCCTTAGTGGACCCTGTGCTCGAGCGGCTCATCGCTCCCATGCGAGAGCAGAGAGCGGAGGCTCGGCCAAGCTTTGGGCAGGTGTTGCAGGCGCTGGAGATGCTACCGTCTAATCGTACGCACACGCAGCAGAGGTAGGGCATTGAAAGTGGGTACACGCGGATCGCCACTGGCGGCGCGGCAGCCGTCCATTCCAGATTTTCGCGCCGCGCCAGCGGCGCTAGATCAAGCTTCAAGCACGGCGGCGAAAAGGGAGAAAAGGTGTGCCTCATGGTGTGCCTACAGTTCTTAAACCTCAAATCATAATCTACTAGTGTAGGGCCAACGACGGGTCGCCGGGCATGAAGCAGCGCACGCAAGGACTTGCCGTATTGGGCCGAAGCCCTTGCGCCATGCGCTGCGCCGGGCCGACGCCGACGCAAGCTCGTCTCGCCGCTCCGCCGACGACAATCTCCCCAGACCCGCGCGCCGCGGAAACTGCCAGTGTTCACAACACTTTTGACTTTTGAGAGCGGCCGCCCTAAAGGAAGTGGGTTCTTTTCGTGCTAGCTGGCAAACGCGTCGCCTCAATAGCCTCAATAGCCTCGTTGTACTTGCGTTGCTTTGAAATTCTATAAACCATTGATACATCACACGGCGTGCCTCTCGCTCTTGTCGGGTCGCGCGTTCCGACCCTGCAGCTTCTGCAGCCCGACGGAGCACATTGCACCAAGGACGCAGATCGCGAGCACGAGCGTGCCACCGTGCGCATCCATGCACGCGCCCAGGTCGACGTCCTCGGTCGTGGATGCGCTTGAAACCGACGCTCCATCCTCAGACTCCTCCGGCCCTGCACCGGCGGGTTTGGGCCGTCCTCGCATGCGCGCCGCACTCCTTTCAGCCTGCTCGGCCTCGATGAGGCCCTCGAGGGTGCGATGCTGGGCCATGCCGGGCTCCTCGAATTTGAGCGTGATCACGCGCGCTTCGTGCGCCTCGACATGCTTCGCTGTGTACACCGCGACGTGTATGCCCACGTATGTCTGCTCCCACGCGTCTCGCACCAGCGCCGTCGGCTGCTTGCCCTCGTACAGCGCCGGTGGGCATGCGCCGCATGAGCGCATGCATCCGGTCTTCATGAAGCTCGGATTCCTCTCGCACTCGCCATCGGCCGCCCAATGGACGCAGTCTCCCATGTCCGGTCGATCATTGCACTCGGGCACGCGCGGCACCGCTCTCGACCAGCGCCTCGCCACGTCGGGCAGGTCGCGGTTCCACCTCGCCGTGATGTCCATCGCCTCGTTGCCGCTGTTGTAGAGCAGCAGCGCGTGGCCGTGCTCCGCCAGATCTTTGCGCCAGATCTGCGCGGCACCCTGCGTCCACACGCGCCGCGCCTGGCGCGCGAGTGGGTCCTGCGAAATGGAGATCAGCTCGGGCGCCGTCAGGATGCGCAGCGTCGCCGCCGACATGTGGCGCGGGTCGGCGCCCAGGATGAGCGGCGCGGCGAGCATGCACCAGAAGGCGAACTGCGTGCGCTGCTCAGTGTACGTGAAGCCGCCCACTGCGCCCCACGCCTCGCGGTCCACGTAGTCGCCAGGCTTGCACGACCCCTCGGGGAGGTGCGGTGGGCATTCCTCCACCACGCCGTACGGAGTCATGCCCTCCAGACCCACCACGAGCATGTCGGGGTCGTTGAAGGCGCCCGGCCCTGCGTAGTCCGCGAGATCGGACTGCCCCTCCAGCGCGGTCGTGAATGACTGTAGAAAGGTCGGCAGCTTGAGCACCTCGCGCGCAGCGCGCTCGTCCCACGCCGCAAACAGGTCGCGACCAGTGCGCCATGAGTGCCCGACCTGGCCATGCCACAGGTGCGGCTCGCCAGTTCCCCAGGAGCAGATCGAGTAGAGGATCGGTCTGCCCGTCGCGTTTAGCGCGTCGCGCATGATCTCATAATCTGGCGGCGGCAAACGGCAAATGCACCGTGAGAGCCGCATGCTACTGGTGGCGGCTAGAGAGTGGCGTTCGCGGCACGGGCTCTGCAGCAGCGCACAGTGGCGTGGCGACTCGACGACCTCCTCCATTCCGCAGTAGTCATATTTCAGATAGTCCACTCCCCACTCCGCATAGTCTTGCGCGTCGATCGTCTCATGGTCCATGGAGCCAGGGTAGCCCTCGCACGTCGCATTGCCCGCGTCGGAGTAGACACCAAACAAGAGACCCAGCGAGTGGATATGGTCGCCGAGCGCCTTCATGCCGCTCGCGAACTTGTCTCGGAAGGGAGTGATCCGCCCGGTCACCTTGTTGCGCGATGCCATCCAGCAGTCGTCCAGGTTGACGTACTGCGCAGCCCAAGCGAACGCAGGCCGTGAGCAGAGGCCCATTGGGTGGTGCGTCCAGCCGGAGCACACCTTGTAGCCGGCATCGCGCAGACCGGAATCCACAATGGCCTGGGCCACTTCCTTTATCACGTCCTCGCTGATGTCGCATCGGAACGCGTTCCAAGAGCTCCAGCCCATGGCTGGCGTCAAGCCCACGCCTGCACAGCACATTGCGGCACGGGCACACATGATCGAGCGGATCGTAACGCTCGTTGGTCGGTGTGCAGGGGCTGCGAGTCGCACCATTGTCGAGCCCGGTCACGAACGCCAGCAGGCAGAGCGCGGCGATGAGCCGGCGCATGCTCTTGCTCCGCGTACCACGCGCGTCGCAACTCTGGCCGTTGAGCGCGCGTCGAGGGGCTGAACCACCTGAAAACCGATTCACGAACTTGGATCTAAACAGGAGATCGAAGTATCTATTTGCACTGCAGCGGCGCCACCCTTGCCCTTTCGACCTGGGGGTAGCACCACCGCACGATCGCCGTGCATGCGGCATGCTGAACCCCGTTCAATTTGAGTGATCTCACCCGACGCCCCGACGCCCTCAGCTGATGGACCTCTCTCCGTCTCTCTACGAGCCATTCTCTCCGCAGGGCCAGCGGCGGACGCCTCCGACGGAGCGCGCACAGCGATGGGCGGAGCCGCACCTTGCTGCGGCGGAGCAGCTCGAGGCCGAGAATCGGCCCGAGGAGGCAGCGGAGGTCAGGGCCGAGGCCCTGCAGCGCGTTCACGACTTTTACGTCAACGCCCGAGAGACACGTCAGCCGCCGCCGAGGAGCGCCCACAAGCCGTCGGTTGCTGTCTGCACTCCGATGAGCAACGAAAGCTGCCGCTCGCCGTTCTCCGACGTCTCCAACAGCAACCTCTCGTCTCCGAGCTACACGCCGTTCAAGCCCGCGCCTTTCTCGCCCGCCAGGGTGGACAGCTGGGGCTGCGCCAAGGCGTCGCCTGCCCAGCAGCAGCGCGATGCGCACGCCTCGGCCGCAGCCGACGCGGCGCTGGCTCACGATCTGCTGTCGCCGGGCGCCCTCGAGCAGCTCCGCACCGTGCCGGAGAACGGGCTGGCCACCGACGAGGACGAGGACGAGGAGGACGAGAACGAGAGCGACCCGAGCGACCTGCAGGCGGTCCTGATCTCGGACGCGTCCATCGTGCGGCACATGAACGGGCGGCCCTTCACGCTGTACCGCCTCTTTGTGCCGGGTTCCTTCGGGGAGCACGTCGCCTTCCGCCGCTACTCCGACTTCGTCTCGCTCGACCAGCGGCTGCGCTTTCACATGCGCAGCCACCACCGCCCGATGGGCCTGCAGCTGCTGCCCTGTGTCGCCGAGCGCAGCCTGCCGAGGCTGCCGCCCAAGACGCTCTTCTGGCAGGACACGACCGCCGCGGCGCTCACGACGCGCCGGTGGGGCGGGCTGCAGCTCTACCTCGACGCCGTCCTCGAGGTGATCAGCGTCACCGCGAACAACGAGGCGTGGCGATGCTTCGAGGAGTTCCTCTGCCTCGCGTGAGCGTGGTTGAGCGACACGAGAGGTTCGGTCCGACACGGAGGTCGGAGCGAGGCGCAGAGGAGAGTTCGCGTGCAGCGTGTCGACGTCGAGCTGGACGATGCACTTCGATGGAAATTTGATGGATGGTACGGTAGTGTAAGATGGTTGGGCGCCAGGCCGCTCGACGTGTGCTATTTGGTGCAAGGGGCGTGTATTATACTCTTTTCATTTCAGCCTCTAAGACTTTTTGCGCAACGCCTCGCATGGGACGCCGTCGCCGTCCCCGTCGAGTTTCGCCACATCGCCGAAGCTCGGGAAGTAGGCATCGTACCATGCCTTTGCCTCGGCGTAGCTCGCAAAGTCGGCGCAGTTCTTCGTGTCGCCCGGGTTGGCGAGGCGCGCGCTCGCTGCCTGCTTGGTCTGCGCCACGGGCGCCTCCTTCCCCTTCGTCGCGCTCGCTGCCTGCGCCACGGGCGCCTCCTTCCCGTTGGCCGCGCACGCCGACCACAGACCCTTGCGCCCGGCCTTGGCCTCCTGCTGCAGCGACGCCAGCAGTCCCTCGTAGCGAACGTTCTTCCCGTAGGACTTGGCGCGCGCGAAGCCCTCCTCGACGAGCTTGGCATTGATGAAGCTATCATCGGGTTCGCGGTACACATAGACCAGAGCTCGATCGTACCTATCGCGCGGCTCCACGTCTGTCTCCAGCCGCACCGCAGTGCCCGCCGGCAGCAACGCCTTGGTCGCTACCGACGCCTCCGGGCCGAAGCATTGCGGCGGCGCACCCTGGCGCTGTGCGGGTGCCACCGTCTCAGGCGTGTTCATGCCTGCGACGAGCACGGGTCGACGGCGGTTATGTGGGCGGCGGGCGGTGGCCACCTGGGCGCGTGCGTAGAGCTGCTCTCACTGGGGTGCGATCCGCGGGCGCGGCAGCACGGCCGCACGGCGATGCACTGGGCGGCACGCAACGGCCATCTGGGCGTGTGCCGCTGGCTGGTGGCGCACCGATCATGCGCACACGGCCGAGCTCACTGAGAATGAGCGTGTCGCCGTCGACCACACGGACGACGCGGTCCTGAAAGACGGCGCCGGCCCTCAACTCAGCTGCGTGGGCCGGTTGTGACAGCCCGGCTGTGCTGAGGATGAGCGCGGCCGCCGCAGCTGCCGCCGAAGTCAGTAAGGGCATGTAGAAAGGAGAAGTCAGGACGCGGCCGAAATGTGGCGGTGGATGCACCCTCATAGCCGAAGTCAGAGCGCGCTCGAAGTGTAGCGGTGTGGGTGGACCGCCGCGCATGCGAGCTGCCTGACCTCGGCGTACACGCCAGATTGCGGGGTTGCAGGATTGAATGCATAGTGCATGCACAGCGTCGGTGCACGTGTTCTCGCGGGCGACTGAGGACAAAAAAGTCGTCATGATCATAGCAAGCTCTATAACGTGCTCTCCTGCCTCGCCCCACCCACACAAACCACCGCAACCAGGCTCGGCTTCGCCGAGCGCAAGCCCGGACGAATTCGCCCAGCCGCGCAAGGCCCGGACGAAGCCCACTCCCATCACGCCCGGACGAAGCCCACTCCCATCACGCCCGGACGAAGCCCACTCTCATCACGCGTTGCTCTCCATGCTCTCAACGTGCCGCACCTGCAAGGGCCCGGTCTGGAGCTGGGACACCGTCCCGGTCTTCTTCCACTCGTCGGACACCGCCGGTCCCGGTGGCGGCTTCACGTCGGCGGCGCTGGACACGATCTCGCGCTTCCCCATGGTCACGATCGAGAAGTGGCAGGGCCAGGGCGTCGAGTATGCCGGCTTGGGGCTCAAACCCTTGACCATCAGATAGCCTCATCTGCTTCTGACGCGTTCGCGCCCCACGCCGGGACAGCCCGTTCATGTGGGAGGAGGATGCGTGGCTGGTGGCGGCGGCGCAGGTCAAGCGTCGCGCGCCCAACACGACGGTCGTCGTGTGGCTCGACTCGCTGCGCATCTACACGTCGAACACCACCCTCAACCCCGACCTGAAGGGCCCGTGCACGACCGGCCACTTCCGCCCCGCGCCCTTCCTGGAGACCCACCCCTCGTACCTGCTGCACAACGCCTCGGGCGCGCCGGCGCTCGACCCGTGGAGCCACTGCCACATCTACGACTTCACCAAGGCGGCGGCCCGCGACTACTGGACCGCGATGTGCCTCAACCTGACGGCGAGCGGCGTCATCGACGGCTGCGGCGCCGACGCGTCGTGGCAGGGCGCCGAGCAGTGGGGCGTCTCCGCCGCCGCGGCGCGCGAATGGGACGCCGGGCACAAGCAGATGATGCGGCAGACGACGGCGGCGCTCGGCGACGGGGTGCTGCTCGGCAAGGACCCGTGGGAGGTGGGCGACTACGTCAACGGCGCGCTCCACGAGGGCTGCGACGCCACCAACGCGACGGTCGTCGCGCTGCGCAACCTGAGCGCCGCCGCCGCGTCGTCGGGCCGCCGGCTCATCTACCAGTGCCACGGCACGTGCGCGCTCGACGAGGTCGCTGCCTTCCTCGTCGGCGCCGGCGCGTACCACTACTACGGCTGCGGCGGCTGGCGCGGCGTCGGCGCGCACGGCAACTTCTCCGAACACTGGGTCGAAGGCGTCTTCGGCCGGAGCCTCGGCGCGCCACTGGCCGACGCCGCGTACGACGGCGCGAGCGGCGTGTGGTCGCGCGCCTTCCGAAGCGGCACCGCCGTGCGCTTCGACGCCAGGACGGGCAAGGGGACGATCCGCTGGGGCGAGGAGAGCGTCGTCGAGGCTTGACGGTTCGGTTTGCTGAATTGCCTTTTTTTTCTTTTTCCCTTTTTGATTACTTTAGATCTCCGCCGCGAGCCCCTTCGTGGGGAGCAAACCACCGCAGCCCACTGCTAAGGGCATGTAGCTGTGCATGCCGAGCAGGCTCTGGCGCGCCAGCCTACTCGCGGCGCTAAGGGCGATCGCGGGGCCGTCTCCGAGCTACTCTCGATGCCGCCCACCCTCAACAAGGGCGACCTGCTTCCCACGCGCGACCCGCTCCGCAAGCGGGTGCCGCCGAAGAAGTCCAAGGAGTACACGGACGAGGACCTCGAAGACGCCAGCACCGCCGCTTCCCGCAAGCAGAAGGCTGCGGAGACCAAGTTGCGCAGCGGCCCGATGATCGAGCGGTGCTCCGCCATCCTCGAGCTCCTGACGCTCCGACCGGACGGCTTCTGGTTCCTCGAGCCGGTCTCGCTTGAAGACGTGCCTGACTACATGGATGTTGTCGAGACGCCGATGGACTACAGCACGATCAGGGCGAAGCTGAAGACAAACGAGTACGCCGACGACCATCTGGCCTTTGCCGCCGACGTCCGCCTCGTCTTCGGGAACGCGCTCAAGTACAACTACGATCGCACCAACCAGTGCCACATTGCCGCGAAAGAGGGGATGAAGTTTTTCGAGACCTCGTTTGCGCGGGCGCAGGGCACCGGCGAGCCGAGCAGCAGCGGCGGCGGCCGGGGCGGCGGCCGCGGGCGCGGCGGCGGCGGCGCTGGCCGCGGGGCCGGGGGCGGACGCAAGCGCAAGGAGCCCGACTCGGGCGGATCGGCTCCACCAGTTGAGAGGGACCAGGGCGAGCGGTCGCAGCAGCTGATCCGCTCCCTGGCCGAGTACCTGGAGAACTGCGGCGGCAGCCGGGGGATGGTCGACGGCTGGTACACGAAGACGGAGATCCGGCGCGAGGGCAACACGGCGGGCACGACGGACACCTACTTCTTCAACACGCAGAACAAGCGCTTCCGCTCGCGCGCCGAGATCGCGCGCTTCTTCGAGCTGGAGGCGGCGCCGCGGCGCAACCCCGTGACCGAGGCGCGCGAGGCGGAGAAGGCGGAGGCGCGCGAGGCGCGCGAGGCGCAGAAGGCGCAGCGCGACGCCGAGCTCGAGAAGGCGCGCGAGTTCGCGCGGCGCTACCCGATCGCCGACGGCAAGCTGCCCGGCGAGCCGCCGCCCGAGCCGCCGCTGGGCGCGCGGCCGGGCGGCGAGGCGGCGCAGCTCGGCGGCTTCCCCGCGACGGCGCACGGCGGGCTGCTCGCGGTCGCCGACTTCCTCGGCTGCCTGGGCGCCGAGCTCGGCCTGGGCACCGTGCCGGACGGGCTCGGCAGCCTGCGCGTCCTCTCGCTCGCCGAGTTGGCGGCGGCGCTGTCCGACCGCAGCGCGGCCATCCCCGAGGAGCTCCAGCAGCTCAACCTGCTGCTGACGCAGATGGTCCTCGCCGACGAGGGCGCGCAGCGCTGGTGGCCCAACGACGAGGCGCGGCTCCTCGGCGTCGCCGCCTCGGTCGCCTCGGGCGGCGCCGACAAGGGCAAGCTGCTCGGCGGCAAGCGCGGCTGGTGGGAGAGCGACGCCAAGCCGCCCGTGAGGTGCAACCTGCAGACCATCCTCGCCTCGCAGGAGCCGCCGTCGGTCGTGCGCCGCTGGGTGGCGGTGCTCGAGCAGCTTGCGCCGCTGCGCACCAACACGGGCGCGCCGATCAAGGCGGCGGTCGACATGGCCGCGTGCGTGACGCGCGACAAGGAGGTCAAGCGCTACCTGTCGCGCGCGCTCAAGCACTTCAAGGGCAACGCCGCGGGCACGACCAAGCACGCCGGGCTCTGGCTCGCCGCGCAGGTGCGGCGCAACCGGCCCGAGCTGTGGACCAAGGCGGCGATCGCCGCCGAGAAGCTCGAGGAGGCGGCGCCGCTGCCGCCCGAGACCAAGGTGGAGGGCGGCGGCGAGGAGGAGGAGGACGACGACGACGACGACGACGACGCGCCGCTGGAGGAGGCGGAGGAGGAGCGGCGTGAGTCGATGGAGACAGACGGCGACGGCGGCGGCGACGGCGGCGGCGAGGAGGCGGCGGCCGAGGCGGACGAGGCGGACGAGGCGGAGGCGGAGGGCGAGGAGGAGGAGGGCGCGGAGGAGTCGGCGGCGGAGGTCGTCGACCGCAAGCTGTGGGACGACGCGGCGGCCGAGGGCTGGATGATCAAGCCCAAGGGCAAGCAGGGGCGCAAGTGGTGCAACTGGGTGTACATCGGGCCGTCGGGGACGCGGTACAACACCAAGGGCGAGGCGGCCGCGGCGCGCGAGCTCGAGGCGACGGCGACGGCCGAGGCGGACGAGGCCAAGCTCGGCGAGCTGCAGAAGGAGAGCGTGCCGCCCGCGGAGCTCGTCGGCACCCGCGTGAGCGTGCTGTGGGCGGAGGAGGCCGACGGCGGCGCCGCGTCCGCGTCCGCGTCCGCGTCCGCGTCCGCGTCCGCGTCCGCGTCCGCGCCCGCGCCCGCGCCCGCGCCCACGGAAAAGAAGCCCAAGAAGCACGCCGACAAGGAGCCCAAGGACGACGACTGGTTCCCGGGACAGCTCGTGGGGTACGACGCGGACAAGGGCACGCACACGATCTTCTACGACGACGGTTCGCGCGAGGAGGTCGACCTGCGAAAGGAGACCTTCCGCCACGTCTACCAGCTGCAGCCGCCCGCGCTCGCGCTGAGCAAGCGCGCGCCGCGGCCAAAGTACACCGACGCGTCGTACATATCGTGGCCGGTCGTCGCCGCGGCGTCGGTCGTGCGGCTGCGGCGGCACTGGCAGCCGGAGGCGCCGCCGCTGCGAGACGACTTCGAGGCGCACGGGCAGCCGCCCGCCCTCAAGCGCATGCCGACGGCGCTCGGTGAGAAGGGCGCGACGCCGCGGGCCGACGGCGGGCCCGGCTCGCCCCACCCGGCGTCTCCCGCCAAGCTGCCGTTGCCGCCGCTGCCGCCGACCGACGCGGCGCCGGAGGCGGCCGAGGGCGGCGGCGGCGGCGGCGGCGACGACGAGAGCAGCGACGAGGACACGCCGCTGGGCAAGGTGGCCGAGGCCCTGAAGGCCAAGAGCACCAAGACGGTGGCGGCGGGGCAGGCGGCGGGCGTGGTGCGCGAGGACGCGGCGCTCGGCTGTCTGCAGGGCGCCGTGTCGGCGCTGCTGAGCAGCCACCCGTCGGAGGCGACGAACGCGTACGCGCGGCTGCGGCCCGAGCACAAGCTCGGGCTGCTGCTCGCGCTCGTCGAGGCCGTCGTCGACACCAAGGCGGCGACGACGGCGGCCGAGGCCAAGAACACCGAGCGCGCGCGGCTCGACGCGCAGTGGGAGGCGCAGGAGCGAGACGAGAAGAAGGGCGCCAGGCAGAGGCGCGAGCAGGAGCGCGGCGCGGCGCGCGCGGCGCTCGAGGATCAGCTCGCGCAGGTGCAGGCGGGCGGCGCGGCGCCGGTCGGCTGGCACGGCGGCGCCGACGGCGAGGTGCCGACCGAGGTGACGGAGCAGGCGGTGAGCCGCGAGGTGCAGCGGCTCGCGGAGGCGGAGGCGTGCGGCGGGCAGGTGACGGTGATGAGCCTCGGTGCGCTCTACCAGGCCGAGTCGGAGCTCGCCGTGGCGCTCGAGCTGCAGGCGGCGGGCGTCGACGCCGAGGGGTGGGAGACGTCGCGGCGGCGGCTCGCGGCGGCGAGCGCGCGGCGCGACGAGATGCGCCGCCGCCGCGACACGCTGCGCGGCGCGCGCGAGGCGGCCGTCGAGGCGCTGCGCGGCGCGAGCAACACCAACGACGTCGGCCGCATCATGGCGGCGCTGCACCAGGCGCGCGAGGCGGCGCTCGAGGGCTCCTTCGAGCAGGACGGCCTCGGGCCGGGCGGCCACTGGATGGTGTGCGAGGTGCGCGACGCGTACATGGCCATCGGCGAGGCGCAGAAGAAGAGCGCCGACGTGACGGCGCGCGGCGAGCGCGAGCGCGTGCTGCGCCAGCTGCGCACACGCTCCGAGCTGCTCGGCTGCGATCGGTGGGGGCGGCGCTACTGGCACATCGCAACCGCCAACCCACCACTGCCCGGCGGCGGCGGCGCCGCCAGCGGCGAGGGGGGCAGGTCCGGGGCGGCCGACGAGCCCTCGCAGCAGCTGGCGCTGTGGGTGCAGCCCTGCACCGCGGCCGAGGGCGCGCCGCTCGGCACGAGCGTGCTGGCGGGCCCGCCGCCCGACGCGGCCGCCGCGCCGCGCGCGTGGCAGCGGCTGCCCACCACGGCGGCGTGCGAGGAGCTCGTCGCGTCGCTCGATCCCCGGGGCGTGCGCGAGCGGGGGCTGCGCGCCGCGCTCAAGGACTCGGTCGCCGTCGCCCGCGCCGCCCAGCGCGCAGCCGGTGAGACCGACGTGGAGGCGATGGCGGAGGCGCCGGCGGAGGCCGACGAGGGCGACGCCGAGCCGATGGAGGAGTGAGCGCCACGGCCGGAGGCGTGGAGGCGCGGGCCTGCGGCTTTACGGCGAGGTGGCCGTGCGAGTGAGACACCGCACTTCTTGCAATTTCTTGGACCGTCATGAAGTAAAAGTCACGGTGGGTGGGCTGGTGGGCGGGTAAAGGCGTGGTGTATTGGCGGTTTGTAAAACGGCTACGACCGAACGACGTCAGATCTATTTGGCACGGGCGTTGCCCTGCAAAGCCTCCGGAAGCGAGCCCGACAGAGTCCTCACGAGCACCCCAGGCTCATTGCCGTCCCGCACAAACGTCGCGTAGCTGAACACGCCGACCGAGACGGTATTCAGCACAAGGAGGCGATGGTCCAACGGCACGTACTTGAAGTTGATCAGGTGGACAAAGGGCCAGACGCTCCAGCCAAAGGTCGCCGCGGCCCACCAGCCAGCGCGCACGTTTGCAGACGCCTCCGCGAGACCCTCCTCCGTCGGGCCGCGCGTGATCAGTGCTGGCCATGCGCAGAAGGCGAACATGTTGAGCGGCAGTATGATCAGCTGGTCGAGGAAGACCTTCGTGATGACCATCGGCCAGCTCGTGCCCGGGAAGAAGCGCCTGCGCAATGCACGGAGGGGACGCTCGGCTGGGTGGCAGGCCCGAGTGAGGCGGGGCAAGCGGCACGCACTCGAGGCCCCATCGCTTGCCCCACGCAATGTGATTGAGCGGGCCGAGGTACAAGAGGCCGAACAGCCCGCCTCTGCATATGCGAATCGGATCCAAGTGGCCGACGCGCTCCGGCACGGATGCGCTCTCCGGTGCGCTGCGAGCTCCGCTCCGCTCGCGCTCCTGCGCCAGCATGTCGGTGATGGAGAAGGTGCAGAAGGATGTGCACGACTTGGTGAGCATCGGTCGGCGCTCGAGAGAGCGGAGGTAGGTGCTGGCTAGTGCGCGCGCCATGCTGTCGCGCTCGCTTGGCGATGTTTGAAACAATCCCATACCGGCGGCGTGCGCACGCTCGGCCCACCCACAGGCCCGGCCCACCCACATGGCTTGCGTAGCGCTTCCCCCAGCCCTGTAGAGCGCCCCAAAAGTCGCCCGAGCCGCTAAGACAAAAAAATTATTTTCTCTCGCCACACCACCCTCAAACATCGCCAAGCGAGCGCGCCCGTCGACGCGTCAAGCAATGCCGGCCCGCGTGGCGGTGATCGGTGGCGGCAGCTTCGGCTCCGTGATGGCTCGGGTCATAGCGGATGGTGCGGCGGCGTCTCCGGAGCGCTTCGAGTCCACAGTGCACTGGTGGGTCCGCCGTGAGGAGCTGGCGGTGGAGATCAACGAGCGCCGCACGAACGAGGCCTACCTGGGAGCGGGGTGCGCGTTGCCAAATAACTTGTGCGCGAGCACGGACCTCGACGCGGTCCTGGCCGGAGCAGGCGTGGTCGTGCTGGGCGTGCCGCATCAGTTTCTCGACGAGCTGTATCCCAAGATGCGTGGGAGGCTCGCGCCCGGCGCCCAGATTCTTTCGCTCTGCAAAGGCCTGCACGTGGAGGAGGGACGCATCGTCCCACTCTCCGAGCGGATCGGTCAGCAGACGGGCTACGCCACGAGCATCCTGGCGGGCCCGAATCTGTACACCGAGATGGCGCTCGACCTCTTCGCGGAGGCAACCATCGGTCACGCCGCGGACAACTGCGGGGCCGAGGTACTGCAGGCACTCTGCACGACGGAGAGCTTCCGGGTGGAGCTTGTGGACGACATGATCGGCGTCGACTTGTGTGCCGCGATGAAGAATTGCGTCGCGATTGCGTCCGGCCTCGGCGCCGCCACCATGGGCAACACGCGGGCAGCGATCATCCGACACGGCGGCAAGGAGATCGCAGCACTCTGTGCGGAGTTCTTCCCGTCGGTCAACCCGACGACGTTTGGCGAGGCGTGCGGCATCGGAGACCTCATGCTGACGTGCTCGGTCGGGCGCGGGCAGAAGCTCGCCGCCGCGTTTGCCGCGGCGGGGGGGCAGCGCGGCTGGGAGGATCTCTCGCGCGAGATGCTCGGCGGGATGCAGCTGCCCGACCTGCACAACCTGAAGGCCGTCGGAGCCTTCCTCGGTGCGCGGGGCGCGCTCGGTCGCTACCCGCTGCTCGCCGCCGCCCATCGCGTCGCCTTCGAGGGCGCGTCGCCCTCGCAGGTCGTGGCGGCGCTGAAGAACCGCCGGTTCTGAGCGACTTTTACTTGTAAACCGCAAGCGAGTGGTTTTTAATTTTATACCTGGTTCCTTTCAATCCGAATTCGTTTGACTGCGCACCATCTGAGGCAGTCGGTGTCACAGCCCGGAGCCGCCCATCGAGCGCCCGCCGTCGACCGGCAGCGAGGTGGCCCGTGCCGATCCAATGGACCAGTACAGTACGCCCCCGCCGCCATGTCGCCCGTGCCGTCCCGGCGGACCAGCACAGTCACCCCGTCCTGCCAGGCCGCTAGACCCAGGAGTGGGCGCGAATCCCCAACTGGCGGAGCTCGCCGAAAATTCGGTGGCTGTCCTGGAGCGTCTCAGCTGGCTGTGGCACCATATACTGCCAGCCCTGGTGCATCATCGGCGAGCGCAGCACGTGGTGCTCCCAGTAAATCTCGTCGATGAGGTCACTGATGGCCGGCGTGGTCAGGATCTGCTGCACCAGAGCTCGCTCTATGAGCGGCGCGTCGATGTCAAGCTTGATGACCACAAAGTCGAAGACGCTGGCTGCTGAGCCAAGCAGCGTCAGCGGGTTGGAAGCCGAGCCTGGCTCAGCACTCACAGGGTAGTTGAAATACGATAGCGTCGTGGCGCTCTCAATGCCAAATCCCAGCGGAGGCTCGCGAAAGATGTTGAGGCCGCGCTTCAACCGCGGAGGCATCCCTCTACGGATCTCTGCGTCGGTGGAGTTGATGGCTTCCCAAGCGAGAATCCGGTCGAAATCGATACCACGCTTGCTGTACTCGGCCAAAAAGTACGACTGGCTTGACGGCTGAGAGGATCCGCGTTCGCCGCCATAGAGCGACGCACCAAGGTCAAAGAAGAGACGCAAAGAGCCTCGCGAGTTTCGGGAGACTGGAATCTCCGTCCGCCACAGCGGCAACATGTAGTTCTTGTTGAGCATCATCGACCATCGGTTGTAGCAGATGTAGAAGGGGTGCCGCAGGAAAGAAACCAGCGGCTCAATCGGCATGCGTCGCACGACTGGCGAGCAACTGTTCGTGATAGAAAAGTAGGAGAATACATCCACGCTCCATTCAGTGACAGGACTTTGCTTGCGCCGTTGCACAATGTCCAGCCACGCGAGAGTAAAGTTGACGACGGTCTTGTTGGCCATCCATTTGCAAGCTCGCCGCGGCACCTGGGTGGCATCTGAGAGCGCATCAGCGTGCCTAGCCCAGAACGTCTCGTGGCTGCACGGGTAATACGTCGTTGTCAGTTGACAGGCGGCGACATCGATCATCCTTGCAGCGCATGTTTGGCATGCGGCGCAGCAAGATTATTAGATATGCGCCCGCGCGACGCACAATCCGTCGTCATCTTTTGGAAGGACGTCGCCAAAGGTTTCCAGCCGACGCAGGCCTACGCCAAAGCCGCCGAGGCCACCGGCAACACCATTGCGTCAGTTCGTGAGTATGTGGTGGCCAAAGAGTCTGGCGGAGCGGAGGCAGTCGAACGCAAGCTACAAGGCTACTTGGAACGGCAGCGGAAGTCTGCTCCAACGCCAGGTTCGCCAGCGTGGCATAGATTGGTTCCACGGCCCGGCACGTTGCAGTGGGCCTATGACGTCCTGTCACTGCCGCCAGACGTTGCTGTGCGGCCATGGGCCGTACCCGGCCCGTCCTCGCATTGCGATGCTCAGCTTGCAAAGCCACCTCGGATCTTCGTTGTGCTGACCGCGTCCGTGCGCGCCTTTGTCAACCTGAAACGTCGTGGCTTGAGGAATCAGCAGCGCAACGAGTCGGAGCGGCGAGCCGTCTACGAGCGATCCGTGCAACGATGGGCCGAGGATACCAACATCCCGGTGGTATTCGTGGAGAACAGCGGGGCAGACCTCTCCAGCATACGCGGACAGGTGCCTTCGTTCCGTCGTGACTTTGAGTTCTTGAATGTTGCACCGTGGCCAGAACGCCTGCCCGAAAACGCGCGATCCGACGTCGGACGCATGGAAGCGCAGGCGGTCATCAGCGCACTCAACTCGTCTGCCTTGCTCGCGACCCGTTGCGCGCACGACGTGGTCTTCAAGGTCACCGGCCGGTTCTTTGTGCGCGACTTTGTGCCATTGATTCGTCGGCAGTGCCTTCGTGGGCACCTGCGTCATCCAGAGCGGAGCCCGCTTATCATGGTGCAGAAGCCGTCGTGGGAGCATGCCGAGGGCGAGCGCGGGCCCCTGGAACGAGAGACGCAAGTGATGGGCTTTGACGCGTCGTTTGCTGCCGACGTGCTCGGCTGGGCAGCAACACCAATTGCCGCGACTGAGTGGGAGTATATCCGATGGCAGATTGGCAGCGAGGTGCAGCTGGGCAAGCTTGCGACGCGACTCGGCTTCCCGACGACGAACAGCTCCGTGAGTTCAGGGCTGGTCGAACCTCGTGAACTCAATGGGGCTGGCCTGAATTCGCGCGTGTGCCAGCTCCCACCGCTGCCCGTGCTGCCGGTGCGCGAGGGGAGCACCGGGAAGCTACGAGAGAGTATTTGATTGTGGGTCAGAGCTGCGGGCGAACCTAGTCCTTACTAAAAGTATAAAAAGTAGCCGGTAGTACTTAGTAGTCGATTATATAACGCCTACAAATAACACGGTATCGCTATCGGCTCAATCGACTCTCACTCCGCGATGAAGTAGCCAACGCACGCCTTGCGGAAGGGCACAAGCCTGTCGGCGCCGGGGCAGGCGGCAGCGAGGCGCTGCAGCTGAGGGGTCTGCAGCAGCGAGGTCCAGCGCCAGTCGGCATGGTCGTGCTCCTCGTGAAACTCCTTGCTCGAGATGACCGGCCGGTCGAGCAGCGTGGGCAACGCACTCGATAGCATCATCTCCAGCCTGCGAACACCCCGCGGTCGCTGGGTACGGAGCGGCGAGGCGCGAGGCGGTGGCTGGGTGGGGTGAGGAGGCGGTGGCGGTGGCGCACCCGTGGTACTCAAGCAGCGGCTCGTCGGCATGCAGGCTGGCCTCGCTGCACAGGCGCACCATGCTCTCGAGCATCTGCAGCGTGTCCTCCGCCGCGCCCCGCCCCGCGGCGCGCCCCGCCCCCTCGGCAGCAGCGGCCTCCGCCTCCACCTCGGGCGCGTCGTGTCCCGGCGGAGACGGCCGGAAGGTGACCCCGGGCGGGAACTCCTTGATCGCTTCGGCCTGCGGTACAGTACGCCGTGGCGGGCTCGCGTGGCAGGCGCGGCGGCGGGCGGACGCGTGCCGGGCGGTGGTTGCATGGTGGTGGGGGCGCGCGCCTGCGGCACGCCGCGCTTGAACTCGTCAAAGTCCGCCTGGTGGAGGACGCGGCCGTGGTGGCACTCGCCCGCGCCGGTGTGCCGCCACGTGGCGGGCGCGAGGTGGCATACCGGCGCGGCGGCGGTGCCCGACGTGACGAAGCCGGCGTGCGAGATGCCGAAGCGCGACGTGCGGCTCTGCTCGCTGCTCTGCGACTGGACGGCGCGCACGAACTCGCACGGGACGGTCGGGATGACGGGCCTGCGGCCGACGAGGGCGGCGGCGAGGACGAGGTTGTGCAGCGTCATGTGGAACCGCTTGAAGGCGAGGCGCTGCTGCGCGCGCCGCGGCGCGCGGCTGCGCTCCTCGAACTCGTCCGACGGCACCATGGCGGCGTCCATGCCGCCGCGGTGCGGCTTGAGGTGCGCGGGCGCGCTATCGACGAGCGTCGCGAGCGAGGCGACGAGCGCGGGCGGCAGCGCGAGGGCGCGCATCTTGCTCGGAGCCGCCGGCTCGAAGGGGCGGCCTGCATGGCCAGGCGCGGCGAAACCGGCATCTTGGGCGCGGCCTTGCGCCAGGACCACGGCCTCTCTGTGGCATCTGAGACACTGGGCCTCTCCTCACGAGTGCGGAGGACAGCCCCAAGCCTTGAGATGCGGTCTGATGAGCAGATGGTGGCAAGATCTGCCCCGACCAAGACGGCACTTTGACATGCTGGGCGACCGCTCGGAGTGACGTTGAGCGCGTCGAGCCGCCAGTCCCAGA
>Ga0209713_10000720_pt1 | contig 19006 bp, 16 predicted proteins | sample ArcOceMetagenome_3_FD_187444 | JGI IMG/M metagenome (GOLD analysis project Ga0209713, IMG submission 187444) | Marine eukaryotic phytoplankton communities from Arctic Ocean - Arctic Ocean- Svalbard ARC20M Metagenome (SPAdes) (version 2) | ecosystem: Environmental > Aquatic > Marine > Oceanic... | reverse complement strand
GTTCAACTTCGATACCCGGACTCGGTGATACAGAGTCTTTCAAAGAAGATGCTGATTCAGAACTGGACGAGGACGCTTCCGACGTTGCCGGGGACATCTCGAGTTCAACTTCCACTTCGATATCCGGACTCGGTGATACAGAGTCTTTCAAAGAGGACGCTTTCGACGCTGCCGGGGACATTTCGAGTTCCACTTCCACTTCGATATCTGAATTCGGTGATACAGAGTCTTTCAAAGAGGACGCTTTCGATGTTGCCGGGGAAATCTCGAGTTCCACTTCCACTTCGATATCGGGACTCGGTGACGCAGAGTCTTTCGAAGAGGACGCTTTCGACCTTGCGGGGGACACTTTTCGTACAGGCCGACCCAAACCTGAATCTGTGGCGTTAATATCGTTTTGATCGCCAGGGCTCGCATACTTCCAGTGGGTCCAGCTGTCTGTCGAAGAAGCCGTCGTAGATCGAGACGATGACGCTTGCGACTTCGTGGTGGACACTTCAATTACAGGACTCGGTGATGCAGAATCATTCGACGATTCCGAAGTTGATATCACAGGAGATTTATTAGGTTCAATTACAGGACTCGGTGATCCAGAATCTTTCGATTGAATGTATTTTTTTGTATTCTTGTAACAACATGTCTCACCATTGTCGTTTAAGTTTTCATGAAAACCCTCTTTACATGGTGGATTACCATTGGTATTTGTAGTACATGATTTCTGTTTATTCTGTGAAAGATTGGATAGATATTTCTTGGTATTCTTGTAACAACATTTCTCGTCCTTCGTGTTTTTCTCTTCATGAAACCCTTCTTTACATGGCGGAAGCCCATTCATGTTCGTCGAACACACACCTACTGTTTTTTTCCTTTCAGCGGTAGATTGTGGGCTTGTCCTTTTAGAATCTGATTTCTTTTTAGGTGAAGACGCTGGCTTCGGAGTTTTTGGAGCGGCTTTAGGAGGTGAAGGAGATGGCTTCGGAGTTTTTGGAGCGGCTTTAGGAGGTGAAGGCGGTGGCTTCGGAGTTTTTGGAGCGGGTGTCGTGTCCGGAACATTATGTGAAAGATTTGATAGATATTTCTTGGTATTTTTGTAACAACATTTCTCACCCTTCGTGTTTTTATCTTCATGAAACCCTTCTTTACACGGTGGAAGCCCATTCATGTTCGTCGAGCATTGTGGTTTCATTTTTAATATTAGGCGATGTAATTATTATTTATTGACACACATACTTCTTTATCAAGGAACTATTCAAACGTTTGAATATCTCAACCTTTTCAACTTTGTTCTCTATTTTTTCAATTACACCGACTTCATCAAACCATTTCACATCCTTAATTTCTTTCACTTGTTCAGCATTATTGATATTAAAAAACCGTTTTTCCAAGTTTGATTTAGAATACATAGAAGCGAAAAATATACTTTTATATCGTAATTTGTTTTTCCCTATATATACTTCTTCATAACGTTTTTTGTTCTCATCCAATATTATATCTTTTTTACTGATTGATGTTTCTTCTTCAAATTCGCGCAAGGCGCAGTTAATATCAGATTCGTGAAGTTTGCGCCTCCCTTTCGGAAACTCCCATTCGGGTTCTTTGATTGAACTACTGTTTTGAATGAGATAATTTAAATTAACATTTAAAATACAATCGGTGGATTTCGTATGAATACAGTATCCTCTTTTTATTGTATTAAATTTGTTTCGGCTCGTTGCGAAATCTCTTTTCATTGAGCCATTTGTATTTATCCACATCATATTCCATAGTTCTTCAAATCCATGATGTAGCAAATTATGCTTTTCAAATAATGTGATATTTGAAAACAACTTGATAATATAATTCAGATTATTCAAATCATATTTTCCTCTTATTATTTCTGTATAGCAAAGACTGTCCTTTCTTTGAATCATCAAATAATAAATCGTATTCAATATGGGTTTATACAATATAATCCCATAACTCGTAATCGGGTGGTTACAATTTTTCGAAGTATGACCAACATTTCCACAATTTATGCACGTTACTATACAATTCTTAGATATTTGCATCACATATTTGTATTATACGTAGTGTGTTTAAATATTACAGCCGACAAAATCTCTGTCTATAATAATAAATGAACCCGACGGTATGGGGGAGTCATGTTTGGAAATCTATACATTATATAGCACTTGGTCTTCCGACTAACCCCGGATCCAAAGACAAGGAGGTTTATTACGAGTTCTTCATGAACTTAGCACACGTCTTACCTTGCAAAAAATGTTCAGATCATCTCAAAGAAATTTACAAAAGCCATCCACTGAGACTAAGTGATATCGAAACCGCGTCCGATTTGTTCGATTGGACGGTCAAAATTCATAACGAAGTGAATAAAAAGCTGAATAAGCCCATCATGAAGCTGTCGGATGCAAAACAATTATATACAAACACTTCGAACGGCGAAAAGAATACAAAGGCAATAACAAAGACAGAAACATCCATAAATAAAGAAAACCCTTCAACATGTAATGCGCGTTTAGTACTGTTGATGTTATGTTTATTGATAGTCATAATTATATTGAATACGATTCGATTGTATTTAATAAAGTAAATGAGTTACACTTGTTCATCGTGGAATAATGCACCATAAACGTTCGTTCAATCATTTTCTTTTCTTTAATTTCTATAATAAAATGAAATTAAATGAGACAGAGGCTTCAAAGATGTTAGGTCTGTCTGTCAATTGTAATATGGATCAACTGAAAACTCAATTCAAAAAACTTGCGAGGAAATATCATCCTGACAAAGGAGGCGACGAATATTTGTTCAATTTACTCTCAGATGCGTACAGAATCTTGCACAAAAGAATAAAGAGGAATATAGATTCGCGTGACTTTACTCAATTAAAACAAGATTCGAAAGAAAATGTCGTGATGTCTAAAGATAACCAAGTGGACGCGGACGAAGGATTCATTAAGAAATTTAACAAACTGTTCGATGAAAACAGGGTCGTTGATCCAGTGACTGAACGTGGATATGATGAATTTATGAAGATGGACGAAATTGAAGTGAAAAGTAATTCACAAATCACGAAATTTCACCAACCTACACCCCAGTGCTCTTCTCAATCCCTAACTTATACAGAATTAGGTGAATCGGGTATTGAAGATTATTCTGGGAAAAACGATAGTTCATCGAAACTGCATTACATGGATTATAAACAGGCACATACGACATCGAAACTGGTGAATGGGAACGAAATACAAAAAAGGGAATCATACAAAAACTTGAATGATATTGAAAAAAAAAGAAAATCACAAAGTTTCAAAATTACAGATGAAGAAGAATATTATTACAAAACGTTAGATGATATTGAACAGAAGAAAGAACAGGCAAGGTTAGATAATCTGAAACGATTAGATATTGTATATGAAAAACATAGCCAAGCTGTGAATGGTTTATTCATAAAATAGTGATGAATAACATTATGGGTAACTATTTCATTTAAAACAATACTAAATAAGTTAATGAAATATTATTAAAAAATGCCGATCGAAGATATTGATTTTTTGTACCGTAACTCAACCAAAGAAAGTATGATATTATTGGTAGATAGTACCAAAAGGGATTTAAAAACGAGTCCAAATATAGCCGATTTTCAAATCGTTTTCGAAGAACCATTCACCTACGTATATGGGATTGAGATTTTGGATACAACGATTCCGCGCACAATGTTTATGGTTGAAGAAAATGTGAATAACAAGTTGGTGTATTGTACAGATTTAGAGAGTGGGGGCGAAAACAATATTCAGTTAAAATCACAAGATTTTAGTACCACGGACATATTATTCGAAGCGTTTTCCTTTTTATTTAATAAAACCGATGAACTATGGGAGGTAGATAATTTTGAAGAGTATTATGATCAAAATGTAGATATTCAGGATTATTATGTCCGTTCTAAATCAGACAATCCGATTATGACATTTCGTTTAAACAAACAGTTTTATTTTAACATCACCAAAAGCAACATTTACAAGACACTTGGTTTCAGTATGATACCAACTAATACTGATCATTTGAAATATAACACCTTATCAAATGCTTTGAGTACAGTGACTCAGGTATGTAAGACAAGCGGACTAGAAAAAAAAATGAATTTACTGACAGATACAAGAGTAACAAAAATAAATGAAAATAAGTATGTATATATTCACACTTCTAACGTCCCTGAAAGTTATATATCAAAAATCGAATTTGAAGAATGGGTGGGTACTTTAAATATTAAAAATAATAACGACAAACTACTTCGTTCTTTCACCAGAGTTGCGAATGATATTCAGAATGTATTCAGTGATATTATCGGTCTGATCCTTTTAAGAGGGGGTACATATATCTTTGAATTCGATAATGCTGTTGCTATATATGATGATAATGCTGTTACAAATAAATTTATGGTTACTATTGTAGATTTCGTTAATGTTGATGGCATAATAAATGATGTCATTTATTTGTCTGTACCCAACGTGGATACTATTGACCATAATGGTACGTCTATTCAACCTATAAAAGGAGATGTAGTATTTAATTTAGATTTCAACGAATCCCGAAATGGAGAAAATTTTAATATTGTTGAAAGTAAATTTCATGTATTTTCTACAAATCAAATGAACAGATACGATTATGTAACTGTGAAAAATATAACGTTGGATCTGGGTGAATTACATTTGCTAGAAGATGATGAAAATCCCTATTTTGTATTACGTATTTACAAAGATGATGATTCTTTATTTATGGATATCTTTTTGGAATTTACTCAAAATCCCGACAACATATGCACATTGACATATAACGTTAACCCAGGCGATGACGATACGATGTTGAAAATGAATTTGCTGAAGAGATATTTTAATTTGTGTACTTTTTCATCAGAAACGTCACATTATACATTCGAATTTCTCACGAATCATGATCGTATTTCTTCATTTGTAAAAAGCAGAAGAATCGAAATGGAAATAAATTGGTTATTTATTGGAGACAATCAAATCACCGCACCAGGAATGATTAACTTAGCTGCTGAAAACTATGTTCTATTACGTTGTGATGAAATTGAGAATCATTTGAGAGGAAGTTATAACACCGAAAAATACACACCTGGATTAGGTGTGTTGAACATCGGGGTACAAGGTTATGCTGAAAGTAAGAACGATTTCTTTTCTGTGAAATATAAAGAGTTCCACCCCATTGGAAGACTGACAAAAATGAGTTTTAGATTTGAAAGAAAAAGTGATAGGAAATTGTACGACTTTAAACATATCGATTTACATTTCTTGCTTTCAATTAAATTTTTTAGACCTTCTGCGAAAGCAAGCTTCGAACGCTCGATACTAAATCCTGAATATGACTCGAATTTCATAAGCTATATCAATAACACGAATGAATATGAAGAACCATCGTCCGACGAGGAAGATGATTTGAGTGATAGCGAAGATTATGCTCGTTCCTTCAACGAGCGAGAGAATTATTTAATGCGTAGTATGGGTGACGATGTTGATTAAGTTATTTTTCGAATGAGCTTCATTTTTTCGACCTTGGGTCTATTATTGAAAATGTTCATGATACGGTCATCAGCATCAACGACATTTTGGAATTCTTTGGTCAGATTTTCAATCAATTGTTTCTTTGATAATGTTTCTTTGACAAAGCTTCTCTTACATTTTATGAGTCCTTGTCTCGTATTTAGTTGATCGATTGGTGGGTCGTTCATGCTCATAAACTCTAAAATTTTGAATGACATAACCTCCATCATTTTAGCCAATTGTTTCTTCTCTTGGGTTAAAACTTTAATTTTTTCCTTAATCTGTGTTAGTTCTTTGTCAAGTTGAACCCATTGTGATACTTTGGTTTTAAAATCATTTATTGTGTATGATTCAGAACTGGTATTCGCAGATACTAACTGATAATTTTGATTGTTAGTAACATCTTCAACCACAACATGTGGGTTCTTTTTTAACATATCTCGGACTGCGTTAGATGACATTTTATTAACATTTAAAGCAAAACTTAAATACTTTTTAGACAACTTTACTTTTTCGTAGGTTTCGTCGTGGCTTTCGTAGGTTTCGTCGAACTCTTTTTCGGTTTCGTTGGGGCTTTCGTAGGTTTCGTCGAACTCTTTTTCGGTTTCGTTGGTGCTTTCGTAGGTTTCGTCGAACTCTTTTTCGGTTTCGTTGGGGCTTTCGTAGGTTTCGTCGAACTCTTTTTCGGTTTCGTTGGGGATTTTGTAGGTTTCTTTGGAATCTTTTTCTGCATTGTACGGCTTGCAGCACTTTCAAGTGTGGTATTTACAAAATTAACCAAATTCTCTTCAGTTCGTTCTTCTACAAAGTCTAGAAATACATTTGGTCCTTCTTTATGGATCGATTCAGTCATTACCACATTAGGTACAAAATGTGTGGCATCCATTAAATCACGAATGGATTGCGGCGTTTTTTCGTTTGGTTTATATACAGTTTTATCTATTTCCACAACAAGCAACTTACTTATATTTTCCACTTTATTGCACAGTTCGTCCCAGTTACCTTGCATCATAGAACAATACGGGCATGACGCGCGTTTCACATAAACTAATACGTGCTTACCATTAAGTTTATCCTCTGTAAGTTTCATGTTATTAAAATCGTCGTCGGTTGTCAACATTATTTTGTTGCTTGTCATTTATTTATAACGTACATAAATAACAACATTGAAAATTTAATATGCATTGATTTTCAGATAATTATCTGTGTGTCCTTTGATGATACCCAGGGTAATCAAGGTATCTTTCACTAAATTATATTTGACCTCCCGATCTCTTTCGTCTTTGTAATCTAAATCAGGTCCTTTATTTATTTCCATCAATTTACAAGTCAATTGACTACTTACTGCGAAATCGCAACCAAGTATCACAAAATTAGTTTGATCCGAAGTATCGTACTTCTGAACGATCGGAACAAATGCTTGCATGACACCTTTTATACAATCATTAATATTGTGACGCAAAATTGAATATTTTTCGGGTTGAATCAAATTCTCCAAATCTTGAAGAGACATGGGATTCTTGTCATAAACCGTTCGATCAATATATCCTGTAGTAATATGAACATCTGGATCTTCAGAGTTTTTTGAGAAAGGTACTTTTGTATAATACACGAAACCATTATTATACACAAAAAACATCGGGGTGGTTGATGTCATCGTAATTAACAAATAAACTCTTAAATTTATCTTTTTGTTATTTATTGTGAAAACATCTTGCAATACTTTCTGACAAACTACATAATTGTCTTTGTAGGCATTTCTTATTCTTTCGAGATCTTTGGTAATTAACAAACCATTTTGACGTTGTAAGTTCTTCTTTAAGATATAAAGTTCCCCATCCACCAGGGTTCTCAAATCTTGATTCGGTCCCAATATGTAGGTCTGTGGTAAATATTTCAAGGATTGTTCGGTATTCATAGACTTTCTGACCACATCATACAGACTTGATTTGGAACAAAATAAATCAATACATAGTAAAGATGCAACAAACTTAATCGATCGTGTTTTGACAACGATATCTTTTAGTTTCTTGTAATCAGTTAGCAAATAAAAGAATACGATATTAGATTTGTCTAAATGGATTGAACGATTAAGATTGTATGCCTCCAGAACTGATTGATAACCATTAATATCATCAGACGATGACGAGGTACGGGATTCGTTGAATTTGAAATAGGTTAGATCGTTCGAAGCGCTTTCGTCAATCGTTTTCGAACGGTGTGACGATTTTATCCTTAGATTCAAGAAAGCAATTATGCATAAAAAGAAAAGGATAAATAAAAAATAATTTAAATTGTTCTCCGTCATTAAACTAAATGAGAATAATATATTTGATATTGTTTCTATGTGTCGCCATACTGGTGAATTCTATATATACTAAAAAGAAAAATGTCTCGCAGCAAAATATCTTGCACACAAAAGATCAACCAGAAATTACAGTATATTGTCTCATGATAACAGGATACACACCTGAGAGAATCGCGTATGCTAAAGCAAGTGTTACCAATTTCCTGGATCAAAGTTACAAAAATAAACATTTAATCGTATTAAATCAGTCCAAAGAAAATATCCTAGATTCACAAAACTTGGCTAATGCTATCGAAGTACATGTTGCCGTGGATAAGATCGGTGTGTTGCGAAACAAATCCATTGACATGGTTCCAGACAACGCCGTGTGGACAACCTGGGACGATGACGATTATAGACATCCTGATTATTTAAGTATATTTATGGAAGAGTTTAAAAATAAAGAGGTTGATTTTTTAATGTTCCAAAATAGATTTGAATACAATATATTAACCAATTACATGTTCAAAATTAAGCTGAAATCCGGTACCATGATATTCTTTTCAAAAAAGGAAAATCAAGTTAGATATGACCCAGTAAGTACGATGGAGGACCAAGTTGTGAAGAAATACGCAAAAAAACATTTACGGTATAAGATTATTGACAACGATCCAAAGTTGTACATTAGATTGATACATAACAACAATACAAGTTTATATGTCGATAAAGATAAACGTACGTTACGAGATACCAAAAAGCATGTAGATTACTTTGAAACCGAACTAACGCCGTGTGAAATTGAATATCTGACAAAAATAATTTCCTCATATTATTAAAGATGTATTGTAGCTTTTTGGGAGAACAAGAAAAAGCAACGACTGATAAAACAATCATGAACGACGCATACAATGACCGTCTGTTTACTCAAAACACGTCGTGTTTCGATGACAACACAGACAAAAAGAATGTTGATATAGAATCAAAGTTGCGCATGGAAGGATATAATTCTAAATTAGAGTGTTCGAAAAATGTGAGAAAGAATTCTTCACCCATACAGGATCATTGCGCAGGATACGACTGTTCGGTTAATAAATCCTTTTTAGTTCAACCAGATTCATTCAATACAAGCCACAATTATAGTGTTTTACAAGAAAAACAGATACATGGGAAAGATGTGTACTGTGCAAATAATCATCAGTACTTCAATAATTTTACAAGAAGAAACGTGGGTGCAATGAACAGTACCGAGGAACGTGGGGGTTTGCCGGCTGATGTGGAAAAGATACCCGAGCTCAAATACAACGTATGTGATTTGTATCCGAAACCAGTTGAGATGAAGTGTAGTTTTCCGTAAGAAGAGGACGTTCGCATGTTATAGCATACCGAATTTTCAAAAAGTAATTCCAATAAAATACCAATAGACTACTGCTTCAACTATAAAAAATCGCTTCGTAAGGAAGAACATTAGGCATCGCAAAAATGCTGAATGATTCGAATTTAAAAATGAAAAATCAAAAATGGGGTATTTATCAATTTAAATGAATCATTTTGTTTATTTATGTGCAGAGATGAATTGATTACCGTTTCGTTCAAAACTTGTACATGAAATACTTATATACTTTTTTATAAAATGGATCTGCGTTCAGAAATCATATTTGAGACAAATGGACTTGTAGGGGAAGAATTGAAGAGCAAACTTTATAGTATGTTCTCGCCTTTGTCTATGAAAGAATTCAACAAGTTGTCGTATGAAAGGGCAAGAATGATATTATATTCAAAAATCGCAACAGTCGATATATATGGTGGGCACGCACTCGATAGCATATCAAAAAAAAAAATTAATTGCGAACACGTATGGCCTCAAAGCTTTTTCAAAAAGAAATTTCCCATGAAATCTGACCTGAATCATTGTTTCGCATCTCAATACAAACTAAATACACATAGGAGTAACAAGAAATTCGACGAAATCGATGATGACGAAGCACAATTTCTGGATGTGAATGGAAAAAAAATAACCATTGAAGATGATGAATCTGACGACGAAGAAAGTTCAGACAATGAGTTTGATACAGAAGATATCGAAGCAAATGTATCAAATCTATCAGAAAAATCAAACTACAACAATACGTTCGAACCCAGAGACGTGAGTAAGGGAAACGTAGCTCGCGCAATAGCTTACTTTAATACCATGTATCCAAAATACGATTTGAGTAAAGTGATTGATGTACCCATTCTATTGCGTTGGCATCATGAGGATCCTGTAGATGAGGGAGAACGGAACCGCGTAAATGTAATATATAAATATCAAAAGAATGTGAATCCATTCATTATTTGTCCGGAACTGGTTTCGAGAATCTATTTGGATTTATAAGATGAATGACATTAGAAACTCACAACACGATAACTACTGTAGAGAATATGGCGAACATGCGAACTTGAAGAATTAAATTCACACAACATACATGAAACAGATTTAAATTGAAATAATGTAATACTTATTAAATTAAAATGTGTGGAATCACATTTTGTTTAACAAAAAACGTTGAATCGTTGTTGGATCCAGAGTTTGCATTGCATCATCGGGGTCCCGAACAGTTCGCCTCATTCTCGGACGGAATGGTGTCTATGTTTTTCAACAGATTAGCCATTAATGATGTAGAAAACGGAATCCAACCGATGAAATTAAACAATTCTGTTTTAATTTGTAATGGAGAGATATTTAATCATCGAGCACTAATGATCGAACACGATTTCAAAATGAATTCTAATAGTGATTGTGAAATCATTCTCCATTTGTATGAATCCCTGAAAATGAACCCAACGAACGCGTACCATGTAATATCGAATGTATGCAATATGATAGATGGTGAATTTTCTTTTTGTCTGTATGACAAAGACCTCAAAACGGTGTTTTTTGCCAGAGATCCATATGGAGTGCGACCCCTATTTTATGACACCGAATCCTATTCGTTTGCGTCCGAAGCGAAAGCCTTTTTTAAGACTACATGTGTTAAACAATTCCCACCAGGTCATTTTGCAATTTTATCGGAATACTGTACTTTGTCTTCAATTTTACCATATGGTACCGCTCTAGGTTCGAAGCAGTTTCAATTCGACAATGAAACATATGTATTGAGCACTATTCATGACATTTTTACTAAAGCGGTACAAAAGAGGGTCATGTCTGAACGAAATGTTTGTGCGTTGTTATCGGGTGGTTTGGATAGCAGTTTAGTGTGCGCACTATTGTCTAAGTTTGTACCGAATTTGAAAACATTTTCTATCGGCATGAAAGGTTCTCCAGATTTAGACTACGCGAAAAAGGTAGCCGAGCATATTCATTCGGATCATACTTCGATCGAATTAACACAATCAGATTTCATTGACGCAATCCCTATCGTCATACGAACGATCGAAAGTTACGATACAACGACTGTCCGCGCAAGCGTAGGAAACTATCTCGTGGCAAAATACATTTCAGAACATAGCGATTGTAAGGTTGTTTTCAATGGAGACTATGCGGACGAGGTATGTGGTGGATACAAATATTTTAGAAACAGTACCAACCCGATCGAGTTTCACGAAGAGTGTTGTCGCTTGGTGAGCGATATTCATTATTATGACAGTTTGCGCAGCGACCGAACTATATCACACTTTGGTTTGGAAGCGCGAGTACCGTTCGCAGATAAAGATTTTGTGTCTTACTATTTGTCCATCAACCCCTTGATGCGTATGAGTAATACGAAAATTGAAAAGTATTTGATACGCAAAGCCTTTGACGAACACGAACCCAATATTTTACCCGATGATATACTTTGGAGACATAAAGAAGCGTTTAGTGACGGTGTGAGCCCTGAAAACGATTCATGGGCAGATATTCTTAGAAAACACGTGAGTTTTCTTGTCGATGAAAATGAATTCAGAAAAAGTGAATTCAAATTGAAAGAAACGTTTTACTATTATTCGATTTATAAACACTATTATGATGATGATTTGATTCCTTATTTGTGGATGCCAAAATTTTGTGATACCGATCTAAATGACGACCCTTCCGCAAGAAAATTGAAATGAATCGTAAAAATATAATATTAATATACACTAATAAAATGATCCTGATCATAGTCAACGTAATTGTATTTATAATCATATTCGCACTTATAATGATCAACACTCTCCGTATTGGAAGCCTGAAAGACGAGCAGGTAGATTTCACGAATAAAATAAATAACACATTATCACGAATTCATAATGAACTGTTGAGTAAATATGAAGAAAAAAAAAGTATCGACTCAAAAATAATACAGATTATTGTTGAGAAACTTCTTGACATAGAAAATAGACTGGCTTAGTGGATCATCACAGATCAACACCATAATAGGTGAGACCATTTTTGGATGCATCAATGTCCGCAAGTTTTTTAGTGGGTCCCTTTCCAATGCTAATAATTTCATTATGATTGTCTCGAATGCATACAGTGTGTTCTTTGATTCCGTTCGTTTCATTCACGTTCAGTTCATAAAACTTTGGAATATATTGATACTGATGTTGGCACAATTTCACTAACTTGTCTTTATAGTTGATATTTGTTTTCATCAATTCCATAAAATCAACATGTTCTTCAATGACTGCAATGACCCATTGTTTTGCAACATCGAATCCGGAACGTCCCGCAGTAATATCATTGAAATCCAAGAAGATTGCGCCAATAAACGCCTCAAACGTATCTTCTAATATATTTTTATTTTTCCTTCCATTATTATTCTCGATTTGATGCGACATAATGATGTGTTTTCCGAGTCCCAACTGCTCTGAAAGATGTGCCAACATGATTCCATTCACGAGTTTCGTTCGCATTGTGGTCAAAAACCCTTCATTTACCTGTTGATATCTTTCGAATAAATAACTAGCGACAACGAGGTTCAATATCGAATCGCCAAGGAACTCCAGTCTTTCATTACTATCTTCTTGTAATGGCATACATTCCGTCGGGCATTTAACGTTTCCAACAATGTAGTTTTCATTTTTCCGAGTACAATATGATTTATGCACAAACGCGCGTCGATAAATGTTAATGTTGTTAAATTCATTTATATGACCGATGGATAAAAGAGATAATACCTCTTGATCGTCGATTAAAACGTTATCCTTATTGTATGGTAAAGACGATACGTCTGCAGTAGCCATCGGAAAAGAGTGCGCTATTTTATTCACAGATCCTTAATTTAAATAAATTTGGTTTTATTTAAATTAAAAAAATAAATTTTTTATTTCTTTTTTTGTACTGAGTGTAGTCGTGAGTTCAATCAGTTTAGTTGGAGTACGCTAAGCCACCCATACCAGACATCACGCGGAGCACATTGTAATTCACGGCGAACACCTTCACGGTGTTCGCAGATTCTACACTACTAAGGTTTAATGTCGCGTTATCAATTCTGGACATGTTGCAGGTACCGGATGGCTGATGCTCTTCGGGCTTGAGAGCAAAAGAATACACGTTAATCTTTTTATCCGCCTCTGGCACACGTTCGTGATGCTGGTAAGGCTGCACAAGCTGGAAATATGAAGCGGCTCTAGCAGAGAAACGCTCGTGTCCGTTGAGCTGTAATTTAGCATCATCGTAAGTGGATTTGTATTCACCCACACCGTCACCATCAGCCTGTTCCACCCAGATGAGCTCTTTCACGGGATGGTTGAAGTTCAGCTTAATCTTGGAAGAGGCAGATTCATCACCGGTGAATTGGAGCTGTTCGATTAAGTATTCGTGAGATACCTGAGCGAAACGTCTGCGTTCATCAGTGTCTAAGTAGATGTAATCCACGAAGAGGGAAGCAGAACCGAAGTCAATGTCGGCACCGGCACCTACGGTAGTCATGGAAGCGAATTCAATGTTGATCTTCACTTCATGGTATTGTAAGGCGATTAATGGTAATGCGAGACCTGGGTTGCGGCAGAACCAGAATTGAAGAGGCACATATAAAATTGTTTTAGCGGGACCCTCTGAAGGCTGCGCCGGTAACGTAGTCATAGCTTTGTATCCATCCCAATGACCCGCCGTCTGGGTCAATTCGTTCCAGATGGCTAACCAATCACCGTAATGTTTGTCTATGCGCTGACCACCAATTTCTACTTCTACAGATTTGATGAGCTTGTGTCCGGCGTATTCGATACCCTCAGTGGAGTCAGCATCATTATTCGTTAAAGTGGCTTGCAAATACACTCTGGAGATTAAATCACCATTTCTGGAGATGGTGCATGTTACCTTTCTGTCGAAACCGGCAGATCCATTGAATGTCTGTTCAATGGATTCCATGGAGAAGTTGGTGTGTCTGCGGTACACCACCTTGAAGAAAGTGATTTGGGGGTTTCCAGATAAATAGATATCTTGGGCACCGTAAGCTACGAGCTGCATGAGACCTCCTCCCATATTTGTTTTAATATATACAAATATTTTATTTTTTGAAGATTAAATTTAAATTTGGACGGGTAACTTATTCTACGGGTATCGCTGTGAATGTATTATTCACGCTGTTCTTATTTAAAATTATTGAACCGTCCTTATACAATATGAAAAAACAAAATTATGTTTCAAATAAACGTTCTTGTTTATATAAGAAATCGTCGAAGACATTAGACCATTGTCACAAAACAACATTATCGGATTTCGAAATAGACAAACTGTCTATTGATAAACTCAAAGCCGATATATCCAACCTGTCTAAAGAATTCGATGAAATCCAATTGATTCCAAATAATGAAAAAAGTGATGAACATTTCAGCAGAATCGTGTGTATAAAAGATAAATTGGAAGAAAAGAATAACAAGATTATACAAATAGAATCAAATAATGATGAAATAGAGTATTATATTAAGACATCACATATATTATACAATTACTACGATTTGATAGAAAAGAATAATGATGCAAAACTGGACATTAAAACAGAATTAGATAATACAAAACTACCCTCCAATAAAAAATCAATATTATCTTATTTTCAAGATACAGTAACCATACCATCGGATTCGACTGTCAAAGTAGAAAAAGCTAATTCCCTATTAGAGGAACCTCCAAAGAATAGGGCTGTACTACTGAATCAATATTTATCAATAACCGACGTTAATTATATCAACGACAACATTAATAACGCAGGGGCAAATAAATGTATTCATTGCAACTCGACTGAAAAGATTATATTAGTGAATGATAACATATCCTATTGTAACGAATGCTTCGCTGTGGAGCATATTTTGACAGATAACGAAAAACCATCTTATAAAGACCCCCCTAAAGAGATTAGTTATTTTTCATACAAAAGGATAAACCACTATCAAGAATGGTTGAATCAAATACAAGGTAAAGAAACAACGGATATACCTGAAACAGTATTTGACCAAATTATGTTAGAGTTGAAAAAACAACGAATATTGAATACCAAAGAGCTAACGGGTAAGAAGATTAAAGAAATTCTAAAGAAACTTAAAATCAATAAGTATTATGAACACATTCCCTATATAATGAATCGAATCACTGGAATTCCGAATCCGAACCTATCTCCAGAGTTGGAAGAAACCCTCCGAAATATGTTCAAAGAAATTCAAGTCCCTTTTCTGAAACATGCACCACTTGTTCGAAAGAACTTCTTATCGTATTCTTATGTGATTCACAAATTTATTCAAATCTTGGATAAATCCGAATATTTGAAATTCTTTCCTTTGTTGAAATCACGGGAAAAATTACATCAACAAGAGGAAATATGGAAAAAAATATGTAAAGACTTGGATTGGAAATTTATACGAAGTATATGATTGTTTTATGCTCAGGGGCCTGTTAATTTAGAAGGCACAGCAGGCATGTTGTTCATTGTTGGGAAACCCACCAAATTCGCACCGATGCCTAAACCGGCACCAGAGCGAGCACTAATACCGAGACTTGGACTAAATAAGTCCAATAATGAAAATGTTGCTGCCGCTACAAATCCAATTAACATCACGTCTTCAAATGCCAACTTCTTGTTAGGGAACATGAATGCAGCTGTAGCTACAACGAGACCTTCCATTAAATACTTTAGAATACGAACGACTACCTCAATATAATCAAATGAATGAGACATGACTTTTTATATTATCAAAGAAATTATTTTATTGTTTTTGCTATGAATTTCCGATGGTAAAAGATTCATTTTTTCTCAACTATTATTATTCATTAAGATGATGCAGTACATAAGTGATTATGAAGTTAATAGATTTAGTACAATTTCAATACAAATAAGAATGGATTGTGAATCAGAATAAATGTCGATGAAGTGGATATACTGTTTTTCGTTGATTATCTGACTTATCTTATAAAACTAATCTAAAGTTTTTAAATGAACATGTTGTTTCATTGATTAAATTGGCAACACTATAAAGTTTTTAAATGAACCTTTGGTGTTATTATTATGTACAAATACACCTACATAAAAATACTCTGTCAATGGCGGATCTTCGAAGTCCTTGCTGTTAGTAAATCCATTTTCATCCATCGCATATTTTATTGTATTTGTACTTCCTCTATATTGTAATTTGTATGTATGATATGCATTACCTACGTTTTGTAAGAATGGATGCTCAGTACCAAACATCTTTATCCCAACATGCAGTTTGTTATCACCCGGACCAAATCTGATACCATCATTTAAGTTTAAACCTGTCAACCCCCCCTTATCGTCATAAGTCTTTTTGGGAACCAGAAATATTACAGCATCAGCATTATTCGTTTTTATATCGCAGAAAACTGTGAAATTCTGATAAGGGTTTTTACTGAGAATGTATTGATTCCCTATACCAGTTGTTTCAATTACAACCTCATCAGTTACAGTAGTAATTGTCCCCCCACCTTTTGTATCGAATATATTAGTGTCTGATAATGTCAATATACCAAATGGACTTGAAATGTATGTAATCATGTAAGAATCTATATACCCCGATGCCTTTGGTATGTAATGGCTTATACCCCTGTAATCAACTTGTAACATTACACTTCTACCAGCACTATGCCATGTGGTTATAATCTCCGATACTGTCGATATTGGTGTCAATGTGAATAATACATCACCAACGGTCGCGTAAGAACTGCTGTTTATAATAGCACCGTCATAATCTTCTCTTACATAGATAACTCGGGTCTCATCATCAAAGTGCAGCGGGTTTGTGTTCCAGCTCGTGTTTTGCCAGGCTCTAAATATGTCCCTGTGAATACCTGTGTCTGAGTGCATTTTGAAGTCATGAACTTCGATTTCATATTCGACAACATTACCATCTACGTCTTTCAATTCAATCTGCTCAAAATCTGCGTAATCCTGAGTTCCAATTTCTTGAAGTAGCTTGATGACCATGATATTTGAAATGTTATTATCGAAAGACGTATCCAAATAGTACATATCGTTTGAAAAGCCGTATTGATCTTCACAATAACCTTTCAGATAGATTGTATTCGAGTCGGGGTGTATAGCTGTAGAAATGGGTAAATGTAAATGATATGTTTCTTCCACAAACGTTGATAATACAAAATTAGATGAAACAAATGTCACATTATTATCATTGTTATCGTAAGAATATCCGTAGTAAAATGTGCTTATATTACTCAAAACTAAATTGGAAAGAACAATAGCGTCATCATTAGACAATGATATAGTAGCACTATCAGTATTTATATTATTTGATAAAGCATCTATATTTACATTAAGGTCAAAAGTAAAATCTTTTTCGAATGAATGAAGTTGTTGCGCGACATGGAAACTCCATACATTATTTTCGTTCGGAATCTCAAAGGAGATTGAGTGCATATCCGAGTTGTATAACGTACCAGTGCTTGCAAGATTACTTTGAACGTCAATCACTACATTACTATAAGGTGATTGGTCTGGAAACGTAAGATTTCTGTGAATGATTGTCATAACGGGATCACTTGTGAAATTACTGTTTAGGTCATATTGGTGTGTATTTACATTCGAATATCCCCATTCGTCATAGTACTCTATGGTATAAGAAATCAGATTGCTATACGAATCCCCGAATCTTTGTAAAGACAAATTTGTGAATTCAAATGAATCACTTCCCAATAAATTATAGTTTTGTAAATAGTTTCCATTAAAAACGGATGTATAATAGTTTAATTCACACGTAGTTGCAATCCAGTGTTCGGTATTCATATTTGAGCTCAATATTGGAACATGAATGATATTATTTGAATATAAATCGAATGTATTGTCTAATGCGATGGTAGGTTCGGTGATAATCAAATCTAGATTACAATCTAGTATAATCCCAATATCATTCATAGATATTGTATATTCATAAGTCATATATTCGTCTAGTACAATTTTAAAGTTTGAGTTCTCAGTTTGATTCATTAAACTCTGCAGTACCACCACGTTTGAACTCAACGTAATATCGTATCCACCATTTGAATTTTCTACACCATAATTGATAGCAAACGTTTTTTGATTTATTGCTGGGGTATCGAAATCATATAATGACTCGATGGATGCTGTTAATGTTGGATATCTTACCATATTGGACAAATCTGTAATCTCGTTTGAAAAGTCATAACCGTCAGTAATATATCCGTGTAGGTGGACAGTCTCCTGAGACACAGAATTGGGAAACACTGCTTTGTCGATAGTGGTATTATGCGAGAATGTAATTTCCAACTCATCAGCAATATCGAACACATTGGAATACAAATACAAATGCAACACATTCGAATCGGTTGATTGTGTGGAAAGAAGGTCTGAAATGACAACATTACTTACAATGTATTGATTGTTACTTGCATACAGAATTTGAGTATTGTAACTCGTTTTGAAGCTAGGTATTTCAACATCGAATGATAGATTGGAAGTAAGTTTAAAGCCGTGTGAGTTGTAATGGATGATATTCACGTTACAATTGTCGTAATTTTTGTTTTCCAATCGGATATTTGATGTGTAGAAGGTATCAAACCAATTATAATGGTTTGACAAGGTGTATCCACCCGTTGGAATGATTTCCGCGGCTTTGTTGTTGGATAATTCGATATGGAACGTATCAAAATTGTGTTCTAATTGCAAGTTTGTGTTGCTGTATGCAGTGTATCCCCAGTTGTCTATAATACCGACGTTCGTTGTGTATGTTCCTTCAAGTA
>Ga0209713_10000719_pt1 | contig 19008 bp, 10 predicted proteins | sample ArcOceMetagenome_3_FD_187444 | JGI IMG/M metagenome (GOLD analysis project Ga0209713, IMG submission 187444) | Marine eukaryotic phytoplankton communities from Arctic Ocean - Arctic Ocean- Svalbard ARC20M Metagenome (SPAdes) (version 2) | ecosystem: Environmental > Aquatic > Marine > Oceanic... | reverse complement strand
CCAGCCGCCCGTCATGTGCACGACGCCAGAGCCCGCAAAGTCGATGACGCCACCGAGCACCTGCGCCACGCGCACGGGGGCGCACGCACGGGGCACACGCGTGAGCGGCAGGCGATGACTGGCAGCGCGTGAGGAGGCGTCGACGCGGCTCTCTGCCGGTCGAGGGGAGGGGCGGGGGGAGAGGGGCGGGGGGAGAGGGGCGGGGGGAGCGGGGGCGCGGGAGGGTGACGGCGCACGTGGTCCTTGTTGAAGGCGGAGAGGAAGCCGTTTTTGTCCCAGACCCAGTGCACGACGACAGGGTACACGAAGCCGGTGATGCCGAAGGAGTAGATCAGGTACGCCTGGCGAGAGTGGCGCGCGGGGGGCGGGGGTTGGTCAGCGCGACCGAGGCGGGGCATGAGCAGCGGCGGTGCGCCGTGTGCGGGGTGCGGGGAGATTGACGGCGGCGATCGCAGCGACGCACCTGCAGCTGGCAGCGCTCGGCGACGGCGCCCGAGACGATGGTGGCGGCGGCGGCGGCGAAGGCGTACTGGAAGAACCACGTGATCCAGTCGTAGCCGTGGGCGTGCACGCCGTCGTGCTTGTCCTCGACGCCCGACAGCGCGAAGCCGTAGCCGCTCGAGCCGATGAACGGGTTGGCCCGGTGCGCGCCGGGCAGGTCGCAGTCGGCACCCGAGCACGCGTTGCCGTCGTACGCGAAGCCGAAGCCGACGAGGTACCACGCGATGGCGCCGATGCACGCGTCGAGCAGGTTCTGCGCGCGCGTGCGAGGGGGCGTGAGCGCGCGCGCGCGGCGGGGCGGATATGATGATTAGCTCTGCTGGTCGCCGGCGATGACACCTTGAGGAGGATGTTCTTGACGTTCTTGGCGCGGATGCTGCCGGCGCTCAAGGTGGCGAAGCCGGCCTGCATCAGGAAGATGAGCGCGCCTGCGAACGAGGGAAAACGCGTCATATTAGGTTGGTCAGGGCAGGTTTTCATCGGCTAACGAGCGACCACGTCGACGCACACCTGCCCACATCAGATAGAAGGCGTTGAGCTCGCTCTGGTTGGTGGCGATGGTCTCGGTGGTCGTCGAGTGCTCCGACTCGAGCGCCGCGACGCGCGCGGCTAGCAAGTCAACTTCAGACATATATGAATGTAGAATATGCCGGCGTTTCAATCGTTCGGTTGCCTCCGTCGTCGACGAGACGAGCATCGTCAGTCGGCGACGAACCGTGGCCCGTGAATTCACGCAGTCGCCGCAGGGGGTATGAACCACCCAAAATGGCCGTTATGCTTCCTGAGATCATTAAGATACATAGATTTGAGGAGATGGCCTCAAAATAGCCGGCAAAATAGCCCCCAGAACCGAGGCATCAGCAATAGCTATCACGGCCGTATCTTCGCACTCAGATCTATCTATCTATCTAGTTCGCACTCAAGCATGGTTGTGCTGTTGTGCACCCCCGAGTGGTTGTGCTGTTGTGCACCCCGAGCCCACGAAGGCGGCGGCAACCGGATCGCGTCTCCCTGCCGGACCAATGTCCACCTCCGAAACCGAGCTCGACGCGGCGGCCGCGCTTATTCAGGCGGCGGCCAGCAGCTACATGTGGGGCGCGCTGGCGCCAACACCGCCGAAGCCAGTGGACCACGTCTTCCGAGTGGCGGGCCTAGTAGTGCAGCCGGACTCGAGCCTCATGTTTGCGGTCAAGATAGGGCATTCACTCCATCCACACCAGCTCACAGAGGGGACCATCGCCGAAGGGCCCGGTCGGTGGGAGGACGACGACGACCCGCCACTCGAGGCGTTCGGGGGCGCGAAGCTTCTCCGCACCTTCGCCTGCTGTCCCTTCATGCTGGCCCTGATCGGCTATCTCATGTCGCTCGACTACACGCTCTTTGCTCTCTTGCTGCTCGTCGCGGCCGCGCTGGCGGCCTTCTTCTCTGCAGCGTCCGAGTCGTGCGGCAGGAGCTTGCGAGACATCGAGTTGCCACAGTTCTTCTGCCGGCCGGCGCAGCGCGCAGGTCGGCAGCGCGATGAGCGCGCACCGTAGTCGGTCAATCATTTCTTTTCCGCGTCGCCATGTCCATGCTTTGAAACATCATAAGACATAACTCCATAGAAACACGTTCACCAGCAATAATCATAACTCGCCAGACTCAATTCACCAGCGCGTGGCCCACGCGAAAAAAAAGCATTGCCCACCGAGCAATGCAGCTGCCAATCGGCCCTACCTTACCGCTGCTACGGCGTCGTCCGTCAGTAGACGGGGACGCGCTTGAGGCCGGCGCTGGTCTTCTCCTCGTCCTCAAGCTGCTGCTTGAGATCGCCGAGCTTGCGCTGCAGCCGGCCGTAGAGGGCGAGCTTCTCGGCGATGACGCGCTCGAGCGCCGCCGCGTACTCGTCGACCGAGCAGCCGTCGGGCTCGAGCACGTCGCCCAGCAGGCTCTTCTCGTGCGCGAGCAGCTGCTCGGCCGCCTGCAGCGCCTGCTTGTGCTCGGCGACGAGCGACTCCTCGGCGCGCGCCACCGCCGTCGCCGCCACCACCGAGCGCAGGTACTGCTCGCCCGCCGCCGCCTGCCCCGCGGGTGGCGGCGGCTCGCCCGCCGCCATCGCCGCCGCGAACTCGCCGCGTTTGAGGCTCTGCTGCAGCGCCGCGACCGCCTCCGCGTCCTCGGCGGGAGCCGCCTCCTGCACGGCACCGCCCGCGCCACCGGCGCCGCCGACCCCTCCACCTCCACGCCCGCCGCCCGGAGGCAAGTCGGCCGCGGCGTCCGCGGAGCCTCGCAACGCACCGGCGGACTTGCCGCGCCTCATCGCAGGCGCGCCAATGCCGTTGGCCGCCGCCGACGGCGCAGCGGCCGCCGCCGGGGCACGGGCGGGCGCGGCGGGCGCGGGTGGCGCGGCGGCGGCGGCGGCGCCGCCTCCTCCTCCTGCCGGGTCGGTGGGTGCCGACTTGCGCCGGTTGGCGGCGAGGGCGGCGGGCGGCTTGTGCTTGGAGAACTCCTTGACGCGCTGCGCGTAGCGCAGCGTGTTGAGCGTGTACTCCGCCGCGGACGAGCCGGGCGAGACCGTCGCGACCATGGCCGTCTTGGCGCGCCCCACGAAGGAGTCGCGCAGCACCTGCGTCAGCTTGGAGCCGCGGAAGGGCGTGTGGCTGCTGCCGCCGTCGAGCGAGCGGATGCACTCCTTCAGGCAGAGCAGCGACTTGTTGATCTCGGCGCCCTCGATGCGCGTCTTGCGGTCCTTGGACGCCGCGTCCGCCGCGCGCTCCGAGCCCGCGAGGTCGACCAGCGTCAGCCGCCCCACCGACGGTCGCAGCGGCGCGCCAATGCCACCGCCGCCACCCGCACCGCCACCACCACCGCCCGCACCACCACCGCCACCCGCACCGCCTCCCGAGCCGCCGCCCTGGCCCTCGGGCGCGGGCGCGATCTCGACGAGCGAGATCTGCAGGATGGCGTGCGAGCGCGACGACGTCTCGTTGGCCGAGGTCGCGCCGGTCGCGCGCTCCTTCTCGGCGGCCTTGACGACGCCGAGCAGCTGCTCGACCGACGCCACCGCCACTTCCTGCAGCCCGACGACCTGCGTGCGCCCCTTGCCATCCTCGAGCACCTCGGCGCGCGCGCGCCCCCCCAGCAGGTCGAGCACCTGCCCGCGGTACACCTCGAAGAACGAGGCCGAGACGCCGAGCGACGCGCGCTGCGCCGCGCCCACCAGGTCGGCCGCCGCGAGGTTGTACAGCCCGAGCGCGTTGCCGTCGCCCTTGGTCTCGTCGCCGTGCCCCGCCATCGTGCACGTCTTGCCCGAGCCCGTCTGGCCGAAGGCGAAGACGGTCGCCATCCCGCCGTTGAGCACGTGCTGCAGCAGCGGCTTGAGCAGCGAGGCGTACACCGTCGCGTTCGAGTCCGACTCGGTGAAGACGGCGTCGAACGAGAAGCGGTGGTGGTCGATGCCCTTGGCGAGGTCGACCTTCGTCTTCGGCTCGTGGCAGACGAGCGACGCGTGGTCGGCCTCGCACGAGACGACGTCGAAGTCGTGGCGCAGCTCCTCGATCCGCAGCATCGGCCGCTTGCGCACGCACACGCGGAGCCGGCTGCCGCCGTCGTCGCTGCCCTCCCACACGTCGGCGCCCTCCCACGCGGGCGGCGGCTGCACCAGCCCGTGCGCCTCGCGGTGCTCGCGGATCTTCGCGAGGAACTCGACGCTCTCGATGCCGCCGCGGCCCTCGGCGTCCTTGGCCTCCTGCGCGCGCGCGATCTTCGCCTCCTCCGCCTTCCGACGCCGCTCCTCGCGCTGCTTCTGCATCTCCTCGACGCGCAGCACGCAGTCCGACTTCTGGCCGACGCCCTTGGGGACGCCGATGCCCGGCGCGCCGCCCAGGAAGTCACCACCGTCGGCCACCGGGCGTGCGCGGCCCGGCGAGCTGGGCCGCGCCCGGCCGGGCGACGGCTGGCGGGCCGGCGAGCTCGAGCGGCGCTGCTGTGGTGCGGGCGGCTTGATGTCCCACTGCTGCTGCTGCTTGAGAGCCGCGCGCAGCCCCTGCAGCTGGCCCTTGATGTAGGCCTCGTCGTTGCGGTTCGGGTCGGCCATTAGTGTCGGTGTGGCACGTCGCGGCGTCACCGGTCGTGGCGTTGTCGCTTCGGTCGGCCGCACTCTCGGCCGGCGCGCGCGCGCGCGCGCGCGCGCCAGGGGGTACAGTTGTACACGCGCCACACCGCCGACACGCTTCCGACGGACGAAGAGGAGGGGAGCGGGAGCGGGCGCGGGAGGGTGGGAGCGGGGAGGGCGTGGAGAGCCTGTGCGCGGGTTTATGCGCGGGTCTATCATTGCGGGGTGACACCACCAGGCGGTGGCAAAGTCTCCGAACTTAGCCTTCACAGAACGCGCTGGCCGACGCGACGGCGACAATACTTCTCCTATCCTAGCTGCTACCACGACGACCTACCAATGTCGGCCGAGGACAAGTTCTCAGCGCTGGTCGCGCGCCTCGAGGCGGTGACGAGCAAGCTGGAGTCGGGCGCTGGTGCTGGCGGCGGCGAGCCGGTGGTGGCGGGAACCGTGGCGTCGGCTGCGGAAGACGACGGCGCGGTGTCGCCGTCGGTGCAGGCCTTCGACGACTTCCTCAGCACAGAGGTCGCCCAATTCGTCGCGGCGGCCAAGGCCATCGGCGACGCGGGCGTGGCCGACCAGGCGGAGACGGCGATGAAGGCCTTCCAGGCGCAGCGGGACATGCTCAAGGTGGCGTCGAAGGCCAAGAAGCCGTCTGACGGCGACTTCCAGGCCAAGTGCCTGCCGGCCACCTCTGAGCTGCTCGGGCAGGTGCAGGCAAAGGTCGACCGCAGGTCGAAGAACTTCAACAACCTGCAGGCGCTCGGCGAGTCGATCCCGGCGCTCGGCTGGGTGTGCGTGCCCAAGACGCCCGGCCCGCACGTGGCCGACATGTGGGCGAGCGGCGAGTACTACTACATGAAGATCCTCAAGGAGTTCAAGGGCAAGGACGAGAGCCAGATGAAGTACGCGCAGACGCTCAAGGAGGTCTTCGTCAAGCTGCAAGCGTACATCAAGGAGTACCACCGCACCGGCCTCGAGTGGAACCCCAAAGGCGTCGACGTCGCCGCCGCGATGGCCTCCAGCGGCGGTGGCGCCGCGCCGCCGCCGCCCGTCGCGGGCGGTGGCGCGCCGCCGCCGCCTCCGCCGCCCGGCCCGCCGCCGCCTCCACCGCCGCCCGGCCCGCCGCCGCCCGCGCCGTCGGCGGGCGGCGGCGGCGACCCGAAGAACGCGCTCTTCGCCGAGCTGAACAAGGGGGGTGACATCACCAAGGGGCTCAAGAAGGTCGTCAAGGGCGAGCACCAGAAGGCGGTCGCCGACAAGCCGATTCCGACCAAGAAGGAGGTGGCGCCCGCCAAGAAGTGGGGCGACGGCAGCGGCGCCAAGCCGGCGGTGACCAAGCCGCCCAAGTGCGCCCTCAACGGCAAGAAGTGGGAGGTCGAGTTCCAGGTGAAGAACCAGAGCGTCGTCATCGAGGGCTGCGACGTCAAGCAGTCGGCGTACATCTACAAGTGCACCGACTCGATCATCTTCGTCAAGGACAAGATCAACTCGATCGCGCTCGACGGCTGCAAGAAGTGCTCCCTCGTCTTCGAGACCGTCGTCGCGGGCATCGAGGTCGTCGACTGCGACGCGTGCAAGGTGCAGTGCATGGGCAAGGTGCAGACCGTCTCGATCGACAAGAGCTCGGGCATCCAGGTCATCCTCAACAAGGACTGCTTCGACGCCGAGATCCTGACGGCCAAGTGCTCCGAGCTCAACCTGCTCGTGCCGGGCAAGGGCGAGGACGACGACTGGAAGGAGTTCCCCGTCCCCGAGCAGTTCGTCTCCAAGTGGAACGCCACCAAGTACGCGTACGAAACCGTCTGCATGGCGCACTCCGGCTAGAGAGAGAGGGAGAGGGAGAGGGAGAGGGAGAAGGAGAGCTGACGGCGCGTGGCGATAGGCTGCTGCGGCAACGGATCGGGCGGCGGCGCACGAGAGAGAGACTGAGAGCACCCCGACCGACGCAGTGTTGACTTTGTCGTCTGAAAAGTTGTGAGCTGCATGAATGTGGTGCACACTAAGCGATAAAGTAGTTCATGGTATGGACTCTATTCAGAGATCGGGCAGGACGCCGCTAAGCCAACCCTTCTTCTTCGCGGGCGCGGGCGCCTTTTCGGGCTCCTTGGCCTTCTTGGGCGCACCCACACCACCAAAAAAGCCACCCTTGGCCTTGGGCGCCTCCTTGGCTTTGGGCGCAGCCTTGGCCGGCTTGGACGACGCCGCGGCCTTGCCCGCGCCTCCGCCAAAGAAGCCAAACGGCGCCGACGGCGCCTTTGGCTTCTGCGCGGCCGCCTTTGCCTTCGGCTTCGGCTTCGGCTTGGCCTTGGCCATCTTGCCCCCGCCACCGCTCGGCAGCTTGAGCTGGCCGACCTTGGGCAGCTCGAGCTGCTTGAGCTCGTCCACCGTGGGCGCCACGCTGACCAGCTCCTCTGCGAGCACCTTGGTCCACCTGGCGGTGGTCTTCGTGACGCCCGCCACCGCCTCGTACTTCGGCGACGCGTACGCGGAGAACGCCGCCCACTCCTTCTCGCGGCCAAACTTGCTCGACACGATGCCGCGGACATCATCGAAGCCGTCAGCCTGCGGCTCGAGGGTCCAGACCTCCAGCGGCTCCGCCTCCTCCTCGTCTCCCACCCCACGCACCGACTGGGCAGTCGCCCTCGTCGCCTCCACCGTCTTGTCGAGCGCCGCCTCGACGACCGAGAGGGCTCCGATCTGCACGCCGGTCACCACCTTGTCGACACCACCCGTGACCAGCTTGGCTGCACCGGCGCCGCCAGCCTTGACCACCGAGCTCAGGTCTGGCAGTCGCTCCTGCACGGGAGGCGCGCGCTGCGGAGGAGGAGGTGGCGGTGGCGGAGGAGCGAAAGCGGAAGGCGGCGGCGGCGGTGGACGAGGAGGCGGCGGCGGTGGCGGCGGCGGCTTGATGCTCTCGGCCACCTTTGAGGGCGCTTCCTTGATGCTGCTCTGCAGCTTGAGCGCCGACAGCTCGAGCTGCGTCTTGAGGAGGTTGCCGATGGCCTCCGGGATGCTATCGGACGCCACAGGCGCGACGGCGCGCGTCACGCACGACGCGCGGCCGCTGCGAGTGGGCGCATGAAGCACATATGCCTGCGCCACCAGCGCGAGAGCAAACTGCATCGCGCGCAGGTTCTTCACCTCGAAGTATCTGAAATGACACAGCATGCAGCATGTGCGGACTCCGCGGCACGCTTGAAGTACCTACTGTAGCAAGCTTTTCATTGTTTCTCCTAAGGCACCCCGCAGCTGACGCAAAGCCAGCGCCGCGACGCACTGTGCCGATCCACACCCAATGGCAGCACCGAGCTCCGTTGAGCTGCCGCCTTCGAGAGCGCGCGAGGGCAACCACGTTCTTCATGGTCCAGGTGGCTTCATAGACCGACACTGGCTCGGCGCAGCTGGCTGCGAGCGCTTTGGCCCAGCCGGTTGGGGCCGCGGAAGGCGGGGCTCACGATGCAATGGCACAGCCACTGCCGCAGAGCCTGCAGCAGAGGTGGAGCCTCGGTGGGGTCTGCCGACACCGGTGTGCCCCTTGAGTGCGTCATCGTACCTGGTTCACACCTTCCCTGCACTGCACCGCAAGTGGAAGGCCGAAGGCCGGGTGGCCGTTCACTGCACGCGCTCGGCTGCATTGGGCAACTACCTGCGCCAGCTTCCCAGCGCACTGATCGCGAGCATGCTGCTTGAAGCGGCGCTGGTCCTCGAGTGCGACGTGGAGATGCACGACGCCGGCCACCCGGTACACATCTCGCGGCACATGTCGCGCTACTTTGCAGGGCCGCACATTGACTGGACTGGAAGCTTCGCTGTCAATGGCGGCCGCGCGGCCACTGTCGATCTGGACGCGACGGCGATCGATCGGCTACCCCTCCGCAGCGCAAACGTGTCGCGGTCGGGTGCGGTGCGCCTGACTTCCTCTGCCATCTCCGCCACATTCCGCACGCTGAAGTACAACCAGCAGGCCGTGAGTCAGCTGCTGTGGGGTGACGGCGAGCCAGACGCCTCCTTTCTCAGGCACCTCGACGGTTGTCTGTTGCGGTACCTGCTGGCACCCACGGCGCAGCTGCACCAACTGGTATCGACAGGCGTGAACCCCTTGCCGACGCCGCCAGGTGTGGGTGGCGTCTTCCACCGCACAATCGCGCTGCATCTCAGGTTGGGCGACCACTACGTGTCAGGCGCAACGAACAGGTGGAAGCACTGGGACGACGCCCGGGCCCTTGCTTACTTTCTCGCGCCTGTACAGGCGATGCAGTGCCTGGTAGCAGCGACCGAGGCGGAGGAGGGTGGCTGCCTGCAAGCCGTCGTTGTAGGCGACAACCCACAGATTGAGCGCTGCGCTGAGCGCACCATGCACCAGCCGAGCATCTCGGCGGGTCCGGCGGCGCATCCATTGCTGAGCGCGGGCGCGCAGAGCCGTGCCGCGATTGACAAGGTGTTTCTCGACTGGTGGCTGCTTGCCCGGAGCTGGGGCCTCATGACAGTGGGGGGCGGTCAGCCATCAACCTATCTGTATACCGCGATGTGGTTTCGCGACGCGACAAGCCTTGCGAACGAGCGTTTCGTCTTCGAGGGCTTGATTTCACCTGACTGCGGGGAGGCTCGCCCGACGGCCGAGCACGCGCACCAGAAACTAGCCCTGCTCGCGTCGTGGAATGCGCGCAACGCGAGCGCCACCAGTACGGAGGACCCAAAGGTTTGCTACCAGTGCATCAAGGTGCGCACCCTCTACAGTCAGGGGCTGAAGGGGCTTCAGCGCACCAACACAATGAGCGTGCCCATGTACACGAGCCCCAGCTCAGATGTCAAGCGAGGGTTGACACCCAAAGTCCAAACACCAAGAGAGAGAGATAGAGAGGGGCCAGCAAATGGTCCACCAAAAAGGTAATAAAGCCGTATGCGCATCACGCGCCCCGACCCTTTAGCGTGAAATAGCCAGCATGAACAGTCCAGACCCATCCACACACCGTGAGTTTAATTGCGTGTGCGGCCGGCCGGCCCATGCGCATGCGTGGCGCCCTTGCTACCGCTCGCTCGGGAGTGGCGAGCACCGGACATCGGCTCACTCTCTGCTCGATCATCTCTCTAGAAGTCGCCACTCGCTTTGCGCTTCGCCTCCTCGAGCTCCTGCTTGGCCTGGTCCTGCGCGCCGTCGAGCGACGCCTTGATCGAGTCGCTCACGCTGCTGAGCAGGTTCCCGGGCGCCGCCTTGGCCGCGTCGAGCGCGTCGACCGCCGCGTCGGTCGCCTTCTGCTGCAGCTGGCTGGGCAGCGCCGAGATCTCGGCGACCTTCTCGTCGACGGCCGCCTGCGCCTTCTGCTGCTGGTCGAGGATAGCGAGCTCGGCGTTGACCGCCGCCAGCTCGGCGTACGCCTCCGTCACGTTGGCCACCGAGCCGCCGACGAAGCGCACCGCCTCGCCCGCCTCGTCCGGCCGGCCCGCCGCGTACACCGCGCCGCCACCAAGCAGCACGGCGCCCACGATCGCCGTGTCGGTCAGCAGCTCGCCCGTCAGCCCGACGCCCGCCGCCGAGAGCGCGGCGTCGGCCAGCACGCCGCCCGCGAGCGCGCCGGTGACGCCCGCGCCTATGGTCACCGGCGCGCTCGCGAGCGACGCCGAGCCGCTGTCAAAGTCGCCAAAGTCGTCGAAGTCGTCGTCGAAATCGATCACGGGCGGCGGCGGCGGCGGCGGCGGCTCCAGCTCCTTGGGCAGGCTGGGCAGGCTGGGAAGGCTGAAGCCGCCAAAGGACGGCAGCTCGAAGGGCGGAGAGGACGGCGCAGGCGGCGGCGATGGCGCGGCACGGCGCGGCGCGGCGGCGGCGGGCGGGGGCGATGGGCTGCCGAAGCTGCCAAACGAGGGCAGCTCGAAGGAGGGGGCGGCGGCCTTGGGCTTGGGCTTGGGCGCCGCGGGAGGCGCAGACGGAGCCTTCGCCTTCGTCGTGCCGCCGCCGAAGCTGCCGAAGGAGAAGGCGGGCTTGGGTGGCGGCGGCGGAGGCGGCGGAGGAGCAGCGGGCTTTGCGCCAAAGCTTCCAAAGGAGAACGAGGGCTTTGGTGGCGGCGGCGGAGGCGCAGGCGGAGGCGGCTTGGCACCGAAGTTGCCAAATGAGAAGGCCGGCTTCGGTGGCGGCGGTGGCGGCGGCGGAGGAGGAGGCTTTGCGCCAAAGTTGCCGAACGAGAAGGCGGGCTTGGCTGGTGTCTTGTCCACGGTCGTCTTGCCCACCTTCTTGACGGTCTTCTTGACCTGCTTCGCCTGCTTCGGGGTGCTGCTTCTGCTGCCGCCGAGAGCGACCACCTCCACTGCTCTGGAGACAGCTGGCCTCTGGCAGCCCGAGGGCATGGTCGTCCTGCGCAAACCGAGGGTGCGTGCAGCGTTTGAGCGCGGGCTGGCAGGTAGCTTGGGGGTGGCAGGTAGGGGGACTCACGGAGAGAGGACGAAGCCATCGATGGCCACGAATAGCAGCGCCCAAGAGGCTAATGCCATGGCCGACGCGAGGTCAGCTCGAGGTGCGCAAAAAACTTAGAATGTGCATTCGCCATGCAAACGATGGTGAGCGAGTCGTTCATCGACGTCGCCGTCCGCGAGGTCCTGCTCGCCCCCGAGGGACTGACCGTGCTTGAGCTGGGCGGCGGCGACTTTGCGAGGGCTCTCCTGCGGCAAGCCGAACAACTGGCGGCCTCGGGACTCGAGGAGGTCGTGGTCTGCTGTCCCAACCTCGAAGCGGCGCTGAGCGAGGGCCCGCCACCGGTGCCCGTGAGCGTCTGGAAGAGCCCGTGCAAGAAGCCGTCGCAACTGCTCGCGCTGCGCAGGGCACTCCTCAAGGAGCGCAGGACGCGTGTGGCGATAGTTGCCGTCGATCAGCCCGCAGCCACGCTAGCTCTGCGATGCATCCAGCTCTACCATTCGCTGCCGAGCATGTGCCTGCTCGTTCTCGCACCCGAAACGCCCGGGTCGAATGCCGTCTGTGCCAAGGCCGTGTTGCGCGCCGGGGAGCGGAGGATGGCGCTCGCGGAGCTGCCCAAGAAGGGCGAGGCCCGCAGCGCAGCTTGGCACGCCTTCCTGCGGGCGGGAGTGGCGGGCACACCACCCGGCTCGGACGTCAGTGTGGCGTCGGGCGTCCTCGTGGCTCGACGGGGCACGACGGCGGGTGGTCCAGACGTGTCAATTACTCACGGCAACGGTGGTGCGACGCCGAGCGCTGACGACGACGAGCTGAGACTCTTCCCGCCTCCGGTGCTGTCGACGGTGGAGCAGCTGCTCGAGCTGAAGAGGCTTGCGGAGGCGGCGGTGCTGGGCGGTGGCAGCGATGGCAGTGGTGACGGCGCACGCGCGCACAGGCTGCGTGGCGGCCGTGCGGTGCGTCTTGTGCGCAGCTGTGCGGCGCGCTACAGCGACGGAGGCTACGCGACCCACCACTATGTGCCGCAGCCGCCTTCGGCGCAGTCGGCTTGCTTCGAGCTCGAGGCGTGCGACACCGCTAGCGATGATGATGGCGGTGGCGGTGGCAATGACGATGGTGGCGGTGGTGGCGGTGGTGGCGGTGGTGGTGGCGGTGGTGGCGGTGGTGGCGGTGGTGGCGGTGGCGGAGGTGAGGCGACCAACGAGAGACTCGGCTTCATCGCGCTGCTTCCCTTTGGCACCGGGGACGTCGACCCGTCGCGCCAGTTCCCGACGGCGGTGGGGTGGCGCACCGTGCACGCGGCGCAGGTGGAGAGGCTGGTGGTGCTGCCCGCGCACCGCGGCGTCGGCGCCAAGGAGGTCCTCCTGAGCTGCTGCGATGCGTACCACGCGATGGGCCTGCCGGTGCGTGTCAAGACGGGCAGCGAGGCTGTGCACGCAGTCTTCCTGCGCTCCGCTGCACTCGCGTACGAGGGCCACCGCGAGGCCGCCGTGTGCGGCGTGCGGCGGCCGCTCAAGAGGTATGCGCGCGTGCTGCCAGACGAGGAGGCGGCGGCGGGGGAGGCAGTGGCGTCTCCGCCGGTGGCACCGACGACGAAGCCAGCGGAGGCGACGGGGCCTGCGGCGACGGCGGTGGAGGCAGTAGCGTCGTCGTCTCTGCCTGAGGCGCCCGCCGCGCCCGATGCAGCCGCCACGCCGCCCTCCGCCGCCGCCGCTGCGCCCACCGCCGCGGCCGCACCGACGGCTGGCGGACGCACCGACGACGACGTGGAGGCGGCGCTGCGTGCGGTGCGTGCGCTTCTCAACCGGCTGACGGCCGACAGCCTGCCCGCGATGCTGCCGCGCCTCGCCGCGCTGTGCCGCCGCCGACGGTGCGCGCCGCTCCGCCCCGCGCTGCGGCTGCTGCTGGGGCGCGCGGCGCGCGAGCCGCTGCACGCGGCGCTGTACGTGCGCGCCACTGCGCAGCTCGCGTCGCTGCTCGGCGTCGCGCCGTCCCAGGCCGAGGCCGCGACAGCGGAAGCCCGCGGTGACGGCGAGGGCGGCGGCGACGGCGGCGGCGAGGCCGAGGGCCACGGCGACGGCACGGTAGTGGGCGGCGCGGTGGTGAGTGCACGCGCGCTGGCCTTCACCCTCGTGACGGAGCTGCAGGCCCTGGTGCGCTCGGATGCGGCGGTGGAGCGCGGCGGCGCCATCGGCTCGCTGCTCGCGCACTGCGCGGCCGCGGGGCTGCTCGGCGTGGCTGCGCTGCCGCCGCTTCTGGGCGAGGCGCCGCTGCCGCTGCTGTGCGCCGCTCTGCTCGGCGGCGTCGGCGCCGCGCTCCATGCGCACGACGCGGCGGCAGCGGCGGCAGCGGCGGTGGAGGGTGTGGAGCCGCCGCCACCTCAGCCGCATCTGCCGCCGCATCTGCCGCCGCTTCTGCCGCCGCTTCTGCCGCCGCTTCTGCCGCCGCTTCTTGCACGTGTCGAGGCGGCGATGGCCACTGGGACGGGAGCCCTTCGCCACCGATGCGGCGAGGTGCTGTCGCGGCACGCGCAGGGCTGGGCTGCTGACGGCGAGGGCGCGCCATCGGCTCCGCCCGGCTGCGAGCGGCTTGAGACGGTGCGTGCGGCGGCGGCGGCGGAGCTGGGGCTCGTGCTCGTGCCACGCGGCACGCCGCCGGAGCGGCTGCGCGGGCTGCGCGAGGGCTGGGTGCACTGGTTCGTCGGCACGCCGGTGGTCCACCCGGAGACGGGCGCGCGCTACGGCTTTGACGAGGAGCGCGGGCGCATCGTCGCGCTGGCGCGCGGTGGCTGCATCCCCGAGCGGCCCGGGCGGCGATGATGTCATGCTTATAGAGTACTACTTTACCTCGAGTAGCTTACCGTTTTACACTTACAGTAACCACCAAAACGAAGCGCCTACAGTACGAAGCGGCTTCTACCACATCGCAGTCACGTCGGCCTTTCGGCTGGCGCTGCGGGACGGCTGGCGGGTCGGCTGGCGGGACTGCTGTCGGGACCGGTTCGGGGTGCCCTGCAGCGCCCGTGCGAGGCCGGGGGGCGGCTCCACAAACGCCCGGCTCGCCAGCGCGACAGCCGTCATCGAGGCGTGCGCCCGAGCGGGACTCTGCCGTTGGAGGCCCGAGGCGGCCACGGCGGGCAGCGGGCTCGGTGAGGGCAGGCTGGCGCCCGGTGGCGTCCCTGCCGAGAAGGTGCCCGGTGCCTTCTGCAGCGTCGACGTCTTCTCAAAGAGTGGCGCCGGCGGGGCGGGCGGAGCGGAGGCGACCGCCGCCCCCGCCGCCGCCGCCCTCGCCTCGGCCGCCGCTTCGGAGTTGTCGGCGAGGGCGCGGACGACGCGCGTGGCGAGGTGGGTGCGGCGCGCGAGGGCGCGCTGCACGGACAGGTCGCGCGGCACGTGCGGGATGAGGCCGCGCAGCATCTGCTGCGCAACCAGCAGCGCGTGCTCGACGACGACAAGGAGCAGCAGCCGTGCCTCGGGCGCCGTCGGCAGCAGCGGCTGCAGCTGCGGCATCGTCAGCCCGACCATGCCGACGTTGGTGACGACGCCGAGCATCGTCACCGTGAGCAGCACCGTCCGCCACGAGCCGATGTCCTCGGCGCCCGCGTAGCGCAGCCGGCGCGTGTTGCGCAGCAGCATGTAGCCGTCGGAGCGGAGGCGGAGCAGGCTGCTCAGGTAGCAGACCAGCGCGCCGAGCGGGAAGGCGGGCGCGAAGAGGATCACGTAGCCGAGCTGCAGCGTGACGGTCGAGTAGCGCTTGCCCACGCCCACGAAGGCCTCGAGCTTCGCCTCCGCCTCGAGCGGGCCCAGCGGAGGCACACTGGCGCCGCCGAGGCCGCCGAGGCCGCCGACACGGCCGAGGCCGGCGCCGCTCTCGACGTCGATGCGCAGCCCATTCTTGGCGGCCTTCTCGTCGATCGTCTGCCAGATGCGCGTCGGCTCGTGGCCGGTGGCCCTCGCGAGGCCGCCGACGGCCCTCTCGGTGTACCACGCGCGGCGCACGACGGCCCACGCCGCGTCGCCGCTCGAGAGGCCGCGGCGGCGCCACAGCTCGAACGTCTCCTTCTCGATGGCGTAGAGCGCGGCCGCGCGCGGCACCACAAAGTCCTTGGCGTGCGCGGTCAGCTGCGACGTGAGCACGAGCGACGAGAGCAGCGTCGCGAGCTCGGCCATGCAGAACGGGTTGACGCCGCGGTGGAGCGAGAGGATCTTGGCGAGGCCGTCGCCGTAGTGCGTGGCGTCGTGGCAGTACTGCTCGTCGCCGAAGAGGAACGAGCCCGACGCCTTGACGAAGGCGGTGTACACGAGCGCCGCGAAGGCGTTGGTGAAGTGGAAAACGCAGGTTTTGAGGATGAGCGCGTCCTCGTGCGCCGTCGGCGTGCGGTGGTTCTCCTGCGCCGTCAGCCACTCCGCCAGCCACGACAGCGGCACGTTGGTCATCTCGACGTACACGGCGAAGATGGCGCCGCCGATGGCCGAGCCGGCCGAGACGGCGAGCTTCGCCTTGCCCGCCTCGAGGCTCGCGCCGCCCGCCCACCAGTAGAAGCCCGCGGCGAGGGAGTTCTTGAGCGCGATGATGGCGAGCGCGCCGCTCAGCAGCGCCACCACCAGCGGCGCCACGACGAACGACGAGACGACGAGCCGAGGCAGCCGCTGCCGCATCGTGAACCGCTTCGCGCGCGGCGCCTCGCCGTCGGTGTCGTCGAGCTCCAAAAAGTAGCCCTCGTCGGTGTAGAAGCCGGGCGCGAGCTCGCCCCGGAACTCGTGGCGCTCCTTCTCCTCCTCCTCAAAGTCGGTCACGTTCCACCGGTGCGCGAGCCTCATCTCCTGCCGCCTCCAGTTCTGCACGAGCCACGTCGCCCACAGCAGCACGCACACGCTGTACAGCGGCAGCAGCGGGTTCTCCTCCTCGGAGCCGTACGCCCAGCCGACGAGCCACATGAGCAGCCCCAGCACCGCTGGCACCAGCAGGTCGCGCGTCGTGCTCTCGAGGAAGGCAAAGTAGAAGCCGACCTTCTCGCCAAAGTAGTCGCGCACGCCATCGAGCGGCACCACGCTGTGCTCGGCCAGCGAGCGGTTGAGGTCGAAGCCGAGCCACCACCGCCGCGACAGCACCCACGTCGACATCAGGCCGTGGGCGCCCTCGATGAGGCTCGGGTCGTGCAGCGGCACGACGGTCTTGAGGACCTTGTCCTCGATCAGGCAGTCGAGCGTCTCAAACGACTGCATCGCGCGGCTCAGAGGATCGTCGTCGATGATCGAGAGGAGCAGGCGCTGCCGCTCCAGCGACGTGAAGAAGGCTGCGTACGAGGCCGGCTGGAAGTCGAGCCGCCTCGCGTTGCTGTAGTCGGCGTAGCCTCCGCTGAGCAGCTTCTTCTCCATCTGGATCTCCTCGGCCATCCTCTCGAGCCGCAGCTCGCTCGTCGAGATGGACAGCAGGACCTCGTCGTTGTCCCGGGACGTCGAGGCGTCCACGTTGAGGCCACACGCCAGCACGCGCTCGACGAAGTTTGTGCGCCGCTGCTGCGTCTCGGCAGAGTTCTCCGCCACCGAGTAGACGAGCAGGAGGTCGGGCGGCGGCTGCGTCATCGCTAGCCAGTTAGCCGGCGCCAAACTCCCAAAAAATCACACGGCCATACAGTAGGAGCGAGGGGCTGAACAAATGGCAATAAGACATACCGGACAGCGCAGGTCCAGTGCCGGTCGACAACGCACGGAAAGGTCTTCAAACAACGTTAGCGTACGGGGTTGCAGTCTCGGATCACATGCGGTCAGCAGTGCAACCTAAGCATCGTGGATCGAGCGGAGGAAAGAAAAGGTCACGTCGACACGTGGGCGGAGCCACGTGCGCTGGTCGTTGGGAGCGCCCAGATCAAACGCGGTGCACGGCCAGATGCGGCCTGGTCGCCAAGACCTCCTGACGACCGGGCTGCTGCGCGTCCAGCAGCTTCTCGATCATCCCTTGCATCTCGGCCATGTTCTGCGTCATGCCCTGCATCCGTCCGTCGAGGCCCTGCATCAGGCCGTGCACCTCGTCGGTCGGCACGTCGCCGCTCGTCTTGCTGATAGTAACGTCACCCGGAGCGACCAGCACGGGCTCGTGCGACGATCTTGTCTCCTTCTGGCCCTCCTCCTGGGCCTTCTTCCTGAACGCCTTCCGCGTCTGCTCGAGCGCCTGCTGGGCGACCTCCACGGACTTCTTGACCTTGCGGCGGTGATCCTCCGACCCCGACTTTGAGGCGTGATGGAAATGCTCCATCGCATGCTTGGCCGACCCCTCGGCCAGCAACATCGATTGCCTGAGGTGTGCGAGGCTCACGTTGCCGAGGCCCTCCTCCTGATGCTGGTCCCACGCCGACCTCAGAATCGCCCAGGTCACGAAGAATGCCCAGACGATCATCACGCCGCTGAAGGTCGACGCCGGCAGTCGCTCCAGGTCGCCGCCGCCGGAGAATCCGAGCGACGTCCACGTCGCCGTGGACTGCTCCTCGTCCGAGCCCGCCGCAGCAGCCGCAGCCTCATCTCCCTCGGCGAGGCGGCGGCTGCGGCTGCGGCGGCTGCGCGTGCGGAGGCGGCGGCGGCCGTCTGCGCCGGTGCTGTCTTTGAGGGTCTGCATCCTCGGCACCTCTGCGCAGCTCTGCGCGTAGTAGGGTTCCTCGAACGACTGGAACGGACGGTCCATCGAGTTGAGCGTCTGAACCCACAGCGAGAGGCTTGGCGCGAGGTCGGGCCCGGCGGCAAGGGCCAGCGGCGTCTCCATGACCACCTCGACCGCCACGACGTCGAGGTCGCAGAAGAGCTGCCCCATGGTCGGGTCGCGCTTGATCAGCGCCATCGACCACACGATCGCGTCGCACGTGCCCCACACGTCCGCGGGCGCCGCACCAAAGAGCGCGTCGAGGGGCATCCCGAGGAGGAATGCGTCTGGGTAGCGCGTCTGGATCTCGGCCATGACGGCGTTGGGGACGCAGATGACCTTGTTGGCGTCGATGGCCTCCTGCATCGACTTGATGTATGAGCCAGTGCTAGGCTGCAGCGTGAAGGCCGCGAGTTTGGCCGTGTAAGCGGCGACAAAGATCATGATCAGGAAGGCCCAGCCGATCCACGCGATCGTCTGCGCCGAGTTGTGGCCCTCGTGGGGGAAGCCGGCGGTGATGTGCATCGCCGAGCGGCCCAGGTACGTGCCCCACTCGCCGAAGAGCACCTTCGTCTTGGCGATGAACCCCTTGGCCTCCTTCCATTCGTCGTAGCCGTCCTTGCGCCAGTCGTCGCGGAAGAGGTAGACCTCGACGAACGACATGGCGATCGTCACGCCGATCAGCAGCAGCCAGAGCTCGTTGGAGAAGGGCACGAAGACCTTTGACGCCAACGTCAGGAAGGAGTCGTCCTTGGTGGGCCGCAGCACCCACAGGTGGTGCAGGTCGATCGAGAAGGCCGAGGCGAAGGTGGTCATGGCGGTGCGCTCGGCCGTAACCCAGAAGTCGGTGCCGCCCATGTCGACGACGTGCTTCGTCACGTCGAAGACGGTCGCCGTCCACTTGCTCCCCGGGAAGGCGAGGCGGGAGACGGGCGTCGTGAACGTGTAGTTGAAGCCGGCGTAGGGCGCGACAGACAGAAGCGCGTCCATGTAGTCGATCATGAGGCCCTCCCACGGCACGCTGTCGTCGAAGTACAGCGGGTCCTCGACGCCCAGCACGACGGCGCCGGTGGCGTCGCGCTTGAAGTGCATCGGGTAGTCCATGGTCGGGATGCCCACCCTAAACACCTCACCGCTCCCGTCGTAGGGGATGGTGGTGGTGGCTTTGCTGTACTCGAGCGCGAAGTCGCCGGTGTCGTCGGCGGCGCACGTGCTGTAGGAGAAGAAGGGGGTGATGTCCTCCCAGCTGTTGGAGCCGCTCATCGAGAGGTCGCTCCGCCGGCACGCCTCCATGTCGACGAAGCACCACGCGGACGCGCACCACGAGGGCGGCTCGACGCCCTCCGCGGTGTTGCACGCGTAGTCGCCCTTGAGGAGG
>Ga0209713_10000718_pt1 | contig 19023 bp, 6 predicted proteins | sample ArcOceMetagenome_3_FD_187444 | JGI IMG/M metagenome (GOLD analysis project Ga0209713, IMG submission 187444) | Marine eukaryotic phytoplankton communities from Arctic Ocean - Arctic Ocean- Svalbard ARC20M Metagenome (SPAdes) (version 2) | ecosystem: Environmental > Aquatic > Marine > Oceanic... | reverse complement strand
CAGGTGGCGGTGGGGATCACCAGCGCACACCGGATGAGCAGGTGGGTGGGTGGTTCACAGACGCCATTTTGCGCTTCAGAACGGTTTCTTACCCTGCCCCAAACGCTTTCTTCCCTTATACTTTTGGCTTTAAGGTACTCGAGGAGGTCGTGGGTGACGCCAGGAGGGTCCCGAGAGGCACTCATCATAGCCCACCACCATTGCCATGCATGTCCAAGGTCAATCACCATAGGCACCATGGGTCACTAACCCCACGGGTGCTGGTCACCCCCATCAGTTAGATGGTTATCACCCCTGTTAGGTGGTATTCACTCCCTAGGTAGGTGGGTGGGTGGGTGGTGGTCGGGTGGGTGGTGCGTGCTTGGCACGCTTTGGCTCATCCGGTGCCAGCAAGTAATCTTAGCAGCCACTTGCACAGAAAGAACGACAGAACGCGTTCTATCACCGTGCCAATTTTCTATCAAGTCGCTATCAGCTTCAAACAATATCACGTCATATCAACATGATATCACTGAAATTCGTCTCCCTATCGTAATTGATATCAAAAATGGGGGAATACTGGCTCAAAAATGGGGGAAATGTGTGTGGCTCGCATCCGGGGGGGTCCCGGCCCCCTTCTCTCCCCCGTGAGTTCCAGAGAACCTTGCCGGCACTAATCGAGTAGGTGTCTAGATGTACTGTGACTGTGCGGGCCACGTCCTCGGTGTCACGAGTGTGGTAAAGCAAGCAAGCAACCATAAGGCTGTGCGTGCGCGGTCCTGGAAATTAATAGACAAAATTCCAAAATATTTCGCGTTTGGACCGGTGACGAATAAGCGACACCGGCGCGGCTTAGCCGGCGATGGTCCTATCCACGAGCGGCGACGAGGCTACGTCCTCAGGCTCTCCGCCCAAGTCCAAGCTGCGCGACAGGCTCCGTGCGGTGGCCGCGGCGAGGCGGCTCGCGGGCTCCTCCCGAAAAAAACAGGAGGAGCCGGCGGATACGAGCGGCGACGAGGCCGAGGCTGGCAGCTCCGCTGCGCCGCCCGAGAGCCAGGTGGACGCCTCGTCGGCCCAGTCGTCTAGCACTGCACCTGTGCCGACGGACCGGGATCTTCGAGTGGACGCCGCCGCCGTCCGAGCGGACGCCACCGATCGACTGTATCGCGCTGCGGCGGCGGCCCCTGCCTCCTCGTCTGGGAGCAGCGGCCTGCCCATGGCTGGCAACGCGAGGCTCAGAGCCGCCATGAAGAAGCAGGTGCTTGTCAACCGGGTCACCCAGCCGAAGATCACGGCAAGCTTGCCGCCGCCGCCGCCGGCGATCCGTGCGCAGCACAAGCCGCCCACGTGCGGCGCTGGGGCCGCGCGCGGCAACCGGCGCTCCGTCAAGATCGTCGATCGATCGAGCGACCTGTGGAGCAGCGACGGGAAGGACTCGGACGACGGCGACGGCGACGGCCACGAGCCGGCTCCGAGGCCGGCGCCGCTGCAGCGCGACGGGACGTGCGGGCGCGTCCTCAAGTCGCACCCGTCGTGCGGCCTGATCCTGACGTCGCACGTGCACCTGGAGGACAAGGTGAAGAAGTGGGAGAAGAAGACGAACGCCGACTTCGACGAAGGCAACTTCGAGTTCAAGCCCAAGCCGAAGAAGCAGGGCGAGAAGCGCGAGACCGAGGCCAATCCCGACGCGCCTCAGGGCTGGCTGCACAAGCTGCGCAGCGTCGGCACCGAGTCGGCGCTCGGCATGCGCAACCACGCGTGGGGCGTGCTGCGCTGGGCAAGCAAGTTCACGTCGCTTCACCACGCACAACAGGTGGCGCACGCCAAGGCTGCCGCGCAGCCGATGCGGCCGTCGGCCGCGACGTCGTCGGCGGGCGCCGGCGCCAAGGCGCTCGACATCATCGGAGAGGTGACGCGCCGCCTCGCCACGTGCGCGTGCTGCGTGATGGTGCTGCTGATCTGCGCGTTCGTCGGCCTGTCGGTCGCCGAGCGCACCGGCGCACTCACGTGGCTGCCCGCACCGCCCGCGCCGCCCGCGCCACCGCCGCCGCCTCCGTTGCCGCCGCCGTCGCCGCTGCCATCGCCGCCGCCGCCGCCGCCGCCGCCGCCGCCGCCGCCCCCGCCGCCGTCGCCGCCACCGCCACCACCGCCGCGGCCACCGACACCACAGCCACCCAGCCCGGCGCCGTCGCCGCCGCCGAGCCCACCGAGCCCGCCGTCGCCGCCACACTCGCCGCCACTCCCGCCGATGCTGCCGTTCCCGCCGTACGGCCCCGGCCTGGCGCCGCGCCGACTGAATCTCGTCGCGCCCGCGGCGGTCTTTGCGAGCGTCGTGGGTGTGCTGCTCTTCTGTCTGGTCGTGACGCTCTTTGGCGTGCTGCAGCAGAGCGTGCAGCGCCGGAACGCCGCGCGCCGCGCCGCGCGCCTCAAGGGATCCGGCGGAGGCAAGGGCGGCGGCGACGCGACCTTGGACCTCGAGGAGGGCGGTGCCTTCTCTGCCGACGCCGCCGCCGCCGCCGACAGCTGCCTGGCCCAGCTCTGCCCGTGCCTGGCGCCGGCGGTCGGATTGGTCGATGGCGGCGGAGGAGAGGGCGAGCTGCTGCTGACAGGCGACGCGCCACGCTCCGACGCCGCCGCCGCCGCCTCCGCCACCTCCGCCACGCCCGCCAAACCGACGGAGCCACCGACGCCTCTCGAGGCTCCCGGCCTCTTGCGCGCCTCCTAGGCTGCTGCCCTCCCGAGCGCAGCCCGCCCGGCACGAAAGAGGAGGTGCGTCTAACGCGCTGCCTGCAGGGCATGGGGCTCGGGTTGGACGAGGGCAACCTCGTGGTCGATCTGCTCGACAGCAAGTGCGCGGCGCGCTCCGGCCTCTTCGATCTGGGCGACGCGATCCTTTCGGTCGACGGCGCGCCGCTGCAGGGCAAGATGGGCGAGCTGTTGATGCTTCGGGACGTCATCGACCCCACAAAGGACTTCCACGTCTTTCTGGTGGAGCGACAGCCGAAGGCGGCGCAGCGCGCCGCGGAGCTGGCGCGCGAGCGCGCGGCGCTGCGCGCGCGGCTCGCGGCGGCGCACGAGGAGGAGGACAGGGAGAGGGCGCGCGCGGCGGCGGAGCGGGAGGCGGCCGAGAAAAAGGCGAGCGACGAGGCGGACGCGGCGAAGCGTGCGGCCGAGGAGGCGGAGAGGGCCAGGCTCGCGGCGGAGGCGGCAGCGTCTGCGGCGCTGCTGGCGGCGTCCGCCGAGACGGAGGAGAAGGCCGAGGCCGAAGCAAAGGCGGCCGTGGCGCAGAAGGCTGCGGTCGAGGCCAAAGCGGCGGCGGCGACGTCAGCAAAGGCGGCGGCGCAGGCAAAGGCGGCCGCCAGGGCGAAGGCCGACGAAAGCAAAGCCAAGGAGCGGCAAAAGACGGTGGAGGAGAAGGAGAGGCTGGGCAGCCAGGCGGTCGTCGCGGCTCCCGCTCCGATTCAGACACCGCCGCAGCCGCAGCAGCCGCCGCCGATGGGTCTTGTCGAGTGGCTGCAGCGCTGCCTCGGTCTGAACGGGAGCCCGCTCCTCCTCGCTGCGACCGCGGCGGGAGGTGCCAACGTCGCGCAGACGCCCGCCAAGCTGCAGAAGCGCTGCTCGTTTGCCGAAGATCGCGACGCCGCGGGTGGTGGCACGGGTGGTCAGCCGACGGCCATGGACCACGAGGAGCTGGGCTTGTTGCCGGGCGCCAGGGCCAGCGGGCGCAGCAGCGGTGCGGCTGGTGCCGGCGGGCGCGGCAGTGGCGGGCGCGGCAGCGGCGGGCGTGGCGGCGGCCGGGGCAGCGAGCGAGGCGGCGGCCGCGGCGGCCGAGGCGGCAGCCCCGCGGGCCGCGGCGGCGGCCGTGGCGGCGCCCGCCGCAGCGAGGACGGTACGAGTGCGGGTGCGGGGGCGCGCGGCAGCGGCGTGCCGGCGCGGCGCGGCTCGGTCCAACGCAAGGCGGGCATGTCGGCCGAGGTGAGAGAGGAGACGATGGCGGCGTCGAAGGCGGTGGCGGAGGCAGGGGCGGCGCACGCGGCGGTGCCGACGGAGGAGACGGCGGCGGCGCTCGCGGCGGCCAACGAGGCGCTCGCGCGCGTCGGCGCGACGACGGGCCTTTCACGCGAGCTGCAGGGCGAGGTGGCGGCGTCGTTGGAGCGCGTGGCGGCGGCGGAGGAGGCGCGGCGCGTGGCGACGACGGAGCCGGAGAAGCTCGAGGCGAGTGCGGCGCTGCGTCTGGCGCGCGAGGAGAGCGCAAGGGTGGAGCGGCAGGCGCTGCAGTCGGTCGGCAGGAGGGTGACGCACGCCGCCGAGCAGCACCGCAAGGCGCCGAGCGCCGAGACGGCGGCGAGCCTCAAGGCGGCCAAGGAGGCGGCGGCCAAGGTGGTGGTGGTCCATCCCTCGGGTGGGGACGACGAGCACGATGGCGGCGTCTCGTCCGATGCGGAGCAGAGTGGCAGCGACGTCGAGGGCGGCAGTGGCGGCGAGGGCAACGCGTCGACGCCACCGCGGGCCGGCAGGCAGGGCCGTGCGGGCCGCGCGAGCCGTGTCCGCAAGACCAATGGGCCCAAGGTGGTGTACGATGCGTCGGAGATTGCGGAGATCATCGAGGCGCAGTATGCAAAGGAGGACGACGCCAACGCTGCCGCGGCGGCGGCGGCGTCGCCTGTGGCTGCCGGCAGCGGTCGGCGCGTGGTGCGGCGGCGCAAGCAGGGCGCACCCAAGCAGCAGCAGCAACAGGCCTCGTGGCTTCCGTCTTGGATGGGAGGCACCCCACAGCAGGGCGGCGGCGACGATGATGGGGAGGAATATGAATACGTCGAGCTTGAGGAGGGCGCGCCGTTGCCGGAGGATGCCGAGGAGACGACGGCAACGGCAAGGCAGCTGCACTTTGACAAAGTCGCGTCCTCCTCTGCTGCTGGGGGTCCAGCGCACCGGACGCGCGGCTCGTCGCAGCAGCAGCAGCAGCAGCAGCAGCAGCAGCAGCAGCAGCAGCAGCAGCAGCAGCAGCAGCAGCAGCAGCAGCAGCAGCAGGGTGGCTTCTTCTCCGGTCTCTCCGGCGGCGGTGCCAGCAGCCCGCCACCACGCAAGGCGGCGACGCCTCATTCTGCCGCCAAGGAGAGCAGCAGCGGCGGTGGCGGCGGTGGCGGCTTCTTTTCGAATCTCTTTGGCGGCGACGCGCGGCCTCGGAAGCGCACGCGGCCACCGCCGCTCAAGCGCGGATGGTACGAGGCGAGCGACGCCAGCACGGGAGGGACGTACTACTACACCGAAGCGGGCGAGACCAGCTGGGAGCGGCCTACGGACCACGACGCGCCCATCGACGAGGGCGACGATGACGAGTTTGACGACGACGTGCCGTCGCCGGAGCCAAAGAGGAGGGGTTTCTTCGAGGGGCTCTTCGGCGGCGGCAGCAGCCGCGACGTCGTACCGAAGAAGGTAGTGGAGGCGCCGCAGTACAAACGCGGCACCTACGGCGTCTTCGGCGAGACAGACGGCACGAGCGGCTCACGCCGCCGCCTCCCCGTGGGTGGCGCTGGCGGCGGCGGCGGCGGCGGCGGCTCAGCCGACGACCTGGACGGCGACGAGTTTGACGACGATAAGCTTCTACCGCGCGATGTCGCGCGCTCCGACCGCGAGGCGGGCGGGCCGCGTCGCGCCAACGGCACTGGCGGGCACAACTGCCGCGGCAGCACGCCCGAGAGCAAGAGCTCGTCGGCGATCGTGCAGCGCCGTTCGATGGCGGCGTCGTCGCGTGTCAGCGGCGCGTCTCGCTCCACAGGCGGCGGCACCGGCAGCGGCGGCAATGGGCCGCAGGCAGTGCCGGAGGGGCGACGTGCAGACCCGACGAGTTCCGGGGCGGGGCTGAGTGTGCTGCAGAAGCTGAGTGCGCAGGGCGTCGACACCGACGAGCTGCAGCAGACCGTCGAGAGGATACGAAAGGAGAAGCGCGCCGCGGCGAAGAAGGGCGCCAAGAGCGCGGGCAGCGGCAAGGGAAGCGGCAGCAGCGGCTTCCTGCCTGGCGTCGCGAGCAGCTCGAACAGCCTCACGGAGGGCAGCAGCGGCCCATCCAACCCGTTCGACGACTTTGGCATCGACGATGGCGGCGGTGGCGACGACGAGGACGACGACCTGGAGGCTGAGGCGGCGGCGCCGATCATGACGACGGATGAGCTGCAGGAGGCGCTCAAGGAGCTCGGCATCGACGCGAGCAAGGACGAGGCGGACGGGCTGATGGAGCTGCTTGAGGAGGGCGGCGACGACGACAGCGACGACGACGAGGGCGACGAGGGCGAGGACGGCGAGGGCAGCGTGGACGAACACGATGGCGAGCCGGAGCCGCCGGTGCGCAAGAGCGTCTTCGACGGCATGGCCGGCTTCTTTGGCGGGAAGAAGGGGGAGCAGGAGGCGGAGGAGGAGAGGAAGCGGCAGCGCTCGCGCAAGACGGCCCTCCGCCAGTCGAAGATGTCGGCGAGCTTCGCACCGTCGGCGATGAACTTGCACGGCGAGGGCTCGCACGGCGACGGGGGCCTGCCGCACAAGCCGCGCATCCAGCGCCACCGCTCCAGTTCTAAGAAGCGGCAGTCGGTGGTGCAGAAGGAGCGGCTGGTGGACGAGGCGCACGAGCTCGAGGAGATGCTCGCGCAGGTCGCCGATCAGAAGCGGAAGATCTCGACGATTCGCAACTCCCGGGGGAAGGGCGCGCGCAGCCGCGGGGGCTCGTTCGAGCACGGCGAGGAGGACGAGGCACTCGCGAAGATGCTCGCGGAGGCGGAGGCGCTGCTGGCGTCCAAGGAGAAGGCGGCGCGCGCCGTGCGCAAGGCGGCGATCATGGGCAAGATGAACCGCAAGATGGCAAGGCTGTCGAAGATGGTCGACGACCCCGACGCGGCGCGGGAGATGCACGAGCGCGTCACCCGACGCAAGTCGGTCGCCCACGCACGCGCTAGCCGCTCCTCGTCCGGGAGCAGTGGGCCGCCTCCGCCGCCTCCGCCACCACCCCCACCGCCGCCCCAGGAGCGACAGAGCATCTTTGGTGGCTTCTTTGGCGGCGGCAAGAAGGAGGAGGCCGCGCCCAAGACGGGGACCTACGGGGGCGGTCGCAAGGATGGCACGGCGAGTGCGCGTGGTGCGGGCGCGCTGGGGGCGGCGGGCTTCCAGTGCAAGCCGGCGGTGCCTCACTGCGCGCATTCGGCGGTGCGGCAGCCGGGCCCAGCGTACGCGGGCGCCAACGTGGCGGTGCGCGACGGCGCTAACGACTTCCACGGCGACCTGAGCAACTGCCACATGACGCACCACGTGGAGGCGCCGGTGAGGGCGGAGGTGTCGGTCGACGCCGTCAAGCGGAGCACGCACATGGGCGCCGGCGCGTGCCACGGCCACGCGCGCCGCGCGACCACCGTCAAGGCGCGCCGCGCGCAGAACGAGCAGGGCGACCCGAGGCGCAAGGCGATGCTCGAGGCGGCGCAGCGGCGCGCCACGCGCACGATGCCAATCGGCATGTCGCCGTCGCCGCTCAAGAAGGCTAAGGCGCCGGGCCCCGACCGGCTGCTGGGCCGCGGGCTCGGCAACGGCAGCCAGAACGACCCCGACGCCCTCGATCGGCTGCAGCACGGCCAGGCGCTGCATGACGGCCAGCAGTCGCTCGCGGAGGTGCGACGGCAGCGGCGGCTCACGGCGCTCGAGCGCAAGAAGTCGGAGGCGCGGATGGGCGCGGCGCTCGACGGGCGCACGCTGAAGCGGCGCGCCTCGCTCGAGAACTTCGAGGCGAGCATCGTGCCGCTGTGGGAGCAGCACTGGGAGTCGGTCATCCTCGACCGGCTGCCGGGCGACGCCGTCCACCGCGACAAGGAGCTGATCGAGCGCGAGCCGCAGCTGCGCGCGCGGCTGTCGGAGGTCTTCCAGACCGACTTCCAGCCGCTGTTCGACGTCTACTGCTCGTATGCGTCGGTCGAGCCGACGCTCGGCACGACGATGAACAAGATCGGCGTCGACGGCCTCTTCCGCATGAGCCAGAACGAGTGGATGCGGCTGATGCGCGACGCCAAGCTCGTCGGCTCGCAGGAGACGCAGCTCGAGCCGGCAGCCGCCAGCCTGCTCTTCGCCGTCGTCAACCAGCGCCGCGAGTCGTGCGTGCGGCAGGTCAACGAGGAGCTGCTGGGCGACCCGCTCGGCCCGCGCGTCATGTCGGTCGGCACCAACCTAGTCGACGGCAACGCCTTCATGGCGGGGAGCGTCAACTACTTCACCTTCTCCGAGTTTGTCGAGGCGCTGCTGCTGTGCGCGTGCCAGACGCGCCCGCCGCCGCCCGGCGAGCTGCTCACGACCGACCTGGTGCTCGACGCCGTCGCCGACCTCCTCGAGGAGCACGTGCTGCCCCACGCGCGGCGCGAGGACGTCCTCGGCTTCCGCAAGAGGCTCTCGGTCTCGGACGAGCTGCTCGCGGCGCTCGAGTCGCAGCGCGAGAGCCTGATCCGCGTCTGCTACCGGTACGGCGACGGCGAGGTGCTGCTGCGCGGCGGGCCGCTCGAGGTGAGCCTGGAGCGGTGGCTCGACCTCTCGATGGACGCGGGCCTGCTCGGCAAGCACCTCTCGAAGCACAAGATCAAGGCGGCCTTTGTCAACTCGCTCAACGTCAACCCCAACCAGCGCAAGCAGCGCCACCCAGCGCTGCAGGTCAACGAGGGCGAGTTCGACGAGGCAGTCGCGCGCCTCGCCCACTTCTGGGGCGACGGCGGCGCCGGGCCGGCCCGGCACGGCAACGAGGAGGAGGAGGACTTCTTCTCGGAGGAGGAGGAGCGCGCGCTGCTGGGCAAGCTGCCGCCCGTCTGCGCGAAGCTCGCCGAGTCGCTCTCGGCCAACTTTCTGCCGGGCAACCGCTTCCAGCAGCAAAACCACCCGGTTCTGCTCTGGTCGGCCGGGCTGCGCAACGTGCGCACCGCCTCGACGCTCTCGCTGCTCGCGCTCAAGAAGGGCGAGAGCGCGGCGCTCAACGAGATCGGTGCCCTCTCGACGCGTTCGTCGCCGTCGGCGCGCGGCTCGCCCTCCGCCCGCGACCGGCGCTCGCCCGAGTTCGACCGCGCCGCCGCGCGCGCCGAGGACCCGCTGCTGAGCGCGTAGCCGCGCGCGCGCGCGCGCGCATCTCAGTCCCTCACGCAGACAAAGCAGCTTGCATGACCGCATGGAAAAAGTACGTCGGTGGCAGAGATTGGTGAGAAAGGGGTCAGAACAAAGGTATTAGACGACATTAACGGTTTAACGCTGCCACGCGCGCACCAACCATCCCGCGCATCCCGCCGCATGCGCATGCCGAAGTTCATGGTACTGTAGACGAAGTTGAGATGAATTAAGGCTACGAGCAGCGGAGTTAGCTTTGGTGGAGTCGACGGCAGCAGCCACACGAAGTAGCTGACATGCTGCGCATGCGTCCGCTAACGGTCTGCATGCTTCTCATGGCCTCGGCATCGCTGCTATCCAACCTCTGGATGCGACAGGACCAGCATCAGCATGCATTGACGGCGATGCTCGATGAAGGCGCTCTCGCGGCGGCCTCTCGTGCCGCCATCGCCAGCGTCGCAACCCAGAGCCGGCCTCAGACCTCGGTTGTAACCCACAGCCGGTCGCTCTCGGACTCGCAGCGCTCTGAGGGGCTCGCGCGCGCAGCGGCCATCCGTCGAAGCCGACAGATTCAGAAGCTGAAGGCCGAACGGTCGGCAAAGAGCTCACCGGTGCCGCGAGACTCCGTGGACGCTGCTCCGCCGCCTCCGCCGTCGGCGTCCCAGCCGCTATCACAGCCACCATTGTCATCGGCGGCGGCCTCGCCACTCAGCAATCGCACCTCGCAGCCGAGTCTACTCGGCGGGCTCCCTGCGGCTGCGGCCACTCGTGCGCGCCGCGCCTCGTCAAAGCAGCCGACCCGGCAGATCGCCCGCGCCGCCGCCGCCGCCACAGCTCGTCAGCGGCAGGGTGGCGGCGGTGGTGGCATCGGTGGCGTGGCGGCGATGGACACGGAGGACGGCGTCCGGCTCGGCTCCAAGTGCGCCGACGAGGCGATCCGGCCGGTCGGCAAGATGGCGTGCCCGACGGCGTCGGACATCATCGACGAGCTTCGCGCGGCGGCAGCAGCGGCCGACACGACGGCGGCGCAGCCAGGCGCCGCAGACGCAGACGCAGCCACAGGAACCGCTGGCGCAGGAGCCGCGCCGCCGCCGCGCGCGAAAGTCTGCCTGTACACGGCGCTGACCGACGCGTACCTCGAGGGTCACCTGGTCTTCGTGCGCTCGGCCCAGCGGCACACGCCGTGCATGCGCAGGGCCAGGCCGGCGGCGGCCGGCGCCGCCGGCGGCACCGGCGCTGCCTCGGCCGCAGCAGCAGCGACGATCGAGGCGGCGGAGGATCGAGAGGGGCCGCCGCCAATGTACGTGCTCGACCAGGCGCTCTCTGGTGCGTCTCGGCAGCGGGTGGAGGCGAGCTACAGGGACGTGCGGTGGGTGGCGACGGAGCTGCCCGAGCAGAGCTACGCGTCGAAGCGGCTCACCAAGTTTGCGCTCAACAAGGAGAAGGTGGCGCTCTTCCGTCTGGGGAGCGCGTGCGACGCCGTGCTCAAGATCGACTCGGGAGACATGCTCGTGACGGCCGACCTGACGCCACTGCTGCGCACGGCGCCGGGGCAGAGCGTGTGGGCGACGCAGGCGCTGGGGCAGCCGACCGCGGGTTGGAATAGGCGCCCAGCTCCGCACACGGCGCCTCCCCTCGGGCGAGGGGCGCGCTTCGCGCGCAGAAGCGCCCTTCCCTGCCACTCCAGAAGTGGCCACGCCTCCTTTCCTCCACACATGTGTGGCTTGCTCATGATTGCCTCCCAGGCAGCCAACGGGCAAGCTCAACGGCGGGCTCATGCTCTTCGGTCGCTTCTGGCTGCACGAGGCCACCGAGCGGGCGATGGCGGCGAGGGCGGCGCTCGAGGCGCGCGAGCAGGTGATTTGACCCCTCACACCTCACCGTCTCACGCCCTTCCCGCGCGCCCCACCTGCTCTGCACACCGTGCGATTTGCGCGCGAACAGAGCCTCTTCAATGGATTCTTCAGTAAGCACCTCAAGATGCTTCCGAAGCGGTACAATGCAGAGCACCGGCTGTGGGACACGGCGCACGCCGCGTGGCTCCTCGATCAGCGCGACAGCGTCGGGCCCGCAGCCGCGCCGACGCTCGAGGAGGCGGCGATCGTGCACTTCGTGGGTCGCGACAAGCCATGGATGCTGATCGAAGCGCAGCCGCGCGCCAACCAGCCGGGCGTGATGCTGGCGGGCGGTGCGGGGCAGCTGCTGCAGGCGGAGGCGGCGGCGTGCGCGCGGCGCGCGCGCGAGCCGGAGAGCAAGGAGGCGATCGCGGCGACGTGCGCGACGCAGCGGCGCCTGCAGGCGCTCTGGTGGCGCGAGTTTGGGCGGGGCCGCACGATGGTCGTCGGCCAGTCGGCGGTGGCGCCCGGCTCGCGCGGGCAGGGCTTCATCATCTCGCAGTTCGAGCGCGTGCTGCGGATGGAGGGCGACGCGTCTAGGCTGCACGGCGGCGGTCGCGCCGCCGGTGGCCCCCTCAGGCCCGACGACGTGGGCAACCTGAGCGTCGGCGAGTGGTGCGACGCGCCCGAACAGTGCGTCGCGCGCACGTTGGGCGAGCTCTACACCGTCGACCGGGAGCCGGGGCTGCCGCAGGCGCGCACGCTGATGAGCGTCTACCAAAAGAAGGTTACAACGTTTGGGAAGTTGGTCTAGTTTCCTATTGTAGAAAGCGAAAAAATGCATGCGCCGTCGCCAAGGAGGACTCCATCAAGTCGCTCACGAAGCGCGCCGACATGTACGCGCAGCGTATGGTGTGGGTGCGCGACAACCGCGAGAAGATCGTCGAGTGGTGTCCTTAGATGCCCGCCCCCCCCCTGCGAGCGAGCTGCGGTACCCCAAGCAACCAAGCGACATTGCCAATCAGAGGGGCCATGATTCAAACAATGGCTCCGGCACGGTGCGAGTCACAATAATGCCGCTTCCCACAATGACAGCACAAACCTCGACGACAAACACTCCGCAAAGAAAGAAGCTGACAAGGACAAGGAGAAGCTGGAGAAGGAGAAGAAGGAGACGGAGCAGAAGGAGACGGAGAAAGAGAAGACGGACAAGACGTCAAAGGGCGGACATGGCTGGATCCTGATTGCCGCGTGCGTGGCGGTGCTCCTGATCTTGGTAGGTGTTGCCACCTGCCAGATTGTGGCCAGATCAACAGCCAAAGGACGCACTGGGAGGCAGAGTCCTGCCTTCGCAGCTGCGGAGGAGGCGCGTCAACGTTCGAAGCACGCCGCAGCGGTCAAAGCATCCGCAGCTGAGAAGGTCGAGGCCGCAAGGAGAGCCGTCGCTCAAGCAGAGGCCGAAGCCGCCGCGGCCGAGGCCAAAGCAGCAGCGGCGCGCATAACTGCGCAGCTGCCCCCCTGCGGGATCTTACTCCCAAGAGGCCGATCTTGCAACGGCCACCACGAGCGCGTATCTCATCGGATTGGAGTGATTGTTGATTCTAATGATACGCCCGTGAGCATATCTGACTGCCTGGCTAGAGAGATCTAGATATCGTCACTAAGAAAAGTCCCGAACTAGCGGATCCGCTCGCGTCGAGACTTAGCCGGTGCCGCTCGGTCGGGTGGCCGAGGTGGAGACGAGGCCCAAAGGCCGGCACAGTGGCTCAAACGGCTGGAAGTGATGGTTGAGGCCCCAACACGGTGCTGTGCCACGCAGGGAAGCACAGGCCGGCCGGAAACGGCCGGTCGGCAGTTGGCCTCGCGTGCGGACCAGACGTCCGCGAGAGGGTTGTGGGCCCGGGCCCACTGCCTGGAGCAAAAGCCGACAGTGTGACCGCGGAAAGGCCTTCATCGAGCCCCTCTACTGCATGACAGCTGCTCGTGGACATTGAGGCGAGGTATCAGTGCCGCATGCAGCACGAACGGACGCGCGGCGGCTGTCAGGTCGTCCGCAAGTCGCCATCCGGCTCTCGTCGTGCACGGTTGGAGAGACGTCGTCCGACCTGGGCGTCCACGGCCTCGGAGCCCCGTCGAGCGACACGAGAACAATCCACCCCTATAGCACACGAGGGGGAGACAAGAGCCATCGATCAGTTGCCAGAGGTGCATTGCAGGAGCGTGCGTTTGTTCCTCGCCGACGGCACGTTCAGGGCTGGGCGTCGCGAGAAGTGAGCTATGAAAGCTGCTCTTGCGGATTCCGGACAAGTGATGGCACGCGGTGATATCTCTCAGCCTACACCGGTCCCCATATTGGATGGCTGAGCCGCACCGGCCATCACCTCGAAAGGATTGGCGGGTCTTTCAAAGCAAAGTCGCGTCGCTCTAAGGGGAGTAAGATACCACAGGGCCCACGCTGAGACGGAGGAAGAAGAGGCCCTCGAGCAGGAGGAAAGGGCAGAGCTCGTGGCAGAGGCTTCTGACAAGTTGAGATCCGAGGCTGACGCTACCGAGGCCGAAGCCAGGGCAAATATCGAGTCCGCGGAAGAGGCGGCAAAAGAGGCGCAGGCATCCGCTGACGCCGCGGCTGCTGCGAAAAAGGCTCGGCTTGAGGCTGCTGACGCTGCCGCCGCGGCCGCCCCATCTGCAGAGGCGGCTCCTTCCGTAGATGCAGCACCTTCCGTGGAGGCAGCTCCGTCCGTGGACAGGTCCGTGGAGCTGGAGGGAAAGCCTGCCCGTGCGCCCTTGGGACGCTGCAGATGGGCCAGCGAAAGACGGTGTGACTGGGAGGGTGCCCCAGTAGCCCGCAGTACGCAGTAGAGTGACGTCTGGTTCCTTGACAGAAAACAGAATCCACCTGAAATCTCTAGATGCAATTCACACTCACTATCACTTCGGAAGGCTTGGAGGGTGCCACGCCCTGGCTGATCTCTAGACGCCACTCAGACTCACTATCACTTCGGAAGGCTTTGAGGATGCCACGCCCTCGCTGCGAGCTTGCAGCAGGGCGTGGATGATGCGTTGCATCTCGCCGTTGGTGAAGTCGGGCCACGGCTTGCACCACACGGCGTCAGCGCCGGAGCGCGTCAGTTGGGCGCGATCGTCGGCATTCGACGCGTTGCCCGTGCACGAGATTACCACCGCAGGCACGCGCGAGGACGACTGCTCGTTCTCGCGCAGCAGCTCGATCGCGCGCGAGCCGCGCAGCGCCGACGGCTCCTGCGAGAAGATCTCGTCCATGACGACGACATCGTAGCCGCCGGGCTCGGCGGTCGCCATCGCGAGCGCCTGCTCGGCCGTCTCCGCCTCGGCGACGTGCCATTCGGCGCCGAAGAAGCGCGTGAACGCGTGCCGCAGGAGCTTGCGGTTGGGCGACGCCATGTCGTCCGCCACCAGCACGCGCACGCCGCGGGCAAACTCGAGCCCACCTCCTCCCGCGCCGCTGCCGCCGCTACTCTTGCTCGCGCCACCGCTACCGCCGTTGCCGTTGCCGTTGCCCGCGGGAGGCTGGCTGTTGTCGCTGCCCTTACCACCGCTTCCCCCCTTGCCGACGCTGCTGCCAGATGACGACCCCGCCGCGCTGCCGTCGCCCTGCTGCATCGACGACGAGTTCGACGCCATGTGCAGCCGTGAGATCGACCGGCTCGACGCCACGAGCGCCGTCAGCTGCTCGGCGTTGAGGCTCCGCGTGGCATCGAGCACCTCGAGGCTGAACGAGAAGGCAGTGCCCGATGTGCTTGGCGCCTCCTTGTTCCACGGCGACTCGACGCGCAGCGAGGAGCCCAGCAGGCTCACGAGCTGCTTGACGAGGTACATGCCGAGCCCGATGCCGCCCACCGACTGGTACAGGTCGCCAAACGTGGCGCGCACCTCGCGGCTCAGCCCGGGGCCCGTGTCCTCGACGGAAAGCACCGCGGTGGCGGCGCCGCCGCCGGCGGCGGTCGCGAGGTCGGCGGGGTTTGCGCGCAGGTCGCAGCGGAGCTGCACGTATCCCTGCACCGTGAAGCGCGCGGCGTTCTGCGCCAGATTGGTGACGATCTGAACGAGCATCGTCGGATCCGACATGACGACCACCGGCGTGGCGTCGGCCGGCAGCGACAGCCGCAGCTGCACGCCCGGCTGCATCTGCGGTCGCACGATCGTCTCCACCGTGCGCAGCACATCGCCCAGCTCGCACCGCCGCGGCGTGAACTTGAGCCGGCCCGTCACCACCGAGTGCAGGTGCGCGAGCGTGCTCAAATAGACGAGCGCGATGTCGGTGCACGCCAGCGCGCCCTCGACGTCCGTCAGCAGCGACGAGCCCAGCGCGGGCGCGAGCTGCTCGGCGGCCGCTGCAGGCTCCGGCTGCTCCAGCTGCTGCGCGGCGTGGCTCTGTGCACTCTGCAGCGCGTGTCTCGCGAGCTTGAGGTGCCCGACGGTGCCGTTGAGCGGGTTGCGCACCTCGTGGCACGTCATCGCCATCATCAGCGTCTGGTCGCGCAGCCGCGCCTTGCGGTCGGTCAGGTCGCGCCCCACCAAGGAGACGAGCCCCGCGACGTCGGGCGTCGCCGACACCCTGAACTCGAACCACACCTGCGAGCCGTCGGCGGCGAGCAGCGGGCTCTCCCACGTGTTCGGCCGCTGCGTCGTCTCCTCGGCCGACGGATGGACGACGCCCTTGGACGACATCTGGACATCGCCACCGCCGTCGCCCGCGGGCGAGGTGCGCACTGACGGCGAGGCGCTCGAGGCGCTAGTATGCGTCGAGAGGTTCGAGTGCATCGACGGGTCGTCCCCGTCGTCCTCCTCCTTTGGGGCCATGAGGCGGAGCCGCGGCAGCAGCTCCGCGACCACCTCGGCCGGATACATGTGCGTCAGCGCGGAGACGTCGCCCAGCAGGCTCTCGGGGCGGTGGCCGAGGGAGAGCAGCGCCGACGGTGAGACCCACGTGTGGTGCACTGACCCGTCCTCGTGGATCTGCGCCTGGATGATCAGGTCGCTCGAGTGCTCGAGGATGAGCATCAGCCGCTCCTGCTCCGTCGCCAGCGCCGTCTGCAGCCGCCGCTCCTGCAGGAACTTGAGCCGGAGCGTCTGCTCCATCTGCTTGTGGCCAAGCGCCAGGATAACTGTGATCGTGCCCATCGAGAGCACCGTGAACAGCGCGTGCAGGATCGTCGTGCGCTGGTTGGACATGAAGACGGGCGCGGCGATGCCCGAGATCATCGTGATCGCGCTCACGGGCCACGTGGCCCACCAGCGCGTGCGAAAGTAGTGGAAAGTGTGGCTCGTCACGAGCAGCGCGATCGTCACCAGCGACGAGTTCCGGTCCTGGTACTGCACGCTGCGGCCCAGAACCGTCATCTCATCGTCCGGAGCCGAGCCGCCGAACATGTAGGCGCTGCGCCACGGGTGGACGAATATGTTGGAGACGGCTCCATAGGCGACGCTGACGATGAGCACCTTCTCGCGCTGCAGGTAGGTGAGGTGCGGCCGGCGGATCAACGGAGGCAGCACGTTGAGCAGGACCACGAGCAGGCAGGTGAGGCCCTGGGTGCCGACCCAGAACTTGAAGAGCACGCTTGCCTCGGTGTCGAAATGGTGGCGGACGTCCGCGTCGAAGTCCTCGAAGATCTTGGTGCCGAAGGTCGAAGGACCCGCGGCGCAGTTGGTCAGGAGCATCAGCGCGAAGCCGATCGTGGACCAGCGCCTCTGTATCGGCTCGAGCTCCGCGAGGAACAGGGGCTCGAGTGACGGGTCACGGAACCTGCCGTGCGGATCGAGCTCCTGCAGGAGCTTGTTGCGCGTCGCCGAGGCGTCCGTGCTCGGCGGCGAGTCGCGGCGCCCCCGGAAATGACGGCGGTCCATGGCCGCCTGTGACAGCAGCGCGATGGACAGAGCGCGCTCCTGATGTACAGTATTCCTAAGCTTAGTACAGTAAGCTTGAAGTACAGACGTACAGTATCGAAAGCGATACTAAGGTACAAATGATTCATTTCGACCTCTGGAGCGTAGAACGACATCCCCGTCCATAATCTGAAAGAGCATGTCCAATAACCTTAGAAACGACTCAGCTTTGATGCTCCTGGACTGTCTACGTGGCTAGAGGGGGTAATATCAGCTCACGTTCGATACTATCACGGACGGCCACGTGGACAGTCCAGGAGCAAGGTTCCTCTTCAAACCTGAGCTGTTTCCTAGGTTTTAGGGCACGCTCTCTTCGATGGTGCATTCACTTGGACGCGGTTTTGAGCCCTAGAGCATATTGTAGCCGAATTGTTCCTAGCGGGGTCCGATACTATGACGACCTTTGCATGCATAAGTATGCAATTGATGAGATGACACCTTACAACTTGATCTACGACGGTCCATTGGTGAGAGCACCGGCTGCGCGCAGTCAGTCCACGACCACACGCACCCGAAAAGGCCTCCGCCAACGACCTCGGCCTGACGAGGCAGACGTCGGCGCGTCGCTCGACGATGCGCTTGACACCGGCGTAGCTCTGCGACAACAGCGTCACCCTGTCCAACTTCTTGACCGGGCCCTTGAACCGCCACTTTTTCCACGAGCGCCTCTCACCCGCGGCGAGGATACGGGCCTTTGCCATCGCGCGTCGCTGCCGGGGCAGCCTACCTCGCAGAGCATGTTCTCGATCTGGAGCGTGGTGCGTCGTGGGATGAATGCCATCGCAATTGCCGCTTCGTGGCGACCGACACCGTCGCCACGCTTCACGCGCTCGACCCACACCTCCTTGGCCAATGAGCTCCACTTGTCCTGCATGTCTTCGACAATCTGCTCTGCCTGCTCCCTACCTTGAGGGGACAGGATAGCGAGAAGTGTCCATGTCTTTCTGCTTGAGCCAGGTGTCGCCGATCTCCACGGCGTGGGGCACAACGTCGGCGACGTGGGGCAAAAGCCGCCAAGGTCCGGCTTGAGCTCCGGGACATCGTCCTCTGATCGTCCTCCTGCAAGAAGCCGACCAGCTGCAAGACGCTCGCGACCTTCAAGGCGAGGAACGGCCCGACTCCCTTGATGGGGGCAGTGAACTCCTTGACGAAGACCTTTGGCGACCAAGTATCGCATGCGCCACAACGATTTGTGCACGATTTTCGCATTCGAATTTTTGTGAGGCATTGGTATGGAAGAAGTCACAGAATTCAAACCTGACCCTGCTGCGAAGAACTCCTGGAAGAACTTGGGAAATCAACAGAGCGAGAGAAAAAAAGCGAGTGCTGTAGGAACCCAAGACCATCGCACGAATCAAAAAGCCACAAAAAGCGATACAAACATCAATAAACAAAACAAACTCAACCCACTCCCAGACCCAGTCCCACCAGCAGCGCGCTGACGCAGAGGCTACGATCGCCGTCGAGCCTCAGCCGCTGCGGCGTGCCGGCCGCGCCAACGGGTGCGAGGGCCTGGGCGTCGGGGCAGCCGGGCGGTGCGCCGTCGCCGCCCTGCTCCTTCTCCGCTCCTCCCTCTTCGCCCTCCGCGGCGCAGCACCCACTGAAGACGAGCGGCGAGCCACGCTTGGCCTTGCCACGCCACGCGCCAAGGCAGAGCGGCGCGTCGGCACTGCCGCCGCCGCCGCCGCTGAGCCTGCCGTCCTGCCAGAGCGGTGCCTTCCTACGCCTCCGCTTGTCGCTCCGCTTCTTGCGGCGCTCCGCCAATGCGCGCCGCCGCGCCCCGCGCCGCGCCGCGCCACCACCGCCGTCGCCACCGCCGCCGCCACCACCACCTCCACCACCATCGCCACCACCACCACCATCGCCACCAACGCCGCCGCCAGCCGGCCGCAGCGCGCGAGCGAGCTCCGATGCCTTCGCCACAGTGCGCAGCTGCTGCGCGCCGCCTCCGCCACCGCCTCCACCACCGCCTCCACCACCGCCTCCGACGGCGGTCAGCGCGAGGCGTGCGAGCGGCGCGGCCGCGTCGTCGCATCGGCGCAGCTGTGCCATCATCGGGTACGGCGTCTTGGGCGCCTTGCGCGGCCCCACGTGCAGGCAGAGCGTCGGCGCCGCCGCCAGCGCCCACCGCCCGTCCGCCCGCGCCACCCACGCCTGCCCGCCTCCCCCGCCT
>Ga0209713_10000711_pt1 | contig 19057 bp, 12 predicted proteins | sample ArcOceMetagenome_3_FD_187444 | JGI IMG/M metagenome (GOLD analysis project Ga0209713, IMG submission 187444) | Marine eukaryotic phytoplankton communities from Arctic Ocean - Arctic Ocean- Svalbard ARC20M Metagenome (SPAdes) (version 2) | ecosystem: Environmental > Aquatic > Marine > Oceanic... | reverse complement strand
CAGACGTCACCGCACCTGATTCACGTGAAATTTGGGCTCGTGGCTTGCGCATCCTCGTCGCGCACCCTAGCCCAGAACTCCCCGGGTGCGGCATGGGTTGCGCCAATACCAAGGAGGCGGGCGAGCCCGTGGAGGGCGGCGTCGCGGCGGGCGAGAATGTCTCCGCCAAGCAGTACGTCGACGCCAGGAGTCCGGAGATGGAGAAGCTGGCGGCCGAGGCGCAGCAGGAGCAGCCGGAGAAGCGGCTGTCGGTGCGCTACTCGGCCAAGGACTCGTCCAACCGGACGTCGTCGCGCCGCCGCTCGAGCGCGCCCTTCGACAAGTCGCGCATCGGCGTCTTCACCAAGCACGGCCTGAGGCCCGGCCCTCGCGGCACGGGTGTGGCCAAGATCAACCAGGACCGCGGCGTGGTGTGCTGGCCGTTCAACGACTCGTTCAACGAGGCGCTGCTGTGCATCTTCGACGGTCACGGCCGGCGCGGCGAGGAGGTCTCCGAGTACGCGATGATCACCGTGCCCGAGCTGCTCGAGGGCGACCACAAGTCGCTCGAAAAGGACGCCACCAAGTGCCTCGAGGACAACATCATCAAGACGGACAAGATGCTGTTCGCGAGCCCGCTGGGGCCGACGGCGCGCAACTGCGGCTCCACCTCGACCGTCGTCTACCTGCGCGCCGACCAGTGCTGGTGCGCGTGCTCGGGCGACTCGCGCGCCGTCAAGGGGATGAACCGCAACGGCACGGTCGTCGCGGCCGACCTCTCCAACGACCACAAGCCCGAGCTGCCGGAGGAGAAGGCGCGCATCCTCGCGGCGGGCGGGACGGTGACGCCCTCCGGCCCCGACGGCCGCCCGTCGCGCATGTACGCGGACGGCCACGTCGGCCTCGCCATGTCGCGCTCGCTCGGCGACGGCCTGTGCAAGGACTACGGGTGCATCCCCGACCCCGAGGTGCAGCAGTTCACGCTGCGGCTGCCGCCGAAGAGCGGCCCGCAGGGCGAGGAGGTCGACTCGTTCCTGATCGTCGCCTCCGACGGCGTTTGGGAGTTCATCACGTCGCAGGAGGCGTGCGAGCTCGTCTCCAAGTTCGAGAGCGCCACCGACGCCGTCACGCAGCTCGTGCAGGAGGCCTCCGACCGCTGGCACAAGTTCGAGGGGACGTACCGCGACGACATCACCGCGATCGTCGTATACCTGCCCTTTTTGGAGGGCGACGGCGCGCCCGCGCCGCCGGCGCCGGAGCCGGCCGCCGACGCGCCGGCCGACCCGTCGCACGTGACACTCGCGACGCACCACGCCAACGGCACGCCGATCGAAAAGGCCGACGGCGACGACGACGGCGAGGACGAGGCCAAGCCGCTGTACATCAACAAGGGCGCGTCGCACGGCAACCTGCTGACCGGCGACGACGCGACGGCCGCCGAGGGCGCGTCGCCGTCGGGCGGCAAGGAGTTTGTGAAGCGGCGGCTCTCCGTCTCGGCGCCCGACGACGACGACTGGGGCGACGAGGAGGGCCAATGAGCCGGAGGGGCTCGCCCCGGGTGCCGGGGCCTGCGGTGCGACGGGGGCAGGGGTAGCTCCTGCGCCGGTATTGCCCCCAGGTATGATGGGCATCTCATCTCCTGCTGAGATGGGGCGTGGAGCACACGCCAGCGCCACGCCTGAACGTGCGATGAGTGCGGTGATGTGTGCGGTGTGGCACACGATAGACCCTTGCAATGCTTGATTGGGCCGTTGCGCTAAAGTAGAGTGACTTTTGGGCCTGTCAAGTATTGTTCCACCTGCTTTGGTTTCACGCGGAGTCTAAAAACAGTCCCGCCCTGGCTCATGCTTGCGCTCAGATTGTCGACAACGGTGGTGGCAGCGGTGGCGGAGCCGGAGGTGGCGACGACGGACAACGAGCGGCTGCCGCCTGAGGGCCCCCCTCCATGGGCACGTGCTGAGTTGGTGTCGCTTGGTTGGCGTGTTTCGAGCGAACGTAACCCCGTCATCGTGCACGCATTTGCATGCCCGTCCAACGCGCGTTCAAAACGCCGACGAAGACTCCTGCTCACCGCCTCCTTTTCTCTGTCGTGACTAACATGGGCGACCCTCTGCTTCTTCCGGCCGCCGCTTACGACCGCTTCCGCAAGCCGGCCAGCAAGGCTCGGCCTGGTATGGCCGACAGCCGCCCTCCGCTCAACGCGTCGCCCGGAGAGCTGCGCCTGTGGCAAAAGCTGAACGGCGAGCTGGATGAGCGGAAGGTGGCCGCGGAGGAGCACCAGCGCCGCCGCAACTGTGGTCTCCAGGAGAACGCCGTGTTCAAGAGCGGCCTCCAGGAGAAGGACGCCGTGGTCAAGAGCGGCCGTCGTGCCGGGCTGAGGCACCTTGCATCTGCGAACGACGCGACGAGGGAGCCCAGGGCCTCGAGCGTCCCGAAGAAGAGGTCCGAGGTTTCTGGCGACATGGACGGCGGCCGGCCGACCAGCGACATCGTTCAGCTGCGCAAGGAGCTCAGCGAGCGGAAGAGCGAGCTGAAGCAGTCCCGTGCGCGCACGAGTGGGCTGGAGGCGCAGCTGCGCAAGATGGCGGCCGAGCTCGAGGTCGCGCGCGCCGAGGCCGAGTCGCAGTCGAAGGCGGCCCTCGAGATGCAGCAGACGATGGAGGCGGCGGCCAAGGTGGAGAAGGCGCGGACGGCGGCGCTCGGCGCGCGGATGGACGAGGTGCTGCAGGCGCAGCTGGCGCAGCAGCAGGAGTGGGCACAGGAGAAGGCCGCGCTCGAGTCCGAGCGCGACCGGCTGCTCGGCCGCCCGCCGGAGGAGCCGCAGCTCTTGCTGCAGCGCCCCAGCGCGCAAGAGCCCAAGCTCTTTGGGACGGACGACTTCCTTCCGGCGGGCCCCGTGGTGTACAGCGAGCCGCCGACGCCGGTCGACGAAGGCCCTGACGAAGGCTTCCCCGAGCCGCCAACGCCGACGGCCGGCCAGCTCGAGGAGGTGTACTCGGAGGACGAGCTGGACGAGGAGGACCTCGAGTAAGAGGAGCCACTGGCTGCCTACACGACTCCACCTCGCTTATTGGCCGCGTCTCTCTCCCTCTCACGGAGATGCCTGGCGACGTTCCCGAACTGCCACTCAGTCTCAGATCTCAGTGCGGTCTTGGGGTCCTCACGGCGTGTACCTTTTGCACTTAACCTCGGTTTTGGTTTTGAGTGTGTGATTGAATTGAATACTTTTCAGAGATGACGAACACGCCTGAACATGCTGCCTTGTGCAAAGACTGCGGTGCCCTACATTCAACAAGTCGCACGGCTCAGCTCATCTCAGACTTTGTCGGCATCTGCGGTTGTCTCCGGCTCCGGCGGCTCCGCTTCAGCCTGCGGCACTGCGGGCGGCGGCACCGCGGGCGGCGGCGGCATCGTAACGCCCACATCCGAGGCACCTCTGCTCGCGGCCTTGCCCTTGCTGCTCATATGCCTCGTGAGCGTGAGCCTGAGCGTGCTGCCGTGGCCCTTGACGGCTCTGCCGACGCTGTTCTCGCCGCCGCTGCCGCCAGCGCCACCACCGCCGCTGCCGATCGCCTTGTTCAATTGAATGAGCCGCAGCGCGTGTCGCCCCGCACGCAGCGTGCGGATGCTCTCCTCTCGTCCGTGCAGGATCACCTGGAGCCCATGCGGCGCCGCCTCGTCGGCCACGTACAGCCGTCGCAGCTCGGCAAACGTGCCGACCTTGCGCGCGGTGGCGGCGCGCGTCTTGAGGCGCTCGATGCACGTCGCGAGCAGCTCCTGCGACTGCATGTAGCCGAGGCCCTGCGCGACGAACTGCGAGTGGAAGTCGGAGAAGAGCAGCGAGAACAGGCCGAAGAAGCCGCCTCGCCGACCGAGCGTCCACGACGAGTACGACGACCACAGGAACGGCGTCAGCTCGTTCCGGTAACTCTGCGGCGACGCGCGCAGCTTGGCGAGCGCCGCGAGCGGAATCGGGCCGCGCATGCCGTCGGAGATGCCGAGCGCGTCGCACAGCGCCGCGCACATGACGACGGCCATCGTCGAGACCGGGTAGTACCGCATCGGGTACGCCTTTGGATCCTCCGTGTGCAGCCGCTCCGCCTCGCGGATCTCCTTGACCATGAGCCGCATCCCCTTGGTCTGCGTCGTGGCAAAGTGCGCCAGGCACTGAATCGCGAGCAGTCCGCCTGCACGCACGTCGGTCGAAGGGTCGTTGCCCTGGAAGCCGATCTCCTTCCAGCCCTCGCCGCTGCGCACGTAGGGTTCGTCACGCAGGGCCCGCCACGTCATCCGCAGGAGCTGCTCGTGCGACGGTCTCTCCGGATTGAACGTCATCTTGCGCGCGCCGTGCAGCCGCTTGAGCTCGCGGCTCAGCGCATAGTTGCCGAGGTTGAGCCGGCCCCTGCCGCCACCGCAGCACGGCGTCCGCCGGTCGTCGTCCACGGTCTGGGTGTTGTCCGCGGGCGTCGTCTGCGCACCGACCGTCGACGTGGTCGAGTAGGTCGAGAGCTCCCGTGTCGACTCCTTGGGTGCTACGCCGCTGCTCAGTCGGTCCATGGAGACTCTGGCAGTGAGCACGGCGGCCCAGCTGCGGACCTAGGGCCCTCTAGCGTATTTCAAGCGCCTGCGCAGACTCAATCAAGATAGTGTGTGAACATGGTTGCCGCCTTGCGTGCGGTGGTTCTCACCTTGTACAGGCCGGTCGCGCGAAAACGAACCGCGCACGCATGAGCAGCCGGGTGACGCCGTGCGTGTTCAGCACTCAGCACACCGGCCCCACTGTGTCGTCTGACGCCGGGCTACCTTGCTTCCGTGCCTCGACTCCTTCGTCGTCCTCTGTCGGACTCGAGAGAGGAGGAGGACTCTTGGTCGCCTCCCTTTCCTGTTTGAGGGTGCCGCCCAACGAGGCAACGTTGCAGCAAGCGCAGCAGCACCCGCAGCAGATGAAGGCCAGGCCCAACAATATCATCGCCACCACTGCCCCCAGAAGACCCCACGCCGCCGGAGGCGCTCCCTCTGGGACCTGCGAACATGGTGGGGGCGGTGGTTTGGCGTGACGCTTACATCTTCAGCTTAAATCTGCTTGCGGGCGAGTGTCGTTGGGGCATATATCGGTGGGTGGTGCGTGTCGTGCGAGGTGGGGCCACGTTCGCAAGATAGAAGCGAGGGGTTAGCGCACGTCCGTGCCGGTACGCCACGCATTGTCGAGCCGGTAGCATCCGGTGCAGTTGCCAAGCGTGGAAGAGCAGTCGTTGTGAAACTGGCACAGCGGCGGCCCCTGCAATCCCAACAGGAAGCACTCCCAGCCGCCGGCGTCCGCCATCGTGACGGGGACGCTGAAGTCGCCAATGGGCGGCAGGGCGGGAGGCGCGGAAGGCGGGAACGGCGGGTACGACGGTGGGGCCGGCGCGGAGGGCGGCAGAGGTGGCTCCGGCGGCCTGCACGCGCAGCCCTCCAGGCCACCCTGGCTGGTGCACAAGTGCATGCCCGTGCACACGCCGCAGCAGTAGTGGATGCCGGTGGCCTCACATAGGCCATAGCCGTTGCCACCACTCGTTGTGCACGCAGAGCCGCTCGTCACAACGTGGAACGGGTCTGTCTCCTCAACAAGCCGCCGCCCGCACCAGATTCCTCCGCAATAATCTGGCGAGTCGGCGGGATTGCTGCGCCGGTTGCTGTGCCGGCAGTTGCAGTAGTGCTCGTACTCGGGGTGGGGGATGGGCTCCACCGTGCCGTCGTCCTGGTAGGAAAGGTGCCACTTGCTGGTCTTCTCGTCGCAGTCGTGCGTGTCCCACACCTCATGGATGGCGCGGTCACGCTCTTCCTTGAGGCAGCTGCCCGTGATCAGCAGCACCGCGCCCACGAACACGAGAAGGCTGAAGCAAGCCGCATACCGCTTGCGGGTCCGCTTAGTCAGGTGCGACAGCGCCGCGTAGCAGCCGCGCGGGGTGCAGTTGCCGTCGAGGGCAAGGACGCAGAAATCAATGGCCGACACCATCAGAGTAAGGGTGCAGAGTTCGCCTGACTTCCGCGGCGAACTCTCGGCCGGGAGGTCAAATCACTGCAGACCTGGCTGTGCTCTGAGCATAAGTGTGAAAACAAGCTTGCGCATCCTCGACGTGCCTCATGCGACCGCCCGACGATATAAGCGACACACAATTATTCAATTCTATAGGCAGTCGCTTTCTCGCTATCACAATAATATCGGTCGCCTCTCAGCGTTTGTCTGTGCTCAGTAGCCCTTGAACCACGAGGCGTCGCCCGCGTACTCGGTGGTGCCCACCAGGTCCTGCAGCGCCGTGTCGTCGGCCGGGTCCTTCTTGGAGCGCGAGCCGAGCTGCGAGCGCATGTGCATCGCGGCGGCCTTGCCCAGGGGCGACTCCATCGCGCCCTCGGCGAGCATCGTCCACTGCGCGTCCTGGAAGTAGGCGTGCTCGCGCAGCCGCGCGAAGCCGCCCGCGCCCGCGCCGAGCCGCGCGTCGGGGTCGGGCACGATCAGCGCGTCGAGCAGCGACGCGAGCGCCGGCTCGAACGACCCCTTGGGGTGGCGCAGCTTGCCGGCCTCGTGCGCCGTCACCTTCTTGTAGATGAGCATCTCGTTGTCGGCGTCGACGGGCCCCCACGGCCCCTCGCCCGCCGCCGCCTCCCACAGCAGCACGCCGAGCGCCCAGAGGTCCGCCGGGCAGCCGTGGCCCGAGCACGTCACCTGCTCGGGCGAGAGGTAGTCGGCGGTGCCGCAGAGCGTGTACGTCTTGTCGGAGGTGGCGAGCGTCTTGGCGAGGCGGAAGTCCATCAGGCAGACGCAGCCGTTCTCGTCGACGGTGAGCGCGTCGGGCGTCAGGTTGCGGTAGACGGCGCCCAGGTCGACGTGGAGCTTCTCGAGCGCGACGACGACGCACGCCGCGAGGTAGCGGACCGCGTCGGGCGCGAGCGGCCCGCTCTCGAGGAAGCAGGAGAGCTCGCACGCGGCGCGCGCCTTGAAGAGCGAGAAGAGCGCCACCGGCGACGCAAACGTGCACAGGCACGCCGGCAGCATCGGCAGGTGGCCGCCGACGGCGCCGACGCGGCGCATGATCGCGAGCTCGCGCGCGACGCGCTCGGTCTGCTCGAGGTCGAGCAGCTTCACCTTGGCCTCGGCGCGCATCGTGTAGGTGCGCGACGTGCCGAGGTGCTGCACCGCCAGCAGCCCGCCCGAGTCGAGCCGCACGACCGGCGCCTCGACGCGGAAGGACGCGTGCGTCGCGCCCGTCAGCCCGGCGGCCTCGAGCTGCATCTGCTGCTGCGCCGCCTCGCGCTCGCGCCGCTGCCGGTCGGCGTCGATGATGGCCTGCAGCGGCCCGAGCAGCTTCTCGAACGTGGCGCGCTCGACGCACATGCACTGCAGCGGCGTGATCGCGCGCACCGACGCGGCGCGCGGCGCGTTGTCGAGCAGCGCGCGCTCGCCAAAGTACGAGTGCTCCTCGAGCTGCATGATCTCCTCCTCCTCGTCGTCCTCGGCGGCCTCGTCGGCGCCGAGCGCGGCCGACGGCTTGGTGACGACGGCGTTGCCGCGCATGATCACGTACATCGAGTCGCCCTTGTCGCCGCAGCGGAAGACGTGCTCGCCGCCGTGGAACGATACCTCCTGCATCGCGTTCATCAGCAGCTGCAGCGAGTTGAACGGCAGCGACGAGAGGATGTCCATCTTGCGCAGCAGCTTCGTCAGGTCGACGCCCGTCGAGAACATCTGCACCGAGCGGAAGCCGCGCCGGTCGAGCCCCCACAGCGTCCCCTCCTCGGACGCGACGACCGACGCGGCGCGCGGCTTGGCGTAGAGCAGCGCCAGCTCGCCGAAGCACGGGAACTTGCCCTCCTCGGGCTGCGCGACGTACGTGTGCACGCGCACGCCGTCGACGAGCACGTCGTACGCGCCCCTCTCGGCGACGTAGAAGAAGTCGCCCTTGTCGCCCTGCGTGATGACCGCCTGCTCGGCCGTCACGTGGATCGGCACCATCTGCAGCACCAGCTCGCGCAGCATCGCGTCGTTGAGGTGGCGGAAGAGGAAGTTGGAGCGCACTGCCGTCCGGATGATGTTGTGCACCTGCTCGGGCTTCTCCTTCAGGTGGTGCCTGCGGTGTGGGGCGACAGGGCGTCGGCCATGAGGCGACCGTGCGGAGGTGGCACGGCCAGCAGGCAGCAGCGGGAGCGGCCCTCCACTGAGCGGGTGCTCTCGGTCCGAGGAGGTGAGAGAACAGCCGTGGGCGCTCTCGGTCCGAGGATGTGGGAAAGTGGCCAAGTGCCAAGTGCCAGGACGACTGCAACGACCAGCTGTTGCTTCTTGTCGAAGGACTCGTCGTCGACCTTTGCTGACGTCTGGATGACGGCGCGCCGCACGCGCGGCGAGCGGCTGGGCGAGCCACCTCCCAGCTGCAGCGTCGGGCCGTCCTGACGGCTCTGCTGCTCGTGCTCGCGCATCGAGAGCAGTATCGCGTCGGCGAACTTGTCGACGTTGACGGGAGGCAGCATCTCGTGCGCGCGCGCGACGCGTGCGAACGCCGCGGGCGACACCTCGTCGATGAACTCCTCTCCCGAGAGCGTCTCGGTGAGGCGGATCGCCTCTTCGTAGATGTCGAGCATCACCTTGTCGTCGAAGGTGGTGTGGCGGAGGGTACCGCAGAGCTGCTCGAACTCAGAGAAGGACATGCGGCCGTTGCGGTCCTTGTCCGCCTCCACGAACATCTTGTGCAGCAGCGCCTCCGTCGCCAGCGCCGCCGCCACCATCTGCTCGTCCCACAGCCCAAGCATCGCCGCGAGCACCGCATCGAGCGCGAGCCGCCCCTGGCCCGCCGCCGCCGAGACGCGGCCGGACGCGCGGCTCAGCACCTCCTTGGCCTCCGACCAAGGCGGCGCCGCCTCCTTAGCCTCCGACGCCTCGCGCAGCGTCGAGGCGAGCTGCTCCTTGAGCGGTGCGTCGACGATGACGGCGTCGGCGACGAGCAGCGCGTGCGAGAGTGTCACCGACGCCTCCAGATTCTGCAGCAGCTCCTTGAGCGTCGACTCGAACGTCGGCCCCGCCGGCGTGGCATGGCCGAACGAGCGCCGCCGCGACCGAGCTGGCGATCGACCGCCGCCGCCGGCGTCGCCGGCCAGCTCGCTCTCCTTGCGGCCGAGCTTCTGCAGCACGAGCATCATGAAGTTGACCTTGCGGTCGGCCCACGGTGCCATCTGCTGGCCACGCGAGTCGCGGCACCAGCCGAGCGCCTCGCCAAACGTCCGCACCCGCGTACCCGAGAACTGCCGAGGCGCGCGGTCGTGAGTGGGGCTGCGCAGGGAAGGGTGAGGCGTGGGCGGGGAGACGGTGGGTATCGAGCTATTGAGAGAAGGCGTCTTCTCACCTCCTCGCTCTCGGCGTACGAGCGGATCGTGAACGAGAGCTCCCTCATCGCCTTCTCGGCCATGCTCTTCATGCCGTACTGGCGCATCAGCTGCTCGCGCGCGAACTTGACGAGCGAAACGCGCGGCTTGCGCCGCTGGTCGCACGCCGCGTCCTCCTTGATCTTCTTCGAGCAGATCTCGGCAAGCGTGCGCATCGTCGACTCGATCGGGATCACCTGCAGATTCTCCTGCTGGGAGGCGCCCTCGATCCAGTCGCCGCCGCCGCCGCCGCCGCCGCCGCCGCCGCCGCCGCCGCCGCCGCCGCCGCCGCCGCCGCCGCCGCCGCCGCCGCCGCCGCCGCCGCCGCCGCCGCCGCCGCCGCCGCCGCCGCCCGAGCCGTCGTTCCCCGACGCGTTGAGCTCGAGGAGGGAGCACAGCAGCTCGACCTCCGGATTCGAGAACGGCGCCGGCGAGACCTGCGTTTGGTGAAGAAACGAAAGCAAGCATGGAAAAAGGTGCGTCGGAGGAGGCATGGAGCCGAGCCAAGCAGCCTGCGTCTCTCTCTCTGTACGCATTGGGCGCTGCCAGCATTATCGTGTCTGATCGTGCCACCTTTTGCCGCGGTGCCCGCCAAGTCCTGCCCGAGTGCCTTCTGCTCGTAGATGGCACGCAGCACGCGCTTCCGGTCGTCCATCGACGAGGCGGTGTACATCAGCGCGATGGCGGGCCCCACCTCGGTAGAGAGCGCCTCCATCATGATCTGCGCGAGCTCCGACGGCTTGATCGTCGCCCTGAGCTGCGTGAGCGAGAGCTGCGCCCAGCTCTTCTTCTGCTCATCGGCCGACGCCTGCATCAGCTTGAGCCCGAGGTGATGCAGCGCCGTCGCCGGCAGCGTCGACAGCTGCGCCGACGACAGCTGCGAGAGAACCTCGAGCAGCGCCTCAGGCCCGAGTAAGGACATGACTCCGGACGCGGTGGCGGCCGAGGGCGCGGCGGCGGCGGCGGCGGCGGCAGCGGCGGCGGCGGCGGCGGCAGTGGCGGCGGCGGCGGCGGCGGCCGATGGCGCGGCGGCAGCCGCGGCGGCGGCGGCAGCGGCGGCGGCGGCGGCAGCAGTCGCGGATGCAGGGTCGCCTCCCGCTGCGGAGGCCGCGCTCTTAGCAGCGGCCGCGGCTGATTCCGCAGCAGAGGGCGCCCTGGCGCCGGCGTTCGCACCACGCGCTGTGACGGCGGCGACGGTGAGCTTCTGCTGGTGCATCACGGCGGTGCGCATCAGCGTCGCAACGTCGGCGGCGCCGAGCTCCGCCGCGAGCTGCGCGAGCAGCGTCGTCCGATCGGCCGAATCGAGGTCCGTGAGCAGCCCACGCAGCAGGCTGCTGCGCGGCTCGGCGTCCACGTGCTCGAGCAGCCCCTTGAGGAGCTTGGCGCCCTCGCCCTCGGGCAGCGCCGCCATTAGGTCCTGCCGCACCGACGCCGTGCGCGCCGCGTCCTGGCCGCCGCCGAGCATCACGCCGATGCCGCCGCCGAGCGCCGACGCCGGCAGCGCCTGCGCCAGCCCTGCCACGAGCGACTGACCAAGCTGCTCGCCCTCCGCGCCGCCCTTGCGCGCGATCGCCGCCTTGAGCGTCTCGAGCAGTCGCGGCACCACGCCGCCACCACCCGCGCCGCCAGCCGCGCCGCCACCCGTTCCGCCAGCCGCGCCGTTGAAGCCGCTGCTGCCGCCGCCGCCGCCAGCGGTGCCCGTCGCATCGAGCGCGCGCGCGAGCGCCTCGCCTCGCTTCTCCTCCGGAAGCCGCCGCATCAGCGCCGCAATCAGCGTCGCCGTCGCGCCTACACCGCCGTCGCCCGCACCCTCACCCTCGCCGTCGCCGTCACCACCGCCCTCCTCGCCATCAGCGCCGCTGCCGCCATCAGCGCCGTTGCCCGTGCCACCGCCGCTGCCGTCGCCGCCGTCGCCCTCCACCGACGCGAGCAGCGCGGACTCGATGATCTCCGTCGGCAGCGGCGCCGCCGCCGGCAGCAGCTCGCGCAGGATCTGGTGGCGCGAGCGCGGCTCGACCCGCCGCACCGCCTCGGCGAGCAGCGAGCCCATCCCGGCGCCGCCGGCGACGCCGATCATGCCGCGCAGCATCTCGATGCGCTGCGCCTGGCTGCCGCCGCCGTGGCCGTGGCCGCCCGCGCCAAGGCCGAAGCCGCCCGAAGCGCCGCCGTGCCCTCCTCCCGCGCGCAGCTGCTCCTTGAGCCGCTTCTCACGCTCGCGCGCCTTGCGCTCCGCCGTGTGCAGCCGCTTCAGCTCCTCCTCGTGCCACGCGCGCACGCGCTCGAGCAGCTCGCCGCGCTCGGCGCAGTGCACGTACACCTGCCGCACCAGCTCGCGGAACGTGCCGGCCCAGCAGTGCTCGGAGCCGCGCACGTCGTGCTTGGTCGCCTCGAGCTGCTGCTCCAGCGCCTCCGCCAGCTGGATCGCCTCGGTCCGGTTCGACGGGCGCGAGTACGAGCGGTAGACGACCTGCTCGGGCCCGGCGTGCGTTCCGAAGACCGACGCCGCCTCGAAGACGGGCGTGCCGAGGTTGTCGTACGCCGGGCGCTCCTGTCGGAGCATCGCCCTGCGTGGCGAGTTGGGCAGGCTCGTCGCTGCGTGCCGTGGCGTCTTAAAGGGGCTGGGGTCCTCCGTCTCCCTCGCGGCGGCGTCCCGAGGCAGCAAGGGCAGCACCATCCACGGCCTGTCGCTCGCCTTGCCAGGCGTGGCCGGCATCCTGCCGTGGCCCTCGGTGTCGTGCAGCGACGAGACCGAGCGCTCGTGCGGCTTGGGCGCGCGCTGGCGCACCAGGCGGCCGTTGATGACCTGCGTGGCGGAGGAAGACGTTAGCTATGGGTCGAGAGCCTAGACGATGTTGGACTGTCGGTACGGTGGTCGCACGGTGCGGATGGGTATAGTGGGGAGCGCGCCTTGAATTCGCCGGGTGAGCTCTTGCTCATCGCGTGGAATCGGTTGCGTCGGCCAGAAGTCTGTTCGCGACAACGCTGTCGCTTCCAAGTCTCGCAAGTTGTGGACGGGAGGAGTCAAACCACTCTGCCGTATGGACTACTCTTCCACGATTCCCGGCAACGTGCTCTCGGCGCAGCAAGGCCCCAGATCGGCAAGCTCCTGATGCACGTCCGCCATCGCCTGCTCGAGGAGGTGCTGACGCTCACGATTGTACGCGGCCGCCTTCTCGTCGGCCTCGGCAGCCAGCGCCTCCTGATCGGCGATGTGCACGCGCATCGTGCCAATCTGAGCGAGAAGCTCGTCGAGCGCGGACTCGTACGCCTGGTTCTGCTCGCGGAGGGCGTCGGCCCTCTGCCGCTCCTCCGTCGCGAGCTTCCTGAGCGCAGCCAGCTTCATGTCGCGCGCGCGCCTCGTCAGCTCGTGCGTCGGCAGCACGCGGACCTCGTACTCGAGCGTCACCGGCTCGGACGACGCGAGCCACCACCCCTCGTGCGTTGACGGTGTGGCCCACCGCAGCTCGAGCGTGCCAGGCCCCTGCACCCTCACCGACTCGCTCGCGTGCGAAGTCAGCTGCTGCGCAGCCAAGAGCTCGACGGTGCCACCGGGAACAGCACCGCCGTCGGCGAGCTGGAAGCTGGCCGAGAAGTAGGCGCCGTGTGATGACTCGTCCCGCAGCCCCCACCGCCATCGGATCGTGGACGCCTCCGTGACGGCGATCGGCAGCGTGAGCTGGTCGGCAAGCTGATGGCCTGCGGAGCGAACCGCACTGCCAAAGTCGTCGAGGCTGGGTTCACCAGGCGAGGCTGGCGCTGGCGACGTCGTCATCGTCGATCAAGGGATCTTCGAGAGGGCGAGCACGCCAAGATCGCTTGAGAGGCCGAGCACGCCAAGACGGCGCCTCTGAGTTTAGGTTAGGCTCAATAGCTTTACCACGTCATCAACGGAGTTGACCGTTCTTTCATGCAACATTTTCACACGTCACACACAGAGAACTGTCCAGCCTACTGACACTAGCCTATACCAATAACCCTGGTCCAGCGGTGGCACGTCCGCAAGAGCTGCGGCGTCCGCAAATCTGGAGCCCTCGTGCCCTCAGCGAGCCACCATGCCAAGCGCAAAGCTCAATTCACCTTCTTGGGTCCCTGCACCTTGGCGCGGGGCCCGAACCAGCAGTGGCGCAGTCGGCGCCTGAGGAGGTCCTCGATCACCGGGAGGGGCAGCGGGCAGTCCGGCACGTCGGGCATGGTGTGCCGCTGCTTGGCGCTCACGCCGAGCAGCTGGTCGGAGTGCGTGTCCGGGATGAAGCCGACGAAGCGCTTCGCGAGCTCGTCGAGCGCGCCCGCCATGCACATCCCGCCCAGCTCGAACACGTGCGTGTTCTTGAAGACGGAGCCGTAGCTGTCCGGGTCGTCCACGCTCGCCTTGCCGCCCTTGCCGTTGTCGTCGTAGTCGGCGCGGTGCTTCTCGAGCTTGGCCGGCGTGCTCGCCCAGTGCGCGCCCGGGTAGCGGTGGTGCTCGACGTGCGCGTCCTCGTTGAGCACGTTGATCTGCCCGTTGAGGATGGTCGTCGAGAGCACATTCTCGTTGGTCGGGTTGACCGGGCAGAGGAAGACGTGCCAAGACCAGTTGGCCATCATGAGCAGGAAGAGCTGCTCGACGAACGGGTACCCGATGTACGCCAGCGCGAACGTGCCGCCGAAGTAGTTCCGCACCGTCGCGTAGAAGCCGATGTACCACGCCGTGCCGATGACGGTGTTGTTGAAGTGCTTGGCGTTGCCCTGCTGCCAAAAGTGGATCATCGTCGTGATGTTGGACGAGTACAGCCCGAAGCGCGGCAGGTACGAGACGTACGAGACCCAGTTGTCGCGCGGCATGTCGGCGCACGTCGTGATGTCGTTCTCGTCGTTCGAGTACTTGTGGTGGATGATCGAATGGCCGACGTCAAACGACGCGGGCATGATGCCGAAGAAGATGCCGATCCAGTAGTTGAAGACGTAGCGCAGCGGGCCGCGCTTGTCGAGCGGGGGCTTCCACATGCCCGTGTTCGCCGCGATCGCGTGCCCCTCGCGGTGCGAGAGCGCGTACACGTACCCAAAGTTCATGACAAACGGGCCGATCCGGAACTGGTGGTAGGCGAGGCACAGCAGCCAGCTCATCTCGCCGGTGCGCAGCGTGTGCATCCCGGCCATCACCATGAGCGACGGGACGACGAGGCCGAAGAGCAGCGCGAAGCCCACCATGTACGAGTCGACGTCCTGCTTGACGAAGTGCTTGAAGTAGGGGTGCGTCGTCCTGTGCAGCCACGGCGCGACCGTGCCCAGGATGAAGCCCGTCTGCTCCTTCTGCGAGAGGAAGACGCCGCCGTCGAAGCCGCGGTCGGCGGCCTCGATGAGAGTGCTCAGCAGCGCGGAGAAAAAGACGAACGGTCCGCCGATTGCGAAGATGAGGAGGCCGACGCCGAAGCGGAAGCCCTCGGTGGCCTTGTCGCGCGGGCTGAGCCCCTCGAAATAGCGCGCCATCGGGCCCGGCTCAGGCTCCTTGGGCGCCTTGAGCGGTTTCTCGGGCGCCGCAGCCGCCCGCGGCTCCGTCAGTGGCGCGGTGCACATGGTCTAGGCTGACGGCTGCCCAGTGCCAAGCGCTGGATTCTTGTCATTCTCATCGCCGGCGGCGGCGGCCTTGAGGAGACACACCACTGTCTATATCGTATCCCTCCTTACCCTCCTGTGAAAAAAAATCTAAAGTAACCAACACAAACCGCGGAATCAATCAATCAGCCTGGGTCTAGTCTCCGGGACGCGACGACCATGGCACACCACTAAACTTAAAGAAAGCGTTGTGCTGCGGTCCAACGCGGGCTAAACACGCGCACCGAAGGGTCGGACACACCTCGTCCAAGAACAGCAGACCCCAACCCACGACAACACATGTCCGCCATCGAGTCGCTCCTGGGCACGACGCTCCTCAAGAAGGGCGGTGGTGAGATCAGCACCGTCGAGGCCATGAAGGGCAAGAAGGCCGTCGGCCTCTACTTCAGTGCGCACTGGTGCCCGCCGTGCCGCGGCTTCACGCCGAAGCTAGCCGACATTTATACGGGTCTGGTGGGTGCGGGCAAGGAGTTTGAGATCGTCTTCGTCTCGTCCGACCGCGAGGAGGACGCCTTCAAGGACTACTTTGGCGAGCAGCCCTGGCTGGCGCTCCCGTACTCGGACCGCAAGCTCAAGAACGCCCTCTCGAAGAAGTACAAGGTGCAGGGCATTCCGTCGCTCGTGATCGTCGACGCCGAGACCGGCGAGCTCATCACCAAGGACGGTCGCGACGCCGTCACGAGCGACCCGAAGGGCACCAGCTTCCCGTGGACGCCGCCGACCGTCTGGGAGGTGCTCGGCGACGAGTTCATGAAGGGCGACGGCGAGTCGGTCGACCTCTCGGAGCTGCGCGGGCCGGGCAAGGTGATCGGGCTCTACTTCAGCGCGCACTGGTGCCCGCCTTGCAAGGGCTTCACGCCGAAGCTCGTCGAGACGTACAACAAGATCAAGGCGGCCGGCCACGACTTTGAGATTGTCTTCGTCTCCTCGGACAACAGCATGAAGGAGTTCCAGGAGTACTTTGCCGAGATGCCGTGGTGCGCGATCCCGCAGGGCGACCCGCGCAAGGGCAAGCTGAGCTCGATGTTCGACGTCGAGGGCATTCCGACGTTTGTGCTCATCGACGGCGAGACGGGCGCGACGATCAACGCGAGCGGGCGCGGCGCGGTGGGCGCCGACCCCGAGGGCGCCAAGTTCCCGTGGCACCCGGAGCCGGTCAACGACATGACGGCGACGGCGGACGGCCTCAACGAGGAGGCCTGCCTCTGCGTGATGATGGAGGGCGCGCCCGCCGACGTCCAGGCCTCGACCGAGGCGTGGCTGACGGAGGTCGCGAAGGCCTCCAAGGCGGCGGGCGAGGAGATCGCCTTCTTCCACGCCAAGGCGAGCGAGGGCCCGGCGACGCAGGTGCGCAAGCTGTGCAAGCTGGGCGAGCCGAGCGCCACGCCGCAGCTCGTGCTGCTCGACATCCCCGACCAGGGCGGCTACTACGTCGCCGACGCCAAGGCCGTCGACGCCGACGCGGTCAAGGCCTTCATCGCCGCCTACAAGCAGGGTGGCTCGCTCGAGCGCAAGCAGCTCGGCTGAGCGAGCAGCTCGTTGTGAGCTCGTGTGTGTGTGTGTGTGTGTTGAGTTTGAGTCTCTGAGAAGTGACGCTTCTCGTCTACCTACAATAGTACTCCGTCTACCCCTGACACGTCTCCTCGCCGCCCGCTGCGGCTGCGGCTGCTGTGCTGAGCGCCCACACCCCGTCCTCCACCAGCTGCGATGCCACGACATCGCCCTGGCGCCGCCCAAGCATCGATAGTGGCGACGTGCCGTCCCGCAGCGCCCACATCGCCGCAATCGTCGTGTGGTACGCGAGGTCTCCGTCACCCCACGTGCCATCGGCGCGCTGCCCGCGGCGCACAAAGGCGGCGGCGTCGCGCACCGCCCCGGTCGCGTCGGACGCCTCCGTCTGGCCGAGCGCCTTGGCGCCGTCGAGAAGCTCCGACACGACGTCGACCGCCGCCTCGCCCAGCGTCGCCTGCAGCCGCGGCATCGCGCTCAGCACGAAGCGCAGCTCGGGCTCGAGCAGCGGCAGCAGGCGCGAGTGCAGCCGCGGCGCCTCAAAGTCGCGCAGCACCAGCAGCACGTGCGCCACCGCATACGCCTGCTCGGCCAGCCGCAGCACGTCGCCCAGCAGCGCACCGACGCTCGTCGACGGCTCGGTCGCCGCCGTCGAGGTCGCCAGCGCCGCCGTGCCGTCGGCAGCGGCGATGGGCGGCGCGCGCGGCAGCACGTAGTCGGCTCGCATGCGCGGCAGCCAGCGGAGCACGTGCCCAACGCTCGTCGGCGGCTCGAGCCGCACGCCCGCTCGCTGCGCCGCGTAGGCGCGCACCAGCGCCTTGGCGAACGCCCGCCAGCCGGCGCTCGTCCGCGAGTCGGGCGCGGGCCCGCGCAGCGCGTCAAAGCCCAGAACGGCAGGCGCCATGTGATGCGAGGCTGCGTGGCGCACGGCGTGCGCGAGCGCCGGGTGCGGCTGACCGAGACGCTCGGCCTCGGCCAGCTCGGCTATCCGGTCGCGCACCGCGGCGGCCGAGCCCTCCTCGAGCGCGGCCGGCGTGAGCGATCGCCACTCGGCTGCAAAGCCCTCGGCGAGACGCATCAGCCGCGCCTTGAGCGAGTGGTTGGCGTAGCCGCGCGCCGCCAGTCGAGTGCCGAGCATCATGTCGAGCGCGAGCCCGGGCATGCGGCCGGCGGCAAGCCGAGGCAGCGCGTCAGCGGCAAGACTGGCCAACTGTGCGTCTTGCATCGCAAACGCGCTCGCATAAAAAGTATGCATAGCAATAGGTGAAAAGCAGCGCACAATCGCACGCGCTGCGCGTAAGCAAAGCAATGATCCAAAGTAACACCCCGCCACCCACACCCAGCAGGATCGTCTCTCAGTCGATCTCAGATCTCAGAGCAGCTGACGCTGCGACTCCGTCAGCTGCGGCGGCGTGAACCCCTGGCCCGGCGTGCATGCGGAGACGTGCGCCTCGTGCGGGCAGTGCGAGAACGTGTGCCCCTTCTCGAAGCCCTCGCGGCGGATCCGCTGCGTCTTCTCGTCGGCGCGCGACCGCGGCGTCATGCAGATGGCGAGCGAGAGCCGTGCCAGCTGCGCCGCCGGCTCTGACTCTCCCTCGTGGTCGACCGGCTTGGTCTTGCAGCCGGTGCCGACGCGGCCGCCGTGCACCGTGCGCGAGTCCCACAGGATGAGGTCGCCCGGCTCGGCGTACGCGAGTGTCGCCTCGAATATCCGCCGGCGGCGCCCCGGCTTGGCGCCCTCCTCGCTCGCGCCGACGCTCTCAAACGCTGGCAGCGGGCACCAGTCGCCACGGTTCTCCAGGTGGCCGCACCTCTCACGGATGCGCTGCTGCGTCGCGTCGAGATGGCTGCCCGGCACGAGCTCGAGGCCACCGGTGGCGTCGTCGACCGGATAGAGCACCACCATGCCCTGCACGCACTCGAAGCCAGGCTTGCCGAACGGATTCTGGTCGAGGTGCAGGCCCTCGGTGCGAGGCATCCACCGCGCGTCGGCGTGCGTGGACCACCATGGTCGCCACGCGATCACAGAGTCCATTGAGCACAGCAGCTCGGTCGTCTTCCAAATGCGTGCGAACGCGGCGCGCACTGCGGGTAGCCCACGGACCAGCCACGCGCCGCGGCCCTGGGTCACGTTGCCCTGAAGCAGAAAGCCTCTCGAGTCGAGCTTCCAGCCGCCCCACGAGGAGGCATCCTGCCGATCCACCCCAGTGTTGGACGCCTCGATGGCGTCCCACAGCAACGAGCGTGCCTCCTCGACCTGTGCTTGCGACGCCACGCCCGACAGCACGACAAAGCCGACGTCGCTGAGATGGCGCAGCCATGCCTCGTGGTCGTCGTGGGCATAGCGTGTCTGCGGCTTCTCGGCCGGCCTCTCCGTCCTCTCTTTGGTGGTGGCTGGCGGCGCGCCCGTTGCCTCGTGCTCGGCCTGCATGTGTGGAAACTAGCTATGAAAGAAATAAAGTGAAGGGAAAATCCAAGCGCCAGAGGCATGCCGAAGTTGTATGCATGGTTGTTCAGTTTTTTTCGGCTGCCCGCAGACGTCAGCAGGCTTGGTTCACCTACCACCCGGAGCACGGCCTGGAAT
>Ga0209713_10000709_pt1 | contig 19071 bp, 2 predicted proteins | sample ArcOceMetagenome_3_FD_187444 | JGI IMG/M metagenome (GOLD analysis project Ga0209713, IMG submission 187444) | Marine eukaryotic phytoplankton communities from Arctic Ocean - Arctic Ocean- Svalbard ARC20M Metagenome (SPAdes) (version 2) | ecosystem: Environmental > Aquatic > Marine > Oceanic... | reverse complement strand
GCGTACCGTTTGGCGTGCACAGCGTGGCCGCTTCAGCCGGCGACATGTTCGAGTTCCGCGCCTTCTGCCGTGCCGATGGCGAGCATGGCGCCGCATCCGGCCGGATCTATGTCTTCGCAGTGCATCTTGAGGACGGCGTGATCAGTGCTGAAGCCACCTCAGAGTGTACCGCCGACTCGTGGACCCGGCTCAGCGTCAGTCTCACCGTCACTCAGGGCACTGGCGTCAGCGTGGGCGTGCGCATCGACAATGGCAGGGCCGGCAGCACGCTCTACTGGGACGGCTTTGAGTTGCTCCGCTTTCGGCAGGGTGCCAACATGCGCGCAAAGTTTAGTGGAGCGGCCGCGACGAGCGATGGTCACGTTGTGTTCGCGCCACGCGATGCCAGCGGTATAGGCGTCTTCGATGCTTCGGCAAATGTCTTCGCATACGTCGATGTTAGCAGCACTGTGAGCACTGAGAACAAATTTGCTGCGGCTGCCACGGCTAGCAATGGCCACGTGCTATTTGTGCCGGAGTACGCAGGGGTTATTGGCGTTTGGAAGGGTGACACGTCATTGCTGCCATCCATCGGAGCTACGTTACGGCTTCCTACGACCAGGAGTGCCATGGGACACGTCTACACCTTTTATCCGATTCACGAACTCGTGCAATCAAACATGGGACAAGACCATGTGGGGATACACATGTTCTTTGGTGGAGCTGCAGTAGGCGACAGGCTCGTGATTGGCGCTCCGCACGATTTGCCAGTGGTCCCCGTCTTCGACGTCGCCTCGCGCAAGTTCACACAAGTGGACATCAGCAACACCGTTAGTGGTCATCACCTGTTTGCTGGCGCAACAGCATCGAGCGATGGGCGTGTCGTGTTTGCACCATTCAATTCAAATGGCGTGGGTGTTTTCGACACAACCTCTAGCACCTTCACCCACATCAGCATCAGCATTGACAGCCCTGGCAAATTCAAAGGCGCGGCTACAGGCCCAAATGGACTCGTTGTCTTTGCCCCGTACAATGCGCCTTCGGTGGGAATCTTTGATCCCATGACAGAGCTCTTCACACTTGTTGACGTAGGCAACACTGTCAATACAGAAGATGGCCTGCTCTTCGATGGCGCAGCTACTGCTGGGAACGGCATCATTGTTTTTGCACCACATAGTGCAGCTGGTGTAGGCACCTTTGATGTGGCCGTGAATGCTTTCTCGCTTGTCAACGTTTCGGCAGCGGTGGGAGACTTGCTTGTCAATGCGATGTACGAAGGCGCAGCAGCTGTTGATGATGGGCGTGTGGTCTTTGCGCCTCACAATGCAGGCGGAGTGGGGATCTTCGACGCAACCAAGAGCCTTTTCTCATACGTCAACATTCGCGCGACGATCGATGCCGACCGCAAGTTCTCAGGTGCGGCAACTAGCAACGGCCTTGTGATCTTTGCTCCGCACAATGCAAACGGAGTTGGGATCTTCGACCCCGTCCCCAGCGTCTTTGAGCTTGTTGACATCAGCGCGACTCACGACATCGTGGGCAAATTCAGTGGCGCGGTCGCAACGGGCGGCGGCGTGGTCGTGTTTGCACCAAGCAACCTGGATGGTGTCGGTGAAGTCGTAGTGCCACGTGACATCACGTACTTCACGTGCAAGACAAACGACCCTGCAGCCTTCTTTGTGGCCGGCTTCTTCTCGGCCAGCGGCCATCTCGATGGGCTCAAGACCTCGGGAACCTTGAGCGACGATGGCAATGCTGAAGCCACGCACTTTGAGACTGCGCCGGTCAGGGATCCTGTGTCTGGCGCCATGCTGTACGGTTACGGCAGGCGAGTGTCTGGGGCAGGCTCCAGCCCAAGTGTCAACCATTTGATGGTCACTGTGGGAGTGCCCGCAAGACGCCATGCATCCAGCGACAGGGCGTCGTCTGATGCACACCAAATCGAGACCAGCCATCACGGGCAAATCTACTTTTTGCTATGGGCGGGCGATGATGGTCACGAGTACTCCAAGAATGACTTTCACAACGTGCTTCAAGCTTTTGCTGGCAACTGTCCGACGCGTTCTTCCTCGAGACGCCGCCTTGGCGCCCAATCTCGTCCACGCGGCAGCGGCTGGTTCAAGAGCACGCATGGTCGACGTGCGTTGGCAACTGGCACCACGACAGCTGCGTCAAAGATGATTGGATCCCACAAACCGTGCCGAGCGGCAGGCGTTGAAGCGTTTCATTGCCACGTCTTGGGGAGGGCAACTGATCTCATCAGCTCGTCTTTTGCAATTCAGCTTACGGAGGTGCGGCTGAGTGACATAGCCGGAAATACGGTCGCCCTTGCTGACGCGAGAACCCCGGGAGTACACTCACACGACGCACTACGTTTTGAAGGACCGCTTGCTGCCATTGACAACAGCCTCGACACGTACTGGCTTGAGTATTCGGCCTTTGGCATCTGGGGCGTGACACTATTACTCGACCTAGTACAGCCCAGCGTTGTCACGGCTTACGACTTCGTCACTTCACGCAACCACCCAGAGCGCAGCCCAACGGCGTGGGTCTTTTCATGCGCTGCGGACGGCGATCAGCAGTGGACAGTGATGGATGTTCAGCTCAATGTCCCGCCTCCTGCGGAGCAATCATCGTACGGGGGGTTTGCAGTGGTACAGCGCCTTGGCGAGGTGGCGAGCTACGGTGCCAGCGGGCCGGGAAGGGTCGAACACCATCCAGCGTTGCAAGCATTTGGATGTGAGAACGGGCCTTGGATACCGTTACTCTCACCGACGACGGGCTGCACATACGTGCTGCCCAGCCAGCTCCCCTTCTTGGGTGGCTGCACAGGTTCTTACTACCTGCCTGTACCAGTCAGCGACCCATCCGTCTTTAGCAGTACGCGACATAGTGGATTGGAGGTGAAAGTCCGAGGGCAATGGAGCTCCACACTACCATACACGCAGCGATGTTCGGAAGGTCGAGAGGGCCTACTGCCGGTTGGTCTTGGGGATGTGCTCTACTTCACCTGCAAGACAACTAACCCTGCTCCATTCCTGTCGGCTGCATTCTACTCAACCTCTGGAGAGCTCGAGGGGATTCGTCTTACAGGGCGGTGGGAAGACACCAGCTACAAATATGAGCACATCGCGCTCGCCCCCGTGAGCAATCCCTCGACCGGTGAAGTCATGTACGGCTATGGGAAGAAGGTCTGGGGCCTTCCTTCTAGCCCCAGTGTGAACCACCTGGTGATGTCGGTAGGCGTCCCGATGGTCAGCGTGAGCACAGGGCTGGCTGCCCGGCAGCTTGAGACGCTTCCTTTGCAAGCGGCGCGTGATGACGCAGTAGCACAGACGGTGGGGTTAATTACGAGTGGGCGTTGCTCTGATGTTGGGCTCAACTCGATGACAGAGCAAGAGTGTGTTGCCTTTGCTGATGACATCCAAACGCCCTTGGTCATTACAAGTTTTGATCACAGTGGCTGTTTCAGCTGGGATGGTACTTCTCAACTTGAATTCAGTCGTTCTGGCCAGGATGTCACCTGCCCAGCAGGCGCTACCTGCCACTGCATTTCAACAGAACAAAGGGGCAAGCGGGCCACAGATTGCGTTGGCCAGGGCCTGACCTGCTGCAAGACACCATCAAGGCTCGTCTCACCCTTCCAACTTGATGGTTCCATTCGTGGCACCCTGCTGCCAGACATGGTGAGACCCTTTGCCGGTGGGTGCGCAGCAACGACGCATATTGATGGTGGGGAAGGCGACGCCTTCTCCGAGTCCAATCGCCTTCATGTACAAGTTGGCGAACGCTGGAGCGACGCATTGCCGTACACGCAGAATTGCGTGCCAAATGCATCGAATATGCACACCCACCTGATGTTGCAAACGATCGGTGCTGCTTCGTTTGCATCGATCAACATCAGCACGGGTGTCAACGACACGGGCGATCACCAATTTGCGGGCGTGGCTGCCACACCCGATGGTCGGGTGATTTTTGCTCCCTGTAATGCCAGTAGAATAGGTGTGCTCGACCCATCTACTGACTCGTTCAGGCATGTCGACATCAGTGTCACAGTCACCAAACCTGACAAGTTCGGTGGGGCCATCAGCACAGGTAGTGATTTGGTCATATTTGTACCATCGAGCGCAGACGGCGTGGGTGTGTTCAAGCATGCAACGAGTACCTTCCACGTGGTCGATATCAGCAACACAATGGACGGGGACGCCAAATTCAGAGGCGGCACGGCAAGCTTCGGCCATGTGATCTTTGCACCGCACAAAGCGAATGGCGTGGGCATCTTCGATCCATTGCGAAGCTCCTTTGCACTGGTCAGCACATGGGCCACTGTCAGCAGCAAGAAAAAGTTCAGTGGTGCGGCAACTGCAAGCAATGGTTTAGTCGTGTTCGCGCCGCATGATGCCGATGAAGTCGGGATTTTTGATGCTGCCACATCCGCACTCATGCTTTTTGACATCGGAACAACCATTGACGTTGAAGGGAAATTTGATGGAGCAGCCGCGTCCACCACAAACCTTGTGATTTTTGCACCACACCAAGCGCGGGGCGTGGGCATGTATAGCGCCAGAGGGCTATTTCCCAAGTTGCCCGTCTCGAGCTTGCGCTTACAGCACGACCCACTGAAGATGACGGTCCTCGACGACAAACACCCGGCGTCATCTACGGTCCTAGGTGTGTCGGGCGCTGACTGCATCAACCCATGGCCGGTGCCAGCTACCAATGAGTTGGCAGCCCTTGCCTGCCGCGAGTACTGTTTGAGCACTGCCGATGACCCATTGCAGTGCCACTACATGTGGGTGTATGATGTTTCCCATGGCAACCCTGGTCGCTGCTGTCCGAAGTCAACACTGTCTGTCGACGCCCCATTTAGCGGCTCCACATTCAATGAAGGGCTGGGCTGGTTTTGCGAGCTCCACGTGGAGACACAGGCGCACAGCTTTGTGTACGTCGACATTAGCAGCTTCATGAGCGGAATCAAATTTAGCGGCGCTGCTGTGGCTAGTACAGGCCATGTGATATTTGCCCCATGCCAAGGCTATACTGCGGGCGTGTTTGACCCGGCCACAAGCAGCTTTGCGCTTGCTGTTGACAGCGTGGCCGCAGCATCCACCGCTGGAGCCTGGTTGTCAACGTTCAATGGCGCGGCATCAACAGGCGGCGACCTCGTGATTTTCGCACCGAGTCGAGCTGATGGTGTCGGACGTGTAAGAATGCCATCCGCGTACTTTGATGTGAGTGCGACCGTTAATGTCGCCTCGAAATTTGGTGGCGCAGTGACGGCCACAAATGGCCTGGTTGTGCTTGCACCCGTGAATGCCAATGGCGTTGGCGTCTTCAATCCAGCCACCGGCAGCTTCTCGTACACGGACATAAGCGCCACGATCGCCCACCCGCACAAATTCAGCAGCAGGGCGGCTGCAGCGAAAGAAGGTCTTGTGATCTTTGCACCGGCGCTTTCAAACGGCATTGGCGTTTTCCACTCGGCTTTGAGCACCTTTTGGTACCTGGATATTAGTTCTACAATGTATGCTGACCCCGGCACACCTGATACGCCTAAATTCATGGGCGCAGCAACCGGTGGCCGCGGCCTCACCATCTTTGCGCCATTTAGTGCAACGGGCGTAGGCGTCTTTGATCCGGCCAGCAACAACTTCTGGCTCATCAACATCAGCGGCACCGTCAGCACAACCGCCAGGTTCTGCGGCGCCACAGCTCTCAGCAACGGGCTCGTGATTTTTGCGCCGTACAACGCAGACGGTGTGGGTGTCTTTGATCCGTCCACAGATTCGTTCTCCTACGTTGACATCAGTGCTACAATGCATGCTGATGCAAAATTTGTGGACGCGACGACCGCAAGCAATGGCTTAGTTGTCTTTGCTCCGCTCGGGGACGCTGTGGGCGTATATGACCCTGTCTTCAGCACCATGTGGACAGCTGCCATATCAAACCGTCAGAATCAGGTGCACCAGCCGACCCGCACCGCACCCACGCGGAGCTACTGCACGCGCGCATATTTTTTCCAATTGAGCCCTTTCCTTGACCTGAATGCTGCTCCTTGCCAGGTGGATTTGGACGCTGTTGTAGACTGGCGATTTGCGTGGGCATCGTCCATGTTTAGTGCTGCGGTCGCACTCAGTAGCGGACACATAGTCTTTGCACCACTGCATGCCGGTCAAGTAGGCGTCTTTGAAGTCGCCACCAGCGCCTTTGGGCGTGTAGCAATGAGAAGCACGCCCAGTTCTGACAGTGACGTATCAGCACCCAAGCTCTGCGAGAACAAGCCATGCACCAGATTTTCACTTGGCTCGATGAGCGGTGGTACGCTTGGTTTTGGTGGTGCATCTGTGGCAGGGGATGGCACTGTGGTTTTTGCGCCCAGCGACGCAGCTGGGATTGGGGTCTGGTCCCTTTCCCCAGCGGATGTCACTTACTTCACGTGCAAAACGGACACCCCTGTCGCCTTTTTCGTGGCCGGTTTCTACTCGGCGAGTGGCCAGCTCGACGGGCTGAAGACGTCGGCATCCTTCAGTGACAACGCCCACTGGCCAACTGCTTCAGCGAGCGGGTACATTGAGACCGCGCCAGTTGTGGACCCCACATCAGGCGCCACAATGTACGGCTACGGCAGGCGCATCCTGAGTAAGTTCCCAACGGCCACGAGCGTCAGTGATATGATGATTACCGTGGGTGCTCCGGCGAGGCGCCACGCCTCATCCGGCTCAAATGACGCGAAGAGCGACACCGTGAGTGAGGATCACGCAATCGTTCTGTCCCGCACTCCTCAGGAATTGGCGAAGAAGAGTGGCCAGTGGGTATACTACGTAAGGTGGACTGCGCTGGAACACCAGTCACTGCCGCCACATGGCACGCCGAGTCTGCAGAGCCTGATCTCCCAGGAGAGCTTTGACAAGCTGCTTCACGCGATTGCAACGGGCCATGGAGCATCTCCAGTCAGTACGCAATTATCACCCGGGCCCGTCCCGTCGGGCACGTCCCACTTGGTGCACGACAACGAAGTTGTGATGCGCGGGCGGTGTGGGCCTTTGTTTGGGAATGCCAACTGTGACTGCGCGATGAACCCAGCCTTCGGGTTCTGTAACGAGGGCAGTGGACGGTGCGGCGACTCGGACGCGTTCCGCGATGCGGAGGCAAGTGCGCTGTATGACTCCCCGCCGTGCAGCAACGGTGGCTCAAGATCTTTCGCTCCGAGCAGTTTTGAGGACGGTGTGCGGATGTTACGGCCCACTGATCTCAAGTTAGATGATGGCTACGCATACATAGCCACTCTCAAGTCTCAAGGCACGGTTGTTGTGGACATGTTTGACGCCGCAGGTCCAAATATTATTGGAAATGTCGACATGGACGGCCCGACCGAATATCCAGGCAAGCTTGCGAAGCACGGGCATTACGTGTATCAGACGCGACGAAAGAGTGGCGGAGATACTGAGGGAGTTCTTGCCGTCATTGATGTCTCGGCGCCATGGGCACCGACGCTTTGCGGCGCTGTTACTACGACGGCGCCTGGCCAAGATGTGGCCGTCCGCGGAGACTTCGCGTACGTAACCTCCTCCCATGAGCAGGCGGCCCTAATCATCATCAGCATTGCTGATCCAACCAATCCGACAGTCACTGGAAGGCTTATTCAGAAAGGATGTCAGACTGCGGTCTCGCTCGCCCTGGACACCAGTCACATAGACTACGCCTACATGGCGTGCGCCGGCAGCGAGAGCCAAAAGATTGCGGTGGTGCACATCTCAGATGCGACCGCACCAACAGTGGCTCATTATCTTCATGCAGACCTGCGCAGGGACAGTGACAACGATTTAGCGCCCGAGTGGGCCGTGGGTAAGAACTTCCTGTACATGAGCCCCGCGTCCTCGCAAAACGACGTCCGCCTCTTCATCGTCGACGTGACGTTTCCGTTGAGCCCGACCATCGCTGGTTTTGCCGAAGACGTTCTACTCGGACAAAGCTATACACTCGATGTTGCCGGAGAGTACGTCTACGTTGCATCGAATGATGAGCACAGGATTGTCGTCATCGATGTAAGTGTTCCCTCTGCGCCAACCATCGTCTTGGCGACCATGGCCGATCCTGATGACAGCGTCAGCTCGGAGCCGCGTGCGATCCGGGCACGCGCCTCAGGCGACGGTAGGGTAGACATGGCCTGGATCGACTTTCAGACTAGCTCTTTCCACATGGCTCAGCACCGCTTTACTGATCAACTCGCGCATTTGCCGCACGTTGCTTTGGTCGGTCGCGCAACGCTGGGCGCATATAACCGGGGCGTCGCAGCGAACGGAAATTTCGTCTACATCGCTGGACGGCAAAGCGGCAGTCTTGAGGTGTTGGACGTTTCTTCTCCCGATCGGCCCCAGCTCATTGGCTCGGTAGATCGAATCGAAGGCGCGTACGGAGTGTCGTTGCGCGGCAGCCACGTCATGGTCGCACTATCATCAGAGTCGGTGGGCGGGCTAGCTGTGGTGGACGTCACCGATCCATCCGCACCATCCGTCGTGGGCTTTGCGCCCGTCAGACTCACACGCCACGAGTCACACAGTGACAGAGATGCAGACGGCAACGTTGAAGCGCCGAACCTCAGTGGCACCGAGGGCAACTCATGCGGGCCCACGGGCTTGGCACTGAGCGGGGCGCACGCACTTGTCACCTGTGGTATTGCTGTGCCCTCACACGACATGCTACTTCCTGACACGGTGGTCACGGCCAGCGACTTGAGTGGGGAATTGTCGGTGCAGGGTGCTGTACAGGTTGGTGACAATGTCTTCTCTGATAATGACTGGAGATTTGCGAGCCTTGGCGAGGCATTGATACCTGATAATTGCAAGTACATCTTGGGCTCGAATGCGAGGATGACAACGGACGCCACCAGTGTGCAGTACACCATCCGGGTCTCTAATAGCTCTGAGGTGACGGTTTACCTTGACTTTCCGGGTTTCAGCAGCACCATGTCTACGGACCACGACACAGCCAGCGGCAGCTCCATAGGCCTCACCGGCTCTCATCACCACGGCTTTGGGATGTGGAGTTCAGACTGGAGTGTCACTTCAATGGAAGGCGCAACCATTGACACCAGTTCGTTTGGCGCCCCTGCAGATTCTGCCTACACATTCGGTCCCGGTCGCGTTTTTGAGAGATCTTTCTCCTTGGAGCCAGGGAATGCCAGCATCACAATTCGGCTGAACGGCAATGGAGCAGGGAATGAGGATAGCAGTATGAACTATCTTGCTTACATTTGCGGGCCTAGGGCGGCGCACTCTCCAGCGTCACTCGCTGTCGTTGATATAGGGTCAGCAACTCGCCCAACAATGATTGGGTTTGTCACCGACCATGCCAACTTGCAACATCCCAATGATATCGCGGTGCGTGGACTGCAGAATACCACATGCACGAAACAGCACACATGCTTACGAAACGACCTTGTAGAGAACCGTAGCCCGCCTGTCCCAAACGCTTGCTCTGACCCGAAGCTCTGCTCGGCACCGACCAGGTGAGCGACGGCTACGCATACGTCACGACAGGGCTTGGCGGCCTGTCGCAGCCGGCCATGCGAAGCGTAGCCCACACCCTCGTGGTCGTAGACATCTCGGAGCCCAGCAACCCCACGGTCGTCGGTTTTGCCGGACAAAGCGAAGTGGAGAGCTCGCCCTTTTCATGCGTCGCCTTGGGTGGCAACTACGCATATGTCGGCTCGCATGCCAGCAGGCCCTGGTATGTGTTGTTGCGGGTGGTGGACGTGACTGCGCCCAGCTCGCCCACGATTGTCGGGGTGCTCCATGGCAGCGGTACATACCAGGAAGAAGCGGCGGGTGCTGCCGTAAACAGATACGGGATGGGCTATGCGACTGATGCGGGCCTGCGCTCAGGCTACCCGACCCACCGCCCTGCTATTGCCATCCATGACACAATTCTTGTGCTGACGCAGCCGGGGACGTCGTCGTTTTACTGGATAGACGTGTCTGTGCCCTCGGGCCCATCCATCGTGGCAGATTCACGTTCGCCTCCGCGGGACAATGAGGGCCTGGTCGCAGATGTTTCCGGGCTTTGGCCTTCTGGCGTAGTTCTCCAACCAACCATCAACGGCATGCTGGCGCTGATTGCGTCTGAGGGGAGAAAGGTGCATCCCCCAGGGCGCCTCTATGGGTGGTTTCAGCAGGGTGGTTTCGACAACGACGCGGCGACCTGGCCGGATGCATCAGGGCACGGCTGGCTCGGCAGGTTCACGCGTGGTGGTCCCAGCGGGTACGTGGAAGGAGGTGATTTAGTTGACACCGGTAAAGAGACAGAGCTGATCGCAGCGACCATTTGGGAGAAGTGCTATGAATCATGCCGCCAGAGGGCCGGCCTTTCGTTGGAGCGCTGCTGCGGTTGGGTGCACGATCGTGTTTCTGAGGTGTGCCGCCTCAAACACGATACGGGGAGCGGCTGTGGAGAAGTCGCAACCCTCGCCGGTTCCGACCAGGCGGCCGGTGTCACGAAACCCGTCCAGGTCACCTCTGCGGGAGGCCATGGTGCAACACAGGCAGTGACCTCGCTTTTTGGAGAAAGCAGCGATACCTTCAGCTTCGGTGCCATTCTCCGTGCACGCAGCACAATCTGCTCACTAACGCGGTACACTACGTCCACTGCCAGCGTTATCCTGGCTTCATCGGACCCCGTGTGGTGGCATGGCCACGCCGATGGGCAAGCGGGAGTGGCACACATGCACGGTGACATCACTACCCGCGTGGGCAGCGTTCACCCGAACACGGATTGGGTGCTGCAGTGCACTCGGACAGGAGCGTTGGCTCGGACTCTCGTCAACGGCTTCGACAGGACAAATGGCCACCGAGCGGGACAGGTGAATGACGGCTCGCAGCTGCTCGTCAACGGTATCAAGGCGTCCTTTGGTGACTTTGCGATTGCAGAGGTGATGGTGTGGGAGCGTGAGCTGTCCGACTCAGAGATGTGGGACGCAATGAGCTACCTACAAGCGCGTACTTTAGGCGACGCCGGCTTTGCTGCGTTTGGCCTGCATCGACCCATGAACTCCTTCAACCTCTCATCACACTTTGCCGAATCGGTGGCGTCCGCATCTGATGCTTCTGATACACAAGCGTTTCAGACACACTCGAGCGAGGTACTTGACTGCCAGGAGCAAGGGCGGGTCGTCTGGAGCAGCGGCTACACCCTTGCCACAATTCATCATGGGCGCGTATCGCCTGGTTCAGCGCCGCCAGAAGGCACGCGAACGATGAGCACGTGGGAGCAATGCTGGTTGTCCTGCAATGCTCTGTCTAAGCGTGCCCTACTGCCCTGCTGTGGCTGGCTGTACTCTCGCCATGGCAAATGCCAGCACATGTACGACAGCGTCCATCATTGCGAGGGCAGTCACGCCGGTGTTGCTCAAGGTGATGCATTTGGGCTGCTTTCCGGCGCCAATAACGATGATCACCCGCTTGACAACCAGGCCAAGCTGCTTCTTAACACGATGGTCGACGCCCGGCACCCTGTCATGACGTACATCTCGTTCGCCTACCCGGGGCCAAATACGGATCGACCACCGTCCTCGAGAGTAGGGCGTTTTCGGTGGTTGAGCGCTGCTCTCGAGGCCACAGAACTTGCGATGCCGACTCGATTTGAGAAGGTCGACGGCGCCAGGAATGTGTACGTATTGCGCAACATCTGGCAGGGAGACTGCCCTGGCGGTGCTTGCTCCGACGGGTATGACGGCTACGTCTGCCGATCTGCTAAAGACGAGGAATCAAGGCCTGCCTTACAATTCATGCACTCCTCCTGCACCAGAGAGGAGGCACTACCACTGCGCGTGACTCACGTCACAAATGACGAGATCATTCTCACAACGCTGAGCAGAGAACACGTATCCTTCTGTCAAGTTTCGTGGGGCGAATGCGGCGGAGCCCACAGCAGATGGCTTTCAGCTTCACTCACCGATGAGCTTCAGGCCATGACATTTCGGCTCGTGCCAGCTTCCGCGTATGGCTCTATGAAGGCCGCGACGCTTGTGGCACCAGGACAATTTACCACTGCGCGCTGCGCATCAGCGTGCCTTGCCGATGCCGATTGCCTATTCTATCGGGTGCAGGCGGCTCTCCTCTCCTCGCTCGCGAGGTCCTGCACGCTACACACCGCATGCTCGCTGCAGGGCAGCATAGGAAGTTGTCCAGCGTCACACCCGCATGCGTTTGGATTCAACATGGCCCGATGCTGTGCAACACGCATCGAGGCCAATGACAGTGAGCAAGCTCCAGCCATCCAACCCGCGGCGTGTGACGGCTCGGTCTTCTTTGACGACGGCGTGCAAAGCACGTGCTGCGAGCGGGACGATTTTGTGCCATGCCCGGCTCGACGGTGCGCCAACTACGGGCAAACTGCCGGCATTTGCCCAGCCAGCCACCCATACGCATTTGGGGTCAACTTGGGCCAGTGCTGCCGATCTCATCGTGAGTCGATACGTTCGGGGTCCGAGACAGGGTGTGACAGTGCCTGCCACGCGAGCTGTTGCACGTGTTCTGGACCAAGCGAGAACGACTGTCTTTCATGCCCAGGGGGCGCGGCCATCGACGATGGCGATGGCGACGGCGACGGAACTTGCAGTGGCCTTGGGGGCATAGCTGTGCCAGCCTCGTGCGATGGCTCTAATTTCTTTGCAGATGGTGTGCACTCGATGTGTTGCGAAGGCGGTGTAATGGATTGCTCCTTGCCGCCGTGTGCCGACTTCCGTAGCACATGGAGTTCCGGGGGCAGTCTCCTCATATTTGCCAGATTACCGCGCCCACTCCCGCACTCTCCAGTGCAATCGTACTTTGCTTCGACCGGCGTCCTACGAGCTATCCACTACTTGTCGTGGGCCGGCGACGCTGGTTACGACTACCCGCAGTCGGACTTTGGAGGCCTGCTTGGTTCGATGGCTGGTGTATGTCTTGACCGGGCCTTTCGGGAAGGGGCGGGTGATGCTCAACGAGCCGGCTGGTCTGAGGGGGGTGGTGATACTGGTGAGATATCGTGCGACGCGGTTGGCGCCTGCCACTCAAGCTGCTGCACGTGTGATGGACCGAGCGACAATGACTGTCTCTCTTGTCTCGGGGGCGCGGAAGTCAGCGATGAAGATGGCGACGGAGCTGGAGCTTGCAGTGGCCTGCCGTCGGATGGCAATGACCGTGGCAGTACGCCACACTCACCAGGAGACATGAATATGGCTGGATGGCACGCTGGGCTCCTTGGCGAGAGCTGCCACCAAGCCTGCGCTGCAGTTGGCCTGGTCTGCACAGAGGCGCAGCTCCGGCTGCACAACACCGAGGTTGACCAGTGCGAGGAAGTTGCGGCCATTGTGGCGCGCTACCGAGTACCTGCCGGGACCTGTGGTGCGCCCCAGCTGGGCATCCCCGAATTCAACACTGCCACCAACAATGTGTACCATCCTGCCGAGTCTGGGTCTCAGGACATAGAGAACTATGACTGCGGACTGATCAGAACAGGGCGTGCAAACACGCGTCGATTGTGCTTCTGTCACGCTCCACTGCCGTTCCCTTCACCGCCAGCCCCCGAGCCTCCGCCACCTCCACCAACAGCTCAAGCTCATATGGCTGCCATCAACGCCTCTCGCGGAGAGCTCGTGTGGTTGGCCGATGGAATTTGCGAGGGCTTCTACTATATCAATGGCCCGGACAATCCTTACGCTTGGCCATCAGCTGCAACGGCTGCAATGTGCCATACGATGGCCGTACTCACCAGCGGGTGCGCCAAAAGCGGATCAATAATCTCTTTCAGTGCGGGGATTTGCCTGTGCGCTTCTGAGCCCAACGGTGACTGCACCGGCATGCACTCAGATGGCAATTGGAAGACGTACCGATTTGTTCCACATACGGCTTTGGCACCTTCCAAAAGAATTGGAGATCCCGCGGACCCGTGCGATTACATTGCCTTCGATGATTGCCGCTGTCAGTCTGCACTGTGCTTCGAGCCTGGCGAGCTGTGCGCCTTTAATCTGTTCGGGTCATATGTTGAAGGCGAGCCCAAGCTTATGGCATGCGGCTACGCTGCGTGGGTCGAGGCGGCTGCCGCCGCTGACGTAGCTGCCAGAGCTGCACAACTGGTCGGCACGTCTCATGGCAACCGGTTCCGGGTTGGGCTCAACGGCACCACGCTGGACGTACCACTACTGGAAGCTCTTTCAAGCCGGAGGGATTGGGCCAGTGTGTGGGACGCGTGTTCTACTCAATGCGCAGGTGAGGTATGTGGCGCCACATCGCGGCTTCGCAAGGCAAGCACAGCGGCCTTGCTCTTTGCCCTGTACGAGGACACGATGGGAGCGGAGTGGGTCAACAGCGCCAACTGGCGGCATGAACCGAATCTGCTTACTCGTGGGACGATGCAGAATGAGGAAGAGTCCTCAGTCATTGATGAGGACCTTTCCTCGGGCTTTGACAGTTCCAACCGCGACTGCCTCAGGGGGGATGGCTCTGTTGCGCTCTTCGCTCTCGGGCTGCACAACGAGGCCTTCTCAGGGACATTAAATCAAGCCGCGAGCCTCTGCATTCGTCACAAGGACATTTGCGTTGGGCTGCTGACCTCCTCGAGTGTCGGAAGATGCGACCAGAGCTCATGGCGTGCTTGCTCACGGCTCTCCGTTGGTGGGGACGGGCTGGGATGTTTCAGGCTCGTCTCCGACACGCCATCAACACCTGTCTTCCCTGCTTTCCTCAGTGGTGCTTGCCAAGAATCGCCTTGCTTCGGGGCAACCTCCTCTGTGGATGATTTCCTCCGTGTCATGTCAAGTCCGAAAGCCGTCGCTGGCTCCTACGTCCTCGCATTCACTTCTCAAAATCAAACAGGGGCTCATTATGCCGCTGCCCATGGCCATACTGCAACCGATGTGGACGCGCTTCCACAGCACGGCGGTTGGTCAGCCGACGCACGGCAAGGGGATGCTTTCGTTTTCCGAGCTTTCTGCCGTGCTGCGCACACTCCTGCGCCCGCATCGATCAGAATCTCATCCAATGACGGTCATCACGCAGATGGCATGACGCAGTCGTCTGCGTCCGCAGTCTGCGTTGTAGATGAGTGGACTGAGCTGAGTGTGACACACATCGTGACCCAAGCGATGAGCGCTGAATCAGACCAGACGCTGAAGGTTGGAGTGAGCATTGCAAATACTTGGGACGGGACCATGACAATGTGGGACGGCTTCGAGCTGCGGCGAGTAGAGACTGGCAGCGTGAGCCATCCAGATCAGTTGCAAGCCGGGGAAGACGGCGACCCGTGTGGCACATGCATCGCTGCAGAATGCGACCCTATGCAGCACGGATCCTGGTTTGGTGTGACGGAGTGCAACGGGTGCGGCGAAGTAATCCGACTGTCCTTGCCAGACAATAGCCTGAAGGGGGACCTTTCCACGCTCGGGGGCGCCTTCCAGGAGGCTGATCCGCGCTTTTCCCTTTCCTCTCTCGTTGAGATCGAGCTTTCAGCCAACGGCTTGACCGGCACGCTTCCCCCAGAGCTCGCGCTGATTTCCACACTTTCCACGCTCCATGTAGAATCCAACTCCATCTCAGGGACGATTCCGCATCAGCTGAGCACTCTCACGAGCGTTCTGGCCGGCGAGCTTCGCCTCGGCGCAAATTCGTTAAGCGGATCTGTTCCAGAGTTTATCGGTCGATTAGACACACTCACCACCCTCTCTTTGTACGAAAACCGGCTCTCTGGGAGCCTTCCGAGCGCGCTCGGAAGGCTCAGCATCTTGGCCGATCTCGAACTAGGTGACAACCGCTTCTCGGGTAGCATACCCTCCGAGATGGCGAAGCTCACCCTCACGCTACGTACACTCTCCGACTTTACGCTCCATGGCAATGCGAATTCCGGCCGACTGCCCCCAACAATGGCGAGTGCCGCGTGCAAGCAGAAATGCGCAACGCTCGCATGGGATTGCTGCAATGATGACTACCTGGTCTCTGAAAACCAGTACCACTCATGCTTGCAAGGATGCATCATGGTGACAGCCGGCGAGAACGCTGGAGATTTTGAAGCTACGTGGTTGCGTTGTGCAACTTGTGGAGCTATGAAGCAGGGCCGAGAACCCTGCTGGAATGTCACGACGAGCGCCAGTTACATTGGTTACGACGATCAATACCTGGGCCAGCTTTCGACGGTGGGTGTATGCGCACAATCACCGCCATCTGCTCCACCGGCGCCTAGCAATGGCTGCCTGCGTCGAAGCAGTTCTCCGGTCGTCTCCGCTGAAGATGGTGTGCTTCTACTTGACGGGGTTGCGGACCCGTGGTCGATTGGTGCCGGCGATTATCTGATTGTTGGTATCTCCTCGTCGCACCCAATCCGCTTTGTTGACCACGCGTCATTGCCATGCACGGTGAGCTACACGTGCACGAATCAACACAGCGTCGGAGGATATTGTTGGCACTCGGTCCACCTGCAAGTTGGCGCCGACTGCGAGGGTCATTCGCTCAGCCTGGAGTGTGGGAACCATGGCCCTATGAACGGGCGCGACCGCCTGCCCTACGACGCTGCGTGTGCAATTGGATCTGGAGGTGGCGGCCACACTGGGCCGTCGAATGAGTGCCTCTGTGGGCCCGCGAAAGCCTTTGTCCCTGCAAACACTTTGACAAGCAAAGCTCCGTACTCGTGCGGAGCTGCAATTGCCGATATTGTCGCGGCTACTGGCGCGGCCACGTGTGACGAGATGCTGGGTCTGGGCGACGGTCACGCCGTCCACATCGCCGCAGCAGCGACTGATTGCTGCAGTTGCGACAGAAGCTGGTTTTTGACTGCCAGGCGGCCAGGCCCAGGCGAGGGGAACTCTTGGAACTGGATGGCCACGCAGGGCGGCAATGACATGTCGAATGCCCTGCACATCAACCCTCGAGGCGATCAACAGGAGATTGTGATCAATAGCTTCTGCTACGAGGGTCCTAGCTGTCCAAATGGGGTTGGAAACTGGGGCATAGAAGATCTTCTCCCCATTCCTATGGGTGATCCTATGCAATTCATGGTGAGTGTGAGCTCGGTGGGCTTTTCGATCTACGACGCGTCGCAATCGCCACCGACTCTACTCATCTTTCGGCCACACGCAATTGATTGGAAGCACTTTACTCATGTCCAGCCCGCTGGGATCGGGCAGCCATCGTACACCCTTCATTGCACACCTGGGCAAAGGCCACCAACGCCGCCACCATCGACGCCACCGCCTCCCCCGTCCAAGCCACCAGTCACGTGCCCTTCCAGTCAAGCATGCTGGGCGGGCGCTGAGTTCGGGCTCGCTCTCGGACAGTCGCGTGTCGAGCTGTCGCAGTGCAGTGCCGCTTATGCAGTTGTGCCCGATGCGGCAGTGACGTGGACACAAGCCAAGGCACGGTGTGCGGCCAGGGGCGCCGTCCTTGCGAGGCTGAATGGGATGACTGACCTGACACGTTTGACAGGCCACGCTGTGGCACCAGAAGTGACCCGGTTCATACGCTGCCTCCATGTTTAGCCTCGTAGAAGGGCAGCAGGATTCATGCCTGCGCCGTCGGGTGAAGAGTGTGCGCGGTGCAGAAGGCTGATGGGGATTTTTCAAACGTAAACACAAGACGTGCGTAAGATTACGGCCTTGCGCACCCTTTCCATACAGGTGCGGTCGAGAACCCGGCCCCTGGTACCTGGCCTTTGATGTTCAAGAAGCTTTGGCTAGGGGGCAGCGACCTCACCACAGAGGGCGAGTGGCGCTGGATCGACGACGAACAGCTCGACAACGGGGCTCACTTCTTTGATGGTGGTTGTGATGCCTGGGGGCGCTGCGGCATTTCTCACGTCATGCCACCATTTGCTGCGTTCAAGGGCTATCCGGAGCTCACCGGCACGGATAGCTCGGACATGGGCAGCAAGGACTGCCTAGCCATGGCACAGGCTGAGGAGTCGGCGCTCGTATTCTACGATTTACCTTGCCATGAAGCGCATGGATTCGTCTGTGAATTCCGCTCAAGGGCTACGAGAGATTATGGAAAAGGTGGCACATGCCATGGTTCGTCCTGCTCAAAGTCATGTCTCGGAACAGCCCGGCAAACACTGCGTTGGATTCTTGGAGCAACGGGCACTAGCTGCGACCACACGTGCTCTTCGGAAGGTACAAGCTGTGTTGCATCTTCGTGGCCTCGCACGTCTGAGCAAGTCGTAGCAGCTGCTTCAGCCGCTGGGATGAGCTGTCTGTCAATCAGCGACCGCAGCGATCTTGACTCGGTGCCTATGATCAATCTTGCAGACGCGTACGGTGGTCAATGCATCTTCAGCAGCAGCCGACGACTTGCCGTACGCGGGACTTGCAATGGACAGCCATCTGATGCCAAGAGGCGGCTCTGCCCTTGCATGTAATCTAATAATGCGCCAGCCTGGCATGATTCTTTCCACCTCTCGTGTGTTCGTGGCGTCAGCAAGCGCTTGCTGATGGAGCGTGCGGCACAGCGCAGTCGTCCCGACTCCCCTCACACTGGTTAGCGACAGCTTCATTCACTAGAGCCCCCTGAGCGGCGCGTTGGCGCCTTCATACCGCCCCTGACGGGCGCCCACACCACACGACAACGCCACACATGACGGGCGGCGGACCCCGGGAGCGTCCTGAGCAGGTCAAGACGACATTTACTTAACACATACCCCCCTCCCCCTCTTCCTCCCCGTCCCCTTCCACCCCACACCGCAACGACGGGCTCTGGGCTTGCATAGCGCGAGTCGGAAAAAGTCTGTGTTTAAAGTCTGTGTTTGATGTGTTGACGACTTTCACTTGTTGACGCCTTTGACTTGTTGACGTTCGAGGAGCAGCTGCCCGAGAAATACAGGGAGCCAGCGCGTTAAAGTACAGTGTGTACGGTATTTGGCATGGACCACTGCTCGCCTATTGTGTTGGTAGCCGTGGGTCTGGGGTACTGAAGTCATAGTAAAGAAGAGCACTCGTGTTACTGGCACCGACCCCGATCCCCGTGCGCCGTGGGACCAGTCATGCTGCATGCGGCACTGATACCTCGCCTCCACGTCCACTAGCAGCTGTCCTGCAGTGGAGGGGCTCGATGAAGGCCTTTCCGCGGTGTGGTG
>Ga0209713_10000708_pt1 | contig 19092 bp, 3 predicted proteins | sample ArcOceMetagenome_3_FD_187444 | JGI IMG/M metagenome (GOLD analysis project Ga0209713, IMG submission 187444) | Marine eukaryotic phytoplankton communities from Arctic Ocean - Arctic Ocean- Svalbard ARC20M Metagenome (SPAdes) (version 2) | ecosystem: Environmental > Aquatic > Marine > Oceanic... | reverse complement strand
CTGACAAGGGCGAGCTTCTCCTCTGGAAAGGGGTGGGAGTTGTGCACACTGTGGCGGCGCACAGCGGCCCTGTGTTTGCCCTGGCTGAAAATCGGGAGAATCATCACTTGTGCTCTGGCAGCAATGACTGCTGTATCAAAGTATGGAGCACCACAGGTTTTTTGCAGATCCAGAGAGTGATTGAACTCCGAGGGCACTTGGACAATACATTTCTCGACCCCTCTGCCAGCAACAATTCACTCGGTTTAAGGTGGGAGAAGCTCGGCTCGCAGGAGCCACTGACGGGCACCGAAATCAGCAATGACGCGCTCGCAGTAGGCCTCAGGGAAAAGCTGGAGTTCAGCGAAAAAGAGTGGGACAAGTTCAAAGTATCTAATCTGTGCAGCGACAGCTACATCAGATCTGGTGACAAGTACTTTCGACCAGCTAGTGTCAGAGGCCCAAGTATACGCACGCTAGACTGGAATGTGAATAGATCACTTGATCGTGTTGTGGTGGGAACTGCTGCGGGCGAAGTCTTCCACTTGTTCAAGAAGGACGGTGAGGAGTGTATAGAATTTCTCGCCAACGGCCATGGCGCAGGACAAATCCGGGCCTTGTCCTCGCATCCTTCGCAATTGCTGGTCGCAAGCGGGGGCGAGGACAAGACCATTCGGATCTGGGAGCTAGGAGACGAGCCCACTCTGTATCGCGTGCTGACTACCAAATCCATCGTCACTGCTCTGGAATTCTCACCCGGAGAAGGCACGCTTTTGGCAGTTGGACATGACAGTGGATCAATCCGCATTCTGGACATGTCATCGATAGTCGAGGAAAGACGGCAGTCTTCAAGCGGGCATGAGACTGTGCCAGTGCCCTATGATAGTCTGTTTGCCAGTGCGCAGCCAGCGAGCAAACGCAAGGTTGCCATTGAGGTCTTGCGTTTCTCGCCTGACGGGTGCTATCTTGCTTCGGGCTGCCCGGACTCTGTTATCGATCTGTTTTCAGTCAACGAGGGCTTCGAGCAGCTGGGGACCTGTAAAGGGCACACAGGAGCCATCAGTCAGTTGGACTTTGACTCCTCAAGCAGTCATTTGCAGAGTAACACCTGGAGTGACGAGCTCAAGTTTTGGGACATTCCTTCATGTGCCGAGACACACCGTGCGGTCGACCTCTGCGATTCCGAGTGGGCAACCTTCACCTGCCGCCTGGCCTGGCACGTGCTCGCATGCGTGCCGACTGGCAACGAATCATCCGTGCGCAGCATCTCTCGCCAGCACGGCAAGGACCCCTCGGTTTTTGCCGTTGGTTATGGAAGCGGGCAGCTGAAGCTCATGCCCTTTCCGGCGCCTGAGCCTGAATTCACAGGCATTTCTCTGCAGAGCTCCTGCCGCGCAATCAATCACGTCTGCTACTCGCACGACGACTCTTTTCTCATCGTTGCCGGCGGGCCTGATCCTGTGATAGAAATCTACAGACATTATGAAGTTCAACAGATTCCCTCTGACGACAGCGACGTTTGTGAGATCGTCAACTCGCGACGGCCCAGGCCTTCCTCGCATGCTCATGCTGCGAGCGAAGAGTCTCAAATGAGTTGTGTCAAACCGTACCTGGGCGCCGTGTTTGCACCGACAACCGAGCCCTTCATATGCCCGGCGTCCGCGCTTCCGAATTTCAAGTTGTCGCTCGAGCACGTGCAATCATTCCGGGGACATGACACACGCCATAGTCTCTTCTTCACAGCCTCAGGGGCCATCGCATTCATGGCGTGCGGCATGATTGTCATCCAGGAAGGAAACGAGACACGTGAGACTCCGCGCCAGCGGCACTTTTGTGAACACAAAGGTGAGTTGACGTGTGCATCGCTGCATCCTGATGGTACAATCATCGCCAGCGCTGAGCGGGGGCCAAACCCGGTCATTCTCGTGTGGGATTCTTCAGACTTTGACGAGACCAGACAAAAATTCACGCTCAAAGCCTCCCTGGCCGGATTGCTGGTCCTAGGGAAAATGAAGGCAGATTCGGTGGGGATATCGCACGTCTGCTTTGGGGGCCCTGATGTCAAATGGCTGTTTGCCCTTGGCCTTTCTGAGGAATCTGTGCTGTCTGTGTATGATTGGGAAAAGTCGTTGCTCCTCTCGCACGTGTCTGTCAGACAAAGCAAAATTTTAGATGTGGCTTGCAATCCCGTTGACCACTCTCTGGTCACGTGCGGAGTTAAGCATCTCAAGTTCTGGTCAGTCAAGAATGGCGGTGCGAAGATCGTTTCGGAAAGTGCTTTTTACGGCGAGCGTGTTGTACCGCGTACCATGTGCAGCGTGGGCTTTTTAGCGCTCGGTGCGTACAGCCTTGCTGTAACTGGGAGCATCGACGGTTGTCTCTTCCTGTGGAAGAAAGAACAATTGCTTCATGTTGTGAAGGAGGCCCACTCGGGGTCCATCTTCGACTTGGCTTTTGATCGGGCCAATTTCTTGTTCTATTCCGCAGGACGCGACGGGGCCGTGCGCGTGTGGTCTGTCGATGATCACAGTGGCATGTTATCACCTAAATTGTCTCAGGAGCAAAGTCCCGTGATACAAAGCGTCTGGTGCGCTCGATGCGGCTTTTATGTTGCGGCAGCTGAGGGAGGGACGGACTGTCCCAATTGCAAGCAAAGGAAATTGGAAAGTGTCCCGCACGGAACTGCGTGCATTCGCAGCATCAGCGTCAAGGGACAGCAGGTTGTCGCTGGAACAAGCAGGGGCGAGCTTGCCCTCATCGTCCCAGCAAGTGCATCTGCAAGTATAGCCGCGCCTGAAGCTTCTGGCGCACCAAAGGAGCTGCGTTTGCTCTTGTCTAGTCACGGTAAGGGAGCTGTGTCGGCAATTGAATTCCATCCTCTCGATCCTTCGCTCTTCTTCACCGTGGGCGACGACTGCTTGTTACGTATGTGGCATCTCCAAGAGAAGCGGCTCTTGCTGTGTATACGACTGGCCAGCGTGCTGCTGCAAGAGGACGGCAAGGTCCCCACAGGTGTGACAGCAACAGGGCTGCATGTGTCCCGCGACGGCAGATTTGTTGCTGTGGGCTTTAGCCATGGAAAGCTTGCGCTGCTCGACTGTGTCACCAGCGAAAGGCGGCTACTGCTCAAGCATGTGTCGGATGACGACGAGTTCCGCGTCCTGCGGCGGGGAGAGGGTGTGTCATGCCTGCGATTCGGAACACACAACAAGCGCATACTGCTTGCTGCTGGCACGTGCGACGGCCTCATCCATTTGTTCCAAGATGACGAGGGTCGACACTTTAGCTTTGCTACGACGTGCAAGGGGCACTCTGGGAAGATTTTGAGCATTGACTGGAGTCTCGATGGGAACAACATGCAGAGTACCTCTGAGGATTATCAACTTCTATTCTGGCAGCTCGAAGTACATACAACCGACCCAAAAGATATCCCGGAATCCGTCTCAGTCACAGAAAGGGATCGGATGTTGCGACCCAGGCTGCGGGGTAAGCCCCAGAGACCTATAAAGTGCTGCGATGTGGAGTGGTCTGAGTGGACGAGCTCCCTGGGATGGTGGGTGCAGGGCTCGAGAAAGATAGCTGCGGATGAAAATGCGATCGTTTCAACTCACGCGCCGCACAACACTTCGCTCTGTGTTTTCGGAGATGTTGATGGACAGGTGAGCTTATTACCTTTCCCATGTTCGGAGAAGTCTCCGGTGCTAGCCCAAGCACGCATACAGACTGGCCCAATTAGGTGTGTGCGCTTGAGCACGGGCGAGCAAGATTTTCTATTGGGTGCAAGCGAGCGCGAAGGGGGTCTGTTCACATGGCGCATCGAAGCCAAAGGAAAGGATGATCTCGCGAAAATGGCTGCCGGCAGCGCGGATAGCGACCCGTGTTGGCAACTCGTCATGCACCGCTTGACAGAGGTGCATTCGAGCGTTGCCGACGGTGCGGAAAAGCAGGGCCCACAGTCATCCCAGGCAGATGACAATTTCCTTGCCTCCGTGCATCCTTATCTTTCTGCAATTCGACCGCCGCTGGGGTGGCGACCTTCGTCTGAGGCGTTCAAAACGCCCGACAATGAGTTGAAACTGGAATATGTATTTGGCTACCGAGGGCTCGACTGCGCCCGCAACCTTTTGAAGCTCAAGAATCAAGAGCTGCTGTACTATGTGGCGAGCGTGTGCGTTATCTTGAATCCGCATAATCATCGGAGAACGCAGCGGATTTTCGATAAGCATCGGTCGGACATTGAGTGCGTTGCGCTCAACCCTGATCGCATCACGATAGCCTCGGTGTCAGCTGGCATCCGTCCGAAGGTTCAAGTGTGGAATTCAAAGTCGATGAAGGTTTTAGGACATGTAGATAGTTTGCACGAAGGCAAGTTGTGTGCCATGTGCTTTTCTGGGGATGGAAAGGTGCTGGCGCTGGTCGTGACGAATGGGGAGACATGTTCAGTTGCATTCTATGATTGGCGCCATAATACGCTGTTGGCAGAACGTACAGCTCAGCCATGGACCATCCTTGCGATGGAGTGTAACCCTGTCACAGGAACCTTTGTGACTGCTGGTGTGCGTCATGTCTATTTCTGGCGGCTGATTGGCAGGAACTTGAGTGTTCAAATGGGATTGGTCGAACAGCATCAGACGATGACCAACATTGCGTTCCTCGGCGAGAACGATCGGTCCAACACGATTGTGCTTGGAAACACCGCAGGCGATCTGTTGCTCTGGAAAGAGGATAAAGAGTCCTTTAGTAGTCTGGCGCCCGATCAGCTTGTGAAGAAAGCGCACCCTGGAGGTCCAGTGTTCGACATGAAGAATGACGATGGACGTCTTATAACTTGCAGTAAAGGCGGTCACGTGAGCATATGGAAGCATGAGGGGCGATGTGCAATTTTAAAGGAGCATGATCTGTTCATCACGCTGCCATCTGAAAGCTCGGAGTGCAGCTGTTGCGAAAAGTCAGCACGCGACAAGATGGCGTGCATTCGCTCCGTCGTGCGGATCAAGAAGCTTGACATGGGGACTTACTCGCTAGTCATTGGCACCGGGAACAACAGCATCTACGAGGCCTATATAGACGCAAGTTCCACAACCCTGCACGCTGAGGTCATCATGCCCTCTCATTCTGAAGGCAAGATTGTGGGGCTGGTTTCGCACCCGGGAAAGCCAATCTTTGCCAGCTGTGGTGAGGACAGGAGCGTCAAGGTGTGGGATCGTGAAGAGCGCATCATTCTTCGAGAGCGGTGCCTGCCTCACGAGCCTTCTACGCTTGCCTACACTCTGGACGGATCTAGGCTGGTAGTAGGCACAAATACGGGTAACATTTTGATTCTCAGCGCCAGCACCCTGGAGGATATGGCGGGAGTGGACAGGCCGGCAACTCGCAAAGTGCGCGACCTCAAGTTCTCGCCAGACGGCCGCCTGCTGGCCGCAGCATCGGAAGACGCAATAATATACGTCTATGCCATCCCACTGACGCGCCAGTACATCGTTGGGGAACCCGCCCGTGAATCTGATGCACGCGACACCTTTCGACTTGTTGGAATGTGCAAGGGGCATGCGCGCGGCGTAGTGCGCTTGGATTGGTCTTCCGACGGGGCCCAACTTCAGAGCGAAAGCGACGACTATGACACGATCCTGTGGGATATGGGTGTGTGTGACAATCTGCGGTACGCGCCGATGCGCAACGCCCAGTCACACGTCAGCGTGCCGTGGCAGACCCGTGACTGCATTTTGACATGGCACACATTCGGCCTCCTCCATCCAGTGGCTGACTTCAACACATTTCTGACGTCGTCGAGATCAAAACTGGGAGACGCGCTCGCGGTGGGCGATTGCAACGGCGGGCTGCGACTGTACCGTTTTCCGTGTCCGTCCAAGGAAAACCGCTTCAGACACTATTCTGGACACTCCACCGGGGTCTCCAAGGTGTGTTTCAGTTACGAGGACCGGCACCTTATGTCTGCAGGGTGTCGCGACCAGGCCGTCTTCGTGTGGCATCACTTGATCATCCCTGGGCCTGAAGAGACAGATGCCATTATTGAAGAAATGATCCGAAACAAGAAGCATGACCATGCCGCCGTCGCTGCTGCCCAGGTGCTGCTGCCCACCGCTCGTGACTGTTCCCCACTGCCCGTGACTGCTCCCCACTGCTCGTGACAACGTAGTAGTAGTACAAATAGTGGTGTACATGAACGTAGTACATATGCTGTAGTATGCAGTGACTTGTCTGACAAGTTGTGTATGTATATATGTATTGTGAGTGTGTGCCCAGGTGCAGCAACTCGAACTGGATGTTGTGCCATCGTATCTCAACTCAATTGTCACGCCCACGTCTTGGAATGCCGAGGAGGCGCGATTGACTGAGACCCTCACGTTTGATTTTACCATGGAATACGTTTATGGCTTCAGAGGATCAGGTAGAAATCAGAGCATCTGCCTCGTCGGTGAAGATCAAATTTTGTACTTGGCCGCGATGGTCATCGTCATTATGGACTTGAAAAGCCGGAGCCAGAGGTTTTTCCGCAAGCATGAGCACGATGTCACCTGTTATGCCCTTCACCCAACGGGCGAAATGGTGGCGAGTGCTGACTGCGGACAGACTGGCAAGATTTTGGTGTGGAGTGTCCAAGATATGACAGTGGTGTCGATGGTGTCAACCCTTCCAAAGCAATCTGCGTCTTCCCTCTGTTTCTCTCAAGATGCCTCCCTGCTTTTCTGCACAATGGACAATCATGAAAACAGTTTGCTCGCCTTGGAGTGGGAGTCAGGCAAAAAGGCAGCCATTGAAAAGGGAGGCCCAAACCAAGTTCTTGCGATGGCGACCCATCCGGACGGCAAAGTGCTCGTGACGTGCGGCTACAAGCACATCAGGTTTTGGACTCTAGAGAAGGGCCAAATGTACTCTACCAGCGGGTCCTTCGGAGCTGGTAAACCGCAGACCATGATTTGCATCGCATTTACTAACGAGGATGAGGACGTTCGGCCTTTAACCCTCTCGGGCGCCCAGAATGGATGTATCTACATGTGGCGAGAGCACAATCTTGAGCGCATCATTGTGGCCCACAGCAGCCCGATCCTCGACATGTGCATGACGTACGATGGAGTCATCACTTGTGGCATTGACGGTCTTGTCAGGTTGTGGAGCGAGGACTGGACCAGCTGTGCGCGCCTCGATGTGGCTGAATTGACTCGCGGCCTGCAGGGGTACAGTGCCGGCGCTATTACCCCTGTTCAGAGCATAGTCATGCTGCGAGATGATGAGGAGCAGAGTGAGACACGACGGTTCGTAGTCGGCATGGACACCAACGAAATCTACCTCTTTGTTTTCGATGGCCATCCGGAGGATGTAGACGTGCCGCCAGAGACCCAGATCTTGGTGCAAGGACACGCGAATGGAAGCTTGTGCCAGGTGAGCGCACACCCCAGCTTGCAAGAATTCGCGACCATTGGCCACGACAAGACTCTGCGCACATGGGATTGCGAGCAGGCCTCGCCCATTATTTTTGTGCGGCTTCCCGACCTTGGCTCCGCGCTGGCGTACTTTCCGGATGGAAAGAGTCTCGCTGCGGGCCTGGCGAATGGCACGGTGCTGCGAGTTGATGCTGAATCTGGGGAAATCGAAACAATCCTGGAGAAGAGAACAAAGATGGTGACGCGCATCAAGTTTTCGCCCACCGGCAAGATGCTGGCGGTGGGGTATGAAAGCGGGACTGTCGATGTGCTCGATGTCGGCGCTGTCTGTGTTTTGATTTTTTCATGCAAGGCAAACGGAAGCGTTGAGCAGGTCGACTTTTCGACAGATGAAAAGGTTCTGCAATGCAGCACCGCGGCCATGGAACTCACATTCTGGCATCTTAGCAACGAACGTGGACCAGGCAAGCAGATCAACCGAGCAGCAGAGTTCCGCGACAAGACTTGGTCGACGTGGAGCAGCCGCTTTGGCTTCGCTGTGCAGGCTTTGTCTCCCATCGTCAACCAGATCACAAGCGTTCAAAAGGCCAACAGTCCTTTACTCCTTGCTGGTCTGTCATCGGGCAGATTCGAGGCCTATGGATATCCCGCCATTGGAGAGTCAGTGGAGGGCAAGTCATTTCACGGCCACCTTGCGCCCCTGGCAGACCTGTGCTTCACTTGCGATGATCAGCGGCTGATTTCCGTGGGGTTAACGGACTGCAGCATTGTGCAGTGGAAGGTGTCGCTTACAGTGTCTGAGACGTCAGACTCGCAGCTCGGCTCTGAGGTGACAAGTGAGCTCAGGAAGGATGTCATCAGTACGCGCGTCCTCTACTTTTTCCTGGACTATGTCTTTGACGAATGGGAGTCAAAGATTGAGGATGCATTCGTCGCGAAACTGGCCAAATTCGATCCTCTGTTGTCGAAGGATGCAATCCATGTCCTTGAGGTGCTCCCCGGAAGCGTGATACTAAAGGTGCAAATAACTGCCCCGAGAATGAACAAAATTGTCAATCAGCTGGAGGCAGACCACAGAAACCCGGCTGGACTTCTCAGAAAGAACTTGAAAGTTGCGCACCTCATTTCCGACGAAGACATTTTCTGGCTGGCGTACCACCCTAAGGCCGGCGCAACGTATCTGTCTCAGGTGCCTAAGATTGAAGTAATCCCAGATCTTTCCCAGGATCCAGATTTGCTCAAGCCCTATATATCGACAAGCATCCAGCCGAGTGTCAAGGTCAACAAGGAACACTTGAAAATGCCGGCCGAGTACGTCGAGCTCGAGCACGTGCACGGTTTTGGTGGTTTCAACCGGATTGGCAATCTATTTTACGTGAAAACGGGCGAGGTGCTTTACACGGTAGCTAGCGTGGCTGTCGTGCACGATCATGCCACACGACGCCAGAGCTTCTTCCGAAAGCATTGTGATGAGATTGTGGCGGTGACCCTGCACAAAAATGGGGATCTCGTGGCCACAGCAGACAACGGAGCTGCCAGCACAGTCTATGTCTGGAGCTCTGTCACAATGGAGGCACTCATGCGTCTCAGTGCTAATCCAGCGGGCTGCGTGGTAGCCATGGGCTTCTCGAGCGATGGCGAAAAGCTCATTGTTGCGAGTGAGGTTGTGGATGGCATGGTCCAAATTTTTGACTGGTAAGTTATTTCGGCAATGCAGCAGCTGGCAAGCACACGGTCTTTGCTCTGCCTCTCTAGTCTCTTGCTCTGCCTCTCTTTTCATTGGGCCCCTCACAAGAAATTAGATGCAAATGTATCTAACGGGATAGTTTGTGGCAGGCGAAAGAAGAAGCTCGAAATATCTCAGCCGATTGACCGCAACAAGGTGCTCACGCTAAGGACCAACCCCTTCGACGAGCCAAACACGATGACGTTTGTTACCTCCGGCGTCAATCACGTTCGTGGCTGGGCGTTGAAGGGGGATCATCTCAAGGGCCACAGCTGGACAGGTGAGTGCCGATTGCAGTTTCGATTCACCTCCGTCTCGGTTCATCTCTGTAGAATGTAGTACGCCTTCCCCTGCTGTGGCACTGCGGCGTGATGAAGTATTGGTGTGTTTACCAGGTGACACCAAGGGCAAAGGAATTCTGCAGACTCTACCGACAGTGTGTTTCCCGTCCAAAAATTGCGTGATAGGCGGTACTCAGAACGGGACTTTGTACGTGTTCAAGTTCTCTGTCGGGAGTTTGATGCTTGTCAAAACCATTGAGAAAGCGCACAAAGGAGCTATTTTTGACCTCTGGTGCAACCAATCGACGGTCATGTCAGGAGGCAAAGATGGAATGTTGCACCGTTGGCGATTCTCGGTCAAACTCGGGTCCGTGGATGTGCAGTATCTAAGATCGAGCGACGTCTGTAAAGAGAGTGGCAGCACAGGTGCGGCCATCAAGAGCATCAGCCACCGGGAGAACCCTCCCGCGGTGATGGTGGGGTTTTCCAACAACAAGGTTTTCGAAGTCAATGAAATGTCCAACGAGACGTCGCTTGTCGTCCTTGGGCACGCGGGTGGGCATTCGGCGAAACGTCTAAACAAGTCTCTCTCGTTGCATCCTCGCGACCCTGACCTGATGCTGAGCGGTGGCGCTGATGGCCTCCTTGTTGTGTGGAATGTGAAAGACAAACTGGCCCTGCACCACAAGGTGATGGACTCACCGATTTCCTCTGTGCAATATTCAAACAGCGGTGGATCATTTGGTGTGGGGTTGGCATCTGGTCATGTATTGGTGCACCATGGGGATGGAGACATGGAGGGCTCAGAGTTTCTTGCGCCCGAGAAGCAGCGCTCAATTGCCATTCACACCCTCAAGTTCGCTCCAAACGACCAGTTCATGGCAGCAGGCATGGACTGCAACTGGATTGACGTGTACGATGTTGCTGGCAAGCAGTGCAAATTGGTTGCGACATTAAAAGGGCACGCGGGGCCAGTCATTGAAATCGACTGGTATGCTCTTGTGCACCCCTCCCCACACGTGTGCATCTCTGCTTTCTGCTTTCTTTTGAAGTGTCAAGTTCAATTCTGACTTCTAGGTCGGTTGGCAGGGAGAAGGGAGGACAGTTTATCAGAAGCGTCAGTTCTTCACTTGAGCTCTTGTACTGGGACGTAACGGCCAGGAGGCAGATCAAGCGCATAGATGAGCTGCAAAATGTCGTTTGGCACTCGTTCCATTGCAAATTGGGGTGGTACGCCAGAGGAATCTTGCAGGCCTCGGGCAATGAGCACACTGTTCTTTCGATCGATGTCATGGGAGATCAAAGCCTCATGGCCGTCAGCACCATCGACAGCGAGGTTCGATTGTTGCACTTTCCCTGCGTTGACTCCTCGGCGATTTCGCGCAGTGTGGTAGGGCATGCACCTCTGGTGACGAGAGTGCGGTTTTCGAGCGACGCTCAAAGATTCCGCGCGGACAATGGACAGGAAGTTGTTCAAGGGAGACTCATCACATTGGGTGGCAAGGATCAGAGCATTTTGCAGTGGCGGCTTTTGCAGACTACACTGGATCCACTCGTTCACTTGCTGGTCAGCAAGGTCGAACCGGGCAAGCCGTTGTATCGGGTGCCCCAAAATGATCAGATCAACACAATGATGATCAAGGGTTATGTACGAGTTGTAGATCACGAAGAGCCTCCAGCTAGTCATCTTGAGCTTGATTTCGTCCACGGATATAGTGGGCACAACAATCATGCTAACCTCTTCGCGGTCAAAAACGGGGAACTATTGTATAACGCGGGAGCACTCTGTATCGTGTTTGATCCGATTGCCAGTTCCCAGATGTTTTTCCGCGAGCACCAAAACGATGTCATGGCTATGGCACTGCATCCAGATGCCGTTCATGTGGCCTCTGCAGATGTCGGCAGCTCTCCGGCCGTTTGTGTTTGGAATGTGGAGGCGTTGGTGTGCTTGGCCAGGCTTGATGGTGGTGGATTGCCAGGAATTGGAGGTTTTGAGGCTGGTGTTTGTGCTCTGGCATTTTCCGCAGATGGCAAGAGCCTTGCTGCGGTGGGAGCGGATAAAGACCACACATTGTACCTGCTTGATTGGCGGGACAAGAGGACGCTTGCTGCAGGTAAGTGTGGCAGCGGACGCATCCTTGCGTGCACCTTTTCTCCCTACGACAAGAACTTGATCACGTGCGGTGTGAACCATGTCAAATTTTGGACAAACAACGGACAAAAGATGATCGGACGGGAGGGAGTGTTTGGCAAGCATGTACAGAAATGTACGATGCAGTGCGTGGACGTGAACCCAGCTAATTTTGTCCAGCATGCCGGACGAAAGGGCGTTACTTTGACGGGAGGCATGGATGGTGGAATATACATTTTCGGTGTCATCATGAGTGACGGCGAATGGCGTCCAGAAGTCTTGAACCAAAGGGTAATGGCACACCAGGGCCCGGTGTTCGACATCAGTCACGATGAGTATACTCTGCTTATTGCATCATGTGGAGCTGATGGAGTGATCCGGACCTGGAAGCTCAAATCCTTCTTGAATCCCAAGGACAAGAGCAAGACGGAGCTTGATCTCGTGCCACACGAGATCTTTCGTCTTGCGGACGTGGTTGGCGGCCTTCCCATTCATGTGTCTACAGCCTTCTTTGCCAAAAGCGTACTCTTCGCAAGAGATCAATCTGGGCCTTTCTTACTCATCGGCACTAACACCGATGAAATCTTGCGATGCTTCATCAATGCGGAGTCGAAGATCAGGAAAGACGAAAAAACGCATTTGCCGCTGCCAGCCGAGTTGTTAACAGCGGGACAGGGGGGCCGCATGACGGACATGATCACATATCCAAGGATCGTCGCCGAGGACAAAGAGCACAAGGATAAACCGTCTGTGTCACCTCATCATGCATTTTCGGTCGGCGGCGATCATGTGCTGAAGATGTGGGATACCAACACAAAGTGTCTCGTGGCAGCTAAGGGATTCGAGGAGCCGATTGTGTCAGTCGACTTTGCCGCAGAGGACAGTTGGCTTGCAGTTGGTGCTGCCGACGGGACTCTTATCTTGTTGGATATTCACTGGCAGAACCCTGAGGATGACAAAGACAAGGAGCCTGGGCGTTGGGTCTTCGAGGAAATTTCGCGAGAAAAGGCCAAGGGATCGGTGACGGTCGTCCGCTTCTCGGGTGAAGTGATGGGCGAGCGATTTCTTGCGGTGGGACGCAGTGACGGCCTGATCGACTTTTTCAGTGTCAAGCGCGATCTTACCTTTGTCGAAACGTCGAGGGCCGATGGTAATCCGTACGCCTGTTTCCATTTCTTTGCTGCCCCTCTCTGGTCTGCCTGCTTGGGCACTCTTGCGCGTTCCCTCCCGTCTGCAAAGTGTCTCTGATCTTCGTTTCGATGGTATGCAGGTGACAAGCATGAGGGTCCTATTATTTCCCTGGACTGGTCGTCACATCCCCAGGGATACTGCCAGAGTTCGTGTGATCGAGGCGGCCTGTTCTATTGGGGACCTTTGCCGGCAGTGCGGCGCGAGAACAACCAAGAAATCATCGCAGGGCTTGAGCTGCTATCTTGGAGCAGTAGAGTTGGTTGGCAGGTGGAGCATCTGGCCGATTGCTTCGAGAGCATCCAGCATGTCACGGCTGTGAATCGCTCTCGGAGCAACCAATTGCTTGCCGTAGCTGATATCTCGGGGTCACTATCAGTGTGCCACTTCCCTTGCCGAGCTCCCTTGCCAGGAAATTCATTCGGCGGGCACTCGCATTCACCAGCTGCTGTGCGCTTCTTGAACAATGACAGGCTGATTCTCTCTGCGGGTTCTTCTGATAACTGTTTGTTTCAGTGGCGTCACTTTCACAACCCGCTGTTGGATCACCGGGAGGTGAGCGCTCTCCTGGATAGCAGGTCCATATCGACGGTGGCCGAGGAGTCCCTCTCGACAGGTGACAGCGCTTCTTCGATGCTGGCACCGCTAACGTGGAAGCCAACGCGAAAGGTCTTTGAAACTGCCACTCAGGCACCGGGTCTCGTCCTTCAGCTGGAGCATGTGTATGGCTACCGGGGCCACGATATGACGGGCAATATTCTCTTTTTACACCGCAAAGACTCGAGCACTGAGTTGGCATGGTCGGGCGAGATCCTGTATCACATCGGCGGCGTCGTAGTCATCCATCAAATCTATACCAACCAACAGCGCCTGGTGCAATTGGGCATGGGCAGCATCATTTGTCAGTCCCTGAGTGAAGACGCGCTGAGGGTAGTCACGGGCGAGGCCGGCGACAATCCGGCAGTGGCCGTTTGGCGAGCCTCAGACGGGTTGCTGATGAACAGATTTCAAGGCTTCCACAAAAACGGGGTGGTTGCCGTCTGCTTCTCAATTTCGGAGAGTGGGAGCAAAGTCATGACAGTGGGAGGCGACGAATTCCATAAAGTTGCCGTCTACGATCTCACAAATACCACTGCCACATCGAGAGACCACAAGCCCATTGCTTGGCGCGTGGGAGGCTCTAAAGACATTTTGGCCGTGGGCTGCTACCAAGTCCAGGGTCAAGACGCTTACGTCACGGTAGGTGCGCGCCACATTCGGTGCTGGACACTCAGCGTGTCCGACGAAGAAAAGAAGACGCACGAGCTTAATTACTCCAAGGCCATTTTTGGCGAGTTTGACGCATATGTCACTTTTTTGTGTGTCACATTTGCTGATGGCCTCGTCGTGATCGGCGCGGACAATGGGAGCATATACCTCATGTCAGATAATCGAATCGTGAGCGTGGTGCCATGTGCTCATGCCAGTACAGTTAACCAAGGATTGCCCGTTCTGGCTTTGGACTATGTCAAGGGTTCAAGTCAGATTATCAGCTCCGGCTCTGACGGCAAAGTCGTATTTTGGGATCTGAGCGGAACAGACGAAGGTGTCAAGCTGGAGCGACGCCAAGGTGCATACGACCTCGGTGACATTGCCAAGAATTTTAAGAACTTGAATCAAGTCGACACCAGTATCCACGCCGTCAACCCTGCACCCAACGTGGACATACCTGTGAGCGTCAAGAGCGTGCAGGGCCTCATGGTCAGCAACGCCGACTCATCTGTGGGTGATGAGATGCTCGTGCTCATGGGAACAGGATCCAATGAGATTCTTGTCCGCGGGTCACGCACCAAGAAGCAGACCATCATTATGCAAGGACATCTGGGCGGTTCTGTCAGGGCCGTCGCGGCGCATCCGTCTAAGTTGATCTTCGCGACCGGTGGCAGCGATCACTCTGTCAAGGTCTGGGATGCGGACGTCCGCGTGCTGCTCGCAATGGGCTTTGCTGAAAGGGAGGTCGTCTGTCTAGAATGGGCTCCCAAAGTTCAAGCCAGCCATGATATTGCTGCGGGGTTGGTGGATGGGTACATTTCGATCTTCAAGTATACAGCTGGCAGGTCCAATCTGGTTTTGAGCAATGTCCAAATCGAGGAGAAGGATCGCCGGGGAACAATTGTCTGCATGCGGTACTCTCCGGACTCTATGCAGCTTGCAGTCGGTAGCTCATGTGGGCACATTGACATCTTCGACGTGATCCAGGGCTACGTGTGGACGCGCTCAGCACACATCTCACACAAGTCGCTTCGGAGCCTCGACTGGTCCTCCGATTGCACCACCCTCCAAGCCTGCACGCAAGAGCTGAAGCTGAGCTATTGGGATGTGAGCCGAAGGGACCTGGACACTTGCGCACAGAAAGGGCGTGAAGTCAACCGTGACCAGGTTTGGGCCTCCTGGTCGTCGCCTGTGGGATGGCCTGTCAATGGGATCTCGTGGGAAACCAGCAAGCTCGGACTCATGAGCCACATCGATGTTCTCGCGAATGTGGCGGGGAGTTTCGGCATAGAACTGGTCAAGGGGGATATGGATGTGCCCAGCATAGTTTTGGCCACCACTAAGGACAGTCTGCATCTGCTCAATTTCCCGGTGCTTGCAGAAGCCAAGGCTTCGTCCCAGGTGCATCCTGCCGTTGAAGTAGGAGGAGCGCGCTTTTCACGGGACGGTTCCCGTGTTTTTTCGGTCGGTGGTGACGGCATGTGCATCCTTCAATGGCGCTTGCTGGCACCCACTGAAGTAGGCCTGAGTGGCCAGCTTACCCGTGCAAAAAGGGCGGCCGAGAAAACGTTTACGCTGCTCGATCGCGAAAAGTTCTGGAAAATCTCGCGGAAAGAAATGGATGAGCTCGAGCGACGCGGCGTGCGCTCTGACATCGTTCGGATTGTAGAGCCGCAGTCGCGGGAGCTACAGGAGGCTCGTCTGCATGTTGTGGATTTCACCTTCGAGCAAGTGGACATGACCTTGTTGGGCAGGGATATCGGCGGACAGCCCCTGTGTTTGCCCCTTGAGGCAAATGTGACCTGGAATGAGCTGCTCTTGTTGCTTGAGATGCTGATCCACGAGAAGAATGAGAAAGGCGAGCTCAAATCATGGTGTTTCATGTATGAAAAGTTCAACATCAAAACACAAGACGGCTGGGATGAAGTTTCGGAGATGAGGTTGCGCATTCTGAACCCGTCCATGCGCGATGCAGAAATCATCAAGCTCAAGAACGAGTCCCGGATCAGCTTTTCCGTCAAGACGGAACTGGACTTCCGTCAGTGCTGGCACTGGATAGAGCACGAGTACCGATGGATTCTCTCCGCGACCACAGACGTGCCGGAGGGACAACGTTTCCCTCTGACAATCAGCCTCATCCCATATTCCAAAAAGGTCAAAAAGGCGAAGGACGGAGAAGACCTTGGCGAGAATTCGGAAGCGGAGAGTGATGTCGACTCGCTCTTGATTGCGCGGAGGGGCATTTCCAAGAAGAAGAAGGTCGTGGACGAAAAAGACGAGCCGACGAAGAAGAAGGAGGAGAAGCTTGAATTTGTGGCGCCGTCGGGATGGGACGAGGTGTCTCGCGAGGCCAAGGACAGCCTTGAAAAAGCTCCCCCATACCGCCTCACCTTCGATTCCATGCATGGATACAACGGGCGTAAGGCCCAAGCGAACATCTGCGTGCTCAAGGGTGGTGAGATCGTGTACCCTGTAGGCAGCTCGGTTGTCGTTTACGATCGCTCCCAGAACAAGCAGACGGCGTTCTCGAAGCACGCGGGCGAGGTCATGTGCCTGGCGTTGAGCCATGATAAGGAGTCCGTTGTGTCGGCGACCAAGGGCAGTGAACCGGAAGTACTGGTCTGGAATCCATATTCATTCCAGGTTCGCCAACACTTCCGCAAGGATTTCGACAGCTGCATTGCGGCTTTGAGCTTCTCGCGCAACGATACCTGGGTTGCCGTTGTCGGCGGCGACGACTCTCAGGAGAACGTGATTGTGGTGTACGATTATGCGCAGGGAACGACAGTAGTCAAGGAGCAGCATGCGGGCAAGAACCGTATAATTGCTATTGCTTTCAACCCGCACATGCGTACTGGCGAATTGTCGTTCGTGACTGTTGGCGTCAGGCATGTGCGCTTCTGGAGTTTGCTACGCGGCAAGCTCACTGGTCGCAAAGGTTCTTATGACACTCGAGGCGGCTCTGAGAGCATGCTCTCTGTTGCTTTCACGGACCCTGAGCACGTGAGCGCGGTCAAGGATATCACGTTCACCGGCTCGAAAGACGGGCGCATCTTCATTTGGAAAGACACCAAGGCCGTCTGGAACGTGCAGTGCTGCAAAGGCCCGATCTTCTGCCTGCTCGTACACGGCGCGACGGTTGTTGCTGGTGGCAAGGACACGAACGCGCCGGTTCGCGAGTGGAAGATTGGGAGGGGTTGGCCCGCGCGGCTTGAGTTGACTCCCGCCAGAGGCTCCGATGATCAGGGACTCAATTTGGCGCAGAAGACTGACGGGGCGCCGGCTGGCGGTCGAAGTGCTAGTACTAGTGCGTGCGTTCGGGCGCTTGGGTGGAATGGGACTGAGCTGGTCGTTGGCACCTCGTCGAATTCGCTTCACACTCTGAATCCGCGCTCTGGCATTTCGAAATTACTGCTCCAGGCGCACTTCACAGGTGAGATCACGGGCTTGGCCGCCCATCCCTCCAAGCCTCTGGTAGTCAGTGTGGGTGATGATGGTGCTGTGAGAGTTTTGAACTGGAAAGACAAAAGTTTCATTCAGTCGCGCGTGTTGGGGGAAGCAGCTTCTTCCGTCGCATGCTCGCCGTCGTATCCAGACTCCTCGTTTGCTGGAGTCACCGAGGCAGGCAAAGCCGAGCACATTGCTGTGGGTTTGCACAGCGGAGAGCTGCGCATTCTCAGCATGTCCTCCTTGGAAGACGTGAGTGGCCTGGTGCGCGACTATGGGACTGTGCGCTGCCAAGAGCACTCAACCTCGCGGCAGGGGACAGGAATACATGCGTTGCGCTACTCGCCTGATGGCAAATGGCTGGCGCTCGGGGCTGGCGATGCCCTCCTCGACATTTACAATGTCGTGGCTGGTTACTTGCACGTGCAGTCATGCGGCGGGCATGCCGGGCCAGTCTCGGCCGTCGACTGGAGTGTCCGCCCGAGCGAGGCCAGCGAGGATAGTGTGCTGTATATCCACAGCTGTTCGTTTGCAGGGAGGGTTGTTTTGCAGTGGGCATTGACTCCGCTCAAGGACGGGGATGTCAAAGTAGAAGAAATGACGCAAGTCGACGTGCGTGACGAGCCCTGGAACACGTGGACGCTTCCTCTGGGCTGGCCAGTCCAGGGGCTTCCTGACGCTCTCTCTGCGGACCCGAGCTGCGTGGCCAGATCTGCCAAGGGCATGCTAGTGGCAGCAGGCGACAAGACTGGCGACTTGTCCGTCTTCCAATTTCCGTGTCGATCGGCCAGGGCGCATCCGGTTGTGAGTAGCATTGGGCATCAAGGTGGCATCTCTGCCGTGGTCTTTACGCAAGATGAGTCGCGGCTAGTCACGGCGGGACAGGAGGACCAAATGATCATGGTCTCTCTCTTGACTCCATTCGCGGGGGTGTCGAAGAAGAAAGACGGCCAAGGACAGGAAGAGGCTCCGGTGCAGCTGGTGCGAAACCTCTGCGCCTTCGTGTCGCTCTCCAACAACTTGCAAATGGTAGCAGCCGTCCTCTCGGACTTGGATGTGCTCGTCTGGGATGTGGCGGGCTTGAATCAAGGTTCCTGGAGCTGCAGTGTTAAAGCTCGCCTCTCAGGCCACTCGCAGAGTGTCAATTCTGCTCGCTTCTCGCCCGACAGCAAGTATGTTTGCACGGCGGCGCGCGACAAATCGCTACGGCTGTGGGATGCGTCCGGAGGTGCCACCCGAACGTTTGATGGCCACCAACGTGATGTGGTCGGGGCGAGCTACGCACCTAACGGCAAGCTCATCGCGGGCTGCGACACCGACAAAAAGGTGTTGCTGTGGGACGGCCAGGCCGCGGCAAACGAACCTCTGCGTGCGCGAGCCGAGGGCCACCGCAAGGCCGTGCTGTGTGTCGCATGGTCTGATGACTCGCAACGTCTCTGCACGGGCAGTGAGGACAAGACGCTCCGCGTCTGGGACATCCCTGACGCTGTGTACCGCTTGACCGAGCCCAGCGTAGACTTGCCCGTCGTGTGCAGGCTGCGAGGGCATACTGAAGCCGTTGTCGCGTGTGCCTTCTCCGCGCATGAAAGCTCCTCCGACCTGCTGCGGGTGTGCTCGGGGAGTATGGATAGGACAGTCATTGTGTGGAACGTGCAGACTGGCGCCGAGCTGACGCGCATCACCTTC
>Ga0209713_10000707_pt1 | contig 19093 bp, 8 predicted proteins | sample ArcOceMetagenome_3_FD_187444 | JGI IMG/M metagenome (GOLD analysis project Ga0209713, IMG submission 187444) | Marine eukaryotic phytoplankton communities from Arctic Ocean - Arctic Ocean- Svalbard ARC20M Metagenome (SPAdes) (version 2) | ecosystem: Environmental > Aquatic > Marine > Oceanic... | reverse complement strand
GGTACCCGCCGCGGCGGTGCGGGCGTGGGCGTGGGCGTGGGCGAGGACGCCGGCGGCCTCGGGCAGCCACTCGGCGGCGCTCAGCTTGGAGAGGGTGGCGGAGAGGTCGAACGAGGGCGCGTAGCGCGCCGTCTCGGTGCGCGGGTAGCTCGTGAGGCCGGCGAGGTAGAGCTTCTCCGCATAGTACATCGCGTCGGCGGGGCCGATGCGCAGCGTGTCCGAGGCGGCGCGGAGCATCGAGATCGTGTTGAGCGGCAGGGGCCGCGCGCTGCGGCTCGCCTCGACGCTCGGCCCGGCCGCCTCGACGGCGCCGGCGCCGCTCGCCAGCGCGTCCGCCGTCTCGGAGACGAGGGCGTCCGCCTCGGCCTCGCTCCACACCGCGCCGCGCGCCGCGTCGCAGTCGAGGGTGAGGCTGCCGCCGGCGCTCGCGGCGCTGGGCAGCTGCAGCGAGGCGCGCACGAGCCAAAAGGGGACGGGCACGAAGCGCGCGATCTGGTCGTGCCGGTGCGCGCAGAACCAGAGCGTCGGCAGCTGGCACGGGCCGTAGGTGACGCTCAGCTTGCCGAGCTGCGGGAAGTGGCGGCGGAAGTAGCTCGTCTGGAAGCGGCTGAAGGCGACGCCGAGCTTGAGGTCGATGAGCTGCCGCGCGTCGACCGAGCGGCTCTCGCACAGGTTGGGGTGGCCGAGCCGTGAAGAGGCGGCGCGCAGGTCGTCGGGCGCGAGCGACGAGAAGTGCGCGCGGTAGACGTTGCCCTCATAGGCGCCCGCCAGCGCGCCGGGCTGCAGGTGCGGCCGGCACGTGGCGAGCACCTCGAAGCAGATGTTCTCGCCCTCGCGGTCGCAGTCGAGCCACAGCACGAGCGCGTCGGCACCGAGCGCCTCGTGCGCCAGGTGCTCGCTCATCCGGGGTCGAGGGTCCTCAAAGTGCTGCGTGGGCGCGTCGAACAGCTCGATCGGCTGGTGCTTGTTGGCGTCGTTCCACTCCCTGGGGAAGTCGAGCGACCACATGTGGCCGACGGTCGAGGTGACGCGGAAGCGCGCCGGCCGGCCGAGGAAGTGCGCGTCGTACTCGTAGACGGGCGACGACGGCGAGACGCCCTTCCGCTTGGCGGCCGAGGTCGGCGAGAGCGCCGAGGCGAGCGCGAGCGAGATCGACGGCTTCTCGGCGACCATGAGGACGACGAGCTGGTCGTCGGTGGGGGGCTGCATGTTGGTGAGACTCGCTTGGGATCTTGGTTGGTGTTGGGTGTATGATGATGTGGTACAAGTATCTGGCAAGCGCTAAGCGAGCAATCTGAGCAGCGAGCGCTCGGTTGGCGACGTTTGCCGGAGAGAGCACACTGTGCGGTTGGTGTGAACCTCCTCCCTCGTTCGTGTAAACTAAAGCCCTAGCTCTCTAAGGTGTGGACGGCGGGGGCTTGTAGTACAACCACCCAAACCTACACCAACGTGCAGCCCTCACTAACACAGCTCTGACACAGCTCTACATATTTAAACACCCGACCACGACTCCTCTTCACCATCCAGTGGCAGGTCTACCTACTAACTACACCGCACACGGGTGCGTGCGTACACGCCAGGGGAGAAGGCCGGCGTCGCCGACGTTCACGCAGCACTCTGCTTTCATGCGGCAACACCAAACTCGCTGGTGGCGCGCCCCAGCGCCGCCGCCTCGCCTCCTCGCCCCACTGCTCGCGTGCCTGGGCACCACATGGGCCACCGCGCCCGCGGCGGGGACGACCGGCACGATGACTGTGTGCGTGCACAACGCGACGGAGCGCAACGAGGAATGGGAGGACGCCTGCGAGGGCTGCGAGGTGCACGCGCGCATCTGGCTGTCGAGCAGCAGCAGTTTCAGCGGCGTCGTCGGTGGCTGCGGCGAGGGCCAGAACAGCGGCTACAACAGCAACGACGAGAAGCACTGGGCCATGTGCCAGACGGCGACGGTCGAGGAGGACGGCGACGCAGTCGACTGGAGCGGCGAGTGCAGCTGCTGCTCCTTCTATTGGGTGGAAGGCGACACCGAGGTCCAGGTGCGAGCCTCGCCGCCGCTACCGTGGCGCGGGCTCGTCGACTCTCGTTGCACACGCCCCACCCCGCCACGCCACGCCCCACTCACGACCCGGCGCCGTCGCCGCCGCCGCAGGTCGAGCTGCGCGACCAGGACGAGGGATGGGCGGAGCCACTCGGCACGACGGCCGGGTTCAGCACCTCGGGTCGCCACAGGGCATACCTCGATGACGAGCTCAGCGCGAGGGTCGTCGTGACGCTCGACCTGGCGCCCGCGCCTCCGAGCCCGCCGCTGCCCCCGCCGGCGCAGCCGCCGATGCCCCCTTGCAACGACGTGAGCGGATGGCAGTCCGGCTGCTTCAGCCAGGCCACGTGCGCCGACTACGAGAGCAACGGTTGGTGCGTCGACGGCGGGTACTCGCTCATCTGCTGGGTTGCGACGTGCAGCAACTGCGCCGACGGCGCCGGCATCGACGCGGCGACCGCGTGCTGCGCGTGCGGCGGCGGAGCGCCGTACCCGTCGCCGCCGCCGCCGTCGCCGCCCCTCCCCGCACCACCACCTCCCTCGCCCCCGCCGCCCCTGCCCCCTCCCCCGTCGCCGCCGCGACCCTCGCCGCCCCCACCCTCGCCGCCGCGCCCACCGACGCACCCCTACCCACCCGCCTCCCCGCCGTACCCTCCCGACCCCGCGCCGCTGCCGCCTCCGCCCTCGCCACCACCTCCCTCGCCGCCGCCGGCACCGCCGCTGCCGTCGCCCCCACCGCCCTCGCCGCCGCCCTCCCCTCCGCCCTCGCCGCCGCCCTCGCTGCCTCCGCCCTCGCCACCAACTCCCTCGCCGCCCCCACCCTCGCCGCCTCCACCCTCACCGCCACCTCCCTCGCCTCCGCCGCCGCGGCCACCGCGTCCCACGCCGCCGCCGCCCTCGCTGCCGCCTCCGTCGCCCCCGCCGCCGTCGGCACCTCCCTCGCCGCCCTCGCCGCCGCCGCCCGCGCCGTCGCCGCCCCCGCCGCGGCCGCCGCCTCCGCTCGCCGATGCGGAGGAGGACCTCCGCGTGATCACCAACTCGTCCCGCGCCTTCAACTGCACCGCCTCAACGCAGGGAGAGGTCGAGGTGACGCCCGACCCCTCCCGCCCCGACGGCGACGCCAACGTCTCCACCGCCATCTGCAGACTCGGCGGCGACGGCGGCGACGACGGCGACGGCGGCGAGCCCGACAACCCGGGAGACACGTCGGTCGTCTCCGACGGCGTCGTCGTCATCATCGACGACGGCGGCGCGGCGTCGGGCGGCGACGGAGCGCCACCGCCGCCGCCAAGAGTCAACGTGACCCTCGACGTCATCGAGCCGGTCTCCGGCAACGGCACCTGCCGCGGCGGCCTCTACGCCGAGCTGGGCGGTGACGACGAGCAGTGCAGCGGCGGCTGCTGCGAGGAGGGCCGCTGCGCGTGTCGGCCCGGCTTCTTTGGCGCAAGATGCGAGGTCGAGCTGCGCTGCGGCGCCGCCGTCTCGGTCACGTCGGGCTGGGACCTCGACGCGTGCTCGACGCTGCACGTGCCCGAGCCCGATCGGCTGCAGTGCTCGTGTCGCACCCTCGGCTACATTGCCGTGCTGGCGCATCGGCTCAAGCCGGCGTCCACCATCGCGTCGAGTCTCGAGCCCGGCTGGGTGGGGGAGCTGCGCGGCGAGCTCGGCGCGGGCGGCGGCTGGCTGCAGTGGCTGCTGCTGCCCGCGATGCTCTACGGCATCTTCGCCGTCGCCGCGTTGTCGCTCGACCAGGCCGCGCTCTACACGACGGTTGCGCCGGCATGGGTGATACCGCACGCACGCGCCACTCGCTGCTACGCTTCTTCCACGTGGTCCCCGACCTGACGCCGTACACACGGCTGCAGCTGACGCACCTGCTGCTCACCGACGTCGTGATGGTGGTGCTTGCGGTGATGACCTTCCTGCGCACGCAGCAGTGCTCCACCCTCGCCACGCTCACCTCGGGCCTGATCTCGTGCCTGATGAGCGGCCTGCCCACGATGTTCGGCCGAATGTTCTTCAAGCTCTCTCGCGACGAGCGTTCTTACCGCGCCTACCGCCACCACAAGACACGGCTGCAGAAGGCATTCGCGGCTGGCGCGCTGCCGCGCCGCAGGTCCAAGTCCAAGTGCCGCGACCGCGCCTCCGACGGTCTGAGCGAGCTACGTCTATCGGCGTGCTCGCCGCCGATTGCGCCGATCGCGCCCGCCGAGACGCCACGGCGATCGTCGACGCCGCGCGACTCTCTCTCGCGCAAGATCTCGATCACGTCGCTCGCGCTCTCCTGGCGGCCGCAGCAGCAGCAGCAGCAGCATCGCGCCAACTCGACGGCGCGCCGCGACACGCCGAATGGCAGCGGCGAGCACGCGGAGGCGCCTATGACGCCGGAGGTGGTGGGGCTCGCGGGGCTGCAGGTGCCAGAGGGCGGAGGCGAGAGCACAATCAGCAGCCAGCGCAGCAGCCTGCGCTGGTCTGTGCTGAGCGCCCTCCGCCCCTCGGACGCCTCGAGCATCCGCAGCAGCGGCGTGCGCGGCTCCGACGTCTTTGGGCGCGGCTCCGAGGCGGGAGGCAGCAGCGGCAAGGACGGCGGCAGCAGCAGCCTGCGCGGCTCGAGCGCCGGCGTCTTCGGCCGTCGCTGCTCCGACCCACGGCGCAACACCGACATGCGCAACACCGACATGCGCTTCAGCACTCTCTCGGTACCCGAGTGCGACGACGAGCCATCTCACTCGGGATCGCAGCGCCCGGGCAGCTGCACGGAGGGGTCGAGCGGCCTCTTCGAGAGGTCGTCTTTGGGGGTCCACTCGGCGCGCGGGGGTGCGCACGGCGTGCACGGCGTAAACGGCGCGCCGGCGGCGGCGCCGGAGACGTTTGCGTCGCCACGGATGATTGGCGGGCTCGACCCCCCGAGGGAGAGCGCCGCGCGCCGCGGCAGCGGCAAGGCGCTGCTCGGCGGCGGCTGCAGGGGCGGCCGCGTCAGCGGAGGCGTCGCCTCCTCTGCGGCGGCGGGGGCGACGCCGCGGGAGGTGGACGATCGGAGGGCGATCGAGCTTCGACCGTCGCAGCTTTTGCTGCGTGACGACGGATTCAGCGTTGGCTTCCGACTGGCGGGGACGTGCGTCGCGCCGAGACTGTCGGGGTCTCGCCGCTGCGCCGCAACCGGATGCGCGTGGTGTATGCGACGGCGGAGCTGCCGTCGGACCGGCGAACGGCGGCGCTGTGCGCCTCGCAGGTCTACGACGCAAGAGAGGCGGCGGCGACGCGCGCGGCGGCGCTGTCGGCGGCCGCCAAGTCGGCCGGTGCGGGTGGCGGCGCGAGCGGCGCGGCGACGATGCGACACCTCGGGCGCCGCCGCGCCGCCGCCACCGAGGAGCCGCTCGCGTCCATCGGAGGCTGCGGCAGCGGCTGGGCCCGAATGGCGGCGTGGCTCTACTGCATGGCGGTGTTGATGGCGGGCTGGTTTGGCGTGGCGGCGCTCGTGGTGGTGGCGCTGCCGCGACACACGGTCAAGAGCGGCCTCTCGCGGGACGAGTGGTGGTGGCAGGTGGCGAGCGCGGCGGGCTTCGGCCTGCTGCACACCTTCCTCGTGCTCGACGTCGTCAAGGTCCTCGCGCTCTTCGTCACGGGCCCTTACGTGCTGATGCGGCTCCCCGAGGGGCGGATGCGCGCCATCGTGCGGGCGTGCAGCAAGGGATTCCACAAGGTGATGGCGGCCGTCGTCGGCTGACGTGAGGCCGGCCAAGTGTACAGTGCAGGGCCTGTGATCTAACGTTGGATCGCTGATCCAGCGATAAGGGCTCCTGTTGGATCAGCAGGGCAGGTGTTAGATCATGCGGCTAGGCAGCTGTTAGATCACTGTTAGATTGCCAGTCAGCCCAAGCCGTCGTTAGTGTGCCGGTACGAAGGGGTAAACTGACTTTTGTTGAGGTACAGGGCAGAGCGGCGAAAACTTTCGGCTGACGTCTTTGACGCAGCCCAACCTCCTGCCAGATGTGACCGTACAGCTCTCAGAGTCACTGTTAGACAATGATGGCCAACACCGGTGCAGACAGGTGTTAGATCAGGGCAACAGCTCCTGACTGAGGTGTTAGTCAAAGTGATCTAACAGCGATCCAACGTTAGATCACAGGCCCTGCACGTTTCCTTTGGCCGATCAGAGTTTACTCCTCTGTGTGAGGCCAACCAGCGCACGCAGCGACCACGCCGCACTCATCGAGACGAAGCAGACGCAGAGAAAGAGAGGCTGCGAGCTCGAGGTGGCATTCGCTCTTCGCTTGTCGGCTCCGCATCCCCCCCCGTAACCGCCCTCCAACGTAGGCCACTCGCTTCCCCCGCCTGACACGAACCCACCAACCCCCACCGCCACGCAGACGACCACACTCGGCTCGGTCATGCTCTCCGCGCTGCGCCGTGTGTCTGCGCCCCGCACCACCACCTCTCTGGCCAAGGTCGCCGCGGCGGCCACCTCGCGCCGTGGCTTCATCTCCTCGACGGATGACTACGGCTCCCACCTCTTCTCGGGTGCCGTCGCCGACGAGTACCTGAGCAAGCAGGGCCTCCCTGCCGGTGCTGCTGCGTGTCGAAATTCGCTTGATTGCTGCCTGGACCCCCAGTGTAACGGCGGGGCGTCTGTGGGCTGAGGGCGCTGGGCGCGGGTGGCAAGTGCCAGGGCCACCGACCCGGCGCTGCCTGGCGGTGCCGACCCGTCGCCGGCTCGCTGGTGCGAGGGGGGGTCTTGGCTTGTTCCCCAGGCACGAAATCAAGCGCCGCGCGTGAATGCCCTGGCTGGCCCGCACACGCGTGAACGCGCTTGCCACTTGTTCACACGCAGGCCTGCTCAACGACCCGTCGTGGACGACGACGTCGTCGGACAAGGTGGCTGCGGCCGTCATGGAGTGGGCGAACGACAAGGGCGCGTCCGTCTTCACCCACTGGTTCCAGCCGCTCGGCGCCGCCGGCCTCCGCCACGGCCTGACTGGCCAGGTGCAGAACTGCATGTTCACGTTTGGCGCCGACGGCAAGACGGCGATGAAGTTCAAGGGCAGCGAGCTGCTCAAGGGCGAGACCGACGGCTCCTCCTACCCCAACGGCGGCATGCGCGCGACGCACACCGCCGGCGGTTACACCGTGCTTGACCCGACCTCGCCGATCTTCCTGCGCGGCGACACCGTCTACATCCCGACCGTCTTCGTCTCCTTCTACGGCGACGCGCTCGACGAGAAGACGCCGCTGCTGCGCTCGATGAAGGCGATCTCCACTGAGGGCACCCGCCTGCTCAAGCACCTCGGCCTCACCGCCGGCTCGGTGGCGCCCAACATCGGCCTCGAGCAGGAGTTCTTCCTGGTGCCGCGCAAGGAGTACTACCGCCGCCCCGACCTGCAGCTGGCGGGCCGCACGATTCTCGGCAAGAACGCGCCCCGCGGCCAGGAGACGTGCGACCACTACATGTCCGCCATCAACCCGATCGCGCTGCAGTGCATGCAGGAGGTGCAGCACGAGTGCTTCATGATGGGCATCCCGCTCCGCACGCGCCACCGCGAGGTCGCGCCCAACCAGTACGAGTTCGCGCCGATGTTCGGCCTCGCGACGACGCAGATCGACCAGAACCTGTGGATCATGCAGATCCTCGAGGAGGTCGCCGCGCGCCACGGCCTCGCCGCCCTCAACGAGGAGAAGCCCTTCAACGACGTCAACGGCTCCGGCAAGCACAACAACTTCTCGCTCGGCACCGACACCGGCGTCAACCTGCTCAACAACAAGGACATCGCGGAGGCGACGGGCAACCCGGGCGCCTTCGGCCTGATCATCTCGGCCATCGTGCGCGCCGTCGACCTGCACGGCGACCTGATGCGCATGGCCATCGCCTCGCCCGGCAACGACTTCCGCCTCGGCGCGTGCGAGGCGCCGCCCGCCATCATCTCGACCTACCTCGGCAACGAGCTCACGGACTACCTCGAGGCGGCCAAGGGCTCCAAGTCCTTCGGCGCGTACGAGCCCAAGGCCGCCACCGTCGACCTCGGCATCCCGTCGATCGCCCCCTTCACCGTCCCCGCCGAGGACCGCAACCGCACGTCGCCCTTCCCCTTCGGCGGCCACCGCTTCGAGTTCCGCGCCGTCGGCTCGGCGCAGAACGTCTCGATGGTCAACACGGTGCTGTGCACGATCATCGCCGACTCGTTCGCCGAGATGTCGTCGCAGATCGAGGCGGGCAAGGCGCCCGGCGACGTGGCCGCCTCCTTCCTCGACGCCCACTGGAAGTGCGTCTTCAACGGCAACGGCTACTCGGAGGAGTGGCCGATCGAGGCGGGCAAGCGCGGCGTGTGGCGCATCGACTCGGGCGTCGAGTCGATGAAGCGGATCTCCGACCCGAAGAACGTCGCGCTCTTCGAGAAGATGAAGGTCCTCTCGAAGAAGGAGTGCGCGGCGCGCGAGATGGTCATGTACGACCACTACTCGGGCTACGTCGAGATCGAGGCCATCACCATGGTCGACATGTTCAAGCAGCACATCATCCCGTCGGTCAAGAGCTCGGGCGACCTCGACGCGCTCGTGCCCGGCCTCGAGGCCGCCGCCGCCTCGGTCGAGGCCGGCCTCAAGGCGATGCACGACGCGCCCGACGAGTACTCGAAGGCCTCGGCCGCGCGCGTGCTGCGTCTCGAGACGATGATCGACGCGCGCGCCGCCTCCGACGCCGCCGAGGCCGTCGTGCCCGCCGACCTGTGGACCCTCGCCACCTACAAGGAGCTCCTGTTCCTCGACAAGCAGCAGGGCGCCTCGATCGACATCTTCGAGTGAGCTCGCGGAACCCCCCTCCACCCCACCCACTTCCACCTCTCACGAGGTGGTTGCCCCTCCCAGTTCATGACTTGTTGTCTCTTCCACGATCATAGCTGAGAAATAGCTCAGACCTGTTCATGGAACGTGGTGTTATAACATGCGGCGGGCGCTACACGAAACGTACTCAACTAGTCTACCTCTACTCAAAATATTGCGCGTCTCTCTCAGCTCAGCGAGTCGTCGGCGGCCTTGAGGGCGTGGCCGGCCGCGTCGGCGCCTCGCTCGTCCTGCAGCAGCTGGACGATGGTCGAGATGGTGCGGCCCGTCATCTCGAGCTCGAGGCGCGGGTCCTTGATCTTCTCGAGCAGCAGGCGGTTGAGCTCGTCGCGCAGCTGCCGGAAGAGCACGGCGGTGCGCGGCGGCGCGCCAAACTCGATCCAGCCGTCGACGGCGACGAGGTGCTCGGCGTGCTTGACCTTGAGCTCGCCGCCGAAGAGCAGCAGCGGGTACGGCGTCACCATCGTCGAGTCGCGCAGGAAGACGCGCGAGGTGAGCACCTTTTCGTAGTAGACGAGCCAGCGCGACTCGAAGCTGTCGGCGTCGGCGTTGACCGACGACGGGTGGAGCGAGACGGCGACGCCGCCCGCGCCGCTCAGCGGCGGCGTGCGCCCCTTGCGCTCGGCCTCGCCCGCGCGCACGACGTTGGGGTAGAGCCCCGCGCACAGCACGGCGCGCACGCACGCGAGCGACGACGAGTTGACATTGTAGTGCTCGCCGCCCAACGGCCGCTGCCGCATCAGCCGCTTCATCAGATGATGGACGTCGGCGCGGCCGTCGCCCTCGGCGGTCGAGGCGCCGGTGGTGGCGTCGCCGTCGCCCTCGTCGGCACCGCCCTTGCCCCTGCCGCCCTTTCGGCCCTTGCCGCCGCCCCTGCCCCCCTTGCCGCCTCTGCCGCCTCCCCTCCCCTCGCCCGCCGCCGACGCATCGGCGGCGGCGGCGATTGCGGGGCCGGCGGCGGCGGCGGCGGCGGCGGCGGCGGGCAGCTTGCGCGTCGGCTGCGGCGGCAGGGCGAGGTCGTGCTGCACGAAGCCGATCTCGAGGAGGAGCTCGAGGAGCGAGGCCATGACCTGCTCCATCTGCTCGAGCGCCTGCACGCTCAGGAAGCTCGCCGCGCAGAACTGGCGCGCGGCGCCGGCGCCGCGGCCGAGGTGCTTGCGGTAGGCCTCGTAGGCGCGCAGCAGCGCGAGGTGGTCGGAGCGCGTCGCGGCGGCGAACGAGCAGCGCGCCTGCTTGGCGGCGTCGCGCTTGTCGAAGGGCGTCAGGAAGGGCGAGCGCACCGAGAGCCCCGCGGCGATGACGAGCACCGGCTGCAGGCAGCGCAGCATGCACGCGAAGAGCAGCATCTTGCCGATGCGCACGTCGCACGGCAGGCACGCCAGGTGGTGGCCGAGCGGCGTGAGGCTCTGCTGCACGTCGAGCGCCTGCAGCGTCGCGAGCGTCGCCACCGCCGCGTGCACGGCGTCGGCGGCGGGCGGCTCGAGCGCCTTGCCGAGGAAGGCCGTGATCTCGCCGAGCTCGAGCAGCTTGATCTGCAGGCACAGCTCGTGCAGCGGCGTGCGGTGCATCTCGGCCAGCTGGTAGCTCGCCATCTGCGCGCCGCGGCGGCGCGCGTACATGTAGAAGCACTCGCCCGGCTGGACGCGCCCCGCGCGGCCGCGGCGCTGCCGGCGCGACGCCGCCGAGACCCACGTGTCGACGAGCTGCGGCAGCTGGTTGAGGGCGTCGTAGCGCGTCTCCTTGACGCGGCCCGAGTCGAGCACGTAGACGACGTCGGGGATCGTGATCGACGTCTCGGCGATGTTGGTCGCGATGACCACCTTGCGCAGGCCGCGCGGCGGCGCGTCGAAGACGCGCAGCTGCTCCTGCGGCGCGAGCGACGAGTGCAGCGGCAGCGGCAGCAGCCGCGCCTGCAGCGAGCGCTCGGCGCGCAGGCTGGCGTGCAGCGCCGAGATCTCGTGCATGCCCGGCATGAAGACGAGGATCGCGCCGGCGCCGCGCGTCTCGTCGAGGTGGCACACCAGCGCATGGAAGGCGTCGATGTTCACCTGCTCCTCGTCCATCACCTCGAGCGACCGAACCACGTGCGCGTCGTACCCGTACCCGTCGCCGTCGCCGCCGCCGCCGCCCAGCGTGCGCGCCGCCTCCGCCGCCACCTCCTCCCGCAGCCGCCCCGTCGCCTTGGCGCGAGACCCGCCGCCACCGCCACCGCCGCCGCCGCCACCACCGCCGCCATGGTTGCGAGCGACCATCTCGCTGAATCCGAGGCCATCGCCGCCGCCGCCGCGCTCGGCGCGGTGCTTCGGCTTGGCGTAGCGCGAGCCCTCCTCGCACACGTAGCCCGTCATCTGCAGCGCATCCTCGAGCCAGAACTCCTGCACCGCGTGCGTGAAGCCGGGGATGTGCACCATCGGCGCGTCGTCAGGCGAGGCAACCGGCGGAGCAGCAGCTGCTGGGACCGGTGCTGGTGCAGGCGACCCATCTGCATCGGCGGCGGCGGCGGTGACGGCAGCGGCGGCGACGGGCGGGGCACGCAGCGGGCGGCCGACGTAGCTCGCGCTAAAGTAGGAGGAGAAGAGGGAGGCGTTGATGGTGGCGGACATGAGGACGATGCGCAGCTCGGGGCGGACGAGGCGCAGGTCGCGCAGGATGACGAGGAGGAAGTCGCCGTGGAGCGATCGCTCGTGCACCTCGTCGACGACGACGTGCGAGACGCCGCGCAGCCGCTTGTCGGCCTGCAGCCGCCGCAGCAGGATGCCCGTCGTGCAGAAGAGCAGCCGCGTCGCGCGCGACATCCGCGACTCGAGCCGGATCTGGTAGCCGACCGTCTTGCCGAGCGGCTCGGCGCGCTCGGCCGCGACGCGCTCGGCGACGCCCATCGCCGAGATCCGCCGCGGCTGCGTGCAGATGATCGAGGTGGCGCCGCCGCGGCCGCGCGCGATCGCGTCGTCGAGCAGAAACTGCGGCACCTGCGTCGTCTTGCCGCACCCCGTCTCGCCCGACACGACCAGCACGCCGTGCGAGCGCAGGTGAGAGAGCACCTCGTCGCGCTTGGCGGCGGCGGGCAGCGCCGCGCGCGTCCTCCGCATCTTCTGCAGCGACGCGTCGTCTCGCTCCCTCGCCTCCGCCGTGCGCCGCAGCGCCTCGCCCACGCGGGCCTCCTCGTCGCTCAATGGCAGCTCCGGCGCCGCCGCCGCCGCCGCCGCCGCCGCCAGCATTTCCGGCGACGTCTCCGCCTCCGCCTCCGCCAGCGGCTCCGGCGACGCCTCCGCAAAGAGAGACGCGGCGGCAGCGGGTGCCGGCTCTGCCGCCGCATGGGTGGCAGCGATCGTGGCGCCAGGACCGGGGCCCGCCTCGTCCGGCGGCCTGCCCCGGCCTCGGCCGCGCCCGCGTCCCCTGCCGAGGCCCAGGCCGGGCGGTGCCGCCGTCGCCTCGGCGCCCGCAGCGCCAGCGCCCTCCTCGGCCGCAGCGTCGGTCTCACGCCCGCGGCCGCGCCCTCGGCCGCGCCCCCTGCCGCGACCGAGCCCCGCCGCCGCCTCGGGCGCCGCCTCCTCGGCCGCGGCGGGCGGCGCCGTGGCGGCGGCGGCGGGCGGCGGTGCCCAGTTCGCATCGTCGTCGTCGATGGTCAACGACGCTGCTGCCTCCACCAATGGCTCCGCAGCTGCCACCACCACCGCCGCCTCCTCCTTTGCCGCCGCCCTCGCCGCCTCTGCGGCGGCCTCCTCCGCATCCTGGCGCATCCTCGCCTGGACGAGGGCCCACTTCTGCCTCCGCTCCTCCTCCTCGTCCGCCTCGCGCGCGCGCGCCTCCTCGGCCTCGCGCTGGGCGCGCCACCGCTGAGACTCGCGCGCCAGAAGCACGCCCTCCGCACCGCGCGCGCGCGCCTGCACCGCCGCGCGCGCCGCGGCCCTCGCGGCGGCGGCCTCGGCCTCGGCGGCGGCGGCGATCTCCTCCGCCGGCGGCGCGGCGGCGGCGGGAGGCGGCGTGACGGCCGAGAGTCGCGTCAGCAGCGCGGGCAGCTCCTGCCTCAGCCAGCAGAGCAGCTCGTAGAGCATCGGCGCGGGCGAGCCCTCCTCGAGGTGGCCGAGCGCGAGGGCGAGGCCCTGCTGCGACACGAGCTTGGTCAGCTCGAGCTGCGTGCTCGGCAGCAGCTGCGGGCAGCGCACCGCCAGCAGCGGAGGCGCGCGCGGGTACGGCCAGCCCGGCGAGGCGCCCGAGCACACCAGCAGCTGCACCGACTGCAGCGCCTCGGCGGGCGGCGGCGCGCCCTCGCCCACCATGCCCGCGGGCCGCGCCGCGCCCTCGCGCGTGTAGCCTGCGCACGCGGCGAGCGCGCCGTCCGGGTCCCTCGCCGCGTGTGCCGCGCAGCAGTAGGCCGAGGCCTTGTGGCGGTTGGTGGCGGCGCGGCAGCCTGGGATGATACAGCGTGCGCAGCTCTTGCCGCCACTGCCACCGCCGCCACCGCCGCCACCACCACCACCACCGCCACCCTCGGCGGGCGCGGCGGGCGCGGCGTGCTGCGTCGAGTAGAGCCACGGCGCCTCTCCGGTGTGCGGGTCGTACAGCAGCGTGAGCACGATCGTGCCTCCGCCGCCGTCCTCGCACTCGCCGCCGAGGATGGCGCGCATCGCCTCGACCTCGTCGCAGCGCAGCGACGAGAGCAGCTCGGCCTCCTCGCCCTCGCCCTCGCCCTCGCCGGAGGAGGAGGAGGGGGCATCGGTCGCCGCCGCCGCCTCCGCCGCCGCCACCAGCTCGGCGTAGCGCGGCTGCTGCGCGCCGAGCTTGCCGAGCATGCCGCGCAGCAGCGACGCGAGCGCCGCCTCCTCGTCGCCGGCGCACGCCGCCAGCGCGGCGCGGCAGCGGCTCCGCAGGAAGCCGTGCGCCACCAGCCGCGCCAGCTGCCCCTTGGACACCGCCTCCGCCGCCGCCACCGCCGCCGCCGCCTCCTCCGCCTCTTCGGCGGCCGCCGCCGCCTCTTGCAGCGCCTTGGCGACCCGCGCGCTCTCCTCTGCTGACCTCGGCTCGCCGCACGCCTCGCAGTGCTCGCTGCTCGCCAGGTTGAGCAGCGTGCAGCTGCCACAGCTCCACTCGACTGCGACGGGCTTCACCCGTGGCGCCGCGTCGCCGCCCATCGACTGGTGCGCCACCATGCCCGTCACCGACAGCGCAGGCCGCGCCGTTCCCGCTCCGGCGCTGAGCCCGCCGCCGCCCTGCCTCACGACCTTGACCCTCAGCTTGGGTCGGAAGCGCAGCGGCAGGCAGTCAAACGGCACGTTGACGCACAGCCAGTCGAGGCACTCCGAGAGCAGGTTCGGGCGCTCTCGCAGCGTCACGCCGCCAGGCTCGCGCGCGAGAAGGATCGCGACCGCCTGCTGCACGTGCGGCAGCTGGAACTTGAGCTCCGCGCACGCCCGCGTCAGCAGCGTGACGGTGCCGTCGTGCTCGGCCTCTGCGTCCGTGCCCAGCTGCACGACCGGGTCGTCACGCAGGTCCTCCAGCAGCTCGCACACGATGCCCTCCATCTCGCTCGACATGCCCACCTCCTCCATCATCTGCGACCGCCGCTTCGCCCACTGCTGCAGCGTCTCCTTCTGCGACTTCATGAACGCCTTGAACGCCGCCTCAGGATCGGGTGCGCGGCCCTTGCCCTTGCCGCCCTTGCCCTTGCCGCCCGCCTTGCCGCCGCCCTTGCCCATGGCTGCGCAAAGTCAAACTTCAAACTTAAAGATGCACCTCCTAGTATGCAAGCTGACGACTAGCTAATTCGGCGCCGCAGACGCCCATAACTAGCCTCAAAATGGAGCCTGCCCAGAGCGTCGAAGGGAGACCAGCGAACAACGAGCCCGAGAGCGCGCGATCCGCAGCACCAGCGGATGCCCAGGACACTCCCGCGGTCGAGCGGCCTCGCCGCGGCCGCCGCCGCCCCGACTTCGACCCGGCCAACCAGGTCATGTCTCTAATGAAGCCAGTGAGCCTCACGATGGTGATGGTCGTCTATCTGGTGGGCACGCTGGGAAACGACGTGGAGATCGAGGGCGGCTTCCAGGAGCTGATGGTGTACCACGAGGAGGAGAGCGACAGCGTGGGCACCAAGGCCGGCGGCGTGCTGCTCAACGCGCTGGCGATGGTCGGCATGCTCTTCGTCGTCACCACCCTGATGTGGCTACTATACTACTACCGGTGCTATCGCGTCATGTACGGCTGGCTGCTCTTCTCGGTCGCGTCGCTGCTCTTCACGTTTGGCGGCTACGTGCTGCGCCAGCTGCTCGCCATCTACGAGCTGCCTGCCGACGAGCCCACGCTGCTCCTCTTCCTGTACAACTTTGCGGTGATTGGAACGATGGTGGTCTTCTGGAGCAGCCTCGGCTTCGGCGAGTCGCCGCAGCTCGCGCAGCAGGGCTACCTTGTCGTGATCAGCGCGCTGATGGCGTGGTCGGCCACCAAGCTGCCGGAGTGGACCACGTGGGGCGTGCTGGGCGCCGTGTCGGCGTGGGACATCATCGCCGTGCTCACGCCGCGCGGCCCGTTGAAGCTGCTGGTCGAGGAGGCCGAGAGGCGCGAGGAGGCGATCCCGGGCCTCGTGTACGAGGGCGAGGACATCAAGCTCGGCCTCGGCGACTTCATCTTCTACTCGATCCTCGTCGGCAGGGCGTCGCTCACCGACGGCGCGACGGCGCTGAGCTGCGCGGTCGCCGTGCTGGCGGGGCTGTGCAGCACCCTCGCGCTGCTGCCCGTCTTTGAGCAGGCGCTGCCCGCGCTGCCCATCTCGATTTTCTTGGGCGCGGTATTCTACTTTTCCATGACGTTGCTCGTCGGGCCGTTCACGAGCTTTGTCGTGGCGCACTCACTCTTCATCTGAATCGGGTTTGTTATACACTTTCTTGACGTACGGGTATTTACAATTCACTGTCAAACTCACTACTCGTTATATACCGTATGCCTTTACTGCCAAGAATATGACGTCGTCACGACGCTGCCTGCTTCTTGAAGATGGCCGCAAGCTGCTCAGGCGTCGTCGCGTCGGCGAGCCGCTTGTCCGGGCGCTTGCGGATGAAGCGCGGGAAGCGGAGCGAGAGGCCTCGCTCGGGGTGGACGAGCCCGACCGAGCTGCGGTGCACGGGCGAGACGGTCACGTCGGCGCCGCGAATCTCCCACACCTCGCACGGGCGGAACCAGTACGGCGGCCGCTCGCCCGTCTCGACGCCGTCCGCCGCGCATTCGAGGCGCAGCGTGCGGCCACCCACGCCGTCGCCCGCCTCGGCGTCGTCCATCCAACCGTCCTCGTCAGCAGCGTCGTCGGCGGCGTCGTCGTCGTCGGCGTCCTGATCCTCGCCGCCAGCCCCGCTGTCGGCTGCCTGGTCGTCGCCGTCGCCGTCCTCGTCGGCCGCGCCAAACTCGGCGCCGAGGAAGCGGATGGTGTTCTCCTTGTAGAAGGCGTCGGTGAAGCCGGACATGACGCGGCAGACGCTGCCGAGCGTGCCGTCGGTGGGGTCGTACGTCGCCATCAGCCACGGCGAGACCCACCGCTTCTTCCGCCCCTGGCCGCGCCACCCGCCAATCGGGACGAGGTCGAGGCTGTCGCCCATGCCCTCGATGTAGTCCTTCTTGAGCTTGAGCCAGCTGTCCCACCGCTTCGTCGACGGCTCGTAGCTCGAGTCGAGCCGCTTCACCATCAGGCCCTCGGCGCCCGCCGCGACGGCGCGATGCAGCATCTGCTCGAGCTGCGCGTGCGCCGTCGGTGGTGGCCCGCCCTCGGCGGTGCTCGGCGGCTCGGCCGTCGTCTCCTCCACGGTGGGGCCGGAGCTACTGGCGGCGACGGAAGCGCCACCACCGCCGCCGCCGCCGCCGTCGAGCGTGACGTCGGTGGCGGCGGCAAAGGTGACCTGCGCTCCGACGCCGCACGCAAACTCGCCATGCATCGCGGCGCGGCGCCGCTCGAGTGGCCACGCGAGCATCGCGTCGTCGCCGAGCTTGAGCATGTCGAAGAGCACCAGCTGGACAGCCGTCGTCGCCTCGGCGTTGGCCGCCGTGACGTCCTTCCGTTTCCGCGTCGCGAGGTGGCCAAACGAACGCACCTCGACCGCCCCGTCGCCGCCGCCGCCGTCGCCGCCGCCACCGCCGCCCTCGGCCGCCGCCGCGCCGGCCGCGCGCACGGGCACGATCTCGGCGTCCACCACGAAGGCGAGCTCGCTGCGCTGCGCCGCGCGCGCCGCGGCGACCACGTCGGGGTACTTGTACGTCATGTCGTCGTTCTTGCGCGAGAAGAGGCGGATCTCGCCCGCCGCCGTGCGGTGGAGCTGGCAGCGCTGGCCGTCGTACTTGTACTCGGCGGTCACGCGCACCTCTGGCCGCGCGCCGCCGCCGCCCTTGGCAGCGGACGGGCGCATCCGGGCGATGACGTCGTCGACCGAGGTGGCGGGCTTGGCGAGCATCGGCTGCGTCGGCACGCCCTCGCGCAGCGTCCCCGCGGCCACCACGCCCGGCAGCCCGCCCTCGAGCAGCGCCGCCACGAGCGCATTCACGTCGGGCCGCATCGCGTAGCTCTGCCGGACGGCGGCCGCCGCCTCCTTGAGCTGCGCGCCGCTCGGCTGTCGTGCGTCGCCAGCACCCGTGGCCTTGCCCACGGCGTCGCCGCTCGCCAGCGCGGCCATGCCGAGCGCGGGCAGCACCGACGCCTCCAGCGAGACGCCGCACTGCATGTGCGGCACAAAGGTGCGCACCAGCCACTTGACCTCGCTCCCGCGCGCCGCGCGGAGCAGCCGCGTCAGGCTCTGCGTCTTGCGGCCCTCGGCGCCGGTGCCGCTGACCTCCGCCAGCTGCAGCAACGTCGCACGCACGCCGCCGGCCGTGAGCGGAGGCGGCGGCTGCAGCAGCTGCTGGCGGCCGCCGCCGTCGCGCAGTGCCAGCGCCGCCGCGCCCGAGTCGCGCAGCTTGCCGTAGAGCGCACGGTACTGAGCGGGCTTGGCACCGCTCGCCTCGAGGATGGCTTTGGTGATGCTGCCGGCGGTGATGCCGAGTGGCTTGTTGGCGGGGTGCCAGTCGGGTCGCAGCCGGTGGCCGCCGGTCTGGGCGTCCTTGGCCGGTGACAGCAGGTAGCACGCGGCCTCGATCTCGGACGGCGGGGCGCGGAGCGCGAGGATCGAGCGGAAGGCGTTGCTCAGGATGATGTCCTTGGCGAGGCGGCTGCGCGTGGCCTCGAGCGCGTCCAGCGCGGCCGCCACGTGCGCGTAGGGGATGGGAGCGTTTGGCTGGCGCCAGCACGCCAGGGTGGGTGCGTACTGGGCGAGCGGGAGGGTGAGGTCGCAGGGGTCGGGGGCGATGGTGACGGTGGTTGGCGGCTTGGTGCTGGTGGTGGCGGGCGCGGCCGAGGTAGTAGTGGGTGGGCGGGAAAGCGGAGACTTGGTCGCGGCTGTGGTGGTCGAGTTGGTGGTGGCGGTGGTAGTGCTGGCGGTGGTGGTCGGATGCGGCGACGGCGGCGGTGGAGTTGGTGGTTGAGTTGGCGCCGTCGGCGGTGGTTGGGTTGGTGGTTGAGAGTCCGGGGTGCGGAAGAAGCTGCGGATGTTCCGTGGCCGCTTCGGCTGCTGCTCTTGGACGGGCGGGTCCAGCTCACAGCCGCACAGCTCGCAGGTCGCCCGCGTGGCGTCCTCGTTTAGGAGCGTGCACGCGGGACATGAACGGGCCATGGAGGACGACGCGAGGCGGGGTTTTGGGCGCGACGACTCTGAAGCTTGAAGTTCCACTGTTATATGCTTGAAGTTCGTCCAGGCGAAACTCGTAGCGAAGAGCTGGCGGTTGAGGCGGCCGCCGCTGCCGCTGATGCTGCTGCTGCTTGTGCGGACATCGTCAGTGTGGAGGTAGTGGGTGTTGGTATTGCCGATTGATAGCGTACTGGTAGGTCGGAGCAGGGCGGGTGCAACGCGATGCGACGAGGCGAAGGCGCACCGCGACCCGTCGGCGGGTTTGCCGGGTTGCGACGCCGGGGTAGACTTCAACTTCGCCCCCACCGCTCACTGGCATCTCTCGCAGCACAACCACCGAATGAACGTTCCCTTGTGCCGCCGGGGAGCCGCCCCGTGCGGCGAATCGCGGGCGTGGAGTTTTGCAATCGCTGGCTCGAGCGGCACCCGCCGAACGCGCGCCGACAGTCGGCAGCAGCCGCTGCGGCGGACGGGCGTCGCCGCCACGCGCACGGCCGGTCGGCGGCGTGAGCAGAGGAGGGGGTGG
>Ga0209713_10000705_pt1 | contig 19137 bp, 15 predicted proteins | sample ArcOceMetagenome_3_FD_187444 | JGI IMG/M metagenome (GOLD analysis project Ga0209713, IMG submission 187444) | Marine eukaryotic phytoplankton communities from Arctic Ocean - Arctic Ocean- Svalbard ARC20M Metagenome (SPAdes) (version 2) | ecosystem: Environmental > Aquatic > Marine > Oceanic... | reverse complement strand
GTCAGGGTCACGTATCGGGACACGCAGGTGCTCGTGCTCCTCGTAGTAGCGTCGGAACTTGGGCCACACGTCGAGGTCGAGGTGCGCCCGTTCCTCGTCGTAGACGAAGCCGCGTTCATCGAGCCAGGCCTTGAAGCCTGCGTGGTGCAGGAAGGATTTCTGTGACCGGATGTTACCGACGAGGCGTCCCAGGTCAGGGTCACGTATCGGGACACGCAGGTGCTCGTGCTCCTCGTAGTAGCGTCGGAACTTGGGCCACACGTCGAGGTCGAGGTGCGCCCGTTCCTCGTCGTAGACGAAGCCGCGTTCATCGAGCCAGCCCTTGAAGTCGGCGTGGTGCAGGAAGGATTTCTGTGACCGGATGCTGTGGACGAGGCGGCCCAGGTCAGGGTCACGTATCGGGACACGCAGGTGCTCGTGCTCCTCGTAGTAGCGTCGGAACTTGGGCCATATCTTCGACAGTCGCCTCCGCGAATGTAGCACGATCGCGTCCCAGACGGCACGGGGGTCGCCCTGCCCGCCTCGTGTGAGGTTGAGCGTCTGCTTCAGCGCCCCGTCCGCGTCGCGAAGTAGGCCTCCGTGCGTATCGATCAGTCTCACCTCTTCCTCGTTCATCCAGGCGAGTGCGTCGAGGACGTCGACGAAGCGTCGCGTCTCGATCACCTCGATGACCCAGTGGTCGTCGTGCGGGTACACCCGCCACAGTGCGTGCAGCCCCAGCTCCTTGGGCACCCGAAGCGAGTCACTCTTGTGTTGGCAGGTTCTCCTCTCGAACGTCTGCCTCGTCTGTCCAAAATAGGAGCAGCCCCTCAGGGCGTGTTCAAACGGGGGGTCGAAGGTCCACGAGTAGAGGGTTGCATCGACTTCAGCGACGTGGGTCAATGGTCTATGAAATAAGTGAGTCTGTTTCAGTCGCTTCGAGGGTTCGCTCATGCCGATCCCAGCTGTTCCGAGGAGCTTCCTAACGACTACTCTGACATGTGAGCAGAAAGACGGTCGCTCCCCCTCTCGCCCTCCTCATGCGGAGCAGGCGAGGCAGTCCTGCCCGCCCCCCTCCCGCTCCGCCTTTTTCTGGTCCGCCTCCTCGGTCACTTCCACCGGGATGGTCACCTTGATTGCCTCCGAGGCCGGGCGCGTGCGGAGGTAGTACATGCCCGTCTTGAGCCCGCGCTTCCACGCGTGGAAGTGCATGGACGTGAGCTTCTTGTGGTTGGGGTCGGAGACGAAGAGATTGAGCGACTGCGACTGGTCTACGAAGACGCCCCGATCCGCGGCCATGTCGATGATCGTGCGCATCTTCATCTCCCACGCCGTCTTGAAGACGCGCTTCACGTCGTCGGGGACGCAGTCGATGTTCTGAACCGACCCGTTGGCGGCGATGATCCTGTCTCGCAGGCCCTCCGTCCACAGATTGGACCGTTCGAGCGCCAGCACCAGGTGGCGGTTGATGCAGATGAACTCCCCCGCGAGGACTCGACGGACGTAAATGTTGCTCGTGAAGGGTTCGAAGGCCTCGTTGTTGCCCATGATCTGCGCCGTGGACGCCGTCGGCATGGGGGCGACCAGGAGGGAGTTGCGCAGACCATGCGTCTTGATCCTCGCCTTCAGGGTCAACCAGTCCCAGCGACCGGAGGCACCGGCCGCCTCCGTGCCGACGTCGCCCCACATGTCGTACTGGAGCACCCCCTTGCTCGCCGGCGACCCCTCGAACGTCTCGTACGGTCCGTGGCGCGAGGCCAGTTCGCAGCTCATTTCGAGGGCGGAGAAGTACAAGGTCTCGAAGACGTCCCGATTGAGGACGCGTGCGTCCCTCCCCTCGTACTCCATCTCAAGGGTCGCGAACACGTCGGCGAGGCCCTGCACCCCGATCCCAACGGGGCGGTGCCGGAGGTTGCTCCGCCTCGCCTCGTCGCAGGCGTATCGGTTGATGTCAATGATGACGTTGAGGTTCCTCACGACGGCGCGCACCGTGTCGCGGAGCTTGCCATGGTCGAACGTCCCGTCGCGACCAACGTGCGCCGGCAGCGACACGCTGGCGAGGTTGCAAACGGCAATCTCCTCGCGAGAGGAATACTGCATGATCTCCGTGCACAGGTTGGAGGATCGGATGGTGCCGAGGTTCTTCTGGTTCGACTTGGAGTTTGCCGCGTCCTTGTACAGCATGAAGGGGACCCCCGACTCGATCTGGGCGTCCAGGATGGAGAACCACAGCTCCTGTGCGCGCACCGTGCCCACCCCCAGCCCCCGCTCCTCGTACGCCTCGTACGCCGCGTCGAAGGCCGCCCCGTGGAGGTCGACGAGGTCGGGCGTCTCCGAGGGGCAGAAGAACGTCCAGGCGGCGTTCTGCTCGACCCTCCGCATGAAGAGGTCGGGGATCCACAGCGCGTAGAAGAGGTCACGTGCACGCAGCTCCTCCGCGCCGTGGTTCTTCTTCATGTTGAGGAAGGCACGGACGTCCGCGTGCCACGGTTCGAGGTAGGCGCAGAAGGCGCCTTTCCTCTTCCCCCCCCCCTGGTCGACGTAGCGCGCCGTCATGTCGAAGCACTTCAGCATCGGTAGGATCCCGGAGGAACGCCCGCCCGTCGACTTGATGAGCGACCCCGCTGCCCGCACATTGGAAATGGAGAAGCCGACCCCCCCCGCGCCCTTGGAGATCAGCGCGCACCGCGTGTTGGTCTCCATGATGCCCTCTATCGAGTCATCGGAAATGGGGAGGAGGAAGCAGCTCGCGAGACTCGGTGTCTTCGTGCCACTGTTGAACATGGTGGGCGTGGCGTGGGTGAACTCGAGGCGCGAGAGACGATCGTATGTGTCGAAGACCTCCTCCAGCCCCCCACCCCCCTCCACGTGGATCCCCAGCGCGACGCGCATGAGGAGCATCTGCGGACACTCGATCGTGCGTCCGTCGGCGTCTCGCAGGAGGTACGAGTGCAGGAGAGTCTTGAGTCCAAAGATGTCGTATTGAAAGTCGAGCGAGAGGTCCATCCGCGCGTCAATGGCGCCTTGGTGCTCCCTGGCAAAGTGCGCCACCCGCTCGGCCAGGTAGGGGAGGAGCGTCGCGATGGAGGGGCATGTCGTCTTGTGGAGATTCGACACGGCGACCCGGGCAGCGAGATTAGAGTACTCCGGGTGCGTGGCGGAGAGGGCGGCCGCAGTCTCGGTCGTCAGGTCGTCCAACTCGCTCGTGCGAACGCCGTCGTAGACCCCCTGGATGACCCGCTTCGCCACCTTGACCACGTCCACCTTGGTCAGGGTCGGCGGGATGCGGCGGAGGGTGTCGATGCGGTTCTGTATCTTGTCAAAGGAGACGCGCTCACGGCGCCCGTCGCGCTTCACGACCTCGGTGGTCCTTTGCATCGAAGTCGTCGGGGCCCACAGCTTAGCCTCTCTCGCCTCAAGACGCGCGTCGTGTGTTGGGTGAGGTCGCCACGTACGCATTCTGACCGCCGCTCTCGACTGGGGGGCCACACTCCGAAGCGCAGTGCGTGAGTGCCACGGCAGTCACAAACGTGGCGACGCAGTACCCGAGCAGCACCCGCTGGACGTTTTCGATTATGACAGCGGAGGGGTGGTCGGCGGGGAGGTCGTGTGTGGGTAGCACCGTGAGAAACATCCCCATTACCGCGTACAGGAAGAGTGGTTGATACTTACTACCCGGACGGTTGCCACACATGCTGGACAATGCGAAGACGACCCCCAAAACACTCGCCTTTTCCAGTTTCAGCCCCACGAACGAACTGGGCTCCCTCAACACCAGTGCATCGACCATCTCAAACGACAGGAGCCATAGCGATCCGGGGATCAGGCACCGCCCTTCACACCCGATCAGCCGTGCCAACAGCGGCCACAGAGCCACCCCCAGGCACCGGATCGTGAATGCAAGTATCTTCGTGTCGTTCCCCAGCCGCCTGTGTGTGTGGAGCATGGTGATCGCCCCGAGCAGGGTCACCGTCGACAGCATGGTCGGTTGTGTCGGTGACGAGGGAAAAAAAAGGTCAATCCCCGTCCATTCGCATCCTCTTCTCCTGGTGCGGCTGCAACAGGACGTCGAGGTTCTGGGAAAATAAGGGGGTGCACATCGTCCCCTCGACACTGGCGCTGTGCCTCGTGGATGCGATGAGCGTCGCCGTGGGTGACACGGACCGACGGACGACCCCGTCGAGGAAGGAGGTGTAGGCCACACATTGCTCGCTCGCCTCGACAAACGGGCAGGTGCCGCTGACCATGGCGTAGAGGACGATCCCCGCGGACCACGCGTCGGCTGCGAACCCGTCGTAGGGCACGCCGGCCAAAATCTCCGGGCACGCGTACGGCAGGGAGCCCCTCCGGTCGGTGAGCGAGGCCTTCCTCTTTTCCTCGTCCGTCAACACGAGCGAGTGTCCAAAGTCGCACAGGCGCACGACGCGATCCGAGTCGACGAGAATGTTGTCGGGCTTCACGTCGCCGTGCATGACACTCAGCGCATGCAGCGCACCCACCGCGCTCACGACCTGAAGGTGGAGGTCGTGCCAGTCGTCGGGGAGGCAAAACTGGATGCACTCGAGTAAGGTCGCCCCCCCGTCCTTCATGGAGGCGAATCCCTCCTTCTCGTCATACGACAATAGCTGCACGACCCCCTGGACCCCCTCGAGCGTCCTCAGGATGCGTGTCTCGTGCAAAAGGTCACGGGAGCTGAAAAACCATTTCGTGGCCACCAGACGCGTGGCGTCGCGTCTGACGACCCCCTGCGACCCCTGGACGCTCACGGTGCCGAGCATCGTCGCTCGGAGAGTGTGTTTGGTAGAGTGAAGCGCCTATGGAGTGTCGCGAATTCCTCACGCACCTGTGCTCGATTCGGATTTTTTTTTGCGTGAACTGACGTCTCTGCACACATCACCACGCAAACATTTGGTACACTTGTCGTGCCTTCGACCCACCCCACCACCACACACGGTGCCAAATGCAAACGAGAGCGAGCCGCGCGACTCGCCTGGCCACCACCCCCCCTGCCCTGTGCCGCCAGTCCGCGATAGTCAAGGTTCGCATCTCGCCAGCGAGTCGGTCCTTCGCGCGGAAGATCCTCATCGACCCAGGCCTCAGCTACTTTTTATGGTGGACCCAGGGGAAGGAGACCACTTACAACCTCCTGACCCCGTCCGGGGTCCGCTCCCTCCCGTTCCCACTCGCATTCGAGTACGTCGGTTTTTGAAGCGTCCGGTAGGCAAGGTAGGCGTCCAGTCGTCGTGGTCACGGTTGAAGACATAATTCCAACCCTCCGAGGGTAAAGCCACCCTCACCCACACCCACTGACGTGTCGTCCTCCGGTCTGTCGTGCAACGGTCCCACACGACCGACGTGTGACGTGTAGCTCCAGTGGGATTTGTAGCCTTATAAACGAAATCTACCGCCGGCGATGGGGCCACGTCACCAGGTGCCCGACGTTGGATCCGGCCGCTTTTCTTCTCGACGAGGAGAAAATGTTTTGAGCCACAAGAGAGTGCCAACCCACGACCAGACACATGTCCACCGAACACATGGAGCGCCTCGAGGAGCAGCGCGTCATTATGGGCCTGGACGCGTGGGTAGTCCCACGCTTTGATCAAGTGATTGGGTGCCCCGAAAGCACGGCGTCCCGGCAGGGTCGAGCGGAAGCATCGTGTTTCGCACGATCACCGACTGCGTCTCGTGGGAACAGCTCGAGAAGAAGATCGCTGCGGCCAACAAGAAGCGGAAGCACGAGTCATCAGAATGACGTGCATCGCTGTCACTTTTGCGTTCGCCCTCGACAGCTCTGTTCGCGATGGGCTGAACTTCCGCAAGCTCTTCTCGGTCGCGCAGCCGCTAACATGCAGCGTCGAGCCCGGCGGCGACTGCGAGCCGGTGGCCGAGGACGTTCGAGCTCTCGTTGGTGAGGCACGCGACAGGCTGCGGGAGATCAAGAAGCGCCACGTCTTTACGCTCGACCCGCTGTTGGTGCCGCCCCTCATCGTCTACTCGCCCGCACCCAGCTTCCAGTGGAATCCGCAGGAGCCGCAGACGCTCGACGCCTACCTGACGAGGTTCCGCAGCCATGCGTGGCTCGGGCCAGCTGTCCGAGTTTACGAGACCTTTTTCGCGCAGCGGCCAACGGCACCCCAGGGCTTCGTGCTCGAGGCAGGCGGACTCGACGGAATCATGTCTGGCTCCAACTCCTACCTCTTCGAGCGCTATCTGGGGTGGAAGGGTTTGATGGTCGAGGCCAACCAGCACAACTTCGCGACGTTGCTGGCGACGCGGCCGGGAATCTTCCGCGCCGAGACGGCGCTGTGTTCCGTTGCTGGCAACCTCAGCTTCACCGGCGGCGGCTGCTGCAGCAGCGTCGCCGGCAAGACTGCGCCGCACACGGGTGCGGGTCTCCGTGATGGCAAGTGGGCGGACTCGCACGCGGAGCCTCGGACGAGCAACGAGTACAAGGTGCGGTGCACGCCGATCGGCTCACTCCTGCGTGCCATGCGCGTGCCGAGCGTCGACTTCTTCAGCCTGGATGTCGAGTCAGCGGAGTATGCCGTCCTGAGCGGCATGGACTGGACCATCCCATTCTCGGTGCTGATGATCGAGCGCTGCAAGGGCTCGTCGCCACAGCTGCTCCGCTCGAAGGGCTTTGTCCGGGCGCGGGAGGCGGAGCACCCAGGGAAGTGCCGCGGCTCGAACCAAGTCGATTGCCCGCGCGACCAGGTGTGGTACCATCCTGGGCGTATCCAGCCCTCGCGCTCGTGACAACGAAGTTGGGCTGGTCATGAGTTGCCCTGAGATGGTTGATGCGCAATTCGAGAAGCAGAGCTTGGGGGAGGCCGACGCAGTCGGCCATTTGAGGTGCGAAGACGACGAGCACGTTGCTGGTCACCGTCGCGTCTTCAAACTTGGCGTCGACGTTGAGCGTGTTGGTGATGTCGACGCAGCCGAAGACGCTCATGCGTGCTGCAGCCGTGTGTCTCGCATGCCGCGTCCGAGTTTGCTGCGCGTATGTTGTACAAAAAAAAGGGGAGGCGGAAAAGCCGACCCCGCCACTCTCACACACATCGACTCGACTCGCTGCAATGTCAGTTGGTGCTACGAGAGTAGGGAGGGAGGGGAGTGGAAGGAGGGTGGGGAGGGGGGAACTTGCTCTTGGGAAACATAAGAAGACGGCCAGGGGGGAGTCTCGTGGCGACCCGTCCGGTTGGATTCACGCGGCCGCAAGAAGACCGAGTCACAGCGTGGAGACGTTTTGACGCAGCATCTCGTCGCCCACCCACTTGACGTAGGCGCGGCGCAGGACTATGCGCGGATTCGGCTGCTCGGGTTGGTTCCACCAGCACGTCTCGTCGTCGAGGTGCTCCTCCTTGACAAAGGTGACGACCTCTTGGAGCAGCGCCTGGGTGCCGTCCTCGGACGGGGCGTCACCCCACACGATCCCCCGCGGACGCTTGCTGCGCTTGGAGCTGCGGCGCTTGATGCAGCTGCGCACCACCGAGCCGTCGCGGCGGCGCAGCGGCTTGGCGTGGACGATCTTGGTGGTCGTCAGGTTGGCCTGGCGCTCGAGGGGCGGCGGGGCCTCGATGTAGCCATGCTTGAGATCGTACGTGTGGCACGTCTCGCAGCGAGGCGCCGCCGGACACAACACCCGACCCACGTTGGCTTCCTTATCCGTGCCTATGAGCGCGCACTGGGAGCACATGCGGAGGTCGCAGGTGTCGAGCAGCGATCGGACCACCCCGAGGCGACAGATGACGTCATTCTCGTCCTTGCCCTCCAACTGGGTGTGCGCGAGCACCATGTCGTGCGCGACGGCCGTGACGTGGCCCGTCGTCAAGGCGAACTTGGTCACCAGATCAAAGGGGTAGCCGGCCATGGGTCTCGTGTGCGTGTGTGCTTGCAAGAAACGTGTGTACCAAAAAGATCACTCCACTCCAATGTTTTTGCGTGATATCCTTTTCCAAAGAGCGCCTACCAAAAGGAATTCAACGGCCCCAACTGCGCGCGCAGTGGGAGGGGAGGGGGGGGGTGGGGGAAGGGAGGGGTGAGGGAGGGGGGTAATCAAAGATGGGACTCAAATGTCAAACTCGCCCAGCTTCCACAGGTATCGATCCGTCGGGTGCATGAGGGTCGACGACACCAGGGGGGCGTCGAAGGTGTCGATGAACCACCGTTGGACCTGCTTTATGTCGTGGACCGGGGCGCAGGAAGGCGAAAAGAGCAGAGACGACGCCGAGTAGGCGGCCACCGACGACGCCGCGTCCTTATGGATGACGACGGCGAATTCGGGCGACGACGCCACGGCGAGGCCGATGCACGTCGGCTGTGAGAGGTGCATGATGGCTCTCGTGTACCCTGTGAGGACGGATTCATGGGACAGTAGCGAGCCGTGGGAGAACTTGGGGCGCCAGCGGTTGACAAAGGTCCTTGCGTCGTCCGGGGACAAGACCATGTAATGAGACGGTGGGGGCAGGAGGAGGAAGATCATGTGTTCGACGGGGCTTGCTTTCTCTTGGTACAGACTCGAATGTTTTCATCTTGGCTGCGAAAAGTTGCGTCGCGTATTCCCGTGTGCCAGCGGCCCTAGGGAGGCTACTAACAGTACATGTGGGACAAACCCTCCAGAACATCTCGGGCCTTGAACCAAGATGGCAGCGCGTCACGTTTCCAGAGGTCACCTTTCCAATGCTTGCAGTACACTTTCAGCTCCTTCAGAGCCAGATCACAGTCCTTCGTACAGTTGTCACAGTCCCGCACTATAGCCTCGAGCTCCGTCAGCGGCGGACACGGCGCGATGGTGCGAACCCCGAGGACGAGCGCAGCCAACATAGCCCACGGAGTCGACGGGCAGGTCACGTTTCGGACGGGGGCCGCCGGGGGTATCAGTTTCTCTGACGGTCGGAGAACGCCAACCCCACCGTACTCAGCAATGGGTCTCACGAGTGTGGACCTTTTGATGGTGCTCGCTCTGACCTCGGGCCTGACCGTGAGCCTCACCTCGCGCCTCACTTCGAGCCTCACACAGGCCCTCGCCAAGATGAGGACAATGCTAGTGTTCAATGCGACCCTCACATGTGTCATTTACACCGTGCTACGAGACCCAGACCCCTGGACGGTCGCGTTTGTGCTCGCGTTCAGTGTGGTCCCCTCGTGTATCCTCGCGTATGGCATGCACAGGGTGAGGGAGGGAGGGGGGATAGGGGGGGGGAGGCGCGACGGAACAGTCCACGAGCGCGCTGCTGTGGGCTTCCTGGGTGGTGTGTAGCAGCGCAGCGCGGCGCGTCCGCTCGCACGCGGGGGGGTGGAGGGGAGCGGGGGGAAGGGGGGGTGGGGCGAGGAGAGAGGAGAGGGGGGTGATGCGTGTGAAGGGGGTGATCTCCCCCCCCCTCCCCCTCCCCCCTCCACCCCTCCTCCCGAACCGAATGACACCCGGCTGGGGCAGGGACGTTCATGGACAAGCGTGGGTTGCTCGGTGAAAAAAAATATTCACTAGTTCTACAACACAGCACCGGGTGACAGGTATGTCCGAAATTTTCGAGGATCAGACGCTCAAACGTAAGCAACAGATTTTCAAAAGTGCGCTGCGGTTTCAGGAAAGTGCGGCGGGTGTGTCCATCCAACGAGTCTCCGGCTCGTACCTCTACCGAATCCTCAAACCCGTCCTCGACGCGCGCCGACGGGCCTATGAAGGCGAGGACAACCACGATTCAGGGACGAGGGCGTGGGACGCCGTAGATCCCGCGGATCACAACCCGGACCCCTCGGACAAGCTTATCAACGAGATTTACAACATGGACCGCACGTTCAGCGGCTGCAAGACGAAGTCCCTGGACATGCTGTCGTCGGCGGAGTCGATTGCAATGGAGTGGAAGGAGCGGGGGGCCCCAGGGCACGGCTGTCTGCTCTTGGCGTGGAAAACTGCCTTCGACCCCACCTCAAAGAAGCTACAGCCCGCTGTGCTCGTGGGTGCGGCTACGCTGCACAAGTTTGTTTCGTCGGTGAACTTCTCGACGGACCACGAGTCTGCCCCCAACCGCGGAAGTCTGGGGGACAGCGACTACAAGGTGCTCACCGGGCAGAAATTGATTGGGTCAAATGAGAAACGCAACTATTTCAGCCGGAACACCATGTACATCGACGGCCTTTGTGCCAAGGGCAAGGGTGGTATCGGCAAAATCCTCATCCTCCATGCATTGCTCTGGGGAATCATGCGGAAGTGTACTGGCGTAATCGCTCTCAGCTTCAGCACGACGCAAAAGCAGAGACCGGAGAGTTACTCTGCCTTTGTCTCGCTTGGGTTTGCCAGCATCATCCCTGCCGCCAACTACAAGATCTCAAGAATGTACGGCACCTGGTTCTTCATGTCGATCGACTCGATTGGCCTCACCACCATTCTCAAAGACGTCGTGGACGTCTGCACGCGTAAAGGATTCACAAAAGCAACAAGTGATACCCTCGTCATGAGGTGTCACAATTGACCTCCCTCTCCTCAAACCCCTCCCACCCTGGTCACTCGGAAGTGCTCCGCCTTCTCGAAGGCAGACCTTGTCTCTCGCGAGAAGGCGTCATTCGGACCAGCTTCCCACATGTCCCCCTCCCCCTCCACTGAATCCTTGAAGAGGTACGCCCTGAAACCCCGCGCCGGTCGGTAGCACTTCTTCGTCCACGGGGAGACGAGCCGGGTGGTCTTGCGTATCAGACGCGACGTCAGGCCCAGTCGCTCCTTCCTCCTCTCCCCGAATTCGAACACCCCCCTGTCCAGGAACTGCACGATCTCGTCGTGTACGATGGGCAACACGTCCGACTTGTTCGGTCGTGGGCCCTTGTCTTCCTCCCAGAGCCCCCCGTCGGCCCGGTCACTCGCCATGAAGTAGTACCCCTCCTCGTACGTCACGTTCCCACCCGGCCCCCTGTGTATCTTCATGGCCTGGATCCCGTCCGTGTACCTGGGAGTCATCCCGAGGGAGATGTCCTTGTCCGTGGACACACCGACCCCCTGCACGAAGTGGCTGCCCCACACGACGAAGACGGGTATGTCTGTCCGCCTGAACAGAGCCACTGCCTTTGCAATCTCCCCCCGATGGGGCTTGTAGGGTTTCACCTCCAGATACGCCACACGATCCCTGTCCGCTGGGTAGATCATGAAGTCGACCTCGTACCCCGCCCCTTCGCACGTGTACACCTTGCGATCGATCGCGTTCTCGTACAGGAAGGGGATGTCAAGCCCCTCCAGGAGCACCGCCACACGCATCTCCTGGTGCGAGCGATACGTGTACTCCTTGTAGGTGGCGGCCACCCCGATGCTCCTGGGCGTCGGCACGGTGGAGATGGATGTCCCTTCTCTGCATCGCTTGAGTATCAGAAAGTTGCCGTTGTTTGCCGTGTAGTCCGTGGCGTTGTAGACGCCCATGTCCACCCCCTCGACCTCGGGCGTCTCCGCAAAGACAATCGACACCCGAACGGGGTACGCGTTCGCTGCCGTGTGTTGCATCTTTCGCTTGCATGCCCCCAGGACATCCCTCCCCATCTTGGTCGGCGGGAAGTAAATCGTGAAATCGTCGTCCACGTCGATACACGTGCTCCTCATGCCGATCACGTTGGTCACGCTGCCCTTCGCGTCCACATTCCTCAGCTTGGCGCCAAGGATGCGCAGGTGAACGAGACGATCGGGCTCGTCCGGGTCGCACCCGACCATGTCACGATTTGCAAACCAGTAGACCTTACTCGCATCGTTGTCGGCAATCGAGGTGGCGAAGGAGGAGGCTGCCTCCCCTTGGTCGTTCTCACACGCCAACAGACCCTCCGTCGTGGTCACATCGCACGACACCGAGGGGGGGGTCATAGTGTCTGCCCGAGCACGGACAGTTCATGCCCGACCGAACCCACAATACTGACCGGGAGGGGGAGGGTGCGGCAGGGTGGGAGGGGGGAGGGGGGGGTCACCACCTCTTTCTCCTCGTCGTGTCGGTGGGGGGCATTGGGGTTATCGGGGCCTTTGTCTTCTCGAGGTCGAAGGTCAGGTTGGTGATCTGTCGGTCGCGTTTCACACATTCCGCACCGAGCAGGGTCTCCATGTCATGGAATATTCTCATAATCTGCAACGCCGACTGCTTCGAGATGTCCTCTTTCTCCACGAGTTCGACACAGTCAGATCGGATGCACTCGAGACGCTGCGGCACCGAACCGTCCGGACTCGAGGGCACCACGAGGGCTGCCAAGGGCCACTGGAATCCTGGCTTGGTGGAGGTGCTGGCTTCCATCCCCAGAGCTCTTGTTTTTTTTTTCGTTTCGTGGTGAGGCTCGTTTTATTCGGACGACACACTTTTGTCACACGGTCCACGACCGAAGGGTGGCCACGTACCGAGGCGGTGTCCCCCCGGAACGTCTTCGTGTCCCTCGTGTGTAGCTCATGTAGCTTCTGACGCGGGTGCTGCGCTTTTCTGGGAGGGGGGAGGGGAGGCGGAGGAGGGGGGCGTGTTGCCAACAGAGTGGCTGCGGAAACATTGAGGAGCGTTTGTCGTTAGTGGCGGCAAATGCCGCGCGCGACGCCCTCGACAGGCGGGTACAAAAAAGGTATTGTTGTATGGAAACACGGAGCCCAGATTCCCCCCTCCTCCCCTTCTCCACCCATCTCCTTTGCCTGTCATGCGTCGGTTCGGCTTCCTTGGACCCCGGAAAACTGCCTTCGAGCCACCAAACTGTGGGGGAGACACGACCTACGACGTCACGAGCGGGAAATGCGTGGTTCCTCCATTGTTTCATTTTTAGATTAGCCATCTAAAAAGTACGACCGCGAGTTCAACGACTTTCGAACATGAGGGACGCGCCATTTCTGCCAGTAATTTCTGAAAAGACAATGGTTTCGTTAGGGGTCTGTGACTCGAACTACACGCCTCACAACGAGCAATCGCCTTTCATGCCGTCACCAGCCATACCGCACACGCACCACGATGTAGGTCCATTGAGACTTGCAATTGCGACTACCACGAACACATCGGATCTCGCGAGTTTCAAGACATGGATGAATCACCATCGCGGAATCGGAGTGGAACACTTTTTCATCAGATCCGAGACGCCACAGACGAGCCATGCGTTGCAAAAATTTACGGATGTTACATTGACTTCAGCAGATGCCACAGGACAGGCGGGTGTGGACGGTCGACAAGTTCACAATGCAACCAACGCCTTGAAGGAGTCCAAGAAAATGGGCATCACACATGTGCTGCACATGGACGACGACGAGCTTCTGTCTTTTCCGAGAGGTTTCGACGCGTTTCAAAAACACGTCCAAGGCATCTCGACGCCAAACATTCACATTTGCAATTACGAGATGCTCGCGCCGCACGCCGACGTGGTGAATCCGTTCTTAGAGTGTCGCATCGTTCAAAAAAACAACTGGACGTTTCGAGGATACGGATGGGGGAAATGCATCGGTGTGGTGGGAAGAACAACTCATTCGGTCGACCCACATACGTTCTACGGATGCTTCGCAGACACGCCACCCGATCTTGCTGTCCTATATCACTACGAGTCTCTTCCGTACACGAGGTGGTTGGAGAAAACGAAACGGTACTCGGACGGGAATGTTCAATCCAGGCTTTCCTTTGTGAACGACTCGGTTAAGCGCTTTCGGTCCAATCCGGGAGAGGAGGCGCTGAAGAAGTTCTGGCGCGAACGGTGTGTATACAGAGGTGTCGACGAGATGAACGCGTCGTTTTCACTTATTCTTACCTCTTACAACACACCTGAGCGGTTCAAGATGTATGAAGATGTAATCCAATATTACAAAAAGCGCATTCCTTCTCAGAATTTGTATGTAATTGATTCATGCGGAGTCGGCTTCGATTGTATTCCAAGGGAGCAACAGCTTGTGTATGATCAAAATTCACTGGATATCAAGGTAACATGTATGGGACCGACATGTTTTGAGCTTGTGGCTCTTCAGCACGCAAGTACTTATTTCAAATTTAGGACAAATACTGTTTTCAAACTTACCTGCAAATACAAAATTTCGGACGCCGACTTTGCTCATCTGTCTTCAGTCGCACAAGACAATCCAGACTTAGTGTTGCAAGCTAATACAAACACACATGGTCAAAACTGTGAGATCATCGGTTTCAGGTCCAGTTTCTTTCCAAATGCAGTTTCGTATCTACAGACAAATCTTGTCGAACAACCCCTGGAAATGCGTCTTCCTTTGCTGTCGAAGTTTATGGGACAGTGCGGACAGCGGTGTATGCATCTTCCTGCTCTGACGTTAACAGCTCAATTGTATCAACGTTCAGCGGGAGATGTACTCACATGGCTCTAAGGAAGATCAATAAAGGAATCACATAAATCGTTCGTCCATTGCTTCAATCACATAATCCGCGGGCCATTTTTGCAAAACTCTTCTTACGAACTCGTCATTATTCATAGGTGTCTTTATGAAAACACAGGCGTAAAAGGTCTTTGCGACAATGCGGTAAAGGGGCATGAAGGACGAAGTGTGAAATATAACGATTGATTTGTAATTCAGGGCTTTGTGTGTGTTGAATACGACAATCGAATTACCAACAACATTCCAATTCATTGCTTCGTCAACACCCAACTCCTTGAGTTCCAAGAATTTGGTGTCGTAAAAAGTGACTGTTGAGTCTTTATATCGTCCATTCGATGGGCGAGGTTTCCAATGGGGAAAAGGAGACTCGAGGTCACCATCAACACCATAGTAAAAATCTTCTAAATCAACAACGAGATCTCCTTTGTTCGTATCCCAACTCAGGTCACCCAATCCTTTGTTTAAGTTTACTAGACTGTCTTCTGTCCTCGACAAATTATAACTTAACGCGTTCAACTGAAGAGAAGTCATGACAGCATAATACCATTTTCGTAAGAACAAGTGAGTAGAGTGAGTATCTGTCTTGTAGAAGTCCTCTTTCTCACGTTCCAGCTTCAGTGGATTTGACCCTGGACGCTCGACAATGAATGGACTCATACTAGGTAATGATTCTCTTAACCACCCGATTTTGTTGGGAAATGGGAAGCAATATGGGGCGGACGACTTTCTCAACGGTACTCCCATCAAGTGCTGGTGGATATTATGGTTAGTGTCGTTTTGAAGGAACAGGGTATCACCTTCCTTAAAAGTCTTGATTTTGGAGTCTTGTATGAAACGTCCAGCGACTCGAGCAAACGTAAGCATCTCGGGAATGGCCGCCAATGAATGAATCAATGTGGAAACAAAGCATGCATTTGGTGAAGGAGCCATCGTACGCTGCACATCTTGTAAGTATTCGTCTGGTCCATATAGGATAAGCCTCGCATTCACAGAGTCGATAATCTCGGAAAGCGGTACTTTTGCAACGAAATTATTGTCGATTTTCGTATACCTGTCGTCGCTTGTACGAATGTAAAGCAGGTAATGATTATGTATGTACTGTACAATGACATTTGCGTATTTAGTGCCCCCGTCGACTCTCACACTAAACGTTTGCATCTTTGTCGGTGGGTTCAGTTCCACAAATACGTACTTTGCATATGTGTATGTCATTTTCTGAATGGTTCGATCTGGGTAACATGCAGATCCTACATAATCTGTATGAGTCATAGAACTTGACAAATCTTCAGTCGCCCTTGAAGGCAGTTCGTCGGGTATGTTGTTTAGAGACAGTAAAGGAAAAGCTTCGTCAACAGTAGAGATGATCCTAACATTGGGATCATTGGTGCGCTGGACGGCTGTGACGACGTTGTGTTCGTCAAATGGAACACAGACTATTTCAGTTTTAACTTGGGTTGTGTAAAGTGTCGCTATGTACGTGTTCGTCAGCAATTGAAAACATTTTTGTAATGCAAAACTTACATCATCTGGTTCGCATCCTTCTTGCACAATTTTAAGAAACGGTTCGTGATATGGTACGGTACCCAACATATTGTCGTACAAGTTCAATTGTTGCATCAAATGCCTAAAGTCTTCAGTAGGCAGACTTACGGTATCAACATTGAAGTCAACGTATTCCATTGGCCCACAGTGATCGGTTTTGGATAATGGACGCCCTTCATGTCTTCCGTATCGTATCCAGTGGTAGTACGCCCAATAACGTAAATACACATGTCTTTTCAAAACGCCCGGTTCCTTTTTGGCTTTTTCAAGGACATCAGCATTGTTTTCAAGGTACTGCTCTGCAGGAAACGGGTCCGGTATTGGACGATAATCTCGGTTCTCCATGCAACCATACTTGAGATAGTGATCATGTGCTGTCGTCACGTTTGCGAGTACCGCTGCCTCTATATCTTTGTTATTTGCCAAATAGTAGGCAACTTCGAAATCAAAGGGCAAATGTATGTCACGCATTTTTTTTAGTAGTAGGACATAAAAAAATGGCTCCGATGGCTCCGAATTTTCAAAGTCCAAGGAGCCGTCCAAGAAGCCGTCCAAGAAGCCGTCCAAGGAGCCGTCCAAGGAGCCGTCCAAGGAGCCGTCCAAGGAGCCGTCCGCGTCCCCCCTACACACGTTCGAAGCACCACAGAGGACATTCCCGAAATTATTCACGGCCTCGTAAGCGGATTCCGGGAACGTCAAGCAGATCCTTGACCAGTGTTTACAGATCTGCCGTGCCGGCTACCCCTCCAAAAGTATGTTTGTTGTTCAGCATGTACGCAAGCTCAAATCGTCATGAAATGTACAGCGAAAATTTGAAATGGTGGATTACACATTCTCGTATCCCATTGTTTGCCGTTGATTCTTTCAGCGAAAGTAACAGATTGCCTGATGAGGATTTCTTAAAAAAACACATGCACTTTCATCATTTTACTCAGCCACCAACAATAAATGGCCGTCCTCCAAATTCGAGCAGTGGAGAGCTTCTGAGTGTGGAAAAGGCGTTTAACTTCTTTGATTTTAGAGACTTCGACGTCATATTCAAGGTGACTGGAAAGTATATAGTACCTGGAATTGATAAGCATCTTTTAAATTTACCGCGGGCGGATTTGTATCTACAAAGCTTTATATTGCACGAGAGGGAATTGCAATTCTCAGAAATCTTTGGTATGACAAGGCAATTATGGCCAGACTACATTCGATACGCAACACAAGAACAAGCAAAAGATGCGAACAATGTGGTGGAGTATTCGCTGTATCACTTTTCCCAACCAAAAGAAGTCTACGAATTACCGCGATTGGATGTGCCAATCTCGTCTCTTGTCAAACGTGGAAATGGTGACCACTTGACGAGACTGTCGGGTGGAAAATTTGAAGACAGCTTGAGGGATGGACCGATCACTTTTCGAACACCCATAAGTGATGCAGTCGTTCTCACTGCGGGTATTGGAGGTGGAAGTAATGAATTTATTGAACGTTTATTGCAACATTACAAAGGTATCACGGTAGTCAGATCAATACAAAACAGTAATCGGGTATTGTTCACTCAATGGATTGGTGGCCATCGTGAGATGACAGCTCAAGAAGCATTGAAGGAGCTAAAAGGGATGTTGTTCTACAAAATGTTTGTGAATCACACTTTGTTCTTCCCACAATCGTTTTTGAGAGAATGTCTTGAAATGAAAAACAAGTGTATCACGACAATTAGCCACGATATGAACTGGATTGCGAGTCGCCCCATAAGCATTGATATTGATGGAAACAAAGTCTTGAGTCCGTACCGCAAACGGATCCATCTGCTTTGTCAATCAAAAGCGATAATGAATGTATATAGGTATAACACACAAAAAGATCCATTTAAAAGTGTGCGCTTTGTAACAATGCCAGATTACACAGGCCGCTTGGATGAACCTATAGATGTTGATAGTGAGAAACCAAAACTTATGGCCTTAGGGGCGGTTTCGCCGATTAAGGGCAGTGACGAAATACACAGGTTGCACGCCCTTTATCCCAATGATGTGTGCTTGATTGGTATAATAGCGCCACCAACCGATGGTTCGATTTCCAAGCTCCAACCTAACGGATATGATACGAACAACTTTAATGCAAAGTTGAAAGAGAGCCGACCAAATGTGTGTATCATGCCCAACAAGGTGTGTGAAACCTGGAGTTACACACTAACATTGTGTATTTTGGCAGGCATACCGGTCATCTTGAAGAAGCTAGATTTTGATAATGCTCCTAGAGAACGTCTTTTGGCAAAAGGGGCGTTGTATGAGCATGATTACGAGGATTTCGATTCGCTTTTGAAGTTGGCCGATGAAATAAAAGTGAAAACAATTTATCCCGTCGATTTTAATTCATATAAAATACCGTCGGCATGGGATGAGGTGATGCAACCGTAACATAATGTCCTCACAAAGCATCAGTTCCAAAATCTTGTTGCCAGGGGTTCGTCAACTTAAGGCTGATTTAATTTTATCTAAAAGGAATTTACAGAAAAACGTGGATGTTTGGCTCGGTTGACAATTGACGCGCATTTTCATCCAAAATTTTTTTTAACGTGTGAAAGCAGTGCGGGGTGGGCACGATGTACGACGACACGAGCCATACGTGCGTCCTTGTGCACCAGCAAAACCCTAACCTAGGGGGTTTTAGCTCTAACCCTGACCGAGACCTTGACGAACTGAGGAGATTTATAATTAAAAACAAAAACAAAATTGAGAAAAACCAAATAGAACTCAAAGAGCAGGCTCTCCAGGGCAAGGAATCAATGCAGTACAACAAAAAGTGGCGGAGGCTGCGACATCGCAAACGTTAAAAAAGCAGTGACCTGCAACGGCGGAGGTTGTAGCATCACAGACGTGGGAGGCTCCGCGAGATGTGACGCTGGGAATTGCAAGCTCACCAGGGTACACAAGGCGAGCTGCAAAGATGGTGGGTGCAGTTTCCTCCAGATCGATTATGCAGCGAGCTGTGACGGTGGTCGCTGCAGTTTCACCCATGTGGGAGAAGCTGTTTGCAGCGGAGGTTATTGCGAGTTCAATAATGTCGAAAAGGCTCATTGCGGTGATGAAAAACGAAGAAAGACATGCCAATTCAATAACAACGTAATTGGATACCCGGCTATCGGGACGAACGGACAAAAGGGCCTGTTAGACAACGAAAAAACCGCATTGTTTTCTGATCGTAAACAAACAGGCCCTTTTGTCGGGCTTCCGGGCTTGTCGGGATAGCGCCTGTTTCTTTCCTCACCCTCCCCCCTCCCCCTCTCCCTCCCCCTCTCCCTCCCCCTCCCCCTCCCC
>Ga0209713_10000701_pt1 | contig 19169 bp, 9 predicted proteins | sample ArcOceMetagenome_3_FD_187444 | JGI IMG/M metagenome (GOLD analysis project Ga0209713, IMG submission 187444) | Marine eukaryotic phytoplankton communities from Arctic Ocean - Arctic Ocean- Svalbard ARC20M Metagenome (SPAdes) (version 2) | ecosystem: Environmental > Aquatic > Marine > Oceanic... | reverse complement strand
TCAGGCATCCAAAGATTAGACCTCGTTCCCATGTGCACACAGTTTTTCGCCTCTGATGCCGGCTGGGAACTCGGGTCCCCTCGCTAGCTGCGTTCGCCCGAATTGTATTTTTGCTCGGATCTCAACTTGGCCGCAGGCCAACAAACAGCATACTGTACCCAACATCCGGATCCGCGCCGCCCCAGGCCTGGGGGATCTTGTCAGCTCTGGGCTCCGCCTTTTACCGGTGCGTTTTTTAGCACCCTTTTCATTCACACCTCTCCGAGTCGCCTCAGCACCTTGGTCCCAATGGACCTGGTGTTCCACCGCCTCGCGCAAGAGGGACCGCTTCCGCAGCACTCGCATGATGCGGCGCTTCTGCCGGAAGAGCGCTGCACTCTACAGCGCCTGGCCGCCACGGCTGCCTCACAGCAGACACACGGCACAAGCTCATCACCAAGCACGCTCGACTGTGCGTCCGCACGTCCGCCTCTGCGCAACCTATCCGAAGCATCCTTCCGCAAATGCTGGTTCGTTGCACGCGGCGAGCAATGCGGGCTGTATCGCCCCTCGGCCACGTACAACACTCCAAGCGACCCGCTGCTGTTCCGCTACTCGTCCCTGGTGGCGCCTGCTCGAGTCGGCGACTCGTACCTGCTACGTGCGCTCTCCACGCAGCCCAAGAATGCGACGCTCACATTCATCGGCGACTCCACCGCCGCGCAGATGGCGGCGGCCGCCCGATGCGAGCTGGGCCGCGCCAAGCTCGCCGCAGTCGCCTCTACCCTAACAACGGCGATGGACACCTCGCTGCTCGTGCCGATCATGGAGGCGCTCGCCAATCGCGTCAGGATCATCGAGTGCGTCCGCATCAACACTTGGCTCGCGGCCGTCAAGCGCACCAGCGCGATTATGCTGCGCGACCAGGCTGGCACGCTCGTGTTTACTTTTGGCGTGCACTACGACGATCTCAAGGCCGTACAGGCAGGGGAGAAGGCCAGCGGAGGCCTGGCAAACACGGTTAGCCGCTACTCGCGTGACGACCTCAACCGTCATCTTCTAGCGGTGCTGCCTTTGCTGCACGAGCTGACAGAGCGATGCCCCAACTGCCGTGTGCTCTGTGTGACCTCGTTCAGCCAACATTTCGTCTCTTCGGATGGAACCTTCAACGCCGACATTGTCACGGACCGGTTGCCTCGCAGCTCCTACGGATGCAGGCCGTGGCCAGCTGCTCCGGTGTCCGGCGCGAATGAGTCTTTGCTCGATGAGCTTGGCACCAGCTGGCCGTTGATTAGGAGCTCTGCGAATTCTTGGCGCATTTCCGACGTACTGCGACAGCTGCGCCGGTTCCCGAACATCCATGTGGTTCCGTTGCACATGCTCAGCCGTGCCTGGTGGAGCCTGCACGCAGGAGCCACTGAGGACAACTGGAGAGGCACCAAGTGCGGCGGAGGTGGCCAAAAGGTCTGCATCGACTGCACGCATCTATGCTACAGTGCCTTTTTGTATGAGCCAATCTGGTGGGCGATCGACGCGGTATCTCACACCGGCTATTGAGGCTATTGAGGCAACGCGTTTGCCAGCTTCTACCCCAGTAATCAAACTGTGAAATAGTCAGACATGTTGATTATATTTCGCAAAAATCGGTGATTGCGGCACCCCACGTCCCGTCTTATCTAAAAGACCATTACTTTTTTGTGAATTTACGTAACAATTTGGCCCGGTACTCGGTCGCCCACTCGGCCCATTTGACAGTGTCGTTGGTGACCATGTCGCCGTCGTCTCCGTTCGCTGAAACCGTCTGCCCTATGCTGACTATGTCATAAGGGCGCAGGGCTGCACGACACTGGATCATTTCCGTAGCAAGCAGCTCTGCATCCAGGGACGATTCGTTGCGGATGAAAAGTGCACGCAGCTTCACTGTCGTCTTCGCCAGCATACCACTCCGTCTTTCATGGAGTAACGCAAACCGGCCTGCTTCACGTGATGGCACAGTTCCGGTAGGAACGGTAAGCACGGGGTGCATCACAATCTCGCATACCCCTCTCGTAGAGCGGAGTACGGACATGCTTTTCATCAGGTTACTGCCGATCCTTGCGACATCTAGCTGCTCTTCTCGTGGCAAGACATGGGTTGCGTTGCCATGAGTCCGGCCGAATGTCATGAGGTGCTCAGAGGTTGTGCAGCAGACGTGGCGGCTCTTGGTTCGTGGCCGTGCTGGACAATCACGGTGCATGACATGCTGCCGCGAGAGCCTAGTGAAATGAGGGCGTGGGACCGCCCAGGTCATGTCACAGCCGGGCCCATCACAAGAAAGTGCTTCATGATTCCACATCCACGTGCACCATGGCGGGACTGGGCGCCACCACACCGCATCTGGCCTCGAATACAGTACGAGGCCAAAGGACTTGCTCGGCGATGTCTGCTGCTCGTATCGCGATATTGCGGCTCCGCACCAGGCGATCCCCATGTGCGACAAAAGTAGGCGTTCCTCATTATTCCCCGTGGCAATGAAATGATTTTGGGGCGCGCAACAAGGGGTGCTCCGGTTTTCTCCAGGAGTGTACGCCTGTGTGGAGCATGACTGAGTCCGGTACGCCTTCCATGCTTGATTTTCGGGTTGAACCACACATGCTGCGCTAACGCGCTGGCACCCCTCTCCCTCGTATGTGCCACTGCCATTTAATACCACGGCCTCGCCAATGCGCTGTTGAATCCACGGCAGCTGCAACGTGGCGATCATCTGTTGAAGATTACCCTCTCGGTGACTCCGGAAGCGTTGCCCTGCCATGCCTGCCACCTTCTCTGAGTCATTCAGCTTCAGGTGGAGGAACAGACGAGTACCCTGCTCATTCCCTGATATTGCAGCGATCAGGTTGTAACGTATGTGTGTCAGGATAAGCTTTGAGGTAAACGTCCGTGCCGCACCAGCGATGCAAAATGCCACAGCAGGCGGTGAAGTGGGTTCTTTCTCGCATTGCGATGCAGCTGCAGACCCGCTGGCCTTTACCACTTGCTCCCATGGTGCTGCATCTGGCACGCTCCGTCCCGCAGTTTCACGGTCCCGCCAAGCAGAGGTGCGCGGCGACACCATAGTAATGTCAGTAACTAGTTTCTCAGTATGCAGAAGAATGCGAGGGTTTCTAGTTGGCAAACGTCTGCCTCAATAGCCTCAAAAACGCCCTTCCGCCCTACGGAGAACGCGACATAGCACATACGCACGCCCGACGCCTCCCACGGCCCAGCGCGGCCCTCTACAGAGGGTTTTCGGCGTCGGTGTGGACGTTTATGACCATACATAGGCAGCGATGTAACTAACATGGCTGCCGATCGCGTTCGCAGCCGACGTGCGCATGATGTCCCTGTCAGTGTGTGGGGGGGGGCAAGCTGCGCCGATCCTGCTGCCATGGGTCGGGAGAGTATCCTCCTAACATGAATATTCCCACGGCCCCGTGGGGCGCAAACCAACGGGTCCCAGCTACTGCGTCTCGGTCTCGCCGATCGTGGTCGCGCGAGGGGCAATGCCGACCGCCTTGCTGGTGTCCACAGCCATCGCGTTCTCCCCAACCGCGCCCACGTACCACGTCTCCGTTGCACCGAAGAAGCTCGGCGCGACGGGCGAAAACTTCGTCTGCTGGAACATCGATGCGAGCGCCAACCGAGGCTTCTTCTGGCGCAATCTATCGACCGACACCGCCTACGGCGCGAAGCTCGCGAGGCAGGCGTCCGCGCTGGGGCGTGCCCAGGCGGCCGGCTCGTCGGTGCTCCGCTTCGGCGGCAGTGGCAACGACTATCTGACCTACGCCTTCGGCGGCACTCCCTGCCCGGAGGAGTCGGAGTTCAGGCAGTGCCTGAACGAGACGCACTGGAAGTCGCTGCTCAGCTTCACCGAGGCGGCGGATGCGCGCATGATCTTCGGCCTCAGCCTCAACACGGGGCACGACCTCCGCGTCGAGACCGACGACCCGGGCTATCCCTATCCGTGGGACCCGGCCAACGCGCGCGCCATCCTGAAGTGGACGATCGACGCGAAGCTCGACCATCTGATCATGGGCTTCGAGCTCGGCAACGAGCAGAACACCAAGTACACGGGCGACCAGATGTCGCACAACACCGCCATCCTGCACAACCTCACGCTCGAGCTCTGGCCGAACGCGTCGCGTCGGCCGGCGCTCTTCGGGCCCGACCCGCACAGCCTGCACGACGGCAGCAGCGGCGCGTCGAAGACGCTCGCGTGGCTGCAGGCGTGGCTGCGCGGCTGCAAGGCGCGCGGCGTGCCGATCACGGGCGTGACGCACCACGAGTACATCGAGGTCGACCCGAGCGAGGCCGGCTTCGTCGACCCGTCGCGCCTCGACCTCAGCGGCGGCGTCGCCGACGCCGTGTACGACGCCGTCCGCGCCGTCGACAAGACCGTCGGCGTGTGGGGCGGCGAGGTCGGCCCGCACAACGGCGGCTCGCCCGTGTGCTCGCACGCGTCGATGCGTTGGGCCGTCTACGACTGCCCGTGGAGCCGCTGACGAAGAAATGGCCCGTCGCGCGGTTGGGCCAATTTTGCGGACGCCTTTTTTATGTTCCGGCATTAGTATTCAGACACCCAGAAACTAAAAATGACGCAGAACATTTCAACAAACACGACCTCGGGTGTCCAGACAGCGGGTGCATCAATCGTCGCTAAAAATCGACCCAACATCGAGCCATCGTCCACATGTGCACAACAAGGCCGTACTCACATCACCGTGTCCTCGGGCTTTGCGATGCACTTGTTGAAGCCCTCGGTCAGCTCGTCCTTGTCGAGGTTGCGGCCGATGAAGACGACCTTGGACGTGCGGCACTCGTTCTCGCCCCACGGCTCCTTGGCCGGCGTGAACTGGATCTGGTCGTGGACGCCCTGGAAGATGAACTTCGTGTCGCCCTCGCCCGCGAGCGCGACGACGCCCTTGCTGCGGTACAGCTCGGCCGAGCGCGCCTTTATTACGCCGTGCATGAACTTGTTGAACTCGTGCGAGTTGAGCGGCTCGGTCGTCGTCAGACCCACCGAGCTCACGCCCGAGATGTCGTGCTTCTTCTTCTTCTTCTGCGACTTCTTGGGCGCGTGGCCCCCGTGGCCGTGCTCGTGCGCCTCCGCCGCCGCCGCGTGCTCGTCGTGGCCGTGGCTGCTCTCGGCGGCGGGCGCCGCCGCCTCGCCGTGCCCGTGCTCCTCGACCGGCGCCGCCTCGCGCTGCTGGTGGCCGGGCGGCGGCTCCTTGTGCACCCTCTCCGCCTCCTTGGGCGGGGCCGCCTCGGCGTGGCCGTGGCCGTGGTTGGCCGCGTCAAAGTGCTCGTGGTCGTGCGTGCAGCCCTCGACGGTGCACACGCCGCCCTCCTCCTCGTCGACCTCGTCCTCGTACTCCTCGAGCGCGCCCTGCATCCGCTCGAGCGAGAAGGCGTTGATGCCCATGATCTTGTCGAGGTCGACGATCGAGTTCTGCGTCTCGATCTGCTCGGCGTACGCGTTGATCGAGTGGACGGTGTCCTTGAGCTCGCGCAGCTCGGCCTTGCTCACCAGGTCCGTCTTGTTGAGCAGCACCTTGTCCGCGAACGCCACCTGCTGCACCGCCTCGTTGACGGTGTCCTCGGGCCGCACCTCGTTGATGTGGTCCTTGAGGAAGAGCGAGTCGACGAGCGCGATCACGCCGTCGACGCGGAAGTGCGAGTGGATCTCGGGCTGCTGGAAGGTCTTGAGGATCGGCGCCGGGTCCGCCAGCCCCGTTGTCTCGAAGAGCACCATGTCGAACTTCTCGAGCTTCTTCTTGAGCCCCTGCAGCGAGCGCACGAGGTCGCCGCGCACCGTGCAGCACGCGCAGCCATTGTCCATCGAGATGACCTCCTCGGCGCCGTGCACCGTCTCGGCGACGAGGCCCGAGTCGATGTTGACCGCGCCGAACTCGTTCTCGATCACGCAGATCTTCTTGCCGTGCTTCTCGTTCAGCACGTAGTTGACGAGCGTCGTCTTGCCGGCGCCGAGGAAGCCCGTGATGACCGTCACCGCCAGCTTCTTCTCCTCGGGCACCTCCTCGAAGTCGTCGTCGTCGTCAAAGTCCATCTCGTCGGCCGGCGGAAAGTACTGCCGGCACACGCGGTCCTCGTCGATCGGCGCGTAGATGAGCTTGCCATTGTCCAGCTGGATCTGGTACGGAGCGAACGTGCCGGCCGGGAAGCTCGACTGGCGGTAGAAGAGCTTGACGACGGTGCCCGGCTCCCATCCGCCGCAGTTGCACTCGACGCGGGTGCCCACGGTGAAGCGGAGCGTCGTGGTCGCGACATCGGCCTCCTTGATGTACATGGCTCCTGCGCAGGCCGGGGCATGGGGGTCGGGCTCAGGCGGGGGCGCCGGCTGCAGAGACACACAGTGCAAGGCGCAGCGGAGCGCTCGCGCTGTCACACCACGCGCTGCTGAGCTCAGCAGCTCGTCGGGACAGACGGGCGCGGGCGGCGCGCGCGCCAGGGCCACACGTGGGGGGTGGCAGCGCTGGTTGCAGAGCTATAGCTAGGGCAGCCGTCGCGGCCACCAGGGATCCTAGCAGCGTCCAGACCACGATGCTGGCGGCGTCTGGCGTGGCGGACAGCCAGCGCGCGCGCCGGGCCGCCGGTCGGGCGCGGGATGGAGGCTGCTCGCACCTGCGCAAGGGGTGAGTTATCTTAGGTGGTCTGGGCTTGCAAAGCTGAAGCAAGGCTGTGCATGCCGCATGCCTCTCAACAATTTTTTGAGGTTTCTAGTTGAGGGAAGCTAACAGCTTCAAACGCTTAAAACTCAAACCGTAAACTCGATTTAGCCGACATCCGGCACAGTTATCACCAGTGGACCTCAGGCTAACCTCCATTACATTGACTTCGTGAGTCGTGGCTATCAGCGCGTTGCGCTGCCTGTTCTCCGGCTCGAACTTGCGCCGACCCACGTGGAAAGCACGGCGCACAGGACAGCCGAAGACCCATACTCGATGTCGACGAGACGCTGCTGGCTGCTTGCGGCGGTGCTGCTGCTCGCCGCGCTCGGCGGGGCCGAGGCTAAGAAGGGTGCGGGTAGCACAGACTGCACGGTGACGAGCACATGGCCCGACGGCACGGAGATCACGCGGTGAGCTGGGAGCAGACCGCCACGTCACGGCTGCGCCGCGCGCCTAGCTGACGCGACCCCACGGCTGCGGTGCGCAGGGAGTGCATCGTCGAGGGTGAGGGCAAATCGAAAAGCGCAGGTGCGCGCGCACTGCACGCTCGCTCCACCATGCATCTAAGCGCCGCCCGCGCTGGGTCGCCTCTCACCAGCGCTGGCTTCGCGTTGCCGCGCAGCGTCGAGCGGGAAGCAAACGATCCACTCTGAGTTCAAGTGGATGAAGGACACGCGGTGGAACTGGAACAACTGGCGCGATGTCATCTTCAGGAAGGACGGTGCGGGCCTTCCCACCCGACGCCGCCCCGCCCCCAATCGGCTCCGACCGCGCCCCTCTCGACCGTTGACGCGCAGGCTCGTTCCTCGCACCTGCCGAGGGCTGCGAGCGGGAGGGCAACCCCAAGTGCAAGTGGTACACGGACGAAGACCGGCTCTACGTGCTCTTTGGCGGTGCGCCCTCCGCCGTTTGCACCTCGTACCGTACCACGCTCACCCCGTCCTTGCAGCCAAGCGCCTGCTTCCCCCGTCGCGCGTCGCAGGTGCGGGCCTGCACATTCTCGAGACGTCGCCGGATCAGATGACGATGTCCGGCTTCAGAGAATCGGACAGCGACGCGTGCTCGGCGGCGCGGGTGCAGTAGAAAGCGGTCGACCCACGACACTGACGAGTAGAGGCCAGCCGACGCGTGGTCCGGCTTTCGCACAGTGGAGCCGAGTGTTTCATGGGAATAGGTCATTCCACTCAAACCCTTTGGACGTGTCACAATCGGACACGACAGGGTAGCCCGCGCGCCGGCACGACCATTTTCGGGCGTGTGTTCCGTTCGTGGTGTGGGGGGGTGTTTGAATCTGTGTGAAGGGTCGAGCACTTGGCGGAAACAACCAAGAGGCTCTTTCGGCGGTTTCTCTCGCCTCCGGGGTCACAGTTTCGCGGCGCGGGTAGCTCCCGTACAGTATAAGGGACGGTAGCACCGCTTCTTTCGACAACATCCCGCACAGTTCTCACGAGTTTGGGGCGCAGCTCGAGCGACCCTGGACCTCAATCTCCATTCCGAATTCCTGTCGCTAGGCTTGCTGAGGATGCAGGTCATGGCGACCAACGACTCGTGGCAGGACTACGTTGCCGCCTGCGATGTCATGTGCTGTGTCGTCGGAACCGACGGCAATATTTGCGCCGCCAACGAGTCGCTCGCGAGCAGAGCTGGATGCAGCATTGCTGAGCTGAGGGCAGCACCGCTTACGGCGCTGCTGGCGCCGGGGCAGACCCTGCCCCCGCAGTTTGAGGAGCTCCTGCGAGCGGGCGTGCAGGGCGTCGCGTCTAGCATCCCACTGTTGTACATGCCATGGAGGACCGGGGCGCTCGAGCGAGTCGAGGTCAGGGTCTCGCCCCTGTACGACTCGACGACAGGCTCGATGCGGCAAATTTTGGTGACGGTGATGCACGTCGACTCAGTTGATACGACGGGGCCTGCAGCACCCGTTGAGTCTGGCAGTGCAGAAGCCAGCGCAGACGACTCGATGGAAGACGTGCCGCCCTCGGCCACGCCGGCGTCGACCACCGTCGAGGGCTTGCGAAACGTGTCGGGGGTGGCGCAGCAGCTGCTGCAGTTGTCGAGCGTGCAGTTGAGCGCAGCCGACGCCCCGAGGCAGACCGCCACGGCGTGGTCGGTGCTGTTCGCTTCGGTGCTGCAGAAGTCGATGTTCAGCAACGTGCTGCTCGCGAGGCCGACGCCGCCCGCGGCCGAGGGCGCGGCCGGCTCGTCGTCGTCCGGGTACGAGATCTGGCACGCGAGCCGAGGGCTGCAGGAGCTGCTCGGAGTCCCTGCGTCCAGCCTGCTGGGGAAGACTGCTACGGAGCTGTGCGCGTCGGCCGATGCGCCCGCGCCACTGTCGGAGCAGTCGCAGGAGCTGCACCACGCGATCGCGACGCGCACCAACTGCCTGATCGAGACGGTGCTCACCACCTCGTCGGGCGCGCCGCTCTTCTGCCTCGCGTACGTGCTGCCGCTCCACTGCCAGGGCGCGCGGCAGGGGACGACCGCCGTCGCCTTCCTCGACGTGCACCGCTCGCTGCCGTACATGCAGCGTCAGATGGAGGCGCGCGAGATCGGCGACTGCGACCTGTACACGTTCGTCAAGTTCTCGCTGCTCAACTGCCTCGTGACCGACCCGAGCTGCCCGACGCCCAACCCGGCGTACCGCAACGCGATCATCTTCGCGTCGCACGGCTTCTCGGCGATGTGCGGCGCCACCGCCGACGAGGTGCTCGGGCGCAACTGCCGCTTCCTGCAGTCGCCCGAGTTCCTCTCCGTGGAGCCGCCGCCGCCGACGGCCGAGGCGCGCGAGGCGGTCGCGCACATGGCGGCGGCGCTCGACGCGCGGCAGGAGTCGCTCACCTTCCTGCGCAACTTCCGCAAGGACGGCACCAAGTTCGACAACCTGCTCTTCATGACGCCGATCTCGTACGAGGGCTCGGCCGACGGCGGCGGCGGCGGCGGCGTCCTCTTCTGGGTCGGCGTGCAGCACCCGATCGACGACGACCCGGCGGTCGCGGCGGCGGCGGCGGGCGCGCTCGGCACGCACGCCGCGACGACGCCCGCGTCGGTGGCGGACGCCGACCTCACGCGGCTGCTGCGCGCGTGCCACGAGAGCCTGCAGGCGCTGCAGCTGCAGGAGCTCTACTCGGCCTACACGTCGCAGGTGCACCGCACCGCCATCGTCATCCACGGCTCGTCGCCCAAGCCGCCGATGGTGCAGCAGCAGGGCTCGGGCGGTGCGGGTGGCGGGTCGCAGCTCGAGAACGTGCCCGAGTGCGCCGTCTGCTCGTCAGACGGAACCTCCGCCCCCGAGGCGGCGGCGGCGTCGACGACGTGCGTGTGCCGGCTGTGCGAGAACCTGGTCCTCGCCGAGGCGCTGCCGAGCCACACGCAGTTTTGCAAGATCGTCTCGCAGTGCAAGACGATCGTCGCGTGCGCCGACGGCACGCTGTCGCGCGTGCTGTGCAAGCTCAACGCCGCCTCCAACGGCTCGCTCATGACGGGGCAGAGCGGCTCGCAGGCGGGGCAGGTGGTCGAGCTCTTCCGCTCGTTCACGTCGACGCTGCTCGGCGTGACGGCCGCCTCGCCCGTGCTGCCGCAGCTCTCGTCGCTCACGCCGCGGCTCGACGAGCTGACGGCGGCGGCGGTGCCGCGCGCGACCGCCGCGTGCTGGGCCGACATCAAGGCGGCGGGGCAGCGCAAGCTGGCGGCGCTGCAGCACGCCGCGCTCTGGACGTCGGAGCTGCAGGCGACCATCGTCTCGCGGCCGGGCGCCGACCCCCTGGCGCACGGGCAGGCGCCGTGCCTCGCCGACTTCGAGGTGGTGCGCGAGCTGCAGCGCGGCTCGCACGCCGCCGTCTTCATGGTGCGCAAGGTGCAGACCGGCGACGTCTTCGCGATGAAGGTCATCGACCGGCAGCGCGGCCGCTCGCACCGCCTCGCCACCGAGCGCAAGGTGCTCTTTTCGTGCTCGTCGCCCTTCGTCGTGACGACCTTCTTCGCCTTCGAGGACCCGGCGCGGCTCTACCTCGTCATGGAGTGCCTCCACTCCGACTGCAAGCAGCTGCTGCAGGACCGCGGCGTCATCGGCGAGCAGCAGGCGGTCTCGCTCGCCGCCGACGTCGTGCTCGCGCTCGAGCACCTCCACGCCGTCGGCATCTGCCACCGCGACCTCAAGCCGGAGAACCTGCTGCTCACGTCGGAGGGCCGCGCCAAGCTCGCCGACTTTGGGCTCTCGCACGTCGCCGCGAAGGCGACGAGCGACGAGGAGCTCGCGCGCGACCCGTCGATCGTCGGCACGCCCTTCTACATGGCGCCCGAGGCCATCCAGGGGCGCGCGCGCGGCCTCGAGGCCGCGTGCGACTGGTGGTCGTTCGGCGTCATCCTGTACGAGTTCCTGACGGGCTTCCCGCCCTTCCAGGGCGCCAAGGTCGCCGAGATCTACCGCGCCATCCTGACGCTGTCGTGCATCGCGCCGATCCAGAAGTGCAACGTCTCGCCCGAGGCGGCCGACCTCGTGCTGCGGCTGCTCGTGCTGCAGCCGCGGCAGCGGCTCGTCGGCGCGCCGCGCGTCATGGCCCACCCGTTCTTCCGCACCATCGACTGGCCGCAGCACGCGCACTCGGGCGGCGGCGCGCGCCAGCCCGCCGCCGCCGCCGGCGCCGCGCCGTCGGCGCTGCCGACGCTCCACTCGCTCGCCGGCCAGTCGCTCACGTCGTGCCTCTCGCGCCCCATGCACGGCGGCGCCGCCTCCGCCGTGCAGGCCGCCGCCGCCGGCCACGCCGCGCCGATGGGCGCGTGCGCGTGCGCCGCCGCCTGCTGCGGCTCGTCGGCCGTCGCCGCCGGCGTGCCGCGCGCCAACTCGGCCAACTCGGCCAACGGCTCGTCGCGCTCCGACGGCGAGCGCATGTCGGCGTCGGCGCTCTCGGCCGCCTCGACGCACGACGCCGGCGCCGCGCTGCAGCTCCACCTGCAGCCCGAGGCGAGCGACGCGCACATCGACAACCTCACCGGCCTCAACGACCGCGTCGCGGGCGCCGCCGCCGGTGCCAAGGCCGCGCGCACCACGCCGCCGCCGCCCGCCGCCGCCGCCGCCGCCAAGCCGTCCTTTGCCACCAACTGGTGAACGGCGTCGCCCCGCTCGACCATTTCCGTTCTCTTTTGGTTTTCTTCCATGCCGCATGCCTGCCGCCGTGCCCGATGATGAGAAGAGTTCTGCCAACCTCGGCGCCACCCCGCCCCCGCTGCCCACCTCGTCGGCCTCGTCACCATCGACACTTTTATCCGCGCAATGGTTGTTCGACCCATCCTATGCCACGATCGTGCATGCACCCACACCCACACACGAAGAAGCGCACGGAGGAGGAAGTGCCTCGCCGCCGCGCCATGCGACCGCCCCAACGACACCGCCCTCTCGTTGCTCCTGCCGTTTCTCATGACACTATGTCGACCCGGGTCCCTTATTCCGCGATGCTTGCCGCGTCCCCAGGGTTCGTGAGTGAACTGTCACTGTCAGTTGGCCGTTATCAGAATCTTGGAAAAACGAGAAACACACTGACAATTCGGCGGTCAGATGTCAGATCCCTGGCAGCATCGGCATCAGCTGCTTGAGCGCGCCGAGCTTCTCGGCCCATCTCTGCTGGTCGTGGTGGCCCATCGCGACGATCTTGAGGCGCGCCGCCGAGTGCGGCGGCAGCGGCAGCCAGTTGGAGTAGAGCTCGACGGCGCCGTCGAGGGCGTCGGCGGCCGCCTCGAGGTCGCCGCGCGCCTCGAGCAGCGCGGCGAGCGCCGCGTGCGCGCGCACGCCGTGCGGCACGTCCTCGTGCCTCGCGCCGAGCCCGACCGCCGTCTCGAGCAGCGCCTTGGCCTCGGCCTCGTCGCCGTCGGAGCCGGCGCCCGCCGCCCTGGCCACCAGCAGCGCCACGGCGAGGTTGGTCAGCTCGAGCGCCGACTCGGCGCCGCCGCGCGCCTGCGTGCCGAGCTGCGCCGCTTGCCGCGCCGCGTGCACCGCCGCCGCGCGCTGCTCGAGGGCGGCGAGCGGCTCGTCGCGCCGCGCCGCGCCGACGAGCAGGTGGTAGAGGCTCAGCCCGCCGTAGACCTCGGCCTGCAGCGGCAGGTTGGAGGCGGCGTCGGCCATGTGCAGCGCGGCGGAGAGGTGCTCGTACGCGCGCGGCAGCGCCGCGTCGCTCCAGCCGCCCTCGCCGCCGTCGCCGTCGCCGCGCAGCATCGCCGTGCCGAGCGCGACGCTGAGCCGCGCGCGCGCCGCGTCGTAGCCGACCTCCCTCGCCGCCGCGAGCGCCCTCTCGAGCCCGGCGACCGCGTCGGCGCGCGCGCCGTGCCGCCAGCGCAGCGCGGCCACGTGCAGGTTGGTCGCGTCGTCGACGGCGTTGCGGAGCAGCCCGTTGGCCTCGCTGATCGCGAGCGCGCGGCGCAGCATCTTGAAGGCCTCGTCGACCCGCTCGGGCTTGCGCGAGCGCTCGAGCTTGAGCAGCGCAAAGTGGCCGAGGCAGACCGAGAGGACGCTCGAGTAGCCGAGCTGCTCGCCGATGCCGAGGCCGAGCGCGAGGTGCTCGACGGCGAGCTTCGTGCTGCCCGTCGCGCGGAAGGCGACGCCGAGGTTGGCCGCCGCCACCGCCTCCGAGTACCTGTCGCCCTGCTCGCGCGCCTGCGAGAGCGCCTGCATGCCGAGCTCGATCGCCGTCGGCAGCGCGAGCTGCGCGCCGTGCGCCGCGCCGAGCTGCGAGATGAAGCGCGACGTCAGCTGCGCGTCGCCGAGCTCCTGCGAGAGCAGCAGCCCCTCCGACAGCTTGCCGATCGCCTCGGCCGCGCGGCCGCCGTCGATGGCGAGCGCGCCCTCGGTCAGCTGCACGCACGCCAGCCCGCGCCGGTCGGCCGCCTCGCCCACGACGCGCCCCGCGCTGCGCAGGTAGTCGCCGGCGGCCTCGTGCTCGGCCTGCACGGCGCACAGCTGTGCCAGCGCCAGCAGCGCGCGCGCCTCCCAGTGGAACTCCTTGTGCGCGCGCGCGTCCTTCAGCAGCAGCTCCATCTGCTTCCGCGCGCGCGGCAGGTCGGCAATGTGCAGCGCCCGCAGCGCGCGCTCCTCGACGGTCCGCAGGTCCTGCAGCATGTTCTCGAACTGAGGGTTGGCCTTTTGCCGCGCCTTGATCGCCTCGAGCGCGTCGCGCGGCTCGCGCAGCTGCGGGTTGAGCTTGATTGACGTGGTGAAGCCCTTCTGCGCCTCCGTCAGCTCGCCCAGCGCCTCGAGCGCCTGCCCCAGCCGCCAGTGCGCCTTGGCGCTGTCCGCGTCGTCACTCAGCACCGCCTCGCACTCCCTCCTCGCCGCGACGTAGCCCTGAAGCTTCATCAGGCACGCAGCGCGGTTGAGGCGGCACTTGTGCTCCGACTCCCGCCGCGCCGCGTCGGTCGGCTCGACCTTGGCGAGCAGCTCGAGCGCCTCGACATACTTGTGGCTGGCGTTGGCGAAGTCCTGCGCCTTGAAGAGGCCGTTGCCCTGCTCGCGGGCGGCGTTGGCCGCGTCCATCGGCGCGCGCGCGCACGAGCCTTCCATCGTGGGAGGGGGTACAACACCAATCGGACTGAAGCGATAATCGGCGCCTACGGCGTGGCCTCTCCCGAGCAGCAGTTCAGGCAAAAACACAGCTTAAATCGCTTAAATCTCTCCCCACGTCGGCTCTCCTGACCCGGCGGCTTAGGCAAAGCAATGATCTAAAGCATCTAAATAAAGGAACTAACAGCCAGGACAGTACCCGCTGCACGCCGTGCAGATGCTGCACCACGCGGCATCCCCTGGCCCCTCGGCGTGCGCCGCGCACGCCTCGCCCCCCGCCTCCCACGGCGGCATCGGTGGCGCGGGAGGGTCCGGCGGCGGCGGCGCGGGGAGAGACCCGACGATGCCCTCGAGCGGCTGCAGCACCCTGCCGTGCTCCGCCGCGTACTCCTCCCAGTCGACGTCGCACGTGTCGGCCGAGTTCACCGCGGCGTCGAGGCTGTCGAGCTGCTGCTGCGCCGCGGCGCCGGTGCGCCAGAGCGGATAGCGAGGCGTCGCGTCGAGGGCCGAGCGCATCGCGCTGCGGAGCTCCGCCGCCTCGGCCGCCGAGGTCGCCACGCCGCCGAGGGTGCGGCCGACGCAGCCCGTCTTCGTGCAGAGCGGCGACACCTCGCCCGGGTCGCCCATCACCTCGTGAAGGCAGCCCGCGCCGCCGCAGGCCTTGTCGCGGGCATAGGCGCCGCTCGAGGGCACGGCGCAGCCGCCACACGACTTGCAAGCGCAGACCTCGCCGCCCAGCCACTTGAACAGCCGGCCGCCCTCGGCGTCGACCCACAGCATCGCGGGGGTCCGCTGCGCCCCGGACTGCAGCGCGGCGGGAGGGGAGTAGTCCAGGTCGTACTCGAGCAGCACATGGCGCGACGACTGTGCGAGCCACTCGGCCGAGGGCCACGCCGCGTCGCTATCGCCGCCCTCCTCCTCCTGCTGCAGCAGTGCGCGCCACGCCGGCCACGTGCTCTGCCCATCGACGCCGCCCAGCCCCGCCACCGCCTCCCCCGCCGCGGTGAGCGCGCCCAGGCTCGCGTTGATCGGCACCCCCGCCGCCGCGGCCAGGGTGGGGTACCTGCGGTCGGCAGGGCGATGGGCTGCGGAGGGGCGAGGGCGGGAGGGCGGGACGCGGGAGGGCGGGAGGGCGGGAGGGCGGGGGGGCGTCTCACCAGTCGGTGATGTGCACGACGGCGTGGCTGGTGCGCCCTCGCAGCGCCGCGGGCAGGAAGCCACCGCCCAGCGCCGCCACGGTGCGGATGCCGCCCTCCAGATTGGAGAACTTGCCGCCCTGCAGAGGAAAGTTGGTCTGGTGGTTCTCGAGCTTGCCTCCGTTGTCGCTGGCAAAGATCATCAGCGTCGTCGCCCACAGCCCGGCCGCCTCGAGCGCGTCACGCAGCGTGGCCAGCGCGGTGTCAACCCCCACGCACATGGCGTCCGAATGCTTCCGCGCCACGTAGATCCCCCTCGCGTCGTCGCTGTTCCCCTCGAGCTCCTGCTGCTCGCACGGCAGCCCGTGCCCGCCGCCGTACATCTCCGAGAGCCACGAGCACGAGGAGAACCACGCGGCGCCGCGCGCCGCCACCGCGGCCGCCACCTCGCCCGGCTGCGCCTGGTAGGGCAGGTGCGGCGCCGACCACGCGATGAGCAGGAAGAGCGGCGAGGCTGCGCTGGCGGCCGAGGCGGCGTGCTGCGCGATGAGCTCGGAGGCGCGCGCCGCGTACAGGCTCGTCGCGTGCTCGCCTCGCCGGCCCACGTGGCGCTCGACGCCCGCAGCGTCGGTCGCAGAGAAGTCGTACAGGTTGGCGCCGCCGTGCGTGCGGCAGCGCTGCTTGCGCAGCGCGCAGTGCTGCTCGTGCATGACCCCGCCGCGGTAGAAGCCGAAGACGCTGTCGAAGCCGCGGCGCGAGGGCAGCAGCGAGGCCGAGTAGTAGCCGGCGTGCCTGCGCAGCGCGCAACGCCGCGTCAGCAAAGCTAGCGTACCTGGGCTGTGGCCCTTGTGGGTGCGCGCGCACCACTTCCCGATCAGATGCGTGCGATAGCCGCCTCGGCGCAGCACGGCCGGCAGCAGCTCGATGCGCAGCGGCGGGCCCGGGCAGTCGATGTTGTGCACGCCCACCTGCGCCACGGTGCGGCCCGCCAGCAGCGCACGCCGCGACGGCGCACACATCCGCGTGGTGTAGTGCCGCTCGAGCTGCAGCCCGCCGCTCGCGAAGAGGCTGTCGATGTTGGGCAGCATGGCGCGCGCCGCCTCCTGCGACGACTCGCTGGCGCCGTGGCCGGGCCACGAGTCCCAGTTCCAGTCGTCCACGAGGTTGAAGACGATGTGAGGCCGGCTGCCGTCGACGCCGAAGGTCATCAAGCCGAAGCACGGTGGAGTTCAAAAGAAAGTTATTCCAAATTAGGACGAAATTTGACTCCAGCCAGCGCATCATTGAGCTACACAAAAGGGGACTCGGAGGCCCCTCGTTGCAGATCACATCTCATGCTCGAATCTAATGCACACCTAAAAGATTTTTGCACCGTAAAACTCGCGCGCTGACTCGACGTTTTGCAAAACATCCTCGCGAGCGCGTCTCAGTTCCAAACTCTCAACCCGATCTCAACAACTTGCCATCGAGCACGCGGTGATATGCAAGCAGCATCCAAGGGTAGACGCGTTCCTTGTGGAACTGCACAAACTCGCGATGGCGCGAGATGATACCGCCCTGGTCGAGGGGTAGCGTCTCCGCGAGCAGCGCGTGGTGGTGGATGCGTGCGCCGTCGTTCTGGCCGCTCACCTCACAGAGCTCTCGTTTGTGCACGCCCCAGATGCTCGTGCCTGGACGGTCAATGTTCTCATAGTCGCGCTTACGCGTAGCAGTGGGAAGCTTGCGTTGCGTGCGCACGTGGCAACCCATCTGTACGCGGCAGAGGAGCACATAGTAGGTCTCTGCCGGATGGTCGACCGTGTCGCTGCCATAGAGCTCGCGGTGCAGGTCCTTGAGCGCGAATTTGTTGGCGTCGGCGCGCACGTACTGATCGTTCTTCGCGATCGTCTCGGCGAAGTAGAGCCCATCGCCGAAGATCCCGCCGCTGTACTTGTCGCTGAGTCCCTTGTTGAGGATTTGGAAGAGGACCTCCGGCTTTGTCCCATGCAGAAGCAGCTTCTCGTTGGCGGCGTGGTTCAACGGCGGATCGAGGTGCAGCCCGTCGACGAGCCCGTCCAAATCCGTCGGCAGGGCATGTCGATAGGGCGAATCGTCTGGCATGCGGTGCAGATCGTGAGAAACGATGTCCTCCTCCGCCTTGAACTTGCGCCACAGCTCGGGGTTGCGGATCGACCATACTGCGCTGAGCTGCAGCGAGCGGCGGTGGCCGTCGTCGCCAGTCTTATGAAGATCGAGGTCGAGCCTCCAGGGTCCCATCGGCACGTCTTTGCCAATGCCGAGGTTGTGGGCCTGCTGCGCGTTGGCATCGCGGATGATACCGGCGACGGCGTCGTACTCGGCCGAGGATGGGTCCAGTCGGTGGGCAGTGAACGCACAGCCATCACCACGCAGCCATGAGCTGAGCACGCTTGCTCCTGAGATGGCGCCCGCGGCAATGCTCTCGAAGAGATTGCGAGTCCACGACTGCGGTCTGCCGTGCGCCTGGTCAATACTCTCGGCGAGCTCGAACGACTGCTGCTGCAGTCGTGCGCATTCCGCCTCGGCGCGGTGCGCGCGCTCCTCCGCCTCGCGCGTCAGCTGCTGAAGGGTGACTTCCTTCTTGCGGCGCGTCTTGGCCTCGGCCGCCTCCACCGCGGCCCTCGCCTCGAACGCCTCCTGCACGGCGGCAACGTTGGCCTCGGCCATCGCCTGCGCCTCCGCCTCGCGCCACTGGCTCGTCTCCGCTTCATGCGCGCGCCGCTGCGCATCATTCAAGAGCTCTTGCTGGTGCTCCACCTGCTCTCTGAGCTCATGCAGCTGGCGCTCAGCCGTGGCGGCGCGCGCCTCAGCAGCGGCGATGGCGCGCTCCGCCGTCCACTGCGACTCGCGGAGGACGCGGCGTTGAACGCTGCACTCCCAGTTCGCCTCGCCGAGCTGCTCTTTCGCCTCGGCGAGCTTCTCATCCATCGACAGCTCGGTGCGGACCCCACTCGCCACGCGACGCACGTTCCGAATCGCGCCGGTTGAGCATCGCCGCTGTTGCCACGGCTTGGAGGCGAGATGAATCTCGTAGCTGGCGCCCTTGATCTTTACCGGCACACGCGTGGCGTGCGTCTGGTAGGCCTCCTCCAGAGCAGTGGTCACCTCAGCACCATAAGGATGCCACTTGGAACGACCGTACCATTGCCACTCTGGTGCGCCTTTCGGCGAGGCATCAGTCGGGAGCGACCCTGGAGCCGCCGTTCCGCCCTCATCGGCGTTGGCTGGAGACGTGGCAGCTTTTGGTGGCGCAGCAGACGACGCTGCGGCCGTACCAGATGGTGCATTAACGTCCAGTGACCTCGTCGCAGATGTCAGCTCTGCAGAGAAGCTCGTGCGGAGGTGCATGCGGTAGCTGCTGCGAGGCGAGGCGGCGGCCTGCAGCGCCTCGATGCGCTCGGCGAGCGAGATGCGGCGCGGGAGCGCGTCGTCATCTTCGTCCGCGATAGACGCACGGCCGAGCGGCTCGTGGCTCATATGTTCGAGGTTTTTTCGCGCAAGTTTGATGATGATCATGAACTTGAGAATGCACATATTGAGAATGCATATATGTGCTACAGACTGTCTCTCTAAACAGCCTAGAAACATATCTTTCTTGGCTCTTGCTCTCGTGGGGGTGCTGGCTCTCGAAAGGCAATCCATTAAACCTCTTGAAATTGAACCATGCGACACGCGCGACGCCTCCTCGGCATACGTGCGTGCACATTTCGCCCATATAATACACGCGGGCCACAACCGAGAGTACAGGCCTTGTAGTCCTCTCTCAGCCTGTATTATATCGTC
>Ga0209713_10000700_pt1 | contig 19172 bp, 19 predicted proteins | sample ArcOceMetagenome_3_FD_187444 | JGI IMG/M metagenome (GOLD analysis project Ga0209713, IMG submission 187444) | Marine eukaryotic phytoplankton communities from Arctic Ocean - Arctic Ocean- Svalbard ARC20M Metagenome (SPAdes) (version 2) | ecosystem: Environmental > Aquatic > Marine > Oceanic... | reverse complement strand
CACGTGTCGAAGCCGCCGATGCCAGAGCCGCCGGCCACCTCCGTCGTAGAGGCGCAGTGGAAGCCCGCCTCGATCTTGCAGAGGGCGCTGCAGCCATCGCCGCCGGCGGTGTTGTTGTCGTCGCAGCCCTCGGCGGTCGAGCGGATGCCGTTGCCGCACACGTGCACGGGCGTCACGTACGTGATCGCTGTGGCGGTAAGCGCTCCATTGGCGGTGCCGTTGGCCGCGGCCTCATCGGAAAGCGTCGCGCTTGAGGCGAGCAGCGCCTCCTCAGAGGAGTCTGCCGGGTCGAAAGGTGACTCTCCCGCGTTCTCAGTCGCCACAGCGAAGAGCGCGCTGACTGATGCGCCGGCGAGTCGCCGTCTCGCGCTCGCGCCCGCGCCCACGCCGCTCACGTACGCGGAAGAGAGGGTCAAGTTAGAGGCGTCAACGAACAGCGGTGGCTGCGGCCCGATGTGCGCCGGCTCACCAACAGCGTAGAAGCGGACGCGCCACGCAAGGCCGCGCGCGGACTGCGTGCGGAACACCTCGATCTCCCCAACCGTCGACAGCGCCTGCAGCGCCAAGCGCACTTGTGTCGCCGAGGCGTCGGGCGGCAAGAGCTCTGTGGTGGCGTTGGCGAAGCTGAGCCGCATGCCGCCCTCAAGCGCGGCGAGCAGCGCGGTTGAGGCGTTGAGCTCTACCTTGAACTCAGGAAAACTCATGTTGGGCGGTGCGGCGCCGGCTTGCTGTACCGTCGTCTCGGCGAGCAGCGCGCCGTGCGCGCGGCTCGTGTCGAGTGTGATGAGCGGCATTGCGCCAAGATTGAGCGGCGACGGCACGAGCGCGCCGTGGTGAAACTCCACGTCAAAAAGGAGTGTCACCTGCCCAGGGGAAGGCGGTGAGGTGGTAGGGGCGGCGGTCGCGGCGGCTGTGGCGGCCAATTAGTGAATGTGCTAGCGGTGGGGTGGCCGGGGTCAGGAAGCGAGTAGGGTGGATGACTGGAAGAGACAGGTGGCTGATCGGAAGTGGCAAGTGGCTGGCACAAAAGGGCAGGTGCCTGGCCTCACCGTGCCCGCGCTCTCGTTTCGCAGCGCGCCCACCAAGTTCACGCCAACGACCGACACGACGCTCAAGCTCTCTAGGGCGCCCTTGACCAGCCCCGCGGCGTCCCCCGAGGCGTACCCCAGCGCTATCTGCGTGAGTTGGTGCAGGTTAAGCGCGCTGTCGTTGGCCAACTGCTCTCCGTTGAAGCCAAGCAGCAGCTCTCCGCTGAGCGGCGCGTTGCTGCCGGGGGGCGGCGTCGCGGGTGGCGGCGGCAGCGGCGGCGCGCCCGGCGGTGGCGGCGGCGTCCCTGGCAACTGCGGTAGCGACGGCACCAGCGTGAAGGGCGGCGGCGGCGGGGGCAACGCGAGGAGGCCATCAATGAGCTGTGCAGGAGGTGAGGGCGGCGCGGCCGGCGTGGGTGTGGCTGGCGCGTTGCCCACGAGCAAGAGGCGCTGGACCTCACGCGTGTACACTTGGCTCACGTTGGCGTCAGCCTCGGCCGTGGGGACTGTCGGCGTCTGCATGTGGATACAATAAGACACAAACGTTTAATGTATAATGCCAAATGTTGCGTAAGCTATGGTGGCTACAGGGACAGGGGGGGTCTTGCCATGCATGCATGTGCTTATAAACAGGACACATACGCCCATGCGCTGCCTGCAGCGCCATCGCCACGATAGTGTAGCCCGTGTCGAGTGACCCTTCCAGCGCCTTGCTCCTGGTGGCGTTGGCAAGCCCGAAGAGTGCGGCTGTCGTGTCGGCCTCGGTCTTTCTGGCCGCCGCTGACGTTGCCACGCAGCGGCCTTCCCTCAGGCCAAAGCCCGCAGAGCACTCAGTGCACGCGTCTGGGCCGCGGCAGCGCGCGCAGTTTGGCGCGCACGCTGCGCATGCGCCGAGGGCGAGCGCGCCGTACTCGCCGACAGGGCACGTCGCTGCACAGGCGCCGGGTCCACCGCCCGCGGGCAGAAGGAGGCCAGGCGACGCGCACGCAACGCACGCCGCAGGGTCAGCGGGCGTGGTGCACTTGCTGCACGTGCCGTCACACGGCGCGCAAACGGCCACCGCGACGTTTGGGTCGGCGGCGGAGCCATCGGGGCACGCCGCGAGGCACGCGCCGCCGATCAGGAGGGGCGTGGTGCCAGCTGGGTCGCAAGCCGTGCAAGCCTGGGACTCGGGTCCGTCGCAGCTGCTGCACGTTGGGTCGCATGCGCCGCACGTGGACGTGCCGTCTAAGCGCGCGTACTGCTGCGGCAGGCAACTCGGGCCACACACGCCGCTGGTGAGCACCGGGTTGAGCCATGGCGCGGCGCGGCACGCGAGGCAGACGCGCGGCGCGGCGGCGGTGCAAGCGGCGCAGTCGTACACCTCACACGGGGCGCAATGGCCGCTGCTGAGTGCGTAGTGGCCCTCCGCGCACACAGCAACGCAGGTGCTCTGCCCGCCTCGCCGCCGGGCGCCCGCCGCACAGTCGGAGTCGCCGAAGGGTGTGTTTGGCGTGGGATCGACGCACTGTGTGTGGTTCGGCCCCGAGCAGAGTTGACAGGCCGCGTCGCACTTTGCACACGCGCCAAACGGGTCCGTGTACTGGCCGTGTGGGCAGCGGGAGACGCAGCTACCAAGCATATCGAGCGAGGCAAATACCGTACTGGGGCAGCCGCCGCGCTGGGAGCACGCGTTGGGCGTGCACGACGTGCATTGCGTGGCGCGAGGGCCCGAGCACGTCTTGCACCGCGCGGCGCATGGTCGGCAGACGCGCGCGCCGTCAGCGTAGTGGCCCTCAGGGCAGTGGAGCAAGCATGCGCCGCCGAGCAGGTACGCGTGTGCACCGACGTCGTCGCAGCGCTTGCACTGGTCGGGCGCGGGGCCGAGGCACTCGCCCCCGCAGCTCTCGTGGCACGCCGCGCACGTGGCGTTGCCACCTAGCAAAGCGGTGACGATCGCATGGCCGGCGGGGCAGCTGAGGCCGCACTTGCCGCCGTGCCGAACCTGTACACATATATAATTGGCAACCTGGACAGAAGCGTGCAGCTTCGGTACAAAGGGTTGCAGTATGGGCACTTCAGGCTGCAGCCCACAAATAGGGGTGCAGCCTAGGTACAAAAGATTGCCGCTGTGCCGCACCGGTGCCTCGTCAGCGCATGTGAGGCACACACCGGTGGCGTCGCAGTGCTCGCATTTGGGTGGGCACGCCCCGCCCGACACCGGCCTCGAGCAAAGACAGTCTCCCTCAGCGCAGTTGGGCGCGTGCTCCCACCCCTCGTCGCACGTGCAGCCGCCCGCGTAGCACGAGCCGTGCGGGCCGCACGTGTCATCCGCGCTGCATGCGTCCTCCGCCAGAATCTCGACGTCGATGGCCGTCCCGCCATCGCTGACGCCCGCCAGGCGGCGACGCCGAGTCGAGCCTGGAACGATCTTGGGCACGCGCATGCGGCTGGCAGGGATGCCGAAGAGCGATGCGAGGTTGCGCACCAGGTAGTGCCTGGGGCGAAGGGGCGAAAGTGACACGTCACCGCCATAGCCTGCATTATTGGGCTGCTGCAGTTTCGGGGGGCGAACAGCGCTGGCAGCGGTGCTGTGCGGGGCTCCTGACGCGTGACGCTTCTTTGGCCACTTTTGCCCCCCAGGGCAGTGCGGGTCGAAGAAATCTTCAACAGCGAGCTCGATGCCGATGGAAAGCACGATCTTCTTGACCTGCACAATCTCAACGCCCTGTGTGCCGCCGCACACGACGACGTAGACCTTGTTCTCCCAGCCCGCGAAAGCGTTTGAGCCGCACGGGTCGGACACGGCCGGCTTGCGCATCGAGAAGTTGTACGAATTGGCGCTCGTCATGTGCGTCTCGAGCGGTGGCACCAGCCTCCCGTTCCACAACACCTCGAGCTTCTCCGGGTTCGAATAGAAAATCGACACCACGAGGCGCGCTGCGTGGATACGCGTGTGCATAAATAAAGACAGATGGATGCCACATGTTAATAGATGCACGATGCATGCGTGCACAGCTTCACCTCGCGTCAGCTCGGCCACACGTGTCTCGCCGCTACCGTGCGGCATCATCAGCCGGAGGCGCTGTGGGTTTGTACCCGAGAAGGCTAGGTCGTAGCTTCTGTTGACAGCCACCGTGCTGTGGAAAGTCATTAGCCGGCCTGGGGTTGAACTTACACAGATTATCGACTCTGGCGCTGCCTGACATCAGCGCTCTAGCCTCTGGGAGCAAGATGAGTGGCTCAGGGGGCTCCCCGCGGATGCAGAGAGCAGGTCAGGCCTCGATGAGGCCGGTGAGGCGAGCTGTAGCACTTACAAGACGGCCCTTTCAACATGCTGGCCGGCGAGCGCATGAGTAGCCGCCGCAGCCGGACGCGCCCTGGTGGTCCCACCCGGCGTTCATGATATCAACAAAACCACCCGAGGCCAGAGTCACGGGCACCAGCGAGCGGGTGCGGTGATCCTCGTCCATGCTCTCGATAAGCAGCCGCGCAGGCACCTGGGCAGACATACACATGCCCTTAGTACATACAGGCAGCTGGGCATACATATGTACTAATATGCTTTATGTGGGTGGGTGCAATGGTGATGAGAGGCTAGCACGCACCATCGAATCTTTGGGGCAAAACCACGCGTTCATTTGCGTGTTCAGAGTGCAGCCGGCGCGGTACGTGCCATATCCAGAGTATGCGACCTCGCTGTGCGTCTTGCGCGGCGTGCGGCATGCCGGGTCGTAGAGAGCCGAGCCGCTTTCGCACGATATGCCACTCTGACCGAGGTAGAAGTTCTTCTCATCGCCCGGGTAGAAGACCATGCGATTGCGCCAGTCCGCCTCGATGGCCGACGCCAGCTGCCGCCCATGCGCAACGTAGTCGTGGTGCCGCACGGCCCACGCACGCATCTCGCTCTCGTCAGCGCTGTCCACTTTGAGAATCTGCAACTGTCTCGCGCGCTCTTCACTACGTGCCACCCTCTGTGCGAACAGCTGCTCGCCCGCCTGTAGCTGCTCGGCCCTGTCGGGCGCCGCCAGGCCCCTCCGCCTGCGGTACGAGAAGATCCCGCCAGCTTCCTCGAGTACGTCATGGTAGGCCGCCATATCGCAACCGGGGTCTCCAGGATCGTTGAGCGGGCAGGGATCGTATAGCATCTTCGTGGGTATGTTGTAGAAGGTGTACTTGCTCGTATCCGCGCGCCGCTCGCTCATGTACTCTGCGCGCGAGAGCACAGAGGCGTCGGGTCCAAGGCCGATGAGCGTGCCGTCAAGGTCGTGGATGATCACGTGCTTGAGACCGTCGCAGTCCATCGCAACGCACTTGGAGCCCGTGATCCACGAGCGCTGTGGTGCGGGCAAGTACGCAAGGTTGAGGCGCGACGCCTCGTCGATGCTCGTCTCCGAGAAGAAGAGCGGCGGCACGACGTCTGACGAGTTCATCCCGCCGCCGCGTAGCGGCTCGAGCACGGTCGACGTACCGCAGTGGTCGAAGAAGCGCTGAAAGGAGGAGCGAGTCACGCGGACCTCCGAGGCGAGAGGCGGGTCGGAGCCCTCAGGGTGGTTAGTCCCATATATGCCGTACTCGTAGCCGCCGCCGATGGGCCCACACTGCTCGGGCGAGAAGCCACTTTTGGAGGCGGATACGGGAAGCAGTACGCCCCACTGCTGGCCGCAGTACGGGTTGGACTTTGAGCGGCCGATGAAGACTGAGTCGAGGATGGTGAGCCGCTGTAGCCGCACCACGTGCTCGACGGGGCTCGTGCCGACAGTCGACCAGACGAGGCCCTTCTGCGCGTCGGCCACGACCATGTTCGCGATAGTCGGCTGTGAGTTTCGCGTGTCTGTGGCAAAGCCCCAGATGGCAATGTAGCTGATCGACCAGAGGGTCATGTCGCGCAGCACGCCTCGGCTTGACCCCGGTGCGCCGGTGGCCCCCTTGGCCACCACGCCGAGCCTCGTGCCGTGCGCCGAATTGTTGGCCCAGTTGCTCTGGCGCAGGCAGAAGCTGCCCCCCACGGCCACACCAAAGCTAAAGCCGGCGAGTGTGGCGCCTGACACAACGACATTCTTGATGGTGGGTTTGCAGCTGTGTACAACCACGCCGGACGAGCCGCCGCCTCCGATGTCCCAGTAAAATTTCTGCCCGCCGTAGTTAGTGAGGCAGTCGAAGATCACAACGTCCAGCACCACCAAGCTGCCGCCCACCTGCAGTCCGGTAGGTGCGCAAATAATATACACACATGGATAATACATACATGGATGCGGATAATACACAGGTGTATGTTGTGCACAGATACATGCCCGCCTGCAGCCCAGTGTCCGAGTGATAGATGACGATATTCTCCACGTGCGAGCTGTCTGCGCCGCTACCCATCGCCCGGATGCCGTCGCCCAGCCGCGGGTTGATAACGGAGCTGCGGATGTCGCATTCACCCAAGCACTTGAGCATCGCCACCATGAACTCACCCGTGCGCACCGACACTGGGCCAGGCATATGCGCGCCGCCGTGCGAGACGCGCACGCCATGTAGCAGCGTCCTCGAGCCCCGCTGGCTGACGAAGAGTAGGCCCGACCTGCTGCGCTTCATTGTCTTGAATGCAAAGTCCCACCTGTAAGTAGAGTTGGGGTGGGGGTTGGGTTGCGGGTCAGCGCTGGGGTTCGGCTTCAGGTTAGGGCTTAGGCACAGGGTTAATTAAGATGAGCGTTCAAGCCATCGTGTTCAAGAAGCCACCGTGTCGAGTCGGCACCAGCGAGGGTGATCGATGGCCGGCCGCTTGGCCGGCTCGAGTTGGAGCGTAGGTACAGACCGACCTCGCCGCGCATGTCGAGCAGGTGGCGGCCGTATGCCTCGGTCACGGCAATGTGCGTGTGCGCAAGCGGTGCCTCGAGCGTCAGCTCGGTGTCAAAGCCACCACCAGGCCCGGGCACGGGCAGCTTATGCGTGGCGGCGACGATGGCGCGCTCTGTCTCCCTGCAGCCCACATACACGCACACATACACATACACATACATACACATACACATGGCATGTGCATGTGCATGTGTATGTGCATGTGCATGCGTGTGCGCAGCAGCCAAGCTGCTCACCTGCCTGAGTTGACCGTCGTACCCACAATGACTTCGTCGCCCGGGGAGAAGGCGAAGTTTCCCATGAGCCGCAGCGTGCGGCTTCCCTCGTGCGAGGTGCTGCGCAGTTTGCCCCACAGCTTGCCCGGCATGGTCTCGCCTGAGGCGTGGGATTGCAGGCTATGCACATGGACATGGGGCTGCAACCTGGGTGCAGAGGGTCACAGGGCGTAGAGTAGGTTGTAATGCGTGGGCTTACCGTATAGTGCGAGCTCTCCGCCCGACGCGACGTCGAGTGAGTGTCCCTTGAGTCCGCCACACTGCGGGCTCTCCGTGATCTCATCGCCCGCCAGCAGCAGCGACAGCGAGCCTGAGTACGGTGCTCGGGATCCACCAGCCACGAGTTTGCCACCGCCCTTGATGCTGATGCATACGGCACGCAGGTTGACGACGTGACGTGGGCCGCGGTCTTCGATGCGCAGCGTGCCCCAGACCACGAGCGACATGAGCTGCACGTCGAGCGGCTCATCGAGTACGACGGTACCTGCGTGCGGTCAACGTGCAAACACTCGAGCTTTGCCTTGCGCTGATGGTGGCCACCATAATCCCTCATGGCGGAGTTTGAACGGCTCAAACTCTTTTCACAAGAGTGTAGTGCAATCCGAGGAGGCTACGCTGCCGAGCTATGGCGCTCTAAGAGGCCACCATCAACCAGAAGCGGGTGCGGCACCGTGGGATAGTCACATTCGACTTGAATCGAGGCCACGTGTGGGTAGCATCATCGCTGGCATAGCCGAGCGCCGTGCCCTGCCCATGCCACGTCCACATGTTCGACCACGCTGAGCTGTAGCAGCCGTGAGGGCATGCCATGACGTCGCACCCCTCCGTGTACGGGTGGATGCCAATGTCCGAGTTGGGCGGCGCAGACGGCGAGCCGGGCGGCATTTCGGGCGGCGTCGGCGGTCGCAGGGGCGGCGGAGGGACGCCAGGCGGCGGCGAGGGCGGGTACGCAACTTGGATGGTCGTGAGCAGGTCTGAGGGTGCAAGGCCAAGGTCGGCTGCAACCGCCGCGCCGATGGAGGCGGCCGACGCGGCCACGTTGGACTGGTCGTTGCCCAGGGCGGCGAGCGTGGCAGCGAGCTCGATAGACTCCAGCGTAGGCCACAGGGCCTCGAGGGTCGCGCCTGCCGAGGCCGGCAGCGCACTGACCAGCGCCTGCGCCATCGTGCCGAGGCTTGCGTTCCAGCTGGCCAGCAGCGGCGACAACACGTCTGTTGGCGCGTCGCGCCCGCCCACCCTGGGAGAGGGGACGTAGACGTCACCCACTACGTCGTCGGTGCCATTGTCCTCAAGGGGCTCAGGGGTCACAGGCGGGCTGGGTGCTGCCTGCGCGGCGTACACGGAACGCCTGACGCTCAGAGTGATGCTTCGGACCGATGAGGCACCCACCGCTCCAGGTGCAGATGGCGGTGGCGTTGGTGGCGCAGGTGGCCAATCTACCACGGCAATGGTGCACAATGAGGCGAGTCCCCGGCAAACCGCGGCTGCCGCCCCGTCAAGGAGGCTCTGCTGGTACGTGGAGTCGTAGATATCGCCAGCCACCAGCACCGGCACTGAGGCGGTCACGAGCACGTCGGCAGTTACAGAGACAGTGGCTTTCTCCTCTGCGGGCAGCACGCCGATCGTGTGTGTCTCGAGGGAGGCGAGAACGGCCGAGCCAGTCAGGTTGCCAAGCACCGAGGCTGGGAAGGCTAGTGTGATTGCTGCCAGGTAGCCAAGTGGCAGCTCTGGCGGCGGCGGTGGCGATGGCGGCGGGTCAGGCGACGGAGGTGGCGGTGGTGGTAGGGGCGGCGACGGCGGCGGCGGCAAAGGCGGTGGAGCGTAGAAGGCATTCCAATTGCTGGTGACGCCGCCGCACGGGTCGAAAGGCCGCAAACTCAGGCAGTTAGGAGGGCCCTCAACGTGCAAAACCGCGGAGGAGCGCTTCTCGTCCCAGTAGATCTCGCCCGTGGCAAGGCGCCGCCGCGCGAATGGCCGGCCGTGCCTCGGCAGGGTGACACCATCATAGGGGCCCACCTTGACCCGCCTTGGTTCCGAGGCGGCATTCTCCTCATCCCCTGGCGCCATAGCCCGTTGCTCCTCCATAGCCCGCCGCACCTGTGGAATCAGCCACCACGGCGGCGGCGGCGCCGGCGGCGGCGCCGGCCGGTACGATTGGACGTTCGCCATAAGCTTCTGGTTGACAGCTTCGGTCATGTTGTCAAGGCCGAGGCCGTACAAGCCGCTATCCTCGAAAGCGGAGAAGTTAACGAGCGGCGGTCTGGCGTACGTGTAGTTGCCCGCACCTGGTAGCTGCGCGCCGTCGAAGTCGATTGAGTCAAATGCAATGTCGGGCAGAATGGCCTCACCCTTGTCGTCCAATGGCAACTGGTTGCCGTCAGCGTCGACAAATTCACCGTCCTCGTTTTTATGAGGCAAGCCCCGAAGCTCGATTCGATTAGGAGAGGAGCCACGCGGCCGGACCCCCGCCTCGGAGGCGGTGGCTAGGTAGGCGGGGTAAGGGTTGGTCTCGAACTCGATCCACTCGCCAGGCCGCAGAGTGTTGCCAATGCCAACAGCGAGGTCCTCCATGTGTCCGAGTTGCCCATTTATTGTGATGTCGAGCTGGTAGCGACGTCCGGCGACGAGCAGCATGTGATACTTCATGTCGGTGTTAATTTGGTGCGGCAGGATCATCGGCGGGGTGTAGCGCGCGATTGGTGACTCCACAGTCGACTCGTAGCGCACTGTCTCTCCAACGCACTTATGAGGTACTCGTGCGCACCGGTACCACGGCAGGTGAGTGTACAGCTGGTGTGACCCGTGCTGGCGCGAGGTGCCGTTGAGCCACGTCAGCGTGGTCTCGTCATCCGAGATCTCGCCCACCATCGTCTTGATTTGCTTCACGCCACTCAGGTAGTCGACGTACGTGAAGCTGACCTGCATCGTACGAGAGCGTAGGGCCACCCACGCCCCGGTACTACTGAGCCAACCCGCCTGCCAGGCGCTGTCGTAGTGCCCAACTACCATTGGGTGCAGCGTGTCTGTGCTCACGTCCATCGCGACCAGATTGAAGCCACCTTCGGGCCGCCACTTGTCGCGCAGGTAGGTGTGGTCGGAAGCCCGCACCCACAGCCCGTCCTGGTCACGGAACGAGACCTGCACGCTTGGGAAGAGCATCATCGGGTCTTTGGGCTCGAAGGCAACGTGGACCATGCGGTAGCTGGGCTTGCACACGGCGCCGCCATAGCGCACGTCCGCGTAGCAGTCCGGGAAGGCGTGCCGGTTCATCACAAAGTTGTTTCGCAGCAGTGAGCAGCCTGTGCAGAAAGGCTGGTCGGCAAAACTGCCGTCAAGGTCGACAACGACCGCCTCATTATCCCACCGCCAGGTCAGCCTGCGGTCCGACTGCACCCACGAGGTGCTCTTGAAGTGCGTCTCAAAGCCGCCATTACCGACAAGCGTGTAGCCGGCATTCTCGGGCGGCACCGCCTTGGACATGCCACCGACGGCGAACATGCCGTCGCGGTCGAAGTTGACAAAGGTTGTGTTCTCAACCTCGAGCCCATTCCACGCTGCCAGCTCGATACCCAGCCGCACCTGCATCGGCTGGCCGCCGTTGTCCGTGAACCCTGCAGGCCCCTCGGTCGGAAAGTGCGGCCGCCACGCGTGGTCGCAGTCAGGGCAGTGCTGCAGCACGTGGCCGATGATGAGTGCGTTGACGATCTTGTTGGCGCCCCACGGGCCGCGCAGTTTGGTCATTGACGACAAGCCGACTGCCTCACCGTCGCCGCCGACACCCTCGATGCCGCGCATGTTGTTGTCGGCGAGCACTGCGTCGGCCAGGTGTAGCGCCGCCACCGAGCCAAAGGCTACGCCGTTGTGCCCATTGCGCCACGAGAACTGACCGAGGAACGCTGCGCCCCGCTCGGCGAAAGGGTTGTCCGCCGACACCGGGCTGCATGGGTCAACCGCCCGTGGGTAGAAGCCGGGCAAGCCCGAGCCGTCGCCGGCTCGTCCCGTGAAGATGCGCAGGCCGTAGCGGCCGTTATTGTGGGCCTCGTTGTTAGCGAAGCGCAGGATAGGGGTGCCCTGCGGGCAGATCCGCTTCGCGCCCGGCTCGAACTCAGAGGCACCGCGCACCTTGGTAAGGGGTAGTAAGGGGGAGTGGGAGGTGTCAGGCGATGTATGGGGTAGCGACGGAATGTTATACAGCATATACTAGGGGGCGTAAGCGAAGTAAAGGGAGATGCTGCGCACCTTGGGCTCGGGAAAGAACCAGTGGCCATAGTGTGATGAGCCGGCAGCGATGTTGCCCTCAACGTAATTGTCGCCGTTGACGTACCAGAAGGTGGCCGGGGTCGTATCAGTGGACAGGCCATTGAAGAGGGGGCGTGTGCTGGCGCCGAGGTTGCCTGATATGACGTTCTGCGTCTCCAGCCCGTCCTCGACGAAGTAGGTGTGGCCGCGCGTCTCAAAGGCGACTGGCAGAACGCGTCCAGTGCGGCGGTGGGCGGGCTGGAGGGTGGAGGTGGCGGATGAGGGGTGGGGAGTGAGGCGTAGGACGTAAGGCGTTAGGGTCAAGCACACCGTTGTTCTGTACGCGCAGGTAGTGCACGCCGTGGATGGCAATGGCGCGGTTGTACGTATGGTGGATCGCGCAGCCTCGCACGTACGAGCCGCGCACGGCGCCGATCATGTGAAAGTGGACGGGGTAGCGGCCCAGCCGGCCCATCTGCCCCGCGTAACGCACCTCAACATTCTGGATGCGCGCAGTGAGCGACTCTCCCTGCGAGCGGTCAACGATCGACGCGTGTGCGCGTGAGTGCAGCATAATATGCACGCCGTGCCGGTCAAGCTGCGACATGCTGTCCCCCTGGATGACAACATTGTGCGTGAGCAGTCCAACATCGGCGCGGAAAGCCACCGCATGCTCACTCGCGTACGCGCCCCCGCCGACACGCAGTATCTCACCCAGGTGCTCGTGTACAGTCGCCCAACGCAGTTTGAGACGCAAGCCGCCGTTGGTCACGGCCTTGACCGCAACCGTGTCGACTTCCTCCATGGAACCTATAATGCAAGATTGCAGTCTGAAGGGTTGCAGCCTGGGCACACGGTACTGACTACTAGACTGGATGTGGAGGCAGCGCGCCGTTGGCCGCTGTGCTCGTGAGCAGCACTTGCGAGTCCACCGCCCAGTCCACAGGCTCAGTCAGCCAGAGCTCGGTGGCTCCCTTGGGCGCGGTTTGGTTGAGTTTGGTGTGCGTGCGCCCGTGAAGCAGCGGCCGGCCGTGCAGGTCGAGCGTGCAGAAGCGGCACGAGAGCGACTTGGCGCCGTAGACGGGGATCTCTTGCGACACGGGCGAGCCGTGCAGAGTGATGGTGGCTTGGTGCAGAAAGGGCTTGGCCTCGGTGCCGACAACAAAGGAGCCACCCATGATGAAGATGTAGTTGGCGTCCAGCGTGATGTCCTTGCGGTCAAACTCGAGGCTGCCCTGCACGATGAGCATGTACACCTTGATGTCGCAATCGAGCAGGATCCGCTGACCTGTCTGGATCCAAATAGAGTCTCCCGTCGTCTCGAGGCCGGGGATCGTGTTGCGCACGCCGTCGATGTAGTTGCCGCCCCATGTGGTGTAGCGCGACCACAGGTCGATGTACTCGTACGTGGCGTTGGAGGTCGCAGCGGCGGTGCCGGTGGCAAGCAGCGTCAGGCGCACGGGGCCAGACCCTGGTTTGGCTACGGAAGTGACGCCATAGGAGGCGGTGAGGCAGATAACCTCGGACACGGTGACGCTCTGCACCTTGCACGGCAGCCCTGCGATCCTCACGGCGGCACCGTCCACGTCAATGCCTAAAGGCAACCCCACTACCGTGAGCGTGATCAGAGTGCCGCCCGCGGTCGAGCCGCGCCGCGGCGAGATGCTCGTCACTGTTGGGGTGATTGCGGCCTGGTACAGAAGCTGCGTCACAGGAATTGTCACCTGAGCGTTGAAACAACGGCGACAGAGAGCAGCTTTGGCCAAGGCTGGTGTTCATCGTCGCCTTTTCGTTGCGCTCTTTACAGCACGGCCGCTCCTCCAGAGTGCAGGAGCCAGCCCTGGGAGGCCAGGGCGGCGAGCTGTGGCGCTCCTAGGAGGACGTTGTCAACATGTTGGGGTCGCGGCTGCCTCGGAAAGTGCGCATGAGCTTACACTTAGCTCGCGCAGCGCAAACATGGGCAGGCCAGGCTCCGGCGGCGCGAGGGGCGTCGGTGGCGGGGGAGGGGGTGACGGCCCCTCTGTAGCATTTGGAGAGGGGACCACATAAATGGATGGGTCGGCAAGGTACAGCCGCAGGAAGCGCGCGCGTATCCCTGTGGCTGCGTTGGCCCCACCATCGGTGAGGTTGAGGCTGGTTGGCGCGACTTTCGCACGCTGCACCGCCCCGCCCACGCTCCACCCACCCTCCGCTTGGTTGGGGGAGTATAGAACGAGCAGTGTGTGCGCCGGCGCCATCCAGTTGAAAGTGAGGCTGGCCACGCGCCTGGATGCACATGGTCAAAGCCTCGGATCACGGCTAGGATTCACGGGGCTGCAGGGCTGTAGGGCTGTAGGGCTAGTCACGCACCGCTCAGTGCCCAGGTCGAGAGTGAGGATGGCGTCGGGGGCACCAACCGACAACCAGTATGTGGTGGGATCGCCGTCAGTCGCAAGGCGCGCGCCTGAGGTTCGCATGGGGCTGAGATTGCGTGCGCACGCAGGGTTGCAGACTTTGACGCACATGGCTACAAGGCTGTTGGGGCTGCCGGTGTGAGGCGCGCGCCCATTCGGTCGCCGTAGGTGGAGGAAAGTGCCGAGTTGCACGCTGCGTCGAGCACGTCCACATCTGAGCCCTGCAGCGCGGCCAGCGCCCCAGCGGCGCCTGTCACTGCAGGCGCCGTGGCCTGCACCATGGAGGCCTGCGAGGTGTCGATATCGCCCACAGCGAAGGCGTATGCTTCAGACGAAACGTCGGTCGTGCCAAAGGTCGAGACCTGGCGCGCGTGCGCATAGTTTGCAGCCTTTACCGCACTAGATTGCAGCCTGGGTACACAGGGTTGCAGCTTAGGTACACGTGTTCTTGCAGCTGAAGGCGCGGGACCTCGCCAAGCGCCGAGGCCACATGCACCGCCCGCTCGCCACAAGCCACGTACATGGTCGCGATGGCCTGTGTGTCGTCGCAGGTGGCGCACACAGGCTGCAGGTTGTCGCAACACGCGGTTCGTGCCTCGGCGAGCGGCTCCGCCGCGCCCTTGGTGCCAATAAGGGCGTAGGCGTCGTCGACACGCAAGGGTGGATTCGCAGCACCGAGGCGCGCCAGTGCGCTCGCCACCTGGGGTGAGACAGAGGCCGTGGTACACGTGGCTGCTGTGCATGCATGCTTTAAGTGAGTAATCACATGTGCATGTCATTGACCCTTGCAAGCGCATTACGTGCATACCTCGGGGATGTTGTTCGCCCACGCGAGGCGCGAGCACGAGACGACCATGGCCGTCGCGCCAATCGGCAGCCTGTCGATCCATGCGGCGAGCTGCCCCGCGCCGTCAGCGCCGTCGCTCACCTTTGTGTCAAAGCACGCGGCACGTGGCACCGCGGGCAGGTCAAACGCCGCAACGCAGACGCCGTCGCGGCCGACCACAAGCCGGTCGAGACCGCAGCCCGCAAAAAGGTCGACACCTGCCATTACGGGTGCGCACATGGGTTGTATCCGTTAGCACGTAGGGGCTCCAGGTGGGGTTTAAGGGCGTCAATGCGCCATTGGCGCTCATAGCACAGCTCTCAGAGGTGGTGGCAGCCGTTGCAGCGAGCTGGAGGTGGGGGCATGTAGCGGGGCGGTCGTCGAGTGGCCGCTGCGCCGCCGCGTTGAGCACCGCGCAGGCCGCGCCCGGCGCAAGCGGCGTGGGCACGGCGACCGTCACGTCACACGAACGCTCGGAAGCCCACGCAAGCTGATCATACATGTATGAGTGCTCACGTGGGTGCATGTGCATGTGTGTGCATGTCCGTGTGCATGTGGCTCAGACAAGCACGCAACACGTTAAGAGCGCTCGTGCCTGCGCGGCCGTTGACGGGGGCTCGTACACGAGCTCAAGTCGGGGGCGGTGCGCGGCGTCAGCTGCGTCAGGTCCATAGAAGCGGCGCGCGCCACTACCGCCACTCTGGGCCTCAAGCTCTACCCTGATTGCGCAGCTCGGCAGGTTGGCCTCGCCACGCTGCGCGACCGCCTGCACGCACATGGTAAGCTTGTGACTGTATATGTTAGCATGGCACTAAACGTTTGCCATGCATGGCGGCATGTGCGTGCATCTAACATGCACAGCGCCCTATAGGCTGGCCTCTGCTAGCAGTGGTGCGAGGTTGGGCGACTGGTCGGAGCTGAAACCGAGGTCGTAGGGCTGCACGGCCCACTCGACGGTATCGACGCCCCCCGCCGTCGCGTACGTGAAGTTGAGCGCGCTGCACACGAGCGCCGCCCTGACCGCCGCCACCAGCGCGCCGCCACGTCCTGAGTGCGGCGTCACGTGCAGGGCCACCGCACCGAGCACTGAGCCCCGCGGCAGGTTGGTCGACGTGAGCTCCCTGAAGAGAAGCTGCACTGACGTGGCCGAAGTGAGCTCCAGCACACCCAAGTTCGTCACGGGCGGCGGTGGTGCATACCCCGCCAGTATCGGCGGCGGCAATCCCTGAGTGACGGATCCAAAGACCCCCACCTCGGCAAGGCAAAGGGTGCGATCGCTCTCGGGCAGGACAATGGTCACGTGGCTACCGTAAAGCCCGCCACAAGCGTGTTTGTAGTGCAAGCCGGAGCCATACGTGCCGTCGAAGCACAGCGCCGAGGGCGCTGCCCACTCATTTGCGACTGAGCCTACCCAGATCTGGTAGTGTCCCAGGCGGTATGATGCTGCATGCCAGTTCCACACCTCAACAGAATCGACTAAAGATGGCTCGGCCAGCTCGAGCGAGAGCCACGGGTTCGTCTTCCCCGAGGTCGATGTCCCCGAGTGGCAGAAGGTGTCCATGTCCCCGTCAATGCAGTTGTTGCCACTGTTCCCATTCCACACTTCTCGAAGCGTTGCACCCACTACGGACAGGGCGTTGGGCGGCGACGCAGGCGGCGGCGGCGCGGCGGGCGGCGGGAGTGGACTCGGTGAGTCTGGTGGCGGCGTGAGCGGCAGCGGCGGCGCGTATGGCGGCGCATTTCTGAGGGCCGCGTTGGTGAGGACTAGTGTGTGCATACCGCTTGCATGGAGTAGCAATGACGGCGCCACGCACGTGATGGCGGTGCTTGTGACGCTCGTGACGGCACACGTTTCGTTGCACACGCGCACCTGCATGCACGGGGCTGCAGCCTGGGCACATAGGGCGGTCGCTTGTAGCTTGTAGCCGTCCAACTTCTGGCCTGGCTACAAAAGCATGAAGGGCAACAGCCTGGCTCTACACAGGGTTACATATATGGCTAGCACCGAGGTTTCTAAGGCCGAGAAACCGCCGCCAGCGATTGTGAGCGTCGCGCCACCCGCAAGCGACGTCGCGCCGGGGCTGAAGCTGCTCGCCGTGAGCGCGAGGCCCTCGATAGTGGGCAGGGCGGGCTCCCCCAGGCCAGTGCCCCATGTCGAGGTGATGCTGACTAGCTGGGCGCCCGAGAGTGGCGGCGGCATGACGCACGAGAGCGACGAGGCCGTCACAGCGGTCACAACGCACCTACACGGCCAGAGGCAGAATGAGAATGAGAGAATTCAGCTAGGCACCAGAGCACCGCTGCATTAGTGCGGTGGAGGCGCTCCTCTCTGGCCCAGTGGGCAGCCCTGAGCAAGTGGGTGGGATCTCTGAAGCGGTGGGTGGCCGCAAAGGCAGCTGAGATCCAGGGCACTTCGGTCACGCGGCTGCACAGAGTGATGCCGACGAGGACGCTCACGTCAGAGGGGAAGTCGACGCCAGTGCCGAAGACGCCAGTAAGTTTGACGCTCCAGTCCGTCGAGGCAACGCGGGCAGAGGTCACCGTCGCCGCCGTGATTACAGGCGTGCGCGATAGCTCGTAGCCAAAGGAGCAGGGCGCGGCGCAGCTCGCACTTTCGCCGCGCACTTTGAGGCTCACGGCCGCGACCGAGGAGACAGATAGGTCGGCTGCCCTTGGCGTGATGCAACTGACGTGTGATGCGTTGGTGGAGACCACCCGGCAGCGACCGCCGCCCAGTTGCACCTCAACATGGCCTACATGCGCCGAGAAACCATCACCACGCAGTGTGAGCATCGTACCTGCATTGATAGGGTTACAGCCTCCAACACACAGGGTTGCAGTGTGAGCAGCGCGTCTCGTTGGGGGTAAAGGTATGAGGGTGAAGCGTGATAGTGAGGGTGATTCGGGAGTGGGGGGGTGAGCAGCACGCCTCCAGCCACAGAGCCTGACGTAGGCTCGAAGCCGCGCAGCTGTGGTGACGTGGTAAGGGCGGCGCTGGGTAGCCTCGGCGCGTGCCCACTGCTGATGGTGGCGAGAGTGATGTCGTGCCTACCGGCTTGCAGGTGTGGTAGTCGGCACGTCAGCGCCACAATGGTGCGCATCTCCTGCGTACACGCCTGTGAGCTGCATGCGGGAGGCGTAAAGGAGGTGTCCTTCTCTGCAGAGAGCACAGCGCAGGCCTCTCCACCCACATAGACGGCGGTGGCAGACGGCGTGAGAGACAGCGTGTGACCTGTGAGAGATAGCGTGTCACCCTCATTGCCGCCGCTCCCGGCCGTTGCCGAGAGGAGCACAGGCGTGAGCGACAGCGCGTAACCAAAGTTACAGTCGGCGCTGGGCGCACACACGGCAAGCGCGCCGGATGTGGCCTGCAGGACGACCTCACGCACCACCACTTCGCTTGTCACCCACGGTGGCAGCGGTGGCGAGTCCGGTGGCGGCGGCAACAGCGGCGGCGCGTTAGGAGGGGATGAGGGTGAGGCCGAGGGCGGGGCGCCCGGTGGTGGCGACGGCGCGACGCGATCTCCGCAGTCAGTGCAGTCAGAGCCAGTGGGGCAGACTGCGTACTCTGATCCGGAACCGCCGTCGTCACAGGTGCCGTCCCGCACCCAGTTGATCTCAGGGCACGAGTCATCACACGCCGTAGTCGCGGAGAGCCGGCGGCCGCCGTCAGAGGGCGCGGAGGGGGGGGCGGGGTAGAAGGAGTTGACCCACGCAACGACATCGGCCGTCTCGAGCAGAATGGCAGGCACGATGCAGCTGAGCGTGCTTGGCGTGGTGAGTGTGACTAAACAAGGCTGACCTCCAACAGTGACCGTGCTTGAGGCGCCGAGGTGCTCAAATCCCGCGCCGCTCAACGTGAGCAGTGAGCCGCCGCCCGCAGAGCCGTTGGAGGGAGAGATAGCGGTGATAGCGATAGCGTACTCAAAGGCCACGCTCGCGGCAACTGTTACGTCTCCGAGCTCAGGCAGGCGGACGGCGACGGCGACGGTGCCGTGGGGCCCTACGCCGGCGGTGCAGGTGACCTAGAAGGGTTGGGTTGGGGTCAGGGCTACGGTCAGATTCAGGGGTACGGTCAGGGTTTGATGATTGACGAGCGGACATTTGAGCGACCGTTGGCTGTGTTTTCCAGCTGCACCGAGCTGCAGGTGGCGTCGCCAAGCCAGACCTCCGGCACAGAGTCCAAACGATCCGTAATCAGCGTGACAGTGGAACCTGCATAGCTCGATGGCGGCAATAGCAGGTGCGCCGTCTGGGCGTTGAGGTAGGCAAAGCTGGGCATCGAGCTGCGGCTCACTGCATACCCAAGCGAGGGGACAAGCACGGCAACGGCCACAGAGGCAGCAGAAGCGGCGGGTGAGGTGATGCAACAGAGGCGCGTCAGAGTGCTCGCCGAGGCGTTGAGAGCGCACGTGGCCTCACCCACTGTGGCCGTTGGCACCTCACTCGACGGCTCGAGGCCAGTGCCGCTAAGACAGATTTGCAGCCCACCCGCTGCTGATCCCTGGGTGCGATCGAGCCCTGTAGGGGTATGGGAAGGGTACGGGTAGGGTACGGGTAGGGTACGGGTAGGGGTAGGATAAAGGTA
>Ga0209713_10000699_pt1 | contig 19179 bp, 11 predicted proteins | sample ArcOceMetagenome_3_FD_187444 | JGI IMG/M metagenome (GOLD analysis project Ga0209713, IMG submission 187444) | Marine eukaryotic phytoplankton communities from Arctic Ocean - Arctic Ocean- Svalbard ARC20M Metagenome (SPAdes) (version 2) | ecosystem: Environmental > Aquatic > Marine > Oceanic... | reverse complement strand
CTTCTACACCGAATCGGGTATCGTTAAACATTTCTTCACGGAGCTCAATAACAAGTCCAGGTTCAGGTACGTAGTATCATCCGAGGAAGAAACCGGATACTAGCTGAAGGGAAATGGTTAATAAAAGCATGAAACCTATAATAGAGGTGGTACTGGAAAAAGGTAATAGGAGCTTGTTAACGTAATGATTCATGTAAGAAATAATGTTACCGCTGAGGTAAACTAAACTTCAAGTTCAATTGTTAATTGCGTCAAGTGTATTAAAAGAGGGTAGGGAGTGTCAAACTGTTGATGAAAATTTAAGCATGGGAGTAATTCGGTAAGAGTATTATAGTACACGGGAATAAATTGCTACTAACAAACCTTTTACAGCCTTAATTGTTAGAAGAAGCACGTCGTGGGTAAATATTAGGAGAGGTTTTAGGCTTAAAGGGTTGTAGATAGAGGTGTCTTTTGAATAGGATCTTAATAACGGACGGACGGAGAAAGCTGCGAAAACTCCGTACATAAATGCATTGTAAAAGTCTCCAGAATCTACTAATTCTATTCCAAACTTCTCACTTATTAAAAATCCGATAAACCCAGCTAAGAGTGCAGCGAAACCACCCGAGACTATGTCGTATTGGGGACAACGTGAGTACTTAAGTTTGGTGTACAACTTCTCTTTTCGTAAGAAGTGGGCATCAAATAAAGGTAAAGTTAAAGACTTCGTGAGGGCCGAAGATGTACTAGAAGTAGAAGTGTACGACGTGGATCGGGGATTGTAAGTGTAGAGACTATCTAGTGATGAGGGAGTAACAGCAGTAAGTCGATGAAACTCACCGTGTCATTCGAGAGGTAACCGATTTTCGGTGGTAGTAGGTTTTAAATCGAGTATTAAGTGTTGGGGGTATTTCATAAAATAGTAGTGGACTAAAGAAGTGTTAAATGACTTGAAACAGCTTTAATTTGAGAGTATGAGTTAGGTATATTATTACCAACCGTCGAGAAAGTTGTGGGATTGCGTTTGGATGATAGTGCTAAGAAGTTTAGAGAACCTTTTAAGGAGTAGTAGCTTAAGCGAAGCTGGTAGCTATTAAATCTATAGAGGTTTCAGAGCGTGCGGGTAGTTAAGTTTAAGTGGGAGGAGACTGTAGTAGCGGTTATGGAACGCTCGCTGTTTGATAACGTTGAGTATTGGAGTAAATTGAGGGAAAGTAGTAAATTAGGACGTAAACTTAGAGTAGTTAACGATGATTTACGCGACCGGGGTGTTGATAAACGGGTTACTAGTCGGTGCTTTTTTCAAATGGAGGTGGCAGAGGGTAGACGGATAACGCTTGGGGTGAATGTCATAATACATAAGATTAGTTTGAACCAAACTCGTTTAGTCATGATGACTTATCGTAAGAAGCAAATCTAATAAAGTCGGCGAAGCGGCGATCACTGATATCTCAGGTCTCGTTGGGAGAGGGTGCAAAAACGAAGTGTGTACACCACAAGAAGAAAAGATCCCGTTTCATAAAGTAAATGACTATAGGCATTCAATGATGGTAACGACCACAAATTTCCTGACACTGTCCTCAGTAGACTCCAGTTAATAGGAACTTCATCATACGGTGAGAAGTGTACCCAGGTACACAATCAATCTTAACGCTAGCTGATGGGATAGCTCAAGAATGTATAACGTCTCGAGATGAGGCAAGAACTTGTAAACGGATTTCTACAGGCATAGCGACGGCACCGGTAGCGTGTAAACGTAACATACTACTAATACCTTTTTTGAGGGGACGGTACTGACTTTTGACTAATTCCGAGTTTTTACCTAAGTCTTGCGAATCGGCTGAGAAGAAGTAAAAGAGTATGTAGTTGGTTAATAATTTAGGGTTTAAAGGGAGTGAGAGGGCAGTTAAATTTACGTAACTTACTAAACTTTGTAGGTAAACAAACTTGAAATAAGGTGAGGCTGTATATAGTAAATCACGAGAATACTCGGAACTGTAATTAGCGGGGTCTGTAAAAAGAAGTGAAGACTTTAACTCCTGTAATAAGGGATTATTAGGAGTGGCACAAACAGAAGAAGGTATTTGGACTAAACCAGAAGAAGATTCTAAGTACTTACGGTACAGGGACTCACGCTTACTTAATAAGTCAACGAGTTTAGAAACTTTGTAATAATAGGATTGTATACCGACTTTAGGTCGTCAAGTTGACTTAGCATATACATCATTACCTGACGAGGAGTAGTTTGTGGTGGATGAGACATTGGAGTAGAAGGCAGGAGCTGATCAGTACCAAGCCATAGAATCACATGCCATTTTTGCTGAAGACAAAGAGTGGTTGTTTGATAAAAAGGTGGATTCGAAATCAGGGGCGAAGTTTCAAATATAAGACCGATTGTAAACGTAAGGTGAGTAAGATCAATTCGTTAAAAAATTACGTCGGGATCGAGAGACTCTGGTGAGGTACAATTCAGTTTCTTGAAATTTGTCTCCAGTAGTACTGTTGAAATCGAAAGGTTTACGGAAGTAGGGTACTCCGATCGTAGAATACTTGGAAACAGAAGAGGGTTGGACCTCAACGTGCTTTCATTTAGAGAACCAGTCGACTCATGTGAAACGCATAGTATCACTCGTACGGGCTAACATAAAGGGGAAGTCGTACATGGGAGTGTTTAAAGCCTCAAATAACGACGAAGAGGCATTAAAATTAACGTGCGTTGATGTTGTGTATAAAGGAGTTTCGTAAAAGCTGTCTCGGTTTTTACCTAGAAGTTGTAAGTAAGGAACTTTAGAATCGGAAAGGAAAGGCTGCTTGAGTCCTGAATCGGCAAAAGATGAGCTATTAACATGAGCTCGAGATTCGTCTAGACGAGGTTTAAATACTTTTTGGAAGGCATTATAATTAACTATAGAATTACGTACGGATGATCGGAGGGTTGTAGGATTTGAAAGACGTAAGTCAGATCCGGTACTCGAGGCATCGTTGAAAACTGTCGTATCTGAGAGTCCGTCAAAAGCAGCAGGATTTAAGTCTCCTGTAATAGGGAGTCCTAAGTGAGATATGGATGCAGAAGACTCGCTGAGTAACCTGTTTCAGGTAAAGTCGTCGAAGTCACTACGAAAGTTGTTGAAAACGGAAAGGTACGAACGGGGAGCAAGCTGGGATGTAGTAGAACCTAATAATAAATTTGAAGATTTATCTACGAGCCCTACAAGACCTTTGAACCCTCTGAAAGAGTCGTCAAGTTCGTTTATCTCACCGTATGCTGGTAAAAGTGCGAAATTTTGAGTTGCTAGGGTAGTTGGTGTTGTAGGATACTCCTCCATTTGGACACTATTAGCGTAAACACTACCTAATAATGTTAAGTCTTTTAGAGGTTTTGAAGCAGAAGTAACATCAGTTGACTCCATACCAAACGTGGAGTTGTAAAACTGCTTAGTTAAGACTGAGTCTTTGAGGCTTGCCGACTCACCGCTTACGCTGTTTTTAGATAACGTCATGTAGTCGTAAAAGTTATAACCTGAATAATTATTTTCTCAGAATAACTCTTCAAGCATGTCGATAGCTTGATCATTTCTAAAGTCGTAGTCTGCGTAGTTTGTAAAAGTTGGTAAGTAGAAATGTGATCGGTCAAAATTTGCCTTAAGGGATGCATTAACTCTGTGGTTAGGGTTAGTAGTAGCTCAGAAGGTCGCTCAATAAGAAGTATTGATGGATCGAGGGGTCTTCTCACGAGAACCGACGAAAATATCTCCTACAGGTGTTTTCTTAGTTACTTGATTAGATACTAAATCACCTTTAAGGTTATATCCGGTTTTGGTTGCTACATTGTCTGTAGAATCAAACTCTAGTGAGCTTAACTGTTGATCAGTAGTTGAGTGGACAGCGGGGTGATTAATAGCGGTAAAAGTTCGAGAACTTGCCGTTTTAGCAAAAAGTGAGTTATCAACATAACCGCTAGCTGAACCAAGTGCACTTGAGTATGGCGAAAGGTCTTTGTTTAGCTGTTGTGATAATACTAAATTTGAAGTTTCGGTGTTAGTACCACCCGAGAGGTTTAGGTTCGAAGAAGTAGGTGACATCGAAGGAAAATTTCGGATAGATTGATCTCCTAATAAAACTTTTGAGTTGGGTCCTTCGAGATTAAAGACTCTGGTGTTGGAAGATTTGTTTGCTGACGTAAGATCGTCAAACCGAGTAGTGCTCGATGACAAGTCCTCAGATTGTGCTTTTGAGAAAGCAAAATCAGCATTACTTAACTTGGGTTGGAGAACTGTAGGTGAAGAAACTTTGAAAGCTGGATGAGCTAAACCACCTTTGTCTGAATCGTCGTTTAGGTGATCCAGGAGGGTAGGGTAGTTAGATAATCTTGTTAGTGCAGAGGAAGCGTCGGCCGAACCTTGTGAAACCGACTGAGACAGACGACTTGCGGAAGGAGTTGTAGGTAAGACTTCTTCCTTAACTAACGATAAGGGGGAAGGGTTACTAGCAGAAGCTATGATAGAATCTTGGGAAGTGGTTGAGGTATTAAACGCTAAGAACTGGTCGAAGCTTTTCTCATCTAACATAGTGGAGTTAAATGAGTTTCCCAGTGCACCAACCGAGAGGAGATTATGCTGTTTCTTAACTCCGAATGAAGCTGAAGTAAGGTAACTATTCTCATCTAAAAAGATGGTATTAAGAGTGTAGTATTTGTTAGTGAAGGTGCTAGGGGTATGTACAAGGTGAGAGTTGTAAACCTTAGTAGCATTTCGAATCTTAGCGAAAGCGGAAGATTCTTCCAGAGTGTTTACTCCAATGTTTTTAAAGTTCATGAAATTCGCCATGTTTCCAGAGTCTAGTGGTAATAATAGAAGATGGGAGGGGGTAATAACTTTGTCTTCGGACTTGTTTTGGTACATACGTCATAATGAGTTTGCTGTAGTAGTTTTAGAAGAAGATGAATGGTACTTTAGTGAGTTACCTATAAAAGCAGAGTAACTAGGCTTCACGCTATAATTTAAGTCGATTGACTTAGGATAATAATATTCTCAACCTCACTGGTATGCACGGACTCCGACTACTAATTCGGCGGTTCCAAAACCGTCGTTTAGGTCAGTTGCGTCTGTAGACTCATTGACAATAATGGAAATTGCTCATGAAACAGGTACACATGCTGTGATTAAATCACCACATTTTGATCGACTAACTCCACGAGTTTCACGTCGAGGGCGTACACGTAATGTACATCATCGGACAGTAGACAGGAAGCTGATAAAGAAAAAACAAATTAGGAAAATGAACATGAATCAAAGTCAATATCAATATTGGAATATGTGGAGATAAGTAAGATCAGAATGTAAGTAAGAAGGAGACGCAATGAAAGGTTCTGGGTAAAAAAGCTTACCATCAGGGATAGTAAACTGAAGAACACTTGAAGCTTTGGTTGAGCTTACTCCGGGTTTAGCTAAAGTTATATCTTCGAGGAGGTTGGGTTGTGATGAGCCGATAAGTTCATATAAAGCTAGGTATGTCATTAAGTATTGTTTAGTACGTGGTTGGGTTATAGTAACTTTTGATAAAGCGACTTAAACTTTTTTCGCCTAAGGTGATAGGTTGCTGGACCGTGTATGTATTTAGATTTAACATTTTGTTTCTTTTTTATAAGGATACCAGTGTTATGGGAAAAGAGAGTAACTGATCCATCAACCCGGCGTAGTGGTTTACTACAACGTATCAAGATAGCTCGACATATGTCACCTTTTTTGTTGAATTTGAATTTGAAACCTTTGTACTCTAACCTGGGTGGTTCTACTATACGAGCTGAACCTTTTATAAAGAAACCCAAGGTCGTGACTCGGCGGTTAAAACCCTTGTAAAGGTGAAAAGTACGCAGCCAACGTACGTTGGTGTTGTCAGAGACGTGAACTCATGACTGTTTAATTATCATGTACTAAAGTTTTGGTTGTTTTTTCTTAATTCAAACCCTTGTACCTGCTGATGTCGATTGCTGTTTAAGATAATCTTGGTTTCGGATAAAGTAAGTAAATCGGGCCTGAGTTAATAATTGTTGGTCTACTAACTGGGAGTAGTTCATGAAATTAAAAATACGCTTAATTAAAAAGGTGGCTAATATACTTGCTATGATACCGTACAATAGGAAGAAATTGATTAGGAAGAACTCGAAACTGTTAGAGGTGAAATAGAGTTCGTGGAGTAAGTTTAGGTCTGTAACTGTAGGAGAAAAGAAAAAATCGTAATAGTCATACCAACTTACAAGAAAAACTCAAGTTTTAGTAAGAGTAGGGATGTGTAACGAGGTTGAGGGGTTGTTAATAAAAAAGAACACTGAACCGAACAAGAAGTAAGATAAAAGTGTGAAGCTGAACTCACGGCTGGTCTTGTCAACATTGGACTTTTGGTGTAAAAATGTAGAGTAATGTAAAATAAAGATAAAGAAGATTAGCCCGACTCCAAGGTCTATAACTCATAGGAATCCGACGAAGATATCACCATCGTCTAGCATGAGTCATCAACCTAAAAATACTAGGTAAATACCTGCAAGGTATCAGATGGTGATGACATTAAAAGTACTGATAAAATATAAAGAGGTAATTATTAATAACGTTTGAATAAGTAGCATTTCGTTAAGCAAGTTTTTTATGAAAAATTCTGAGACGACGGGTATGATGTCTGCAGTTTCGTCAGGTAGATCGTCAGGTAGATCGTACTTACCGGGGGGGTAAGTAACAATTATTAATATAATTAAAGGGGCGAATAATAGGACAAATAATAATAATTCGTTATCTTGGAAGTCTACGAGAATCTGTAAGCGTTCGTCTTGTCTCACGTTTTTAGATTAGGCCAGGCATCACATATAAAATGCCACTCAATACCCGTACCTGGAGTTGAACCAGGACCCAATAAAGGACGTGGTTTTAAGCCACGCATGTCTACCAATTCCATCATACGGGCCTGGAATATTAGTTTGTTAGTTACCACAACTTACTTTTTAAGTAAAACGTAAGAATAGAGAGTGGTCTCTAAAAATTCGTTATTATGGTAATTGAGTTTGTTTAGTCGGACTGAGTTATGACGGTTGAAACGAGATAAGTATCAACCTTTTCGTTGTAAAAATCAAGTACGGGCACCTTCGTAAATATAGAAATTTAGGCGGGTGTTGAATCGTGCGACTCCGAATGAGTTTCGGGTGGCGGCACGACCTTGACGCATACTATCAAAGATCATTATGAAGAAAGCCATCATACCGGCTACACTAAGCATGTGACCAGCAGAAACGACAGCATGTCAACCACCTAAAGCGGCAGGGTAGTCGAGTACACGACGGGGCATAGCGGCGTAACCTAATCAGAACATGGGGATGACTGTCATAAGTTGACCAGTGAGGTAGTAAATACAGTGTAAGTACCCATAAATACGGCTAAACTTTAATCCGAAAATAGCAGGGAAGTAGAAATAAAATGCACCAAAAGACGCAAACATTGCACTTCCTGCGAGCATGACATGGAAATGTCCGACTACGTAAAAAGAATCGTGGAATAGGATATCCATACCGGTGTGAGCTACAGCCATACCACTGATACCTCCAGACACGAAGAAGAAGATGAAAAGTAACTGGAAAACCATAGGTAATTCTAATACGAAAGAACTGTTAACTAAGGTTACACATCAATGCATAAGTTTGGTTGCTGCAGGAACCGAAATCATTACTGTTAAAGTACTGAAGAGCATACGGGTAGTGTGAGCAAGACCTACCATATACATATGATGACCTCATACGAAAAAACCTAAGAAGGCAATTGTGTACATGGAGTAGAGTAAACTAGCACGTGCAGAGACACGTTTACGTAAGTAAAAGGAGAGTATTGTGTTGTTAAATCCGAAACCAGGTATCATAATAACGTATACTTCGGGGTGTCCGAAGAATCAGAACATATGCTGGAAAAGGACCGTATCACCACCACCAGAGTAATCGAAGAAAGAGGTTTGTCAATGACGGTCACAGAGTAACATAAGGATTCCTATGGCAAGCATAGGATTAGCGGCAATCATCATTCACGAAGCGACCATAACACCTTCAGTAAAAAAAGAACGGGCATCTCGCATCTTACGATTGTTTAGAGTTGAGAGGTAACGGTAAGTTACTAAGAAATTTGCTGAACTTACTATTGATGAGTTTAGAACTAAGAAAACTCCCATAAGACCTAAGTCGACTTTTCCAATTGCGGTGAATCGAGATCTGGCTGAGAAGGGGGTGATCATAGCTCACCCAGGTAGCACGTCTTTAGCATTACGTTCAACGGCTCAGACAACTGAGTCCTCGTCGAGGTACCTTTTGTAGAGGGTGTTTTGATGACGTGCAGCTAATAACTTACATCGTCATGCTTCTCGGCTGAATTTAAACTGACGTCAATTTGCATGGATACGCTGTTGTAAAGATCCAGTTGCAAACATTTTATAAAATTTCTGATCTAGTGCGTTTACACCTAATCAACGGACATTCAACTTCTCCGATGAGGAAGATAGTAAAATGAAGAAATTGTAAAAACCACCTGTAAAGCTTACGTTAGTGGAGTTGGCAGAGTTGGCAGAGAAAGTTCCGTCTAACTCTGATGCTAGTGCAGTAAGCTCAGGGGTGGTTAAGCTAGTGGAGGTGTGATTGGCAAAATAAAGTGTATGGGTAGCGATGTTAGCTTGTAACATGCGTAAATAGTCGGGAGACGCAAATCATGATGACTTTCGAATACCGGTGGTTACGTCTTTAATGGTGTTAAAGAGGTGGGGGTTCATTTTTTTAGCATCGTCGGGTAAATAATTTCCTACTTTGAAGTCGTACTTAAAGATGGGATTCATATTACGTAGAAAGCGTTGCTCCGTAGTCTGTTCTTGCGTCATAGTAGCCGATTGCTCAAGTAACGAAGTGTTAGATTGGAGAGAACTCGTATACTCAGAACTCGAATTTGAAGAATCAGCGGTGAACGAAGTATTGTCTGTTGACCATAAAGGATTTAAGTGGACAGCTGTTGAGATAAAAAGGCTTATATCGCGGCTGGGTAATAAACCCGAGAAGTTTAGGGTCGAGTAAGAAGCTGAAAATGGTCGTGCGAGGAACGTGAAAGGTGAGTTTACGAAAGATACTAGAGAGTACATTGGGTAAATACAAAATTCAGATCATCCTACGAAAGATGATTTAAGTGAAGAAGCTGCGACTTTCACTACTTTTTCTACGAAGTAAGCATGCTCGTGGTCATCTCCGCAAAGTCAGTTACGTACGCGTAACTCGGCTTCGGTGTCGGGATAATTATAAGATCATGTAGATGTAGTTAAGTTGTTTGAAGGAAGAAACTGGTTCATCATAGCAGTGGGTCCTACTCCTCGAGCGTTAAAGAAGGGAGAGAATAAAAAACTAACGTCAAGAGTTCTGTCTTCACACATGACTCATAATACGTTAAACATAAAAGTTAATCTTCCCATAAATTTTTTGACAACGTCGAATTCGGCGATGGGTTTGTTCATAAAAGCATGGACGGCTCTGTAACGAGAGCTAGTTAGTAAAGCATTGTAGTAGTACGTTAGCATGGAGACATCAATGAAAGAAAGACCTCCGATTTGGTACCGGAGTCCTAAAGTTGTGTCGTCTAGGGAGAGGTGTACATCGGTATTATCCGAAACGTTAGGGGAGTGTTTAGACTTTAATAGGCTTTGAATTTCCCTAATGTTATAACAGTTCATTCGTTGGTACCGACGGTCTAAACATACTAACTGTACTAGCATGAGGAGACCTGCGGGTAAAAACCAAAAGGCTGCACTATTTAGGCGAGGGAAAGCGACGTCGTGAACTCCTAACTGAGTAGGTAATAAGAAATTTCCAAAAGCTCCGAAAAGTAAAGGCATGATCATAAAGAAGACCATTATAACAGCGTGCGCAGTTACAACACTTAAGTACTGTAAACTGTCACCTGCTAAAATACCTACTCCAGGATAGGCCATCTCTAATCGAATTATGGTTGCTAAAACCATTCCACAAATACCGGCGAAAATAACAAATCAATAGTAATTGACTGCAATTCGTTTGTGATTGGTGGTGTAAACTCAATTATTTACGTAGTAAATAATTCTTAGTTTTATTCATAAGAAAAGGCTGAATGTTAGTGTGAAGGGGTTTTCCCAATTTAGGTTAAGGTCGGTTGTGGAGGGTTTAGAAATATCAGTAGCGGTGTGAATGTAGGCATGCCTACGGTAAATCATAGCTGCTATAAAAGAAATTATCAGAAATAGAGAAAAGATGGACATAATAATGAAAATAACAAAACTAAGACTTTCAATGTAGTCGGTTGACTAATAATGTGTGAGCAGTCGTAGCGCTGTACTTGGAAGGGGTGTTACCGTTGGCGTCTAGGCTTAAGGTTCTGAGTAATAAGTGTTGTATTAACATGATGACAAGACCGACACCGAACTCGACGGCAGAGAATATAAGAAAGAAAAAGGTTAAGGAGACTAAGTTTAAGTTGTCGTAAATTAAACCCATTAATAAAGTAATGGCATACAAAGTTATTCATAACAACTCAGCAGTTAATAATAGGTGTAGAGACGTGTTGGGGTTGGTGATTAGGGTACTAAGTAAGATTAAGAATAAGATAACTAAAAGATTTATATCTCCGAAAAACAAAATTAACAAGGGCTGGGAGTTATAAGTTTTCTGATGACTCTGAGGAGTTAAAAGAAGCGCGTTTACTGGCGAAATGATTGTCTTCACAGTAAGAACGGTTAACGGAATTGATTTCGAATATTAAAAGGTAGGTAACGTAGAGAGCTAGACTAACTCGAGCAATCTCTTCTAAGATAAACATTCAGAAATAAGCGAACTTACCTCAAATTAGGAAGTAGAGAGTAAATAAATCTGCAGAGAAATCCATTTCGTCTTCGAATAAGAAAGATCGATCGTCGTTAACATCGGTATCGAAAGACATAACTGAGAACAGTGAGAAAAAGGTATCTGAGAAGTACTCTTCCTCTTCGAAGTCGGCCATGAAGATATAATAACTATCTAACACGTCATCAACTCCGTCGTAAATGTTTAGTCGGACCATAAGGACAAGGAATCGCATAAGGAAAGCGATCATGTTTAGGGCATCGAAAAGAAATTGGCTGAAAGGGGAGACAGACTTAGTATCACCTTTAGCAGGTTCTAAGAATGAGAAGTAATGAATTGAGTATTTATAAAGGTAATACACCATAGTGAACAAGAAGAAATAATAACACATACAATTAAAAAACTCTAAAAGCTCCTCTTGATCGTCATCAAAAGTTGCGATCATCATAGATGTGTAGAGAAAAACGAAAAAGAAGGCTTGTAATGCGGCTTCGAATTGAAAACGAACTTCGGTGGACATAGAGTAAAGGTATAGATAAGCACGGGATGCATAAGCATCGGTAGAGCTCATTAGGGGGGTAATTCTAGCTAATGAGACTAACAGAACTGTGTAGATAACAAAAGGCACGAAAGCGGTTAAATACTCGGTGAACTCAGAGGCAGCAGTAGAAGTTAAATCTTGGTAAATGTCAAATGAGGAGGCTGGGGCGTGTCGAAGTACGGAACTTAGTCAATGTGTAGCAACGGAGTCGTGAACAGCTAGGATAAGCTCGGGACTGTAGAACGTGAGTGTGGTGAGAACGTCTTGGAAGTCGGCGTAAAAAAGGGAGGGGAGAGAGAAAACAACATTACTAAATAATAGTGAGTAGTCTCAGGCTAGTGCAGTGAATAAAGAGGAAGAAGCTAGATTTGCGTCTAGGTCTTGTATAAAAAGGGCGTCTAGTGTGGATAATTTAACGAATCAGTCGAGGAAATGATGAGTGTTTAGGAAAAAAGCGGTTGTCATTACTCCGAATACATTATATTCAGAGGTTGCTAACTCAAAAACGTCGTCTCAATTTAAAGAGTCTCCTAGTCAAAGAGTATCGGTGTCAATGTATGAGGTATATCAAGTGTATTCAGACGTAAATTTCATGTAAATAGGACTTTAATTTAGGTATAAGGGGGAGTAGTTCATCGAGGAGTGATTAGTAGAAGAATCACAGTTTAAAACCCATGACACCGGTAAACGTGTTAACAAAACTTAAATCATAGGCAACTTTGTTTGACATCTTAGAATGGCTAGTGTTTCCAACTCGGTATACCAATGTTCTAGTACGGGCATTACCGGCCACACTAATTTTACCTTTGAGGCGTAGCTTAAAACCCTTAAACTGGAAGTCTTCAAAACTAAACCGGAGTAAGTGTTGCAATACAAATTTTATATATCGAAAAATTAATCGATACTTTCAAAAGCTCATTCGTTTTAACATACCTCTAATTCAGTTAGCTAAAAACGTGGGGTCTTTGAGTCGTATGGAAGCTATAATTAGCATTAAAGCCTCTTGTACAAATATCTTGTGTCCTAGCATGCGCTGAAACCCGGCAACTCTGTGTCGTCAGATAACTAGACGAGACCTATCACTAAATGTTAGAGCGCTCTCCACAAACGGACCAAAGTTTAGATTCACGCGCCTACCAGTTACGTCTTCGAGGAAATGGACTAAAGCTTTACAATACCAAACAACGTAGTCGGTACTAAATACACCGCTTACTATACGTTGTAGCAGGTGTTTCCGTAAAGTGAGGTGGGTGTAAGGTACTGATCATAGATTAGAATGTGCTAGCGTCGATGATTCCGACCCGAAACGGTAGGAACATAACTGGTTTTGTAGTAAACTTGAGGACTTAGATAGTTGAGGACTCGAAAGTTGAGTCGCAACGAAATAACGCAACAAGACAGGCTTACATAAAGACTTTGAAATGCTTGTTAGGCTGAAGTTTAGAGCGCGGGGTAGACTACCTCCGGTCGTAGTACTTTTAGACTTATCTGGGAGTGTGGAGGACGATTGTGTGGTAAAAAATGAGGTAAGGGAGGTTCTTCCGGAGGGTTGATAAAATGAGCTTAAGTTAGTGAAGAGTTTTAAGATTTCGGAAGAAGGTAGGCTGTTAGGAGTTAAACCTTTAATACTAAGCCCGGCATACTGGCTTCGGGGTCTTTTTGAGTTAAAGAGACGCTTTGCTGAGGTTAAGGTGCTCCGTAAGAATCTACGTGAACGTCTTCAAATTTTTCTCCTGATTTTAATATGCCTGAACATTAACCGTCTAGTTTTTAATATTTTCTGACGAAGGCGGCGGACAAGACGTGACTTTTTTCGAAGTCGTCAACTTTTCTTACGTCCTAAAAATCTTATACGACGGAGATTCTTACCCAAAATTCGGGATTTGAAAGGTTTTTGGCGGTGGTAAAAAGATGACGCGCCTGACAACTTAATAAGACTAAGTCCCTTCTTAGACCGACCCGTAAGTGATAATAAGGCGGCGGTTTGTGCACCTCGATAAGGATTTACCGAGGAGTGGCGGTTAACGATTCCGGGTTTATTGGTCTTAACTACGGCTTGTTCACGTGTTAGAATTAGTTGGGAGGAGAAGGATAGTTCGTCAGTTAATTGATTCATGAAACTGTCCGTAGGTAACAAGTTGGTTACTTGTTTAGTGCTACGTACTAACGATCCACGAGCAGAGAAAGATAAATCAGGGATTTTATAACGAGTCGTGTTATCGTACTTAGAACCTGTGGAGGGAACATACGTGTAGTGTGAGAAATACTTCTTATATTTGTTTTTCCCTACTATGTTTAGGGCGGAAAAATTTGCTCGGTTGGATGATCAAGTTAAGTAACGGTCAAATGACGTTCAGAGACTGAGAAGTTTTGTTGAAGAGTGGGAATAATCATAACTACGTGCAAAGAAATGTTTAGCGCACTCGTGGGCTAATAAAGAATGACAATGACTGGGCGTATTCTGAGTAGAAAAGTAAGTCGAAGTACGATCATAAATCCTGGAAGGTGCACAACCTACTTTGCTGTAAGGAATAAATGCGGGGAGTGTTTGGCTAGAAGAGCTTATGTAAACAGTGGATAAATTTTGAAGTGAATTAGAGGTCGCTAACTCTAAACCTAGAATTACTAAGTCGGGTTTGACCTGGTGGTAGGGTTTATTAGATAGTCACAACATTCGCGGTGCGTTGTATTCAGCAATAGAATTAGTTGGATTTTTCGCTGAGGGAGACGATTTGAACTGGAAGAACAATGTGCTTTTTCTTGGCGTGGACCGAGTGGTTCGATAAGAACGGGGCGTTTCGGAACGTTTAGAACGATTAAACGACACTAACCCTTGTTGATTGGTGTAATTATGACGTAAACTGCTATAAGTTTTCTTAGTTTTAGGTCTGAGGTTTTTTGTTTTGGAGTTATTAAACAACTGCAAAGGTGACGAGAGCTTTCGAACTGACCGAGGGTTGGTAGTGGGTGTTGATAACTTACGAGGTGTATTGTTACTAAAGGTTGTTTCTTTTAGTGTAGGCAAAACAAGGATAGCAGGAATCGAACCCACACGGGCGGTTTTGAAGACCGCTGTTCTACCATTAAACTATACCCCTTTGATGATTTTTGCTGTCAGAGAATTACGGGACTGGCACCCCTATGGTTATTTTTCTAAAAATATTATTCTAACAAACTGATATTGACTTGGGTTGTTTAAATTTCGCTCATCGCTACTCTCCTTTTCTCAGTTGATTTTATTTGGATGTAAAGTTAATGAGATATTTCACTTCACTTTTATTAGTTATATTTACGTAACTACTCCTAGTAGTGCCGAGTACTCATAGCTACTAAAGAGGCTTCCACACCTTACCTAGACTAATATCAAGGTATCCACTTAATGCGACGATCCTTACTCTATTGAAAAAACTGTATCAAACTAAACGTAGTCACTAGTGATTTACGTCAGTAGATGAAAATTATCTATTATTATTTATTTTAAAATATGTGTAATCCAACAACAGGTTCCCCTACCATTACCTTGTGTCAACTTCGCCCAAATTACCATATCGTCTCTGACTCACCATGTGTTTAGATATAAGGAAACTTCGCAACCCTTAAGACAAACAACCATGTAGTACCGAGTACTAACAAAAACTGCTTATACTAGAGGGAGCACAATTAACGCCGGGTTTGAGTCATCCTAAAACACTCATTCTAGCAAACTAGAACTTGACTAACTCGGCCGAAGCTAAATTAACCAAAACCACTTAAAGTGGCGTTAAACAGGTCCAACTGTATACGGGTAACCCCCTAAACCGGGGCGCTTTTTTACGACGACTAATCCCAGTTTAGCATCCACAAGGGTTAATTGAGCAACGGGTTCTTACTTTCCTATAAGTAAAAAAACTCCCGTCGACTCAGAGAAACGCCGAGGGACCTGTCTTCTATGCAGACTATAAATAGACTGCTGGGAGCGCAGGGTCACCCTTCTAAAACTCGATAAAGTTTCCAGCCGTCACAACTCTCCGGGCGTGATGGGCGGTGTGTGCAAAGTTTGATAGGTCATTCACCGTAACGTCATGATTTACGATTACTAACGATTCCGACTTCATGTAAACGAGTTCCAGTCTACAATCCGAACTTAGGCAGTTTTTAGAGATTTGCTTCGGGTTTCTCCGTCGCGTCCCACTGTCTCCACCTTTGTAGCGCATGTGTAGCCCAGCATATTTAGACCATAATGACTTGACTTCTCCCTAACTTCCACAAAGCCAGTTAACTTCGGGTTTAATCTCGCCTCATAATAATATATGAGAACACGGATGGTATTACCACCGTCTGACTTAACGTCATTTAAGTATCCGTGAATACGGACACTTAAAGTTACGCCAGGCCGTTCGACTTAAGATATTAAATAAGGTGAGTTACCTTAAGTAATATTCGTAACACGAACGTACCGACGAACGAGACTTTAAACTAAACCCAAAGAGTATGCACCTGCTCAGTAGTAACACACGAAAGGATTTATTCTGCTAAGCAACACTGACATGCGAACACGCAGCGTTGTATCTTTAGCAATTTTTAAAAACTGATACGTGTGATAAGGGTTTCGTTCGTTAAATAACTTAATATTACATTTTACAACACGAACTGACGACAGCCATGCAGTACCATCGGATATAAATTTCGTCGAGAAGGGTCAACCGTAACTTAAAATTATATATCACATACACTGGTAAGATTACACGCGGATTATCGAATTAAACCACACGCTCCACCGTTCATACAAACTCCCGCCAATCTCTTTAAGTTTTGCCTTTGCAGCCTTACTCCCCAGGCGAGGCATTTACGCGTTAGCTGCCACACCGGGGTTATATCCCCGACATGAAATGCCCATTGATTCACGGTACGAACTATTAGGGTCTCCAATCCTATTCGATACTCGTACTTTAGCGGTTCGAAGTCAGAAGACGAATAGTTAGCTGCCGTGGCACTTGAGAACCCTCATAATCTCTTTGAATTTTATCTCTAGATCATACGTGTTGCTAACCTCTTCATCTCTCAAGTATTAAGGTTTCATCAAAGTTTTCGTACTTCCTTCAGTTTAATTGATGATTTCTTAAACGATCTAGCCGCACTTTACGCCTAGTAATGACCAGTAACGCTCCCCCGTCAACGTATTACCGCAGCTGCTGGCACGTCGTTAGCCCGGGATTCTCTTCAGGCTTGATGTCATTGTTCTAACCCGCGCACGAACTTTACAGCTACCATAGCCTTCACGATTATACTAATCTCTCATCCCCGCAAAACCCTGGTTCAAGCTTTCGCTTATTGACCAATATTCTCCACTGCTGCCAACGGCGGGGTATTCTTCATCCCCCGTGTGACTGATTCATCTTTCAATACAGCTAAAAGTTGACGGCTTGTTAAATCCTTGTAAAACAACTACCTACTCTAATACGATTGCATCCATAAGTAGTCTACTACTTCTAAACATCTTAGAGGGCCGGAGCAAACTTACCTCGAGTTACTAAAGACCGTCCTCAACGTACTAACTCGACACCACCGTGAGGCAATGCCAAGCTTCGACTGAAGAGCTCTTTAACCGTGGAAGATTTGTATCTCACTAAATCGCAGTGATGCAATAGCTTTGAGATTTTTGCTGTCGGGCTCAGGGTACACGGAAATTAAGCCCGCGCACCTCTCCCTTTGAAGTTTTATTCGCCATTTAAGCAATCTTATGGGTAGCGTTTTCGTATATTACTCACCCCTACACCACTAAGTTAAAAATAATAACTAAGTTAGATTCGCATGTGTCAAGAGATTTTGCTCGCGTTCACTCAGAGCCAGAGTCAAACTCATGATACTTACTAATAGTATAATCCACAGGTTGTTGCGTTATGGGCACGATGTGTTAAGACGGGTTATAAAGTTGGTACGACTATAGACTAATACTAGTCTAATATTCGGCAAGTTCTATATAACTTACGCCGAATTTTTCGCTTGACTCGACCTTTTTTTTTCAATTTAAAGGAACCGAAGGGTTTATTGTTAATGAACCTTACACCATAAAAATTAAGATTCCGTTTAGGGTTTTGTATTTCATCAACTACTGAGCCAGAGAGAAGGTCGGGTATGGTGTGAGGAAGTGGCCTGAAGAGAGCCTGTAATAGAGTTTCAAGGTAAACGGGTACCCCACGAACGTGTATAAGTATGTTTTTAAGCCGTATTAATAATAACAACTTTCGTAAAAACCGTACCATTAACAACTTCATAGACTTATTCTTTTTCAAAGATTTACGTTTCTGGAAATATCTTAAAAACGGACCGGGGGACAGGAAGAAATGAGTTAAACCTGTGGGGCGGTCTGTTAGTGAGATTATTAGTCTGTTTCGATTGAACCTAAAACGGACTAGGTGCTGTACAGCTCTTTTCACTGCCTTACGCGATTGGAAGTATAAATCCATCATTGGTAGGTAATCAAATTTTGAGTAGAGCTTAACAAGCCGAGACCAGTTGTTTAATAAAGGGGAGAGGGTGTCGGTTTTAAACTTAGCAAATCTCTCAACATACGGAGAAAGGTTGCGCCCAATTTGTAAGTACTTTTGAAGTTGTGACGACGAAAGAACCTCTGGGAAATCTGCGTACTTTTGGGATAGATGCTCGTAAACGTTATGGCTGGGGATTATACCGAAGGTGGACAAATTAGTAGAGGAGGTGGTACTTACTGAGGCAGTCGTCACGTAGTCGAGACGTACGCCAGAGATTGAGTAGGTGATAGGTTTTAAGGGACGGGCTCTTCTTCTCTTTAAACGTCTTTGTAAATTACGACGTGAGATAGTTTCCAGATGTTGTTCAACAACAAGTTGCAACGAGTCCATGTTTATGTGGGGAAGGGCGATTTTCAAACTTCGCAAATAAGAACCATTAGGGACTTTTAATTGTCTAAGTGCTCAACTAAGGGTTTTTAGGTGAGAACGGAACGAATTTGCAGCGTGTCGAACAAAGAAAGAAGATTTACGGTGTCTGTTTAAACTCGTTTTAGAGTCGTTTAGTGATCTCATTGGCATTTTGAGAAGAACCGGTTGATTATAAAATTTAGTCTGTTTGTTAGAAATTTCGAAGTATTTTGGTTGGTTGATACTATTTCGAAGAACTGATTGTTTAGTGAGGAACGAAAATAGTTTTGATTTGGGTTTTACTATGTAACCTTGCTTGTTACCAGTAGTTGGGGTGTGGGGTCTTAATATAACTTTATTAGAAGTAATTAGTTTTTTCAAAGATTTAAAGTTCCTTGAATTTACGCTTTTGAATTGTTTAGACGTTGGGTATCTCATACTTGAAAAGAGTTGGATTCGAACCAACGTGAGCTATAAACTAACAGATTTACAGTCTGCCGCCATCGTCCACTCGGCCATCTTTTCTTTATATTGTATATATAGTAATGTTACCAATTACATACCTCGTACACCTCGTTAAAACAAGGCATACAAGGTATGCTCCGTATACTACTGTTTATAGTGGTATATTGTATATATAGTAATGTTACCAATTACATACCTCGTACACCTCGTTAAAACAAGGCATACAAGGTATGCTCCGTAAGGAACAAAAAAAAATTAATAATAAAAAAAAAGTGAAGATTTAATCACCTTTATTTACAGTCCATTTTTGGTAGTTCTTAATAGATGGGGTCTAGAGGGTCGGGGGGTGTAGACACCTTATATTAAGACCAATAGAAATAAGAAATTAAATTGTAGTTTAATTGTAGTTTAATTGTAGTTTAATTGTAGTTTAACTGTTT